>Ga0068714_10006954_pt1 | contig 11256 bp, 9 predicted proteins | sample MTBNYHSulfiMetaG_FD_62988 | JGI IMG/M metagenome (GOLD analysis project Ga0068714, IMG submission 62988) | Enrichment culture microbial communities from rom New York Harbor, USA that are MTBE-degrading - MTBE-NYH (New York Harbor Sulfidogenic)... | ecosystem: Environmental > Aquatic > Marine >... | reverse complement strand
ATCCGCTTTTCCTGCAATATAAATATTCTTTCGGATTTCATTGAGAGAAGGATTTGTGAATGCTAACTGAGAAATAGCATTGGACGAGATCAGGCAGATGATCATTAAAAAAACAACCGTTAATATGTTTTTCCTGCTGAAGTTAATTATCGTTTTCATATCCTCTGGTTTTTAATTTCTATATTTTGGTGGTTACGTTCAAAAGTATTACAACATGATTCATGCCAATAAGCGCAAATAACAATAGATCAACTTATTACAGCCGATCATCGTAAATCGGGTTATTGTAAAAATTGATCGTTTTTGAGACAGTAAGTGTACGAAATAGGACACTTCCTATGATCAGGATCCTGGAGATTGCTGGATCAGCATAATTTTAGCTGTTTTTTATAATCAGACAGTCAGGATTTGTTATTTCCGGAATGTAGGTATCAGCCTGTAAGTTCAGGGCAGGAATACCGGATATTTCTCTATTGTGATTATAATCTGAGGAGTGTCTGGCCACCATCGACCATGATGATTTGGCCTGTTGAGTAAGGAAAATCACCCCTTGAAAGGGATGCTACGGCTTTTCCGACATCCCCTGGATATCCCCAGCGTTTCTGTATGGTAATACCATTTTCAATCAGTTTATCATATTTTTCTTTAACTCCCGACGTCATATCAGTATCAATGATTCCGGGTCTTACCTCATAAACCGGTATATTGTAATCACCCAGGCGTACGGCAAAAAGTAGCGTTGCCATGCTGATGCCGGCTTTGGATATGCAATATTCACCCCTGTTTACTGATGCAACTGTTGATGAAATTGAAGATATATTTATGATACAGGCAGAAAAACCCAAATCCGCTTTTTTTTGCTCGATCATCCAGTTTGCTGCAAGCTGGGTCAGGAAATAAGGACCCTTCAGATTTGTGCTGATGACGTAGTCAAAGCTTTCCTCAGAAGCTTCAAGTATATCCTTTCGTTCCCTGGGAGCAACACCGGCGTTATTCACCAGGACATTCAGTCTTCCGTATTCAGCTCTGACCTGACTGATGATTTTTTGTCTGGCAGATGGATCCGCCACATCTCCCTGGCAGTAAATAACTTTTGCTCCTATATTTCTCAGATTTTCGAGAACCTCACTGACTGCAGTTGGTTCCCTGACTCCGTTAATAGCCAGGTCAAAACCTTCCTCTGCAAGGGATCTTGCAATGCCGAGGCCTATTCCACGGGAACCACCTGTTATAAGAGCAACTGGTTTTATTAATTCATTTTTCTTTTTCATTAGTTATAAGATCATTTTTCAGGGAAGTTTCTGTTCATTATTAAGATAATTCCGGGATATCGACCCATTTGCGTTTTTCCCAGCTTTCAAGGCCTTTTTCAGCCAGCTGCAAGCCTTTTGCCCCTTCATATAATGTCCAGCCGAATGGTTCATCAAGAACGACATGACGAAGGAACAATTCCCATTCGATTTTGAATGCATTATCATGAAATATTTGATTCGGTATCCTGGCCCATCCTTCAAAAAAGTTTATCGCTTGATCGATATCAGGATTCCATACAGGTTTTGGCGTGTTTCCTGAATGCTGTATAAAACATTCCCTCAAACCCGCTACTGCTGATCCTTTACTGCCATCTACCTGTATGGTCAGCAGATCATCCCGCCGTACACGAACTGTCCAGGAAGAGTTGAAATGAGCAATAATACCATCTTCAAGTTCAAATGTGGAATAAACAGAATCTTCAGCCGTGCATTGATACCTGCTCCCGCTTTCATCCCACCGCTCAGGAACATGTGTGGCAGCTATGCATGATACAGCTTTAACCTTACCGAAAATATTATCAAGGACATATCTCCAGTGACAGAGCATATCAACAATGATACCCCCGTCATCTTCTTTCCTGTAATTCCAGCTTGGACGCTGGCAGGGAACAGGTTTTCCTTCGAATACCCAATAGCCGAACTCACCCCTGACTGAAAGGATATTACCGAAAAAACCTGTCTCAATAAGATTTTTCAGTTTTACCAGGCCGGGCAGCCATAATTTATCCTGGACAACCCCATTTTTTAATCCGGCTTCAGTGCACAGGTTGTATAGTTCAAGGGCTGATTGTGTTGTAGTGGCTGAGGGTTTTTCACAATAAATATGTTTACCTGCCTTTATAGCTTTTTTGACAGCTTCCGCACGCTGCCCGGTAGCCTGAGCATCAAAATAAATCTGATATGAGTCATCCTGCAAGGCACTGTCGAGATCGGTTGTATATTTTTTAATATGGGAAAGATCGGAGAGTTGTTTCAACTTTGCTTCATTACGGCCTACAAGAATTGGATCAGGCAGGATAGCTTCATTATCATTGATCTTAATCCCGCCCTGGTTGATTATTGGAATGATCGATCTCATCAGATGCTGATTTGTCCCCATCCGACCGGTTACTCCGTTCATAATGATTCCGACACGATGAATTTTCATAAGCTTGGTATTGTATTAATGGTTATCAGTAGTGATTCATGAATGTTCAAGATATGCTTTTTTGATTTTATGCAGGAATTCAAGCTGATCTTCTGCCCAGTATTTGTCAGAGAATATTTCCACCTCATTGAATCCGTCAAATCCGGCATCCTCTACCCAGCCTCTGATCTTTCTTACAGGTATACAACCTTCACCCATTATTCCACGGTCATTCAGCATATCAGCAGAAGGGGATTTCCAGTCGGACATATGAAAAGCAAAAATACTCCGGTGTTTTCCGCATCTATGTATTTCTTTTTCTAATGAAGGATCCCACCATACATGATAAACATCAACGGCAACACCCAGCCAGGGAGAATCAATTTCTTCAGCCAGATCATTTGCCTGGGCAATTGTATTGATTGCCGAACGGGTATCAGCATACATCGGATGGAGGGGTTCAATAGCCAGTTTTATTTTATTCTTTTCTGCATACCCGATCACAGCGAGTATACCATCCTTTATCTGATGGCGTGATTCATCAAGGGATTGTGCCGGATCAGCTCCGCATACAAGGATGATAAGTGGAGCTCCCAGCTCAGATGCCTCATCAATGGCTTTTATATTATCATTTATGGCCTTAAGCCTTTTATTTTTATCCGCCGAAGGGAAAAACCCGCCCCTGCAAAGGGAAACAATTTCAATATTATTATTCCTCAGCATTTCACCGGTTTTATAAATATTATGATTCTCAAGCACATTACGCCATATGGTCATTCCTTTAATACCTTCACTGGCATAATGCGCGGCACATTCCTCGATGTTCCAGGGCTTGTTGGTAATAGTATGGATACAAATCTTTGAAAAATCAGTTAAAGCTTTCATATGAATCAAATACAATTAAAATATGCATAATATTTCTCATGATGTATCAATCTCTGGAGATACAGAGCCACTTCCCTGGCATGATAATCTCCCCACATACTCGATTCACCCATGGGTATTTTACTGCCATCCGGGATATAGTCCCAGCCATTGGGCCTGTGATAAATAGAATGAAGAATAAGTCCCTGATGATCATCATCCTGGCTGAGATAAGGCTCCCTGAAAAGGTTCTTTATAATGGTAAGGCCTGCCTGTAAATACCTTTTACCTTCCACTTCATTTTTTTGTTCCAGGAGATGGTGTCCTAGACGCAAAAGACCCTGGGACCCTATGGCGGCAGCAGAACTGTCAATGGGTTCAAAATCATTAAAGGGATCAGAAGGCTTAACTGTATAATCCCCGAGTCGCTGAATATCGGGAGCTCCGGTATCCCAGTAAGGGATTCCATCGGAAGGAGTATTGGAAATATAAAAATCACATGTGGCCTTGCAGGCTTTCAACAAAACGGCTTCAACCTCACTTTTGTTTGTAAAAGGATGGAGTTCCTGTTCTGAAACTGTTTCAAAAAATTCAAGTTCTTCGGCAAAACCAACCATGGCCCAGGCAAGTCCTCGTGTCCATGTAGTAAAGCCCGAATATCCCTGCTGTGCATTCGGACAACGAAAATTACCATCATTCACATTGAAGATGCACTCATGCGCTGTACGGCCCCATACATCAAATTTATCCCTGTTCTCACCATAAAAGACATTATATTGAGCTGTAGCTTTCAAGTGCAGCCACATTCGTTCAAGAAGATTGATTTTCTCATCATTTTCAGCCTGCAGGATATGTTTTAACATGTGACTCAGTGCCAGGATACGACAGCTGCGGATAGTGTCAACAAATAAGGAATGAGGCCCGTTAAAAGAGTAAATATATCCGCCATCCTTTATCTTTGTCCACCGTCCTGCCTGCACTGATCCGGAGATTTTGAGTGCAAGTTCATAGTAATTTTTTTCCCACTTATCATAAGGGATCTTCTTTTCCTTGATCAAGCGAAGAAGGTTGCCATAGGTGCTTATATTGTTAAAACCATGATCATGGACGCCCGTGTGACTTATATGGGGAGCCATTTTTTCAAGTGTATTCTTACGGCCAGTTTCGAGAAAACGTTCATCACCTGTTACATCAAACTGTAAAATAGCTGAACCATATTGAAAGCCCTGGGTCCATTCCGTCCAGCCACGGGTGGTATATTTACCCTTCCTCGTAAATACGGGTGAACCTTTGGATACATCATATTCATTTTCTATACTTTCAATCTTTTTTGCTGATAGGCTCCAGAAAGATTCAAGTTGCTTAGAGAGATCTGAAGGTTTTAATTCAAAGTCGATCTTCATGACACTTACTGTTAAACATTAAAGCTCATTTTGTATTCAGGTGATTATGAATGTTCAGCTAATATTATAAGATTAATTCCGGTGAACTCGCATAACAATGTGAAGCCAGGAATCCCTCTTATATATTAGCTGCATAAATAATTATCTTAAAAATATCATAAATATAATAATTAAGTTCAATGAGTATTTGTTTTTATTGAGCTCCGGCCACAACGATGACAATTTCTCCCCTGACCGTTTTATGGCTAAAATGGTAAATCAGCTCTGTAAGTGTTCCTCTTTTATTTTCCTCATGAATTTTGGTAAGCTCCCTTGAAACCGAACATTTTCTTTCAGTTCCGAATGTTTCAGCAAACTGTTTCAGGGTCTTGACCAGCCGGAATGGGGACTCAAAAAATATCATGGTTCTTTTTTCATTTTTCAGTTCCTCGAACTTTTTCGTTCTTCCTTTTTTCAGTGGAAGAAAACCCTCGAAACAAAACCTGTCGGAAGGAAGACCTGAAGCTACCAGTGCCGGAATAATTGCAGTGGGCCCGGGAAGGCATTCCACTGGTATATTGTTGTTAATGCATTCACGAATGAGAAGGTAACCGGGATCGGAAATGCCCGGAGTCCCGGCATCGCTTACCAGTGATGTAACAGTTCCTGAAAGGATCTGCTCAACGATATCCAGTAATGATTTATGTTCATTGAATTTATGATGGGACCGTATCGGCTTACCGATACCTAACTTTTTCATCAGGAAGCCTGTTTTGCGGGTATCTTCGGCAAGAATAAGATCGGAATTCTTAAGTACTTCTACAGCCCTCAAAGTTATATCCCCCAGGTTTCCAATCGGAGTCGGTACCAGGTAAAGCTTACTCATTTCCCGGGCTGATAAATTTTCTTCTTATAAGGTTTAAAAGCTTCTGAACGGGATCACTTTCCATGTCCCAGCTGAATTTATTCATCAGGAAGGAACAGGCGCTATTGAAATTCACGGAATTATCCAGTTCATGAAGTGTCTGGTTGAACAGTTCATTATCCCCGTTAAATAATTCCCTGATAAAAAAGAATTTGTCATTTATGCCAACACCGCCGGAAATGGTTTTTATCGGGGACGACTGGAAAGCAGAGGTAATGTCCGACTTATGCAACTTTTCACCTAGTTTTTCATTAATCTTTGCCTGATCAGTAACAAATCGATCCCCGATGGTTTTTTTTGCTTCCAACCCGGATTTTTGAATCTGGCTTATTTTTTTCTCATAAACAGGGATTTCTGCGGTATCCATAATATCATCCATTGATTTCTCATCCTTGACAGGGGATTGTGAACCGGGAATTTCTTCAGATCCTTCGTTGTCAGCTATATGGTGAACCTTTTCCTTTTCCATGAATGATGCGGTCAATTCTCCTGGTTCGGTCTCAGGAACGGATCCGGTGGTTTCGGGTTCTGAAACAGATGAATCGGCAGTCTCACGGAACATCAACAGCACATCATAAACATTTCGTAACTTTGACAGAGCAAGATCCAGCTCAATATTCGGTATCCCGGAATAATTTTTAAAATTGCTGACCAGTTTTTCTATATCTTGTATATCTTTAGTTACAATTTCAAGTGTATTTTTGAATTTCATAATGGTTTAAAAAGTAAATTGCCCAATAAGGTTTGACTTTACAAAAATAACGATATTATTAAGAATATCTTATTCAATGTTTCTTGAAAATTCTATCCATAAAGCTGAAAAGAGAGGGTGGATTGAAGTATTCAGCAGGTCAATGTTCATGGGAAAGACTAAGGAATTGATCAGCAGGTTGAAACGTGCAAAAATTGCAGGGCTTGATATGGATTACCGTGGCCGGACTTTTAGCCCTGTTCCCGGAATAATGGAGACCGCTCAACAGATTAAACGGTCAGCTTGCTGAAATGTCCTATTCATTGTCACAAATAGCGAAAATTGTTTCAGGAAAGCTCATAGGAGAACTTTCCTGTCAGGTTAATTATTTTTCTACCGATAGTCGTACAGTTTCCGTTGCTGAACATACACTTTTCATTGCTCTGAAAGGAGAAAGGCACGATGCCCATCGGTTCATACCAGATCTGATAGATTTTGGGATGAAGGCTTTTCTTATTTCCGATGTAAAGTATATACCTCCGAAAATTAAAAATACGGGTTTTGTCCTTGTCGATGATACGCTTGATGCTTTTCAGGCACTGGCTGCATATCATCGGAATCAATTTTCCTCACCGGTGATAGGAATAACCGGCTCAAATGGTAAAACAATTGTTAAAGAATGGATTTACCAGGCATTGCGCAAAGACAGACCTGTTTTCAGGAGCCCCAGATCTTATAATTCACAGATCGGGGTACCATTATCGGTCCTGATGATGGAAGGAATATTTGATCTGGCTGTTCTTGAAGCAGGTATTTCCATGCCCGGTGAAATGTCAAGACTGGAAAGTATTATATCACCTGAAACAGGTATTATCACAAATATAGGGGAAGCCCATCAGGAGAATTTTATTTCCATTGAGCAGAAAATAAGAGAAAAACTGATTCTTTTCAGGAACACGAAAACCATAATATATTGCCGCGATCATGAATTAATTAACAGGGAATTAAAGAAGATATATCCGGAGGGTAAGAAATTACTATGCTGGGGAGTGCATCCAGAGAGTGATTTCAGGATTGCCGATATAATTCATAATAAAGCCGGCATCCGGGTGGAAATTGAAGGAAACATCTCATTTAATTTCCAGATTCCTTTTCATGACAAGGCATCCCTTGAGAATGCAATGCATTTTACCCTGATGTTGTATGAATTGGAATATTCAGCAGGTTTTATTTCCAAGGCATTACTGAACCTTGACCCGGTAGCCATGAGGCTTGAGATTTTGAAGGGGATTCAGTCTTGTACCATAATAAGCGATACCTATAATTCAGACCTTGTTTCACTGGCGAATGCATTGGATCTTCTTTTGCAGCAGAATAAGCATGATAGAAGGATCCTTATCCTGTCTGACATTTTACAAAGCGGGAGGACAGAGGCTGATCTTTATTCCAGAGTCTCGCAAATGCTGAAAGAGAAATCAGTCAATAAATTTATCGGTATTGGCCCGGCATTAATGAACAACAGGAACATCTTCCCGGCTGATTCCGATTTTTATCAGGAAACTTCAGACTTTCTGAATTCATCCTCCTTATTCAATTTCAGGAATGAGGCAATTCTTGTCAAGGGAGCAAGGAAGTTTGGTTTTGAAAGGATTACCCGCCAGCTGCAGCTGAGAACCCATCAGACAATAATGGAGATTGACCTGAATGCTATTGTCCATAATCTGAATTATTACAGGTCATTACTGCATCCCGGTGCAAAAATCATGGCCATGGTGAAGGCATTTTCTTACGGAAGCGGAAGTTATGAAATTGCAAATCTTCTCCAGTTCCATAAGGTTGATTATCTCGCAGTTGCTTTCATTGATGAAGGCTGCGATCTGAGACAGAATGGAATTCGTTTACCTATAATGGTCATGAATCCTGAATCGGGGATTTTTAAGACCCTCGTTGATAATGCCCTGCAACCTGAAATATACAGCTTTGACGGGTTACGTGAATTGATAAATTATCTTGAATCCAGGCAGGTCCGTGATTACCCGGTACACATCAAACTGGATACCGGGATGCACCGACTGGGATTCATGAACCGGGAAATAGATGAACTTGGCGAATACCTGAAGAATACTGCAATAAGGGTTGAATCAGTCTTCTCGCACCTGGCAGCCAGTGATGAACCTGACCAGGATCATTTTTCAAGGGAACAGATTGCATTATTTAAAGAAATGGTAAATAAGCTGAGACTGATCCTCCAGAAAGATTTTATTGCACATATTCTCAATTCAGCTGGAATAGAAAGGTTTATTCCTGATCAGATGGATATGATCAGGATTGGCATAGGATTATATGGTGTAAGCAGATTTAATGCCGGGAAACTGATTGAAGCATGCACCTTCAAAACAACCATCTCTCAGGTGCGGGAATTGAAAGAGGGTTCTACGGTGGGATATGGACGGAAAGGTCTGATAAAAGGCATACAATTGATTGCAACCCTTCCGGTTGGCTATGCTGATGGTCTCCCCAGGAGTCTCAGTAATGGTAACGGACAATTTTTACTGGGTGACAGAACAGTCCCTGTTATCGGGAATATATGTATGGATATGTGTATGGTTGATGTTACCGGAACTGGAGCCAGGGCAGGGGATGAAGTAATAATTTTCGGAAAGGACCATTCAGTGAATAAGATAGTAAAACAGGCCAATACTATTCCTTATGAAATTCTGTCAGGGATATCGGAAAGAGTTAAAAGAATTTATTATCATGAATGATACTACACTATGATAAAGCTCACGGCAGTTATCATTACCTTCAATGAGGAAAAGAATATCAGGAGATGCCTAGAATCCATTCTCGATATTGTGGATGAAATAGTTGTTGTTGACTCATTCTCAGATGATGCAACCGAATTAATATGCATGAAATATGGTGCCAGGTTTATAAGGCGTCCTTTTGATGGACATATTGAGCAGAAGAACTTTGCTGTCAGCCAGGCTACTCATGATCATATCTTGTCACTTGATGCGGATGAAGTTCTTTCAGAAAGCCTGAGGAAATCTATTTCTAAAGTCAAGGAAAATTGGCAGTATGACGGATATAGTTTCAAGAGACTGACCAGCTACTGCGGGAAATGGATCAGGCATACCAGCTGGTATCCGTCAAGAAAACTAAGATTATGGGACAGGAGGAAAGGGGAATTCGGAGGGCGTAATCCTCATGATAGAATTATTTTACACGAAGGGGCCACTCATAATGTACTTAAAGGACACCTTCTTCATTATTCATATAATTCTATTATTGAGCATATTAGCCAAATAAACTACTTTTCAACCATCATTGCACGGGAATATTATAAGGAACGAATCAGAATTACCCGTTTCGAGATCTTATATCATGCATTCTGGAGGTTTTTCAGGGATTATTTTATTAAACTCGGATTTCTTGATGGTTTGTACGGATTGATTATATCGGTGAATTCTTCTTTTGAGACTTACCTTAAATACTCTAAGTTAAAAATTATGATGCTCGAGAAATCAGTTGTTGAAAAAAGCAGGATATGTTTTGTCAATTCCATGAGATCATGGGGAGGAGGCGAAAAATGGCACTTCGATGTATCCCGGGGTTTGTATACAAAAGGGTATGATATTTTATTGGTCTCATCTTCCGGAAGCGAATTAAATAAAAGGGCACTGATCAATAATATTCCCGTCCTGACCATATGTATTTCAAATCTTTCATTCATCAATCCTGTAAAAATCTTCCAGGTATACAGGATGCTTAAAAAAGAGAAGATACGCACATTGATCATTAACCAGTCAAAGGATCTTAAATTGTTTGGGATTGCGGGGAAACTGGCCCGGCTAAAGCATATTATCTATCGCCGCGGCAGTGCATTGCCAATAAGGAATACTGTGCTGAACAGATTTTTATTCCGTAAGATAATTACAGATATTATAGCAAATTCTAAAGAAACGCGGAGGACAATTTTTCAGAACAATACTGATCTTGTTCAGGCTGAAAAAATCCGGATTATTTATAATGGAATAGATCTGAAAACTTTTGATGGACAGGTGGCTGATACAATTTACAGCCGTTTTGGCAAAGAAATCCTGATTGGTAATGCAGGCAGGCTGTCTGAAGAGAAAGGACAAATTTTGCTGATTGATCTGGCAAGGCGATTGAAATCCCATGGCAATAATTTCAGGATTTTAATTGCAGGGGAAGGTAAGCTTCAATCTAAACTTAAAAATTACGCACGAATGCAGGGTGTTGAGGAAATTGTAATATTTATGGGATTTATAGAAAATGTAAAGAGTTTTTATTCCACCATTGATATCTTTGTTCTTACCTCGGTATATGAAGGATTTGGATATGTGCTGGTTGAAGCAATGGCAGCTCAGAAACCCGTGGTTTCTTTTGATATTTCCAGTTCAGCGGAAATCATTGAGAATGGGATATCAGGTTTCCTGGTTCCCGGGGGAGATATTGAACATCTCGCTGAAAAACTTGAGCTACTCATGAAGGATGCAGATCTGAGGAAAAAGATGGGAAGCAAAGGCCGGGAAAGGGTTGAAGAAGTTTTTACACTTGAGAGGACTCTTGACGAGGTGGAGGAATTAATTAAGGATAAAGAATTTTTTTAAAGCCATTAATTAAATTTTCCGTGATTTTCATTTCATTATATTCCTTATGAATAAGATTATAAGCATTCAATCCGATTTTTTTTCGGATATCATGATGCTCTTGCAGATAGATGATCTTCTCTGCCAGGTCTCCCGGGTCATTTGAGGATAATATAATATTTTCATCCGGTTCGAAAATTTCCCTGATCCCTTGTGTGTCCTTTGTTATTGAAGGTTTTTCACATGCCGAATAATGATAGATCTTATTGGGAATAACCAGTTCGGTTTTCAGACTTTCTCCAAATATACCGAGACAGATATCCATCCGGTTAATTACAT
>Ga0068714_10006953_pt1 | contig 11257 bp, 5 predicted proteins | sample MTBNYHSulfiMetaG_FD_62988 | JGI IMG/M metagenome (GOLD analysis project Ga0068714, IMG submission 62988) | Enrichment culture microbial communities from rom New York Harbor, USA that are MTBE-degrading - MTBE-NYH (New York Harbor Sulfidogenic)... | ecosystem: Environmental > Aquatic > Marine >... | reverse complement strand
AGGAATGAAGCTCATCGGCGCGATGGCCTCGCCTTGCTCGTCGAGCATACGTACCAGTACCTCGCCATAGGGCCGCTCGTCGACCTCCGTACCAAGGGAGTGGATCGGCTGGTAAAAGAGTGCAAAACGGTTCTCCTCGAAGGCCGAAGAGATCAGATGGGTCCACTCCATCTCCCGGTGATGACGGGCGACCGCCTTGTCATCCTCGTGGCAGACATGCACCCGGTTTCGCCCTTCCTCCTTGGCCACGTAACAGGCCGCATCCGCCGTACTGAGGACATCGATAAGGGTTCCGCCGCCGGCGGTGATCGGCACCACGCCGATACTGACCCCAACATCGAAGAGGCGCTGGTGCCAAACGAAGCGAAAATCACGCACCAGCTGGCGGAAGTTCTCGGCGATCCTGGCCGCCTCATCCAGCGGGCAATCCATCAGCAGCACGCCGAACTCATCACCGCCAAGACGCGCCAGGATGTCATGTTCGCGAACGGTGGAAGCAAACGCTCCTGCCAGCTGTGCCAGCAACTCGTCCCCGGCCCGGTGGCCACAGGTGTCGTTGACCACCTTGAACTGGTCCAGGTCCATGTAGAACAGCACATGGTGACGGCCCTCGTTGCGTGCGGTGCGGATCGCCTTCTCCAGCTGCTTCTCGAACTCACGCCGGTTGTACAAACCGGTGAGCATGTCGTGGCTTGCCTGGAAACTGAGCTGACGGGCCATGCCCATCACCTCGGTGATGTCATGCAGCACCAGCACCACACCGATGATCTCACCGTTGTCCAGGTGCATCGGTGCGGCGGTGATATTGATGGTGAACTGGCTGCCGTCGCGGTGGGTCAGCACCCCGTCATCGGCATGCACCCTGGCACCGTCACGGTGCAGCACCAGCTCGACCAGATCACGCAGGGTCTCACCGCTGACGTCATCGACCAGGTTCAACACCTCCATATAGTGAACCCCCTGAACCGCCGAGAGTTCACGGTCGAGCAGTCTTTCGGCGATGGGATTGAGGTAGTCGATGTTGCCGTTGATATCCGTGCTCATCACCCCGTCGCCAATCGACTCCAGGGTAACCAGGGCCCGTTGCTGCTCCTTGGCCAGCGCCTGCTCGGCCAGCTTCAGCTGGGTAATATCGCGTGTATTGCCCTCCACGCCAGCCACCTCACCGTTTTCGTCACGGTAGAAACGGGCGTTTGTCGATGACCAGGCGATAGTGCCGTGCTTGTGCCTGAGGGGAACTTCATAGTTGCGCACAGAGCCGTTACTGGCCGCCAGTGACTGCAGGAATTCCGCGCGCCGTTGCGGCTCCAGGTAGAGCTCTGCCAGCGGCATCCCGATCAACTCCTCGGGAGTGTAGCCGAGCGATTTCTCCACCATCCCGGTGACGTAGATGATCCTGCCGTCCTTGTCGGTGCGATAGAAGGCGTCCTGCATATTGGACAGGATATTGTTCAACTCCCGCTCCGAGGCACTGAGGCGCGCGACCACCTGCCGATGATGCTCGAGCAACCGGCGGTACTCGCTGGTCAATACCCCCAGCTCGTCGGTCGACTGTGCGGCCAGCACACCCAGATCCATGGCCCACGGATCGGAGCCCTGCAGCAACAGGCTCTCCAGCGGGGCGAGTGACTGGCGGAAGCTGCGCATGAAAAGCAGGCTGCCAATAGCGGCGGTCAGTGCCAGCAGCAACCAGAGGGCGAAGGTCTCGGCGGTGAAATAGCCGGTACGCGCCCAGTAGTACTGCATCAGGATGGTAACGATCAGCAGAGGTGCCAGCGAACCGATGAGAAACACCTTGGTGCGGATCGTGATGTGCGGCTCATCCAGGGCGACGCCACGCAAGGTGCGGCCGAACAGGTCGATCACCTGGAAGAATATCGGCAGGCCGACCACGATGGAAACGATGAGCGCGACCAGATGGATACGAAACCAGTCAGCTGCGGGTGGCTGCAGCTCAAGCAGCCGGATTGCGATCAGCATCACCAGGTTGGCAGCCATCAACAGGGTCAGCAGGAACAGGCCCCAGAAGTGCAGCGGGAAGCGTTTGACCCGCTCAAGGGCCAGCGCCTTGTACTGCTCGCTACCGTGGCGGAGGAACCGGACGATGGGGGCGGCGAAGCGATGGAAATACCAGCCCGCAAAAGTGAAGGTTGCAATGGAGAACAGACCCATCGGCCAGGAAAGCAGGATCGCCCGGATCTGCACGGTGGAGAAGATATCGACGAAGGCGATGAAAGCCATGCCGAAGGCCGCAGGCAGGACCCAGGCCAGCAGCACGATAGAGAGAAAGCGTCTTAGGAACAGTTCGGCCTGCACTGTGTCTGCCTTCCTTGAGGGGAACGCCATCCCTGGCGGTCGTGTAGCGGTTATTTCCTGCGCTTGGCGCCGATGCGCAGGCGCAGTGCGTTGAGCTTGATGAAGCCCTCCGCGTCCTTCTGGTTGTAAGCGCCGGCATCGTCCTCAAAGGTCGCAATGGATTCGTCGAACAGGGAATCGCTCTCTGACTTGCGCCCGGCAATGATCACGTTGCCCTTGTAGAGCTTGACGCGTACGGTGCCGTTGACATGCTCCTGGGTCTTGTCGATGGCCGCCTGCAACATCTCGCGCTCGGGACTCCACCAGTAGCCGTTGTAGATGAGCTCGGCATAACGCGGCATCAGCTCATCCTTCATGTGGGCCGCGCCGCGGTCAAGGGTCAGCGACTCCATCGCACGATGCGCCTTGAGCATCACGGTGCCGGCAGGGGTTTCGTAACAGCCGCGGGATTTCATCCCCACGTAGCGATTCTCCACCAGATCGTCGCGACCGACGCCGTTGGCGCCGGCAACCTTGTTCAGGTACTCCATCACGGTGGCCGGACTCATCGCCTTGCCGTCGATGGCGACGATGTCGCCCTTCTCGAACCCCAGCTCCAGGTAGGTCGGCTCGTCGGGGGCCTTCTCCGGGGGGACGGTCCAGCGCCACATATCCTCCTCCGGCTCATTCCACGGATTCTCCAGGATGTCGCCCTCGTAGGAGATGTGCAGCAGGTTGGCATCCATGGAATAGGGCGACTTCTTGCTCTGCTTGGCAAAGTCGATCTCGATGCCGTGGTCCCTGGCGTAGGCCATCAGCTTTTCGCGGGAGTTGAGATCCCACTCGCGCCAGGGCGCGATAACCTTGACGTCGGGCATCAGCGCATAGGCACCCAGCTCAAAGCGTACCTGGTCGTTGCCCTTGCCGGTGGCGCCATGGGAGATGGCGTCGGCCCCTGTCGCCTGCGCGATCTCCACCAGGCGCTTGGCGATCAGCGGGCGGGCAATGGAGGTGCCGAGACGGTACTCGCCCTCGTACAGGGCATTGGCGCGGAACATGGGGAAGACGAAATCCCGGGCGAACTCCTCACGCATGTCGTCGATATAGATCTCCTTCACCCCTGCGGCCTTCGCCTTGGCACGTGCCGGCTCGACCTCTTCACCCTGGCCGATGTCGGCGGTGAAGGTCACCACTTCGCAGTTATACTCTTCCTGCAGCCAGCGGAGGATGATGGAGGTATCCAGACCACCGGAATAGGCCAGTACCACTTTCTTGACGTCAGACATGACAACTCCCGATAAAATTCACGCCCCCGGACAGACCGGGACCACAAAAACAAAGCGCGAGTATACCCGAGAGCGGGGGTGGATGACCATTGAGCAAAACCCGGCGGGAGGCCGGGTTTCAAGGTTCAAGGTTCAAGGTTCAAGGTTCAAGGTTCAAGGTTCAAGGTTCAAGGTTCAAGGTTCAAGGAAAGCAGGATACGCTCCCCTGCCCCTTGAACCCCGAATCTTTTCCCTCGTCTCTCGCCCCTGCCTTTTACATCGTCGGCTGGAACTCCGAGGGATCCTGCTTGGCCATGTGCTCGTAGGTCTGCCAGCGCAGATCCAGCGACTCCTGTGCCAGCTGCATCAGGCGCTTGGCTTCGACCGGGTTGCCCTTCTGCAACAGCTTGTAGCGCTGCTCGGCGTAGGCGAACTCCTCGAGTTTCATTGTCGGACGGGTGGAGTCGAGGATGAACGGTTTTCTGCCGGCCTTGCGCAGTTCGGGGTTGTAGCGGACCAGCGGCCAGTAGCCGGAGTCCACCGCCTTCTGCTGCTGCTCCAGCCCCTTGCGCAGGTCGATGCCGTGTGCGATGCAGGGGCTGTAGGCGAGGATGATGGACGGGCCCGGATAGGCCTCGGCCTCGCGCATCGCCTGCAGGGTCTGCTGCGGGTTGGCGCCCAGCGCCACACGGGCGACGTAGACGTTGCCGTAGGAGATCGCCTGCAGCGCCAGGTCCTTCTTGGTCACCGCCTTGCCGGCAGCGGCGAACTTGGCGGTCGCCGCGATCGGGGTCGACTTGGAGGCCTGGCCGCCGGTGTTGGAGTAGACCTCGGTGTCGAGCACCAGCACGTTGATGTTGCGGCCGGAGGCGAGCGCATGGTCGAGACCCGCCGAGCCGATGTCGTAGGCCCAGCCGTCGCCGCCGACCAGCCACACCGAGCGGCGCACCAGGTGGTCAGCCACGGTGAGCAGTGCGCGGGCGCGCGGGTCGTCTATTTCTTTCAGACGGCGCTTGAGCTCGTGCACCCGCTCGCGCTGGCGCGCCATCTGGGTGCCGATCTGCTGGCCAGTGTCCATCAGCGAGTCGATGAAGGCCGGCTCGAAGAGATCGGTCATCTGCGACAGCATGTCCTTGGCCATCGCCATCTGTGCGTCGGCGGAGACACGCATACCCAGGCCGAACTCGGCGTTATCCTCGAACAGCGAGTTGGACCAGGCAGGTCCCCTGCCCTCCTTGTTCACGCTCCACGGGGTGGCCGGCAGGTTGCCGCCGTAGATGGAGGAGCAGCCTGTGGCGTTGGCCACCAGCAGGCGCGGGCCGAACAGCTGGGTCAGCAGACGCACGTAAGGGGTCTCGCCGCAGCCGGCACAGGCGCCGGAGAACTCGAACAGCGGCTCGAGGTACTGGGCACCGCGCACCGAGGCGAAGTTGACCGTGTTGCGGCGGTTGACCGGAATGGTCTCGAAGAAGGCGATGTTCTGCTTGCCCGATTCGAGGATCGGCGCCTTGTCGGCCATATTGATCGCCTTGCGCGACTGGTCCTTGAGGTCGAAGGCCGGGCACGCCTCGACGCACAGGCCGCAGCCGGTGCAGTCCTCGACGTAAATCTGCAGGGTATAGCGGGTCTCGGGGAAACCGCGTGCGGTGACCGGCGCCGACTCGAAGCTCGCCGGTGCGCTCTGCAGGGTGTCTTCGTGGTAGAAGCGGGCGCGGATGACGCTATGCGGGCAGACGAAGGAGCAATTGCCGCACTGGATGCAGACCTCCGGCTCCCACTTCGGCACGAAGTCGGCGATGTTGCGCTTCTCCCAGCGGGCGGTGCCGCTGGGGTAGGTACCGTCGACCGGAATCATCGAGACCGGCAGGTCGTCGCCGCGGCCGGCGAGCATCGGCGCGGTCACCTCCCGGACGAAGGCAGGAGCCAGCTCGGAGACCGCCGGTTTCATGCCGCGCTTCGAGCTGATCTGCGCCGGCACCTTGACCTGGTGCAGGTGATCGAGCGAGGCGTCCACCGCCTTGAAGTTGAGCTCGACGATCTCGGCGCCCTTGCGCATATAGGTCTTCTCGATCGCCGCCTTGATCTTGGCGATCGCCTCATCGCGCGGCAGCACCCCGGAGAGGGCGAAGAAACAGGTCTGCATGATGGTGTTGATGCGCCGTCCCATGCCCGCCTCGCGCGCCACGGTGGTGGCGTCGATGACGTAGAACTCGATCTGCTTGTCGATGATCTGCTGCTGTACCGGCTCGGGCAGTTCGTCCCACACCTGATCGGGGCCTACGGGTGAGTTGAGCAGGAACACCGCCTTGTGCGCCGCCTTGTCCAGCATCTCCACCTGGTCGATGAAGTTGGACTTGTGGCAGGCGATGAAGTTGGCCGAGGTGATGAGATAGGGCGCGCGGATCGGCTCCGGGCCGAAGCGCAGGTGTGAGGTGGTCTGCGAGCCGGCCTTCTTCGAGTCGTAGACGAAGTAGCCCTGGCAGTAGAGGTCGGTACTCTCGCCGATGATCTTGATCGAGTTCTTGTTGGCCGAGACGGTGCCGTCGGAGCCGAGACCGAAGAACATGGCGCGGGTGACGTTGACCGGCTCGATATCGAAACCCGGGTCGTAGTCGATGCTGGTATGGCTCACATCGTCGTTGATCCCCACGGTGAAGTGGTTCTTCGGCTTCTCCGCGGCCAGGTTGTCGAACACCCCCCTGGCCATCGCCGGGGTAAACTCCTTGGAAGAGAGGCCGTAGCGGCCGCCGACGACCTTAGGCATGGCGTCGATAGTTCCGCTATTGAGTGCCTCGGCAAGCGCGGTGATCACGTCCTGGTAGAGCGGCTCGCCCGCCGCGCCCGGCTCCTTGGTACGGTCGAGCACGGCGATGCGCTGCACGCTCTTGGGCAGCGCGGCGACCATGTGCTCCATGCTGAAGGGGCGGAACAGGCGCACGTTGACCACGCCGAGCTTGCGCCCTTCGCCGTTGAGCTTGTCGAGGGTCTCCTCGACCACCTGCACGCCCGAACCCATCATCACGATGACATCGGTGGCATCCTCGGCGCCGTGGTAGTCGAACAGGTGGTATTGGCGGCCGGTTAGCGCGGCCAGCTGGTCCATGGTCTGCTGGATGATGCCGGGCACCGCACTGTAGAAGGGGTTGGCGCTCTCGCGGCCCTGGAAGTAGACGTCCGGATTCTGCGCCGTGCCACGGATAAACGGGTTGTCGGGGTTGAGCGCGCGGTTGCGGTGGGCGAACACCATCTCCTCGTCGATCATCGCGCGGATCTGCTCATCGGGAATGAGGCTGATCTTGTTGATCTCGTGCGAGGTGCGGAAGCCGTCGAAGAAGTTGATGAACGGCACCCTGGCTTTCAATGTCGCGGCGTGGCAGATCAGCGCCGAGTCGTGCGCCTCCTGCACCGAGGAGGAGGAGAGCATGGCAAAACCGGTCATCCGCGCCGCCATCACGTCCTGGTGGTCGCCGAAGATGGAGAGCGCCTGCGCGGCGATGGAGCGGGCCGCCACGTGGAACACGCTGGAGGTGAGCTCACCGGCGATCTTGTACATGTTGGGCAGCATCAGCAGCAGCCCCTGCGAGGCGGTGAAGGTGGTAGTCAGCGCCCCGGTCTGCAGTGCGCCATGGGCGGTGCCGGCGGCACCGCCCTCGCTCTGCATCTCGATCACCTGCGGCACCTGGCCCCAGATGTTCTTCAGCCCCTGGGTCGCCCACAGGTCGGAGAGCTCCGACATATCGGATGACGGGGTGATCGGATAGATGGAGCAGATGTCGCTCACCCGGTAGGCGATGTGGGCCACGGCGTGGCCGCCATCGACGGTGACCTGCTTGATTTTCGCTTCGCTCATAAATGCTGTTTCCTTAAAAATCTTTTTTCAACGCAGAGGACGCGGAGGTCGCAGAGACTTACAAGGCTTGTCCGAGGCTCGTTTTCAGCCGTGGCAGATTAAGACCTTGAAAACCTGTTTTCCTCCGTGTACTCCGCGTCCTCCGCGTTGATAACCGGTGTTTAGCCCGCGCTCTCGGGTATCATCTCGATGGCATGACAGGGGCACTGCTCCTGGCAAGTGCCGCAGCCGGTGCACAGGCTGTAGTCGTAGCGGTATTTGTTGCCCGGACCGAGCTTGATGATCGCATCCTCGGGACAGGAGCCGTAGCAGCCGTCGCACTCGAAGCAGTTGCCGCAGGAGAGGCAACGCTTCGCCTCGTAGAGCGCGTCCTGCTCGCCGATCCCCTGCAGGATCTCCTCAAAGCCGCCGAGGCGCTGCGACAGCGGCAGCTCCGGCTGCGAGGTCATCGGTGCCTCGGTGCGGTACCACAGGTGCAGCCGCTCATGGTGGATGATCGGGTGTTTGGGACGCGCCTGGTAGCTCTCGCCGCGTAACCAGGCGTCGATATGGCGCGCCGCTTTCTTGCCATGCCCCGTGGCGATGGTCACCGAACGCTCGGAGGGAACCATGTCACCGCCGGCGAAGATGCCGGGGGCGCCGGTCATCATCTGCTCGCCGACGATCACCGTGCCGTCGGCCTTGAACTCGATGCCGGAGACGCGACCGAGGAAACCGGTGTCGGTCTCCTGGCCCACCGCCAGGATCAGCGAGTCGGCCTCCAGTTTTTCGAACCGGCCGGTGGGGCGTGGGCGGCCGTCCTCGCCAAGCTCCATCACCTCGACCTCGATGGTGGCCCCGTCGACCTCCTTGATCGAGCGCAGCCAGTTGAACTTGACCCCCTCCTCCAGTGCCTCGTCGGCCTCGAAGTCGTGTGCCGCCATGTTGTCGCGGTCACGGCGATAGATGATCATCGCCTCATCCACGCCCATGCGCTTGGCCACACGGGCAGCGTCCATCGCGGTGTTGCCACCGCCGTAGATGGCGACGCGGCGGCCAAGCTGCACCGGCTCGCCGTTCTCCACGCTCTTGAGGAAGCTCACCGCATCCATCATCCCCCGCGCGTCGCGCGCCGGGATATCGATCTTCTTCGACAGGTGCGCACCGACGGCGACGAATACCGCATCGAAATTGCCGGCGGCCTTCTCCGCCAGCACGTCATCGACGCGGTGGTTGAGATGGATCTTCACCCCCATCTCCTCGACGCGGCGGATCTCGGCCTCGAGCTCGGCGCGTGGCATACGGTAAGCCGGAATGCCGAAGTGGATCATCCCGCCGGCCACTGGGCCGGCCTCGAAGATCTCCACCTGATGGCCGAGGCGGGTCAGGTGGTAGGCGGCGGAGAGCCCGCTCGGACCAGCACCGATCACCATCACCCGCTTGCCGCCGGGTCTGGCCTTGTACTGCGGCTTCCAGCCCTGCTCCATCGCCATGTCGCCGAGGAAACGCTCCACTGCATGGATGCTCACCTCCTGGTCGGTGTAGGCGCGGTTGCAGGCACTCTCACAGGGGTGATAGCAGACGCGACCGTGGATCGCCGGGAAGGGGTTGTTCTCGATAAGCTTCTGCCAGGCCTCCTCATAGCTACCGGCCTGGGCCAGGTCGAGCCAGCCCTGGATATCCTCACCTGCCGGACAGGCGTTGTTGCAGGGAGGAAGATAATCCATATAAACGGGGCGGCGTGAGCGCAGCGCACCGGTGCCCTGGGCGAGCATGCCCGGGGCCAGATTGGCTGTCATATCCTTGGAATTCATAAGTTTCTCTCTCGTTTCAAAGAGTTACACGCTGCACAAGACAGGTTGGGCACAAAATGAGGGGCATTGTACATGACTGGCGGACAAACCAATACTCTGTATTAAAATAAACAATACTTAGTTCACAGTTGGGACATTTTCTTCATCGTTTACCGGCAACGACTGCGAGGGTGCCGTGGCGCCTACAGTGGCCTGTTGGTTGCTATGCTTACTCCAATAACGGCCTGCGCACAGAGCCCCGACTATGCCCGCACCCGATCTCAACCTGCAGCAACTCTATCCCTGCCTGCACACGGCGGTGCCGGTCTCCCGGCTCTACCTGCAGCACTGCCTGCACCGCGAGGGCAGCCGTGAGCACCCCTTTGTCTACACCAACTATGTCACCACCCTGGACGGGCGTATCGCATTGGAGTATCCCCACTCCGGGCGCAGCAGCATTCCCGCGGCCATCACCAGCGAGGTCGATCAGCGGCTGTACCAGGAGCTGGCCGCGCAGGCCGATGTCTTGCTGACCAGTGGCCGCTATCTGCGGCAACTGGCCGACGGCACGGCGCAGCATGCCCCGCCGATCAGCGAAGCGCAAGGGGACCTTTTGCAGTGGCGCCGGGAACAGGGGATGGCACCGCAGCCGGCGCTGGTGATCCTGACACGCACCCTCGACCTGCCACTGAAGCTGCTGACCTCGCTCGGTCGCAAGGTGTACGTCGCCACCGGAAGTGCGGCCGACAAACGCAAGCTTGCCGCTATTGCCCAAACAGGGACGACGGTGCTGTTAAGCGGCAAAGGGGAGGCGGTGGAGGGGTGCGAACTGATCGAGGAACTGGGAGGGATGGGCTACACCACAATCTACTCCATTGCCGGACCCGCCCTGCTCGACACGCTGCTGCGCGCCGGCAAGGTGGACCGCCTCTACCTTACCCAGGTACATATGCTGTTTGGCGGCCAGCGCTACGACACGCTACTCGAAGGACCACTGCTGGAGCCCGCGGCAAGCTTCTGCCTCGAATCGCTCTACTACGACATGGGTGGCAAGGAGCGGCCGCCGCAGTCCTTTGCGGTGTTCGGGAAACCACAGGTGAAAGGTGAAAGGTGAAAGGTGAAAGGTGAAAGGTGAAAGGTGAAAGGTGAAAGCAAGATGCTCCTTGCTTTTCTTGTACCTTGTACCTTGCACCTTGTACCTTCCTTTTTTATCCCTCACGCCTCATTACGCAGGTGCAGCAGCTTCCAGTAACCGAAAGCGTTCACCGGCATGGTCTCCAGCAGCGGCAGGCCGGCCAGGGTGACGAAATCCCCCAGCGGGAAAAGCGAACGGAAACCGATCAATTTCGAAAAGGGTGCGACCAGGTTCTCAAGCCAGTGCATGCCGTGGCCCTGCTGGCTGAAATGGTTCACCACGTAAATATCGCCGCCCGGACGGCAGACACGGCGGATCTCGCGCATCATCGCATCAGGGTCGGGCACCACCGAGGCGACATACATCACCGCGACCTTGTCGAAGCTGTTATCGTCGAAGGCGAGCTGCTGGGCATCCATGTGCATCAGCGAGACATGCTCCCAACCGCAGTGCATCACCCGGCTTGCCGCCCTCGCCAGCATATCGCGCGAGAGATCGATCCCGGTGATCCGCGTGGTGGCCGGATAGTGGCGCAGAGAGAGTCCGGTACCGACCCCGATCTCCAGCACGGATTCACCGGGGCGGCACGCCATGCGCTCAACCATCCTCCGCCTGCCGGGTTCCAGTACCGGGCCGAACACATAATCGTAGATACCCGCATATCGGCGATAGGCCGAGATCACCGAATGAGCGTCCATTTTCTCCTCCATGCAGTAACCCAGTTTGATATGGACAAGGCGACAGTCAGCAGCAGCGACAATGCCACTGCGCCTATGAACGGAACTCATTTCAGCGTAGACGTTGGGGAGGGAAGGCTCAACTGAAGGAGGTAAAAGGTGAAAGGTGAAGAGTTTGAGGTTCAAAAAATAGTAGCAAGGCCGCCGCGGCCCCGGGAAAATACTCACGCCCTCACGCCATCACGCCCTCACGCCCTCACGCC
>Ga0068714_10006951_pt1 | contig 11258 bp, 9 predicted proteins | sample MTBNYHSulfiMetaG_FD_62988 | JGI IMG/M metagenome (GOLD analysis project Ga0068714, IMG submission 62988) | Enrichment culture microbial communities from rom New York Harbor, USA that are MTBE-degrading - MTBE-NYH (New York Harbor Sulfidogenic)... | ecosystem: Environmental > Aquatic > Marine >... | reverse complement strand
ATGTTAAAACCTACAATATTAATTTATATTGTTAACCAGATATCAACTATTATTGGTATTGCAGCAGTGCTAATTATTACCTGGGGTGCTATTATTATCTTTTGTAATTTAATCAAACTAGAAGTCTCCCGTTTCAAAGGCCACAAACCTTATTATGAACGAGCCGTTCTGCGTCACCGTTTTGGTTCTTACCTTTTGCTGGGTCTGGAATTTCTGATTGCGGCTGATATTATCCTGACTATTACCCATCCCACGCTGGAAGAAATTGCCATTCTAGCTAGTATAGTAGTTATCAGAACGATTATCAGTTATTTTCTGGACAAAGAGATGGCTTATAACAATGAACATCAAAAACCAGAAAAATAAATTCATTAATTTTTAACCAGGATCATCAATAAACAAGACGTGTCGCAGTAGCTAATAGAATAGCAATAAAAAAAGTAAAGATGATAGTTTCTATGGTTCTTTTCCCACCAATTTCTTTAATTAATACGGCAATGGTAGCTGCGCAGGGAACATAAAAAAGAACAAAAATGGTAAAAGTCATAATTTGGGTTGCATTCATCACAGTACTGATTTCAGTTACTCCCAGCGCCTGAACCAGCATAACCATAGATAGCTCTTTTCTAAGTATGCCAAAAATTAAGGTAACGCCCACTGCTATCGGCAATCCCAGCAAAAGAGTAATCGGGGCAACCAATTGATTAATAAAAGATTCGGCATGCCAGTGCTTTAATAAGCTTAGAGCAATACTGCCAACTATCAACAAAGGCCAGGCAATGACGATAAACTCCTTCATCCTTAGCCATACTTTAGATAATAATACCTTTATAGTGGGAATATGATAGGAAGGAATTTCCATAATCATTCCCGGGGTCACTTCCGGCATCAAACTGGAAAGAATCTTTCCGGAAATTGCCAGTACAATAATATTGAGAATATAAACCAAGAAGGCAGCTCTGGGACCAAGATAAAAGGCAACCAAACCAAAAATGATGGTCATTCGAGCAGCACAGGGAACCATAGTAGTCAAAACAGATGCAATAAAACGGTCTCGTTCTGACTCCAGAATTCGTGTGGCCATCACGGCCGGGACCGTACATCCATAACCCAGAATCAAGGGAATAATTGCCTTTCCATGGAGTCCGATGCGATGGAGAAAGGTATCCATCAAGTAAGCAATCCTGGGTAAATACCCCAAATCTTCCAGAAAAGCCAAACCCAATAAAAAAGGGAAAAGATAGGGAAGGACAATCGCAATGCCTCCGGCAAGACCCTGTACAACCCCACTGGAGATATAGAATAATAAAGAATCTGCGCCTAATCTTTCTTCAATAAGAGGAAGCAATCGATAGAAAAAATCTAATAAAGGCTCTTCAACTAACCCGCCCACATAAAAGACGAAATGAAAAAACAGATACATAACTAGAATTAAAGAGATATAACCAAAAACGGGGTGCATTAGAATATTATCCAGATAGTGACGTATCTCTATTCTGGGTTTGGATAGGGTAACTACTGATTCGTAAAGGTCCATAGACAAATGATGACGTTCGGATGAAATCACCACATCGGAGGTTCGATCACGACATTGTTCCAACTGATGCTGATAATCTGTCACAGTCGTTATAAACCGGGCATTAATTTTCTTGATTTCATCGATAAAATACTGGTCATTTTCCAATAGCTTGGTTGCCAAAAAACGATTTGTAATGTGAAAGTTTTGGGCATAATTTTTTTTCTTGAGATGATAGATTAAATGTTGAATTACCTGTTCTACGTCTTTGCTAAAGCTCAGATATTGACTTTTAACAGGATTCTGACCCATCTTAAAAGTTTCTTCAAACAACTCATTAATCCCCAGTCCTTTATGAGCCACCGCTGTTACTACCGGAACTTTTAATAGCCGGGATAACTCACTTGCATTAATGTTGATTCCCTTCCCTTCGGCCTCATCAATCATGTTGAGGCAAATAAGTATGGGTAAATTCAGCTCCAATAACTGTAATGTTAATTCCAACCCTCTACCTAATAAAGAGGCATCAATCACATTAATTACTACATCTATTTCTTCCTTAAGCAAGTATTTTCTGGTTTCCAATTCAGCTAAATCGAAAGAGGTCAGTGAATAACTACCCGGCAAATCAACGATTTCACTAATCATCCCTTGAAAGGTCATTTTGCTGATACTGTATTTAACTGTCTTCCCCGGAAAATTTGAGGTGATTGCTTTATAACCGGCCACATGATTAAAAATAGTACTTTTACCGCAATTAGGCTGGCCTACTAATGCAAATTTCATAATTCAACCTCCACTAAAATCTTAGCAGCAACTCCCCTTCCCAAAGCAACCTGATTTCCATGAATGTTCACTAAAACCGGCCCTCGCATAAAACCACTTTTTTGCAGTACTATTAAATCTCCCGGATGAATTCCCAGACAACTTAATCTTTGTCTGATACCCAGTCCACCTCTGATTCTCACAACCCTGACCTTACTACCTGTCTTAATGTTTGTTAAACTAACTATCATGACTGATATAACCTCTTACTTTTCTTTTCTTTTATGATTGCTTTTTCTCTCTATTAACTTGCGGAACCTATTTTTAGCTGTTCCTGACATTTCTGACAATAACCTTTTATTCCCAAGCGATGTTCAGTTGGCAAAAAATGATATTTATGGCAAATCTCATCCTGTAATTTTTCTACATCTTCATTATAAAATTCAATAATCTTTCCACAGTTAATACAGATCAAGTGGTCATGATGTTTCTTATTATATATTTTTTCATATACTACCTTTTCCCGACAATGCAGTGTTTCCATTATAAGACCACTATCAATCAATAGGGGAATGGTCCGGTACACCGTGGCCAGGGACACGTTGGATTTATTTTTTCGTAACTGTTGATGTATTTCTTCAGCATTAAAGTGTTTTTCCAGTCTTATAACGGCTTCAATAATTTCTTTTCTCTCTGTTGTATACTTTAAATTATTCTCTTTTAAAAAAGACTTAAATGTTTCTTCATAGTTGGACAAATGACGACTCCTAATGTGATTGATTATCATTCTCAATTATATTTTAATACATATTGTTCTTTTGTCAAGTAATAAATTGGAAAACAAGATAAAACCTTTGTTTTTAAATAATAGTTCGACTGAAAATCATACCAATCCTAATGAAAAAAAAGTCATCTATGCTTCCCTGTTAATGCAGAAAAAATCATTTTTACCAGCGTACTAATTTTATTTTGATGAAATTTCCGGGATCTAAACCATTCACACGGTTCTCGATGAGTCCAGTAAATGATAGGACTTATAGAAGTATATTAGCAGAATATATGTGAAGCTGTTAGCTTTTTCAATGGAGGTCTTTGTTAGTTCATTTCTCATATCTAGTCTTATTTATTGCTTTCAGTAACCTCAATAGGTAATGTCTTTTCTTTTGCCCCATTTTCTAAGATAAAATCACCTATATGACAACCAAGATGCCTGGCAATGACCGGACATTTGGCAATTAACAAAAAGAATAAAGGATTCGTTTCATCCGAAAGAGCTTCATAATTGCCCTGACCTTTACTGATTATCATTTCTGCATCATTAAAAATACGCATAAATTCGGGAGAGCAATACTCTAAAATAACACCGGGAGAATCAGCACCACATGAAATAATATTAGCAAAATGGTTAATACCACAAAAAATGGCGTCATCAACCAGGGCATCATTCAGAACCGGTTTTCCTTTCACTACATAGATGACAGTCTTGTGGTAAATATTTACCAAATGCTCTATTAAAATACGATCAAATACTACTTCTCCTGAATTATCAGCCAGATAAAGAACTGATTCAACGTCTAATAAATGTTGTTGAAAAGCAAAGTAATCAAAATGTTCACCATCGCTCGTGACCTGTGAATCAAAGTCACCTCTCAGTATTTTATCAATTTCCTCCTGAATCATTGCACTATCTTTTATTCCAAAATCAATGATATTCCCGACAATCGCCAATCTAATGGCTGTTAAAAGTTGATTTTTTGCATCCTTCACTTTAATCTTCATTTGTGGGTATATTTTTAAGGCCATTTTGTTGCTTTCTTCTTTAATCTCTCTATAGGGATCCTTTTTACCGGTAACTTTACTGATCATGGTATAGATTTCTCTTCCCATATCTGCCGGTGTTGTATTTAATGAAAAGTAAGGAACTAATTCAGCTAAGTTATTTAATACCTCTCTTTGGACCTCCTCACTGGCACCGGATATTCTTGCAGCTTTGAGTGCCTGATGATAAAAACAGGGGATACAATCTAAATAAGTCTTCATTATCTGCTCCTTACCTACTGACATAAAATAGGAAAGCAATGAATATCATCCATCATTTACATTAAGATGCTTACCAATCGTTCTATCTGTCAACATATTATAAAGATTTAATCGGGTAAACGAAAAACCAAAATCAGGGTTTTCTCTTCATTAATATCTCATCTCTGTTTAATCTATTTTACTTCACTATCTTTTATTATACCGTGTATGGCAAGTTTCTAAAAATATTTCACCTATTTATACCAAAAATGAATCATCAACATGGAATTAATCCAGCTGATGATTCATTTGATTGAATAAATAATACTTCTATTCTTTTGTTTCTTTTTTTATTTCAGATAATCTTTTATTCACTGCATCTAATTCTGCCTTAATATCCTCAGCTTCTGCCTGAAGTAAATCCATCTCCTGCTTGGAATCCATTGTTCCCTGGTAAGAGTATGGAGACCCGTAAGCAGAATAGGCAAGATATGCCGGATAAGCCGGGAAGAAACCTCGTCGAAAACCCCGACCAGATCCTCGTCCGAATCCGCTACCAAATCCGCGTCTAAATCCCATTCCTAAACGACCACCAACAGGATTGGCATAACCTGGAACAGGATAACCAGTACAATAACCTGCACCTCTTCCAGTCATCGGACCAAAACCGGCAGGACCAGTTCTATCACCACCTGGCATTATAAATCACCTCCTTTTCTCGTTACGCTAATTATCCTTATTTTCTAGACAAGCCTTACATTCTCCATAAAACTGAAGAATGCAGCTTTTCACGGTAAATCCGTATTTTTGATAAAGTTTCTCCTTCATTTTCTGAATAACACCCAATTCCTCTTCAGTTAATTCACTTGAGTCTACAAAACTACGACAATTCATACAAACTAAATGTTGAAGGCAATTAACCCCTTCAACTCTTCCTGTCAATTCATATCGTGCTCTTCCTTCCCCGGATTCCACCTTAATAACCACTCCATTTTTGATGAGGAGGTCAAGTGTCCTGTAAACAGTTGTTAACCCAATAGTAGGGTATATTTTATAAGCCCGTAAATATATCTCTTCGGCACTTAAATGCTTCTCAGTATTATTGAGAATCTGAAGAATAATTCTTCTGGGTATAGTCACCCGATAACCCCAGCTTCTAAAATGACTTGGCCAACCTTTTGGTGGCCTTTTACCAAATCCATTCTTCATTATAGTCATAATCCTTATTGATAATGATTACCATTAACATATTATTATAAATATTCATTTCTGTCAAGTATTTCCTAAAGTCAAAAAAAGACAGGGGAATCCCTGTCTTTTTTTTCCTTGTTTTCTTTTACATAGAAAAAAGATTAATAAATAGGTAAATGACTATTTTTTATTTTGATAAGCTTGCCAGACTTCCAAAACCTCCGGAAAGTCAATTTTTAATTTTTTTATTGTTTCTAATGTGGGTACCCCATTTTCATCCCAGCCCCTTCTCTTATAAACGGCATTACATAATAATTGATATTGTTCTTCTCTAAATTCTCTCAAGGCTTTTACTTTTTCCTGAGCTGTTTTATCGTGGGTTGCATATCCAACCTTTTCCTGCAGCTGATTATCATACAGCTCTTCCCTTGATTTATATTCCTTCTCGGTTACCGGCCCCACAGCTCGATAGGGAATCGCATCATCTTTTCTGGTTCCAAAGCCCATCTTCAAATTAAATAGACGCTGAAAATTGTGGACTGCCTCTGACTGGAGAATAATATCTTCTGCAGATATCTTCTTCCCCGTTACTCCCTCAAAAATCCAACAGTAATTTTCTACATGCTCCGGCACTTTTGCTGCACTCATTCCTGAAAAATTTTTCTTATTATCTGCCGGTTCAATATCATTCCAGGGAAGTTTGCATAATCCAACAAGAGAAAACCAGGTTCGAAATAGTGGAAAGTAATACAAAGCCTCAGCCTTATCTTCAAAGGTAGGAATCTGATTGTTTACCTGGTCCATAAAAATCAGCCATGATTCATCATGCTGCGGTCCTTTATTGGCAATGCCATATCCGCCCTGTTGAGCAAGAGATTCTTTAGTGCCATATTCGGAAAATTCCATGCCTTTACATTCCATACCGATGTCATTTAAAAAAGCCGGATCTGCCTGGTAATGCTCCGTGAAATACTTTTTACAACGTCGCACTCCCTGACCGGCAATTTTACCAAATCCTTCAGCCCGGGCAATCTGATGAATCAGTTCCAATAGTGCATCAGCGTTACCGAACCTTAAATCCAATTCTCCGGTTTTTTCTTTATCAATAATCCCATTTTCATAACATTCCATCAGAAAAGCAATGGTAGTACTGACCCCGATTGTGTCAATACCATAATGATCACAATAAAAATTAGCCTCTAAAACAACATCAGCATCAAAACATCCGCAGTTACTGCCTATCCCGGCAGCTGTTTCATATTCAGGTCCGTCAACAATGACTTCCTGCCCTCTTAATGGTCCGGTTTTTAGTTTGAACTGATCAACCGCATGAGAACAGCGCAAATTACATCCTATCCAGCAGGAATCGCCGGGTTGTTTCTGAGAAAAACGGTCCAGCCAAACCTGGTTACCGATATGTACTGCCTTGGGATGTGAACTGAATTGATAATTATAAACGGGTAAACAATGATGAGTATTCATGTGGTCTAGAAGATTGGCAGTACCGGTTTCGCGCATACCATTCTGTATATGGTCCAGTGAAAGAATTTCTTTTGTCAAACGCTGTCCTGCTTTTTTTAATAATTCCGGCTTGGCAGGTTGATTGGAATTACCACTAATCCCCCTGTACCTGACTACAATGGCAACAATTCTTTTGTCTCTTAAAATAGTACCGGTCCCTCCCCGAGCTGCCTGTTTATAGCGAATACTTTTACGTTGACGATCATACCAGCTGAGATTCAATATTCCTAACAGTGAATTTTCTGCTCCCTGACCGGCGGAGACAACACTGATATTCGCCTTATCCTGTTCATTTTCAGCAAAATGCTCGGTTAATTTTTCCACCAGAAAATAGGAATTGGTATCATCATAAGGAGAAAGGTTAACAGTTACCTCTCCTTTATTTCCGTCAATAAAAACAATAACATCCTGTTCGGACTTGCCCTGAACTTCCAGAGCATCCCAGCCGGAAAACTTAAGCAAAGAAGCAAAATAACCGCCGGCATTGTTATCATTGGCAGTTCCGGTTTCGGGAGAAATACTCAGTACATGGCTCTTCCCACAACCTGAATACTGGGTAATTCCGCATATCGGCCCGGTACAGAATATCAACTCATTTTCCGGATCATTCCACTTTGTCTCCGGTTTCACTGCCTGCCAAAGATACCATAGACCGTAGCCACGACCACCGGTTAACACTTCTTTCACTTTTGGAGAGACATCTTTAATCTTAAACTCTTTCCGTGATAGATTAAGATGAAGAACTTTATCCGTATAACCCTTATTTACTCTAGCTGGTTGATATTGAAATGACATTAGTAGATGATCTTCAAGCATGCATAACCTCCCGTTTTTTTATTTTATTGATTTTCAATTTATTAATCATACAGCAGAATTATTTATCTCTTTTCTTTGAAAAATTTCTGCTGCAACAGGTCCCTTAAATCGGGCTTCCCGATTTCCTGTAATTCATATCTGACTCTGACATATTTCTTATCAATATTTATAATCCTGCTTAAATCTATGGGTGTTCCGATGATGACCAATTCAGCATCACTTTGATTGATAGTGGTTTCCAATTCTTTAATCTGTTCTTGTCCATAGCCCATAGCCGGCAGTAGTGTACCAATTAGAGGGTATTTCTGATAGGTTTCCTTAATACTTCCCACGGCAAATGATCTGGGATCAATAATTTCTTTAGCGCCATATTTCTGTGCTGCGACTATACCTGCACCGAATTGCATCTCCCCATGTGTCAAAGTCGGGCCGTCTTCCACAACAATCACTTTTTTGCCTCTGATTATTTCTGCCTGATCCACTTTAATGGGCGAGGCTGCCTCAACCAATATTGCATCCGGTACCAGTAAATAGATATTTTTTCTCAATAGAGCAACATTTTCCGGATTTGCAGTATCAATTTTGTTAATCACCACAATATCTGCCATTCTCAAATTCACTGCGCCCGGATAGTAAGTCATTTCATGACCGGCCCGATGTGGATCGGTAACCACGATGTGCAAATCAGGCTGATAAAAGGGAATATCATTATTTCCTCCATCCCATACAATCACATCAGCCTCTTTTTCGGCTCTTTGTAAAATTTCGCCATAATCCACTCCGGCATAGACAATATTGCCCAGGTCAATATGGGGCTCATATTCTTCCCGCTCCTCGATGGTACAATTATATTTGTCTAAATCATTATAGCTTTTATACCGCTGCCAGATTTGTTTGGTTAAATCTCCATAGGGCATGGGATGTCGAATCACCACCACCTTTTTACCCATTTCTCTTAATATTTGGGTCACTTTGCGGGTGGTCTGGCTTTTTCCGCTTCCCGTTCTAACTGCACAAACAGAAATCAAAGGTACCTTGGCCTTTAACATCGTATTTTGGGGACCCATCAACCTGAAATCAGGTCCCTTCGACAAAACCAATGATGCTCTCTCCATAACATATTGATGGGGTAAGTCACTATAAGCCAAAATAACTTGATCAATCTTATATCGTTGAATCAAGTCAGGTAAATCCTCCTCGGGGAAAATTGGTATTCCCTCAGGATAATAGGGACCACTTAATTGTGCGGGGTACTTCCTTTCTGAAATGTCGGGAATCTGTGTAGCAGTAAAAGCTTTTACCTGATAATCTTCATTATTCCGAAAAAAAACGTTAAAATTATGAAAATCTCTCCCGGCAGCACCCATAATAATAATATTTTGCTTTTTCAAACAACATCACCCTTTCTTTCCTATCCATTATAATTGTAATATTTATAGAACAATAAATCAATTTATTTAAGATCAATAAATAAATTGAGAAAAATTAACCTTTGGGTAGACTATATTTATGGAAATATCGGGTTAGGACGGGAGAAATAGATAATCTACCTTACTAATCATGCTCTATAAAAAATAAGGTAGATTATCTCTGGGATAAAAAACTATAGAAGGTGATTATTTTTTCTTATTCTCTACCATCACCGTTTCTTCCAAAGGGAATCTTATACCCAACTGTTTGGCAGAAATAGAAGATAACAGATGTACAACAACATAAAGCAGAGCAATTCCGATAATCAAGTTAATAATAACCGGTATTCCAATCCCGGCCAGTATATAGCAAAATACAGCAATAAAGGCAACGGTAAAGGCATATGGTATTTGCGTTCTGACATGGTCAATATGGTCAGACCCGGCAAAAGTAGAAGACATGACCGTGGTATCTGAAATGGGACTGCAATGATCACCCATCACGGCGCCGGTTAAAACACTGGAAATGACAATGGGAAGAGGTGCCCCTACGCTCACTCCCAGAGGAATTACGATTGGTACTACAATAGCCATTGTGCCCCAGGATGTACCGGTAGAAATGGCAATCAGTGCTGAAATAATAAAAGTCAGGATGGGTAAGATTACCGGAGACATAATTCCTCCTAAAGCACTGACGATATAAGGAGCAGTTCCTAATTCATCACATATACTTCCGATTGACCAGGCTGTTATTAAAATCAGGGTTGCATAAACCATCATCCGTGCCCCGTTCATAAAAGAATCCATGATTTCCGCTACAGAAGCAATTTTTTGAGATATGTACATTACCATAGCTACAATAAAAGCAATAAGTGTAGCCAATAAAATGGCAAACATGGCATCAGCATCCGATATAGCCTGGGTAAATGATTCTGCTTCGCTGCCACCCCCGCTTGCCCACATAAAATAGAATGACAGTAATACCAGTAACAGAATGGGCAACCATAGATTGATTGGTTTTAATGAAGCATTTTGGGCCACTTTTAATTCTGAGGTGCCGGCTAACGGTCTGGAATCTTTTGCCCATAACTCATGGGTTGTCCTGGCACGATATTCTGCTTTTAGCATAGGTCCAAAATCTCTACCGGTATAGGCAATAATCCCTACCATAATAATGGCAAAGATAGAATAGAAACTATAGGGAATACTGTGCAACCATAAAAAATAAGGAGAGGCTTCAACGCTTTCTGGAAGAGAATCCCCAATCAGCCCCACCTGATAACCTATCCAGGTCGAAATAAGAAATATAGAAGAAACAGGAGCAGCAGTTGAATCTACAATATAGGCAAGCTTTTCTCTTGAAATATGATATTTATCAGACAGAGGCCGAAATAAATTTCCAATAAAGGCTGAATTTGCGTAATCATCAATAAAGATGACTATTCCACCCAACCAGGAAAAAATTTGTGCCATCTTAGAATTGTTAGCTTTTTTGCTGATTGATTCTAAAAATGCCTGTCCGCCACCGGAAAAAAAGATCATTCCCATCAATCCGCCAACCACGAAGAAAAATAAGATGATACTTGCATTCCAGGAATCAGCCACCGAGCCTACCAGGGTACTGGCAGTCTTGTTGACACCGGACCATAGATTCCCATTATGAAGGATGGTAGCCCCAGCCCAAACAGCAAGAAATAAAGATATCAAAGCCTCTCTCAAAACCATACAAAGAGTAATAGCCAAAATGGGGGGAACCAAAGACCAAACTCCATAAGTACCTGTGCTTTCCTCTTCCTGAATAGCCCAACCTGCAACAGATAAAAACAATAAAATCATCACCACAGAAAAAATTATTATAAAAATTTGATTAAATCCATTTTTTCGAATCATCTCTTTGAAATACTCCTTCCAAAATTTTTTTACAACCTTGAACTATGATTTCATCTAGATAAATATTTTCATTATAATATTAAAATCCCCCTCTCATCATGTCCTTAAAAACTATTCTGGAGGTCAATCAC
>Ga0068714_10006950_pt1 | contig 11258 bp, 10 predicted proteins | sample MTBNYHSulfiMetaG_FD_62988 | JGI IMG/M metagenome (GOLD analysis project Ga0068714, IMG submission 62988) | Enrichment culture microbial communities from rom New York Harbor, USA that are MTBE-degrading - MTBE-NYH (New York Harbor Sulfidogenic)... | ecosystem: Environmental > Aquatic > Marine >... | reverse complement strand
AGAGAAACCAACCAATCTCCGTCTACACACTCTATGCGTTAGCAGCATATGCAGCACGGGCTCTTCGTCTGGGCCTGATAGCCACAACCTCCGGGTCGTTTTCAAGTGGTGGAGTGATCTTCTCAGTCAGTTTTTGGAACAGAGATTTGGCCTGCTGATACGACTCTCCCTCATAGACTACTTTTGCCCGGTTTTTGACTTCGAATCGGTGCTTATTGGTCGCAGAAATGACGTACTCCCTGAGGGTGAAATTTCCTTCTTGAACTGTGTATATCTCTCTAATTCCGTCCATGCTTCTTTTAGCTCCTTTAGTCCCGATAGAGCGGCGCGAGTGTATTTCCAAAGTCTTTCGGATCGCCCGACTCTGTTATAAATCTTGAATTGTTTTGTGGCCTTAGGTCTGGTCAATAAAAGGTAGGAATTTTTCGCAGTTCTTTGGGGTTCTGCTTAGCTCCTATATATCAAAATAACCCGGTCAACTGGGAAAGTCAAGCAATAATGGCATTTTCATCCCCCACCTATTGGCAAAGCAGGGTTGGCGCTTTTCGCATAGCCGAGACTTTTAAAGAAAGCTCGTGAGACATTTCCGAGAAGATTGACTTTAAGCTCCAGCCCACTCACAGATAGCCCCACCTCACATTTTTATGATCCCTTTGCACCAGCTTCAAACCATTCTCAGGAAGGCACCCGAGCTTTTGGATTCCTGCTGACTGACGGCCGTGTTAGAGCCTTGCTTTGGGCCATTTCAGAAAAAAATCGATCCATGAAAGCCTTCATATCGAAAAGGCTCTCGAACTCCTCTTCAACCATTCTCTTGTTTGTCTGGATGTACAGCTTCATCTTAAGGTCTTGCACCGTTTCCATAGCCACACCTCATCTTTTGCATGATGAAAAACCAGGGCGGTGTTACCATCGCAGCACTGCTACATCAGTGCCGACCTCGACTATCGCATCCCTTCACCCAGAATATTTGGATCACCACACGGCTATGGATGAATACATCTTACAAAGTGTCGTTGTCAACCCCCATCTTCCTGCCGGCATCCCACCCTCTTGAAGAGCGGGTACGTTTTCCGAATTACATCGCTTGTTTGAGTAGTTTCACAACTGTCTTTGCGTTCGATAAACCGATCACTCTTCTCCCTGCTGGCCGTTAACCCACTGGTAGAGATAATCGACCATGTCCTCGACATACTGCCTGCCGGCCTCCGCTTTGGCCATGCGTGGATCACCGATCACGCCGTGCTTGTCGATGTTCTCCAGGCCGGTCGCGATCTTGGCCATTACTTCGGCGATGTCTCCCACGAAGCCCTCACTTGCCCGCTCCATGTCGACCTGCCCCGGCCTGAGTGCGAGCATGATCGATGTCTCCCATTCTCCGGAATGCGCTCCGGATTTGGCCGGATCCACTCCGAAGCTTCCGGAGCTCTTGAAGGCTGTCCCCATTAATCCCTGCAGGTCCGTGAAGGCCAAGATTCTTGCCTCTCCTGTGGGTCCGAGTTTCTTCAAGGCTTGCCTGAGGGGTTGGAAATTCCCCCCATGGGTGGGCAAAAGGATTATTCTCTTGAACCCATGTTTGCAAAGGCTTCCTACCACATCATTGACCACACTTCGGAACGTATCTTGGGAGAGCGAAATTGTCCCGGTAAAAAACAAGTGATGATCGGAACAACCGAACCGCAGGGTCGGCGCAACAAATGCATCGAGCCGCTCCGCCAGTCTCCATCCCAGTTCATCTCCCAGCACGGAATCCGTTCCCAGGGGCAGATGCCTGCCATGCTGTTCCGTTGAACCAAAAGGGACGATTATGGTATTCCACCCGCTTCTGATGCTTTCAGAAATCTGCAGCCAAGTCATCCGGTCAAGATATAAAGCTGCCATGCTACCCCCCCTCCAAGGTTCCGATCTCGTTCCCGAAGAATCACAGATCAGGTTCACGAGAGATCCTCCACGATTATCCTTACATGGACTTTTCAAGCACATAAAGTCGCATTGGAAAAGCTTATAGACTCTTCCCGGCCTGAAGGCGAGTGGTTTTCGCGATTCCCAGGAAATACACCGAGCAGTCATGTTTGCCGCCGGTGAGATCCCGTCGGGAAATCATCGTTCCGGACGAGCAGGAAGAGGACAGAAGGAGATTCGAGGGCAGTGAGAATGATTCTCACATCTTCCGTTTTTTTGCATGCCGGCACTGTCTTTTTGCTTGATATGTAGCCAAGGTTTTTGTATCCACGGCTGGGGGCACGCTCGAACGTTGCATTTGCAGACAAGCAAGCGCCCTCTTTTGCAAACTGTAACCAACCTTGACATCCAGGACGATTATCTTCGCCGGTGATTCGGCTCGTTTTTCCCATTTTTACCGATTATCTAACCGTTTAACAGGACTTTTCTAATTCTACCTAATCGGGCATGCCTCTTGCTCTTTAATATCCTTACACACAGCCGCATGCACTCCAGCTCTGATTCATGTTCAGCGCGAAGACATTGTCTGGCATAGGGCGAGCATGGAAACCGATCGGATGTGTGTACTCACCGGTTATGAAGGGAAACATGATGGACGAGTTGAAACATGTTTTCACGGCCGAGAAGAATTCTAAGACTCTGAAGACCTATCTCGACTGCTCCAAAGGTAGCTTATGTTTCGAAGTGAGGAACGGTGATACCCTTTTCTATAGGGGGGATTCGTTTGAAGACGAGCCGATTCCCCGTTGACACAAAGGCGTTAGTTTCCTATGCTTTGCGTCACCAAGGGCGACGCCCTGTCGCTTCACTCAAAGGAGGCTGCATGATGGCTGTTTTGTTTTCCGCCCGGGATATTCTCGAGGCAGCAGTTGAGAAGGAAAAAAAGAGAAGAGGATTTTATGCGAACGTCTCCGAATTGAGCGCGAATAAAGACATGCAGAGTCTTTTTCAATTCCTGAAAGAAGAGGAAGACAAGCACATCGCCGCTTTCACGAAGATCCGGGACGACCTGCCTGTTGAAGATCATCCGGCGGAGTACAGTGAGGACATGGAGGCCTACATGGACTCCGTTATCGACAACCGCCTCTACTCCGAAATTGATTCAGAGGAATTTGTCCTGAGAGCCATAACTGCGAGGGATGTTTTCCGTTTGGCCATCGGTTTCGAGAAAGACGCGATCCTCTACTTCATGGAATTTCTTCCCTACTTGACTGAATCCGGACGAAAGATCGTGACCGGATTGATCGAAGAAGAGAAAGGCCACATCAGGAAGCTGGCCGAGGTGAAGCAGAGGATGGGAGACTAGCAGGTGTCTTCCGCAGCCCGTCCTATTTTTCTGAAGACTTGAGAGCACGTTGGGGAAACGCAAGCGCTTCAGTCAGGAAATACGCGGCCTGCAGGTATGACGTGGGGCAGAGCGAAAAACATTCCTTGCAGTTCCAGCATTCCTTTGAAGCGATCTCGGGGATAAAATTGACCTCCCTTTTCGGACCCTGGTCAACGAAGGCGATGGCGTTCTTCTTCTTGACCTCGGCGCAGTATCGCACACATAGGCCGCAGAGGATGCAAAAGGACGACTCCTTTTCGAAACGGTCGGGTTTCGCCCCGTATTCTTCAGCCAGCGAAACTAATTGCGGAGAATCGGGAGCATGAGCCAGCAATAATTCGAGGATGACTTTCCTGATTTTGGCTATCTTCTCCGACCTGGTTCTCACTATCAGATCGTTTTCCACGGGATAGAGGCAGGAGGCGACATAACTTGTCCGACCGCGTGATTCCACTTCAACCGTACAAAGCCGACAGCCTCCGTAAGGATCGAGCTTCTCGTGGTGACACAGCGTAGGGATGAATATGCCCGCGCTTCGCGCAGCGTCCAAAATGCTCGTCTCCCCTTTAGCCCGCACCTCTTTCCCATCAATCGTCAAAAGAACATCGCTCATCTTTTTTTACTCTCTTTGCATATCATTTCTGCTTTAGACCGCGCCTGCCTTGGACTCGATGCTTTTCTCATACTCCTTTCTGAAAAAGCGCAGAGCGCTCCTGATCGGGCTGGAGGTCGTCTTTCCCAGCGCGCACAGCGACGCGAGCGAACCTACTTCGCAAAGCTCTTCCAAGGTTTCGATGTCGCCCTCTTTTCCTTTCCCTTCGCTCATTCGGGAGAAAATCCGCAGCATCTGTCTGATCCCTTCGCGGCAGGGAACACATTTCCCGCACGACTCGTTGGCAAGGAAGTCAAGGAAAAACCTGCTCATCTCCACCATATCGGTATCCTCGTCCATGACGAACAGCCCTCCGGCTCCAATCCCTGCGCCCAGCTTGGAAAGCGCATCGAAATCCAACGGGGTATCGATGAGCTCGACAGGGAGCGTCCCGCCCATCGCCGCTCCAAAATGGACGGCCTTGAGTTTCTTTCCGTTAGGAATTCCGCCGCCGATGTCGTAGACAATCTCCCTGAGAGAAGTGCCGAAGGGAACTTCCACTACCCCGGTATTCACAATATTGCCGGAAAGGGATATCATCTTTGTACCCTTGCTCCGCTCGGTCCCGATCCCCGCATACCAATCCGAGCCCTTACTGATGATCTGCGGCACGTTTGCCCACGTTTCGACGTTGTTCAGATTACTCGGGCGCTCCCAGATGCCCTTCACCGCAGTTCGCGTGTACTTCGGCCTTGGTTCCGGCGCTTTTCCTTCAATCGACTTCATCAATGCGCTCGCTTCACCTGATACGAAAATACCGACATCGAGATGTACTTCGATCTGGAAGTCGAAACCGGACCCGAGGATATTCTTGCCCAGGAAGCCATACTCTTCAGCCATCTTGAGGGCAAGATCGACATTCTCTCTCAACCTCGGCATATCGTGACGTGTATAGATAAATCCCTGTCGAGCACCGACTGCGTAACCTCCGATGATCAAACCTTCAACGATCAAATGAGGGTTTCCCTGGAAAATAGCCCTGTCCATGTAGGCGCCCGGCTCGCCTTCGTGGCCGTTGCAGATGACATATTTTATCTCAGCCTTTGCATTGCGGGCCGTTTCCCATTTCAGGCCCGCAGGGAACCCTCCGCCGCCCCTCCCGCGCAAATTGGCTTTCTTCACCTCTTCCAGCACCTGCTCCGGGCTCATGCGCAGAAGGGCTTTTGCGAGGGCGGAATAACCGCCTATCGCCAGATAGTCATCTATGCTCCTGGGATCGATCCTGGGGTTCATTCCAAGAAGGTTTCGCGTCTGCTTTTTGTAATAGGGTATCTCAGACTGATGAACCGCCTTTTTACCGGTAACGGGGTCTGTGTAAACCAGGCGATCGACGACCTTCTTTCCGATCAGAGTACGGGAGACGATTTCCGAGGCGTCTTCCGGCTGTACCCTCACATAGCAGATTTCTTCGGGATAGATGACAACGTTTGGGCCTTGTGCGCAGAAGCCGTGGCAGCCTGTAACTCTCACACCTACTTTGCCCTCTAGCGCCTGCTTCCTGATTTCCTCTTCAAAGGCATGGATAAGGCTGTCCCGACCGCCAAGACAGCTTATTCCGCCGCATATAGCTAGCCAGGCCTTGTCGAGCTCTCTTTTCGACACGATGACCTTTCTCGCATCTTCCAGTTCAGGACCTGAATTTATCCTTGCCATGACTTTTCCCTACTTGTAATTCTCCAGAATCTCTTCCACATCCTCCGGCGTGATATTTCTGTAATGCACTCCGTCGACAACCATCTCGGGCCCCAAGGTACAGCATCCGAGACAGCTTCCGTTCTCGAGGCTGAACCTTAGATCCGAAGTGGTTTCCCCGGGATTGATGCCGATCAAGTTTCGGACCTTTTCAAGGATTCTTGCCGAACCACGTTGATGGCAGGATGTACCCCGACATACATGAACTTCGTGGCGTCCCTGAGGCTTCAGGCTGAAGGTCTTATAAAACGTTGCGATGTGAAGTATCTCACTTAAAGGAACGCCCAGTTTCTCGCTGACCTGCGCCAGGACTTCGCGCGGAAGCCAGTGGTTTTCATGCTGAATATCCATCAGCACCATGATGACCGAATTGGCCTTGCCCCCGTATTTATTTATAATCTCGTCGATTCTCTGTTCATCCATGGCGCGTGTAACCCTCCATCCTTACCGCTAGGCCCTAGCCTGCTACCCTTCCGCAAGTGCGAGCATGACTCTCCGGCTTTCATCGAATCTGACCAATCCTTGCCTTGCCGAAATATTCACGTGTTTCGACACTTCAGAAGGCTTCAGGCAGAGAATCTCGGAGATATCGTCTCCTGACTTGGATCCGTCGCGCAGAAGCAGCATGATTTCGCTCATTGCGATCTTATCTGCAATCAATTCCTTGAACAGCCTGTCGAACTCGTCGCTGTCAAAATATTCTCTGTATTCTTCCTCTTTACGGAAATCCATCCTCAGCCTCTCCCTTTCCACAAGCCTCATGTAAGGGATTAGTCTGTTCACTGCTTCGAATTTGAACGCCAGCTTGTTCGGGTCCAATCCTTCGGCCTTGCCTAGCGGTCCCAGCTCCTTTACTCTCTTGGAGACGTCGTTCATCAGTTCGGCAAAGCGAATTCCCTCTGATGCTCCCACCCATTCAACTCTTAACCTTTCAGGGTTTACCCCTATGTGGGCCAGCACTTTCTTCATGAGGAGAACGGTGCTTAAGGCATGGTAATTGCCTTCAGTCGTGTAATGACATTCGCCGGGCCAGCATCCTCCTATATACACCCCGTCCGCTCCCTTCGAGAAAGCGCGGAGTATGAAGGCCGGCTCGACCCTGCCGGTGCACATCACACGGATAAGCCTTATGTCCGTAGCATACTGTAGTCTGGAAACTCCAGCCAGGTCCGCTGCCCCGTACCCTCACCAGAAGCAGATAAAACCCACGATTTTCGGTTTGAACGCAAATTCCGTCGCCATTCCCCTATCCCCCAAGTTCCGCTGCCAAGGCACCGAGTCGCCAAGGGCTGAACCATGCATTTCCGCCCTTGCGTCTCAGCGGCTGGACCTTTCCTCATCAAAAAACAACGCGTCGATCTGGCGCCCTATCTCCTGATCCGTGAAGTGCTTCAGGGATGCGGCTCCTGACGGGCACTTCGCATTGCAAAGTCCGTCCCCCTTGCAGAGGACGGGGTTAACCCTCGCCTTTTTTCCCTTCGGTGTCTCCACAAACTCGATAGCGCCATATTTGCAGACCGAAATACAAGCCCCGCACGATACGCAATCTTCTTCGTTTATCTCGCAAACAGCGCCCGAGGCAGTCACCGAATCCCTCGAAAGGACGGTTACAGCCCTTCCGGCAGCCCCAAGAGCCTGGCTGATCGTTTCCGAGAAATGCTTGGGGTAGTGAGCCGTCCCGCACAGGAATACGCCGTCCGCCGCAAAGTCGACGGGCCGCAGCTTGACATGGGCCTCCTGGAAAAAGCCGTCGGGGCTCAATGCCACCTTGAAGAACTTGGCGATTTCGGCGCTCGTGGAAGAAGGAACCACGGCCGCGGCAAGTGCAAGCGTATCGGCGTCCACCGCTAGCTTCTTGCCCAGGACAGAGTCGGTCACGGTGACTTTGAGAACGGGCCGGCCGTCCTCCGACTCGCCTGTTTCCACCCTGGGCTTGTCATCCGGCTCATAGCGTATGAACTTCACATCCCTTTCCGACGCTTCCCGATAGTAGTCTTCCTTGTAGCCGTATGTTCTCATGTCCCGATAGAGAACGTAGATATCCATGTCCGGGTTGATCTCTTTCAGCTTCAGCGCGTTCTTGATCGAGTGGCTGCAACACACGCGACTGCAGTAGTTTCTTTCCTCATTCCTGCAGCCGACGCATTGGATCATCACCATGCTCCTGGCGTTGATCGTCTTCCCGTCTCCTTCGGCGATTTTTTCCCCCAACTCAACCTGGGTAATCACCCTCTCATCCTGCCCATAGAGGTACTCGGTAGGTTTATATTCTTCGGCGCCTGTGGCGATAATCGTTACGCCGTGGCGGATATCCTTTATCATTCCATCGGATTTCACCCTGGTTACGAAATTCCCCACATAGCCGGAGGCGTCCGTGATTGCTGCTCCGGTATTCACATGAATGGATGGGTGCCTGTAAACCTTGCCTATGATGTCGCTCAAGTACTCCTGAACATCCACTCCCTCGAGGGTGGTGCGGATTCTTCGAGCCATCCCGCCCAGGTCTTTCTCCTTTTCAAGGAGGTAGACCTCGAATCCCTGCTCGGCAAGACTGAATGCGCTGGTCATCCCGGCCACACCCCCTCCGACCACCAGAACCCTCTTGTCAACCGGAAGCTCGAATTCATTCAAAGGCTCAAGCAGGGCGGTTCGGGCTACGGACATTCGAACGATATCCTTGGCCTTCCGGGTGGCGATTTCCTTTTCCCGAGAGTGAACCCAGGAGCAATGTTCCCTTATGTTCGCAAATTCGAAGTAATAGGGATTGATGCCCCCTTCACGAACCGTGTCCCTGAACAGCGGCTCGTGCGTCCTGGGTGTGCAGGCGGCGACAACCACGCGGTTGAGACCCTTCTCCTTGATTGTCTCAGATATCTTGCGGGCGGAATCTGTTGAGCACGCAAAGAGAGATTCTTCGGCGTGGACGACATTCGGCAGGGTCAGGGAATATTCGACAACCGAGGGCACGTTCACGACTCTTCCAATATTCGCCCCGCAATGGCACACGAAGACCCCGATCCTGGGTTGCTCTCCCGAAACATCCCTTTCATCCGGATACTGCCTTTCTCTGGCCAGGTTCCCCCGCTGACAGGACAGGAGCTGACCGCATAGTGATCCGGCGCCACTGGCCGTCACGACCGATTCCGGTATATCCATCGGCCCCTGGAAGGCGCCGCTTACGAAAATTCCCGGGCGGGAGGTCTCGATAGGATTCACCGGATTGGTCTTGCAGAACCCGCGAGAATCGAGCTCGATTCCGAATTTGTGGGCGAGTTGCTCGACGTCGGCGGGGGGATTCAACCCGACCGACAGCACCACCATGTCGAATTCCTCTTCCTTCACTCCGTCCCCGGCGGTGGCGTATCTCAGGGTCACATTCCTGGTCTCTGGGATCTCTCTTCCCACGGATACGTAGCTTCTTATGAAGCGGACCCCGGGCAGGTTTTCCGCCCTCTGGTAGAACCTCTCAAAGTCTTTGCCGAAGGAACGAATGTCGTTGTGGAACACCGTGCACTCGGCATCGGCATCATGGTCTTTGGTCAGTATGACTTGTTTCTGGGTGTACGCACAGCATACGGCCGAACAATAGCTGTTGTCCCCGGGAGTCACCCGTCTCGAACCGACGCACTGGATCCACGCTATCTTGTGGGGGTGCTTCTTGTCGGAAGGCCGCCGTACCTCGCCTTCATAAGGACCTGTAGAGCACAATATCCTTTCGAAATCGAGGCTTGTGACGACGTTCTCCATTTTCCCGTAGCCATAATCGTTCCTCGCTCCGGGGTCGAACGGTTCGTAGCCGGGAGCCAGAACGATCGCGCCCACTTCCACCTCCACCCTCTCGGGTTTCTGATAGAGGTCAATCGCCTTGTTCTTGCATGCTCCAACGCAGATGGTGCACTGCTCGCCCTGGAGGAAGAGGCATTGCTCCGGGTGGATGTAAGGGATAAGCGGTACGGCCTGAGAAAAATGAATGTGGGTGGCCTTGTTCAGTGACAGGCTTTGATTGTACCTGTCGGGGACCATGACCGGGCAGTACTCGGTGCAGGTCGTGCAACCCCTGCACTCCTCTTCCCTGATGTACCTGGGCTTTTTGACGAGGGTAACCCTGAATTCTCCAGGCTGCCCTTCCACCCTGTCGACATCCGTATAGGTCAGGATTTCTATGTTGGGGTGCCTGTTGGCTTCAATGAATTTTGGAGATTCGATGCACATGGAACAGTCATTGGTGGGGAAGGTTTTGTCGAGCTGCGCCATATGACCGCCGATGGCCGGAGACTTGTCCACCAGATAAATCTTGAAACCCGCGTAGGCAAGATCGAGCGCGGCCTGAATGCCGCTGATCCCGCCGCCCACAACCATCACGTCTCCGACCTTGTTGTCTGCAGGATTATACGCACCTGGCTCTTCGATGAGTTCTTTTTCCACTTCTTGTTTCCTCAATCGAGCAATGGAAGACTGAATAATTGCCTATCCGATCGCCTCCGCGACGATCTCCGTGATGTCTTTCACCTCTATCTTTTCCGTGACATCCATGGTTAACCTGCTGTCCTCGAACATGGTGATGCAATAGGGGCAGGACGTGGCCAGCACCTCGGCCCCGACCCCAATTGCCTGCCCTATCCTGAGGTCGGAAAACCTTTGTCCCTTTTGAGTCTCCATCCAGACCCTGCCTCCTCCCCCTCCGCAGCAAAGACTATCCACACGACACTCAGGCATTTCATTCAACTCCAATCCGGGCACCTTGCTCAGAATTCCCCGGGGTTCGTCGAATATCCCGTTGTGCCGGCCAAGGTAGCAAGGATCGTGGTATGTCACTTTCTTCCCATACTCCTTCGTGAACTCAATCCTTCCCTCTTTGATAAGCTCAAACAAGTACTGGGACATGTGAACAACCTCAAAGTTCACCCTGAACTCCGGATACTCGTTCTTGAAGGTGTGGTAGCAATGCGGAGAGGTCACCAGAATCTTCTTCACCCCATGATCGACAAAGGTCTTGATGTTGTCCTTCGCCAGACGCTTGAACACTTCCTCGTCCCCGGTCTTGCGAATGCTTTCTCCGCAGCAGTTCTCCTCGGTCCCCAGGATCCCAAAATCAACCCCCGCCTTGTTCAGTATACCGGCCGTGGCAACGGCAACCTTCTTCGCCCTCGGATCATAGCTCGGATAGCAGCCGGGAAAATAAAGAATCTCCATGCCCTCGGCAAACTCTCTCACGGAAAGACCCTTCGCCCAGTCACCCCTCTTCCCCCGTTCCTCACCCAGGGTGTTCCCTTCCCCCACCAGGCTCCCCCGAACCGTGCGGATCGGCGTCACCGACTTGGGGAATACACCGTATTCCGTGGCGATCCTGCGCAAAGCCACTCCAGAGTCTATCTGCTTCACATCCCTCGGGCACTGCTGCGGGCATCTCCCGCAGGTCGTACAAAGCCACATCTCTTCACTTTCGATATCCGTCAAACCAAAAGTCGCCTCCCGAACCAGCTTGCGCATGCTGAAACTCCTGACCCTGTTCCAAGGGCAAACCACATCGCACAGTCCGCACTGAAAGCACCTCTTGAAGGCGTCTCCACCGCTCGCTTTGATCACATCGATGATCTCTTTGTAGGGCGATACTGTCTCCACTTT
>Ga0068714_10006948_pt1 | contig 11261 bp, 12 predicted proteins | sample MTBNYHSulfiMetaG_FD_62988 | JGI IMG/M metagenome (GOLD analysis project Ga0068714, IMG submission 62988) | Enrichment culture microbial communities from rom New York Harbor, USA that are MTBE-degrading - MTBE-NYH (New York Harbor Sulfidogenic)... | ecosystem: Environmental > Aquatic > Marine >... | reverse complement strand
GTGCAGTGCCATCAATGGCGAATCCCAGTGCCGATCCCAAGGCGCCCAAACCAAAGCTGGCCGGCCCAAAGCCAAATGCACTGGCACTGCCGGCAGACAGAGCAACAATTGTCAGCAAGCTGACTGCTATCACTAATTTCTTGCCTTTCATTTCCCTTCTCCTTTCCCGTTCAGTTAAGGTTTATAACTGATTTCCCGGCTCCCTTTTGCATCTGATGCAGATATTAAATCACAACATCTTACTCAGATAGCCTATAGCCCTCGCGATGATGGATTTGAGGGCTTTGTGTTCCTGCTCGTTCAATCCCAAAGCCTCGATCAATATTCGAAACCTTTCGGCTCTACCCCGCTTGATCTGCTCGACCGTCCGGATGCCCTTGTCCGTAAGCTCGACCATTGTCACCCGCTGATTCGAAGGATCAATGGCTTTCGATATCAACCCTTTGTCGCGCCAAAGTCTGGTCAGGGTGATGGAAACGGTGCTCGGAGCAACCCGCGCAAATGAACTCGCCACATCCGATATGGTCATCTTGCCGCGCTCATTCAGGAGCTCGAGCATAAGACTCTCGCGCTCCGTGAGCTCCTCCAAGCTGGTGTCCGCTTCTTCCGCCGCCCGGAGCAAACGCATCTGCAAGTTTATTGCATCGATCAATTCCGCCAGTTCCATCCCCAGCCACCCCTCATTCAAACAAACACGAACTAAAACATTTCAATTCTTGAAATAAACATAATATTAATAATTCCAAAGTCAATAAAAAAATCGAGGACAGCGAAATTTCTGCACCGAAGATAAAAAGGCTCATCGCGGATTAGCGTGATCGGGTGACTCCACAGACGTTCGCCCTGAGGTAGCGAAGCCTGTCCTGAGGTAGCGAAGGGGGGGAAACATCCGTTCATGCTTCGATACCTCAGCACGAACGGGGTGTCTAATCACGCTAATCCGCGATGAGCCGATAAAAAAAGCCCGCTGGTAGCGGGCCGATGTGGAAAGCGGGAAACAGTTATTTCCCGCGTTCAAAGGATTTTGAGGTGGTGTCGAGACCCGGGATTCGCATTGGGAGATGATCTCAAGAACTTCCGGGACGGCAACCGGACAACTCTATTACTCCTGACAATCCCGACAGTCAAGAAATTTTTCTCATTTTTTTCTGCACACCTGATATGGCTACGGCAGAAAAAGACGGTACACGAAAGCAGAAGTCAATCACGTTTGTGATGGACTGGCTGCACACAGGCTCCACTAGCGAGCCGGTTTGTGAGAAAAGCTTTTGGTGAAGGGTATCGCATTGCCAATGCTGGCCGAATGAGCCTGCCCCGAGTAGCCGAAGGCAAACGAGCTCGCCCCTTGCGGCAAGCTCACTGTTTTGCTGAAGTCCAGCCCGCCCGCTCTCGAAGAAAAATTGGACTTCGTCAGAAGTTCTGAGGACTTGAGCTCATTCCCCTGAACATCCAGAAATGCAATGGTCAATTTAAAATAATCCACCGTGTTGAAAGTGGCTGAAACTTGATCCGTGAAACTGACTTGACCGGAAAATTCGATCTGACTACCAGTGTGCGCGGACCGATAATCGACGGCTACATCATCAGTCTGCCAAGTGCCCGATGGATTGCCATCCGAGAGAGCGATACGCTCTGATGGCGGCACCGCACTCTTAGCCCAAGCCGGTGAGCTCCATGCACTGTTTAATGCCAGCAGGGCTGAAACAACCAGGACCGCCAGCCGGAAAGTATTGCACGGCTCCGAATTTCGTGGCATTGTGTTTCCTCCTTCCATCCGGAAAGACGTGAGCGGGCTCACTCTTCCCGTTTACGAGAATAACGGCTCATCGCGGATTAGCGTGCTTTACGTACCCCGTTCGTGCTGAGGTACCGAAGCACGAACGAATGTTTCCCCCCTTCGCTACCTCAGGACAGGCTTCGCTACCTCAGGGCGAACGGTTGAGGAGCGACGCGATCACGCTAATCCGCGATGAGCCGGTACAACTGGCGGCATCTTTCGGCATCTTTCAGGACGATTGAATTTTGTCAGTTTGATCTCCCTTGTCAACAGAATTCGGAAAGCATGTTGAGAACAAACGATCTGTATTACAGCCGACTGCAGTTTCACTTGAATCGCTTTGCAGAGAAGATTATAACCTTGCCTGTTCCTCTGCCGGGCTCGAAACTTAAGCTCGTTGGACCTTATCGATCGGTTATTTTTTTCATGCACGGCGTTGGTACTCACTGATCGGCAGGCTGAAGCCGGCAACCCGGGTGAAGTGATCATGGCTAAGCTTTTCATTGCAGATATAGAGCCTAACCAAGATGTAGAGACCTATTTGGTGGTCGGAGAAAAACAACTGCGCACGGCACGAACCGGCACCCGTTTCCTCACTTTGAAGTTGGTGGACAAGACCGGCGAGATCGTCGGACGCGTTTGGGAACGTGCTGAACAAATCATGGAACAGGTGCCTTCCAAGGGATTGGTGTTTGTCCGCGGCCGCAGTGAGAAATTTCGTGATGAACTGCAATTGCAGGTTCAAGAGATATCGCCCGTTTCTCGCGAGCAGGTGGATCCTGCCGATTTTCTGCCGGTTTGCCCTACGAGTATTGAGGAGCTTTTTGAGGCTCTAAAAGCTCAAATGTCCACCATCAGGCGTCGTCCGCTGCAGCAACTGATGAAAGCCTTTCTGGCAGATCGGGAACTGATGGCACGCTTTAAACAGGCGCCGGCCGCCAAGTCGGTGCATCACGCATACTTAGGGGGACTGCTTGAACACACGGTATCAGTGGTTGGGCTGGTGTCAAGAATATGCGAGCATTACCCGATGTTGAACAGAGACTTGTTGATCGTTGGCGCAGTTTGGCATGATGTGGGAAAAATTTTTGAATTTTCCTACGATCTATATATCGATTATTCTCATTCCGGACGTCTTCTCGGTCATATGATTTTGGGCCTGGATATCCTTCAAGAGAAACTGCGCGCCCTAAAGACATTTCCCGCCGAAGATGCAATGTTATTAAAACATCTCATCGTCAGTCATCATGGTGAGTCACAATTCGGGGCAGTGCGTCTCCCCATGACCAGAGAAGCTCTGGCGCTCCACTTTGCAGACGATATGGATGCGAAGATGAACAGCGTCAGCAGAATTCTTGAAGCAGGTGGAGAGAACGAGGCATGGACCTCTTATCAACCGCTGTTCGAACGTTTTTTCTTTCGAGGGCTTCCAACATCGACAGGGGAAAGCCTCGTCCAAGTCGTTAACGATGAAGGTCAGGGAGTACAATTGAAGATCTGGTCGGGCAAAACGGGAAAGACCGACGGCTAAAGTAGTAAATGCTCTTAATATGACGTCCATATCCAATAATTAATTTTATACAAAACATCCAGGGCAAAATGTCTCTACAAGAGGTTCCCGGGCAAGCACGCGCCAAGCGCTTTCTTAAACGGCTGATTCGCGTCGGCCACGTGCCGCATGCTCTTCTTTTCAGCGGCATGGCCGGGATCGGCAAGGCGGCCGTAGCTCGCGAATTTACAAAAGCCATCAACTGTCCTGCGGCGAAAGACCTGGATGCGTGCGATCATTGTGCCTCTTGTCATAAAATTGACAAAGATTTGCACCCCGACCTGATGTGGGTAACAAGTGACGGGGCCTTCATAAAACTGGATCAGATCCGCGATCTGCGCAAACGCGTGCGATTTCGCCCGTTCGAAGGCGCGTGGCGGGTGATTGTCATCCAAGATGCACAGAAGTTGAGAGACGAATCAGCCAATGCTTTGTTGAAAATGCTGGAAGAGCCGCCCGGGCGGAACATTTTCATCTTGCTCGTACTCGAGCCGCAAATGCTGCTGCCTACCGTTGTATCCCGCTGCTGTCATATGCGATTTCAGCCCCTGGCGGAAGATTGGATCGAGCAGCATTTGATCGACACTCACCTGATGCCCGCCGATCGCGCTCGAGAAATAGCACAGCTGGCCGAAGGCAGCATGGAGAGGGCAAAATGGCTGGTGGAAGAGAACCGCATTCTTCAATGGCAGCAAGTATTGGGGAACATTCTAAACCTGCCGAAGATGTCTATGATAGAGTTTTTCGGGTTGATGGCCCGCTGGTCGCAAAAGAGCGAAGACTTGGAACAGGATCTCGAATGTATTAAACTTTGGTTACGAGACGTCATTCTATCTCGTTTGACAAGCGATTACAGGCCGTCGCTGGCAGTGGACGAGATCCCGAAGGGGATACAAAATGCTTCCGTGCAACACCTCTTCAGCCTGTACGATCAAATTGAAGAAGCTGTGCAGAACCTCCGCCGCAATGCCAACAAACAGCTTACGCTTGAGGGGGTCTGCCTGGCGATAAAGGATATTTCATATGAACAAGGTAGTCGGGGTTCGCTTTCGCAAAGGAGGTAAAATCTATCACTTTGATCCGGGAGGCCTGTCTATAAAAAAGGGAGACTTTGTCATTGTCAGCACCGAACAGGGTGTGGGCTTCGGTGAAATTGTAGGGCCCCCCTGCCTCAAAGATTCCAGAGTGCATCCCGCTGAGATCAAGAAGATAGAACGTTTGGCCGAAAAAGAAGAAGTAAAGAAGCATTGCGAGAACCTGGAGCTTGAACAGGAAGCAAAAGCCTTCTGCCTCGAACGTATCGCTGCACACAACCTTGCCATGAACCTGGTCGATGTTGAGTATTTCTACGACCGCAGCAAGATCATTTTTTTCTTTACCGCCGATGGGCGCGTCGATTTTCGCGAACTGCTGAAGGATCTGGTTCGAAGGCTCAAGAGTCGCGTGGAGCTCCGGCAGATAGGCATCCGCAACCAGGCGAAAATGGTGGGCGGACTGGGAAGCTGTGGGCGACCTTTGTGCTGCTCCACTTTTCTAAAGAATTTCCACGCAGTCTCCATCAAGATGGCCAAAGAACAGAATTTGAGTCTGAATCCAGGTAAGATTTCAGGGGCTTGCGGCAGATTGATGTGCTGCCTGCAATATGAATACGATGTCTACAAAATGCTCAAGAAAGATATGCCGAAAATCGGCAAGAAAATCGAAATTCCCGAGGGTTGCGGCAAGGTGATTCGCCAGAACATTATGGAGCGGACCATCACGGTTTTACTCGAGGGGGGCAAGGAAATCGAGCAGCATCTCGATCCAACCGACTCCGATGAATGAAGCAGATACAGCGAGGGATCATGCCTGAACGCTTTTATGTTACGACACCAATCTATTACGTCAATGCAGAGCCCCACATCGGACATGCCTACACGACCATTGTAGCCGACGTGATGAACCGATTTCACAAATTGCTCGGATATAAGACCTATTTTCTGACCGGCACCGATGAGCACGGCGATAAAATCGTGCAGGCGGCTCAAGCAGCCGGCATGGCGCCCAAAGCTTATGCAGACCGGATCAGTCAGCTCTTTCGGGACATGTGGCCCAAGCTCAATATCAGCAACGATCATTTTATTCGCACCACCGATACCGAGCATGTTCGCGTGGTGCAATATATTCTACAGAAGGTTCACGCCAGCGGTGACATCTACTTTAGCACCTACAAAGGACTCTATTGCATCGGCTGCGAAAGATTTTACACCGAGCGGGAGCTGGTCGACGGCAAGTGCCCGGACCATGACAAAGAACCCATCGAGCGAGAAGAAGCCAACTACTTTTTCCGCATGAGCAACTATCAAGACTGGCTCATTGAATACATCGAGTCCCATCCCGACTTCATTCGACCGGAACGGTATCGTAACGAGGTCTTATCCTTTTTGCGGGAGCCCCTGGAGGATCTGTGCATTTCGAGACCTAAAGAGCGCTTGAGCTGGGGCATTCCGCTGCCTTTTGACGACCGGTATGTCACCTACGTCTGGTTTGACGCTCTGATCAATTACGTAACCGCTCTCGGCTATCCCGATGGCGAAGCATTTAATGAGTTCTGGCCGGTGGCTCAGCACACCATCGCCAAAGACATCCTCAAGCCCCACGGTATTTACTGGCCAACCATGATACGGTCGGCCGGGCTTACACCTTACCATCACCTTAATGTGCACGGCTACTGGAAGATAAACGAAAGCAAAATGAGCAAGAGTAAGGGAACCGTGGTTGCCCCTCTGGACCTCGTACCGGTTTACGGGCTGGACGCTTTTCGTTATTTTGTGTTGCGCGAGATGGTCTTCGGCCTGGATGCCAACTTTAGCGAAGACGCGCTGATTCAGCGCCTGAACGCAGACCTCGCCAACGATCTGGGCAACCTCTTCAGCCGATCCCTCGCGATGACTGCCAAATACTTCGACGGCAAAGTCCCTCCTTTCGGAACTGAATCTGAAGAGTTGGATCGAGCGATTAAAGGCCAGACCGAACAAACAGTCCGGCACTATCGGGAGGAAATCCCGAAGCTGGGCTTTCATAAAGCGCTGATGTCGGTCTGGGAATGTATCAACAATGCCAACAAATACATCGATTACGTCGGCCCATGGACGCTGGCCAAGGATAAAGCTCAAAGAGCGCGCCTGCAGACCGTAATCCGCAGCTTGCTTGAAGTCAACAAAACGGTCGCCGTGTTGATCGCACCTTTTATGCCGGAAACCGCGGAAAAGATGCTGGGGCGATTGGGCATTGCCACAAAGGCCTTGGAGCTGAGATTGGAAGAAGATGGGCGCTGGGGGACACTGCAGGACGGGGCTGCCGTAAGCAAAGGTGAAGCCCTGTTCCCGCGGGTCGACACGGCCATGATCGGTGAAATGAAAGCAAAGGCGATGGCGGAAAAAGCAAGTCAAGAAGAGAAAAAAGAGGGCGGAGCCGAATTGATCTCTTTCGAGGATTTCAAAAAGATCGATTTGCGTGCCGGGATTGTAAGGCACGCCGAGCCACTCCCCAAATCAAAAAAACTCCTCAAGCTGCTGGTCGATATCGGAGAAGAAAGACAGGTGGTGGCCGGAATTGCCCAAACCCACACCGCCGAAGAGATGATTGGCAAGCAAGTCATTATTGTTGCCAACCTGCAGCCGGCAAAGCTCATGGGCATCGAATCCCGCGGTATGGTGCTGGCCGTCGGGGATGGCGACGTACTGAGACTATTGACGGCAGAAGAACCCGTTACCCCCGGGAGCAGGGTTTCATAACAAATGGATATTGGATGTTTGATCTTGGATATTGGATAGTGGATATATCTTAGCTTCTGCGCCACCTTGCCGCAAAAAAGCCATCCACTCCATGTCTGTGCGGCCAGGATCTGAAATATGGTCCGTCTATCATCTGGACGCAGCTTGGCGGCAGAAAACCCGCTGCCGACTCGATGGCGAAATCGGGATGACTCCCCGCAAATTCTCCGGCCACATCATCATTTTCTTCTTTGAAGACCGTGCAGGTCGCGTAAACGAGCACTCCGCCGCTTTTCACGAACAGGGCCGCATGGTTCAACAGCTCTTTTTGCAGACGGGCAAAGCGGATGGGGTCTTTCGGATGGCGGCGCCATTTGATATCGGGGTTGCGCCGTAACGAGCCAAACCCGGTGCATGGCGCATCCAGCAGGACTCGGTCGAAGCTGCCCACCTCTTGTGGGGAAAGCTCCAAGAGATCGCAGGTTTTCCCCTCCACAATGCCGACGCCTTGCCTGCGCACGTTTTCCTTGAGCTCTTCTATCTTCCAGGCGGATTTATCGACCGACAGGATCTTCCCCCGGTTTCCCATGAAGATGCCACAATGAGTGGACTTTCCTCCAAAACCGCAGCACAGATCCAACACCCGCTCGCCGGGCTGCGGCGAGAGCAAATGCGCGACCAGTTGTGAGGCTTCATCTTGAACCTGAACCATGCCTTCGGTAAAAATCGGGATTTGCGCAACGTCCTGGCGCAGCCCAAAAACTCGAATCGCATCCGGCAGATAGGGCGAAGGCCGGGCGTCGATACCTGCCTCTTTCAACCACAGTAAAATGGCGGATGATGCGGCCTGGATCGTGTTTACCCGCAGGACCATCGGAGCGATGGTGTTGTTTGCGTCACAAAGATCTCGAGTTTCTTCGAATCCTATTTCTTTCAAGAATGCACGAACAAACCATACGGGATGGGAAGTCATGACACTGAGGTAGTGTGCCGGATCTATTTCCGGTTCGGGCCAGCTCCACTTATCGGCTCGCCGGATGGCCTCACGCAGCAAAGCATTGACAAATCCGGCCAGGTGCGCAGGTTGTGAGGACTTAACGAGCTTGACGGTTTCATTCACAGCGGCATGAGGTGGAATACGATCGAGAAAAGACATCTGGTATAGAGCCAAACGAAGTGCAATGCGTATTGCGGAATCGATCTTTTTGGGCTTTATTTTGCTGAGCTGATCGATGTGCCAGTCCAGTCGCCCCTGCCAGCGCAACACACCGTAAACGAGCTCAGTCGTTAGCGCCCGATCCCTATCCTCCATCCGGGAATGGCGCTCCAGCATGGCGCGGATCAACCGGTCGGGCTGTGAGACCTTTTGATCGAGATGAAGCAAGATTTGATAAGCCAACGACCGGGCGCTTATCATGCCCTTGGTCGCCTCATGGCTGCAATTTCATGCAGCACGAGCTCAACGCGATCGATGGCAACCCGAGTGTTAAGACAGGGACCAAAAGGGCGCTGGTTGAAGACCCCATACACCGGTAGCGGGGTGGTATCCTGGATTCCACTGGTCAGATCGCGCTCACAGGCAACCGCAATAATCAAGTCGGGCCGTTTTTCAATCACAATGCGGCGGGCAATGGTTCCACCGGTGGCCACAGACATATCCACACCGTATTTTTCGGATAGCTCCAGGAGATCTTTTATGGGGCATTTTCCGCACCGTTTACAATTTTCCACCCGATGGGTGATTTTAACGGTGCAATCTTTATCTTGCAGGCAATGAGGCATCAGCAGCAAAATCTTGTTCGGTGGATGGCCATTGCGGCACTGTGCCATCACCAATTCGTTGTTGACCGCAACAAACGCATGTTGCACCTCCTCACGGCGGAGGCCGACCAACCGACCGACAAATACCAGGGCCGGCAGCAAATTCTTGACAGCCAGGCTGCGAAGCTTTTTTGAAAAAGGCACATCATGGCCAAGCAGCGTTACCACGATCAACAACAGGATAGCCACAATGATGACCGCTCCCAAGCCCCCCATGACCATTCCCATGATCAAGGGGAGACGGGAATATATGTTGCCGAAACCGTAGTAGGGAACAACATAAAACAAGGCTATAACGGCGGAGACCAGAAGCCCCGTCAATCCAAGCAGGCCCACAAGGGTCATTTTTTCGGGCGTTTTAACGGACCGATCAGGGTCGGAATCTTGTTCTTTCAGGGACATTTTGTGGGAATTCCCATTTTAGTTGAATCGAGCATACACTTTGCCTGCCGGACACGCGCTCAGAATGAGGGTAATAAATCCTGCGATTTTTTGCAACGAGCAACATGTCAGGCCCGGCAATTCTCATTTTGGAGCTCGCACTTGACGTAGTGTGGGTGAAGCAAAAGCGTAACCCACCGCAAACGAAGCTTTTGGTGGGTTGCGGCGCAAAAAGACGCGCCTCCACCCACCCTACGAAAAAGAATCAGCAGTCAAAATGAGAATTGCTGTGTCAGGCCTACCCGCGCAGAGTCGAAAAATACGCGCTGCCCTGCTCTCCACCCTTTTGCTGCCTGCTGCTTGCTCCATGCTCCCTGCTCCATGCTATTCAAGGAAGGAGCCGGGCGGCAACAGGTGCCCGCGAAGAAACTCATCGGCCGATACTCTGCGCTGACCCTCCAGTTGCATATCCCCGATCGCCAGCACCTTTCCGTCTCCGCCCATAATCATCAAACCCTTCTCCGTCCGACCCAGGATCTCCCCTGGTTTGCCGTCAACTTCCCATTTCGGCAATGAAGCCTTAAAACACTTCAAGCGTTTGCCTCGGTAGAGAGCGAAAGCCCCGGGCCAAGGATCGAAGGCTCGGATGGTGTTGACAAGCCGGCTGGCGGGAAGACGCCAGGCAAGGCGCAGTTCGTCTTTTTTTACCGGTGGGGCAAAGGTTGCAAGAGAATCATCTTGAGGCCGGGGCTGAACCAGTCCGGCTCGCCACTTCTTTAAAGTTTCGCAAAGAAGATCCGCTCCCATTTGGGCGAGCTTGTCATGCAAGGTGCCTGAAGTGTCTTCCTCCAAGATTTCAACGTCCCGCTGGGACAAAACCGGGCCGGTATCCATGCCCGCATCCAGCAACATGATACTCACCCCTGTCTTGGTGTCGCCGGACAAAATAGCACGCTGAATCGGAGCAGCACCCCGGTACCGCGGCAGAAGTGAAGCGTGAGCGTTCAGAGTGCCCAGCGGAAAGATATCCAGGAATTCTTGCGGCAACAGTTGACCGTAGGCAACCAAAGCGACACATTCAGCCCGGAGGGATCCGATCTTTTCGATAGCGCCCGGTTGTTTGATTCGCTCAGGTTGGTAAAGGGGCAGGTTGAGCTTTTCACTCATTACTTTGACGGGCGGAGGGCTCAGTTTTTTTCCGCGCCCCTTGGGACGATCCGGCTGGGTTACCACGAGCTTTATGTTTGCGCCGCTTGCAGCGAGTCTTTGCAGAGCTGGAACGGCAAAGTCCGGTGTTCCCATGAAGACAAGGCTTGGAAGCTCAAAATTTATTCCGTTGCCTCTTTCAGTTTTTTCTTCCATTTTCTCCAGAATATATCCCTTGCGATGGGGCCCAAACGATCGACGAAGAGCTTTCCTTCCAGGTGATCGATTTCATGCTGCAGCACCACTGCCAGCAAACCCGAAGCTTCAATGTGGATGGCTTTGCCGTGCTGATCGAGTCCGCAAACAGTGACCTGTTCGGCTCGTTTAACCGTTGCAAAGTATTCGGGTACACTCAAACACCCTTCCTCAAAGCTCGTCTCTCCGCTGGCGTTGACAATCTCGGGGTTGACCAAAACCAGCAGCCCATGTTCGTATTCGGGACGCTGCAGATCCACCACCAGCAACCGTACAGCCTTCCCCACCTGATTTGCCGCCAGCCCGATCCCCGGAGCCTCATACATGGTTTCTGCCATGTCGTCTATCAGCCGACAGATGTCGCTGTCAAGATTCTCAACCGGCTCGGCCTTCTGCTTGAGGACTGGATCGGGATAAGTACATATTTCTAAGCAAGCCATGAAAATTACCTTTAAAAATTGGCTCATCGCGGATTAGCGTGATCGTGTCGCTCTGCAGCCGTTTGCCCTGAGGTATCGAAGGGCAACCCATCTGTTCGTGCTTCGATACCTCAGCACGAACCGAGTGCGTAAATCAC
>Ga0068714_10006947_pt1 | contig 11264 bp, 8 predicted proteins | sample MTBNYHSulfiMetaG_FD_62988 | JGI IMG/M metagenome (GOLD analysis project Ga0068714, IMG submission 62988) | Enrichment culture microbial communities from rom New York Harbor, USA that are MTBE-degrading - MTBE-NYH (New York Harbor Sulfidogenic)... | ecosystem: Environmental > Aquatic > Marine >... | reverse complement strand
CGGGACATGCTCGTAAGTATCTTCACCGCGTTCGGAGTCATCTTCATCGCGGTGTCCATCCTGTACCGGTCGATCCGGGTGGGGCTCATCAGCATGGTGCCCAACGTCATTCCGCTGGTCTTCACCATGGGGTTCATGGGGTTGCTCGGCATGACGCTGCGCACGTCCACGGTGATCACCTTCGCCATCTCCCTGGGGATTGCCGTGGACGACACCATCCACTACATCACCCGTTTCCGGGAAGAGTTGGTCCGCACGGGCGACTACGTGACGGCCATGGTCCGTGCCCTGCGCACCGCGGGCCGGGCCATCGTGCTCACCACCTTCATCATGATCAGCGGGTTCCTCGTGCTGCTGGTTTCGGAGTTCCGGGCCACGCAGGATTTCGGTCTGCTGGCAAGCATCACCCTGGCGGCGGCGCTGGCGGGCTCCCTGCTCTTCCTACCCCCCATGCTGAACCTCGTCCGCCCCTGGAAGGTAGAGGCCGTGCCGGATCTCCAGGCACGGGACCCGGCCACCGCCGGGAGATGAACCGTTGCTCCGATCCTCCGGGAACCCCTCCTCGAGAGAACCGCATCGAAGGGCGTGTACAGAACCGTACGGATTCCTGAAACCAGGGCAGGGTCATCCCATGCTGGCGTGAATCCCGGGATCATGGGGGAACGGAACGTGGCCCACTCCCTCCTGGGTCCGGCGAACCCGACGTGCCCGGATGCCCGGCGAACGCGGGTCCGGCTGGCGCCACATCTACGGGTCGTCCGGAGGGCTGGAGGCCGAGACCCGCGAAGCAGACGGTTGCTTCCGGATCGCCGGATCAGGCCGGCGCTTCGGGCGGGGACCACCCCGTGACGGGTGCAAGCACGCCGTCTTTCAGGTGGAACATGGTCCGGGTGGTCTTCACCAGAAAGCGCCGGTCGTGGGAAACGATCAGGTAGGAGCAGGAAGACCGGTTCAGGATACCGGCGATGCGGGCGGTGGTTTCCACGTCCACGCTGGCCGTGGGCTCATCCAGCAGGAGGACATCCGGCTCCATGGCCAGGAGCGTGCCCAGGCACACGAGCTTCTTCTCCCCACCGGACAACCGGTAGGTCACCCGGCCCTCGAACCCTTCCAGCCCCAGCAGGGCGCAGACCCGCTCCACGATTCCGTTGGCCTCCGCGTGGGTCTTTCCCAGGTTCAGCGGCCCGAAGGCGATGTCGTCGCGGACCGTGGGGCAGAACAACTGGTCGTCGGCGTCCTGGAAGAGGAGGCCAATCCGACGGCGCACCTCACGGAAATCCTTCTCCGACCCTCGCGGTTTTCCGAAGATGCGCACCTGCCCCGCTCCGGGTCTGAGCAGCCCCATGATGATCTTGAGCAGCGTGGTCTTTCCGCTCCCGTTGGGGCCGATCAGGCCCACCCGGTCCCCCGCCTCCAGGGCGAAGTGGACATCCCGGAAAACCCGCTTTCCCGGATACCCGAACGTGATGCCGGACAGTTCTATCAAGGGAGCCATGGAGTACACTCCATCACCACCAGGCCGGTCAGAAAGCAGGCAAAGCACAGGGCGAACACCCCGTCCGATCTCCGGATGCGAAAATCCACGAAGGTGGGAAACGTACCCGTGAACCCCCGGCAACGCATGGCCTGGTGGATCCTCTCCGACCGGTCCACGCTCCGGACAAGGAGCATCCCCACCAGATACGCGTAGCTTCTGTACGTGTGAAGGTCGGTGCGGGGCCGGAAACCGCGCATCTTCATGGCGGTGCGCAGGCGACGGACCTCGTTCATGAAAAGCTCGACGTAGCGCCCGCAGAAGAAGAAGAGTTGCACGATCTTTTCCGGCACCCGCAGGTGGGCCAGCGCGTGAAACAGGGTGAAGGGGGACTCGGTGGCCAGCAGAGCCAGGAAGGCCGCCAGGATCGTGTTGCACTTCCAGGTGATCAGCGCGGCCAGTCGCACACCCTCGACGGTGGCATGCAGGGGGCCGGCCGTGGCCAGGCTCCTCCCCGGCACGGTCCAGGGCAGCACCAGCCACAGGAAGACGATGAAGCCGTTGACCACGGCGATCCGCTTGAGCACCTCCCGCAGGGGCGGGCGGGCCGCGAGCAGAAGGCCCACGGCCGCGGCCGCGGAAAGCATCAGGGCTCCGGGCCGGTCGCTCAAGGCCACGAGAAAGGAGAAGACCGTCCCGGCGACGATCTTCACGCGCGGGTCCAGGCGGTGGACCGGGCTCGTCCTCCCGGCAAACGTCTCGGAGATCGGGTTCATGTTCCGGCGTCCCCCTCCCCTTCCCCCCCGGTGACGGAGCGCTGCAGCAACTCCGGTTTGACCTGCCGCAGGAAGCCGCAAATCATGGCCGTGAGCACCCCTTCCACCCCCATGATCGGCAGGTGCACCCACAGGACGACCTTGGCCACCGGCAGGAAGTTCTCACCGCTCCAAACCAGGCAGGCGGCCACGCAGATCCCGCTCAGGGCCACGGAGAGGGCCCCGCACAGAAAGGCGGCCGCCAGAAAGACGCGAGGCGAACCCTTCCGGATCCAAGGGGACAAGAGCAGAGAACAGAGGACCGCGGGAAAGGCCATGTTCCAGGTGTTCACCCCCAGGGTGGTGAGCCCCCCGTACTGGAAGAGCAAGGCCTGCAGACCCAACCCCACAAAGATGGCGGGAAAGGCCACCCACCCCAGGACGAACCCCATCAGCCCATTCAGGACCAAGTGGGCGTTGGCCGGCCCGACGGGGACATGAATCAGGGAAGCGATGAAGAAAGCCGCCGCCAGGAGCGCCACGCGGGGGACGTTCTCGGTCTCCATTCGCTTCAGCCCAGCGGCGATCCCCGCCACGGTCAACCCGGCGCCCGCCAGCAGCACCGGCGCGGACAGGACCCCTTCGGAAATATGCATGACCCGTCTGTGTCCCTGCAAAGGGTTCGCTGGTTCCGGCGAACGAGAAGCACGCGTGTGCCGCCTTCGGCTCGGTCCGTGTCGCTCGAGATGACCCGGCAGGGCTGTCTCGCGCCCCGAACCTTCACCCGCCTTGCATACGGGCACGTCTCGTTCGCCGGGACCAAGAGGGTGGATACAGAACCGTTTCCGAGCTTGGCACAAGATTCACGAAAAAACGTGGCTGTCGTGAACAAAGGCCCTAGGAACCATTTCTCGACCGAGACCCCCCTGTGAGACGATTCTTGCACGGGAGGGGCCCAAAATCAAGATTTCGTGCCACGAATCAAGCACACTGCCTGAGGGCGTGAAACAAGATAGGATGGGACGCAGGGGGGACTTCTCGGCCCGGTCGCTGGACGCCGATCCGTCAGGGGTCGCCGGCATCGGCCCTCGGGTACAGGACTTCGGGGCTGAGCAGAATCCGGCGGGCAAAGGCCCGAATCTCGTCCCCACAGGGTTGGAAGTCGGCAGCCCGTTTTCTGCAGATCTCCACGAACCGATTCTGGATGTTCCACAGGTTCAGGGGAATGTCCATGATGCGGGCGGTTTGGAGGACGTACTGGGCCTCCCGAAGCAGCGGTTCCGCTTCCGCGCCGCCTTGCAGGTCCAGCAGCTTCTTCTCGAGCAACAGCAGGAGCCGGCGCTCCCAGGCTTCCGCTGGCGGCCGGTACCCCCACAACTTCACCTCCTCGTAAAACTCCGACAGGGCCTGCATGGTCTCCCCGTCCCGGACCTGGTTCACGAGCCGCATCATACGGCGGTCCGCGGCCGCGCCGGCGGCCATCCGCATGGGTTCCGGGATAGGAAACTTGAGACGCACCAGCCGCTTGATGAGCGCCCGGTCCCGCTCGAAAAACCGTTCGACCTGCACGTTGTAGCGGTTCACGCGCTCGTGCAGGATCCGGTCGACGATCAGCCGTTGTTCATCCAGAAACAGGTCGTCCAGCGTGTGGGTGGGCTGGCCAAAATACCGGAGCAGGGTCTGGTACAGATCCCCTACGGAGGCATCCCGGTACGCGGCCTCCCAACGCGTCTTGAGGACCAGGTAGGATTCCTCCCCCGGGTCCGGCAGCCAGAAGAACTGCACGTCCACCCCGCCGAAGTGGATCACCGCATAGATCTCGGTGCAACGCTGAAGCGTGATGTGGGAGGCCACCTCCGCCCGCCCCAAGGACAGGTGCACCAGCCCCGATTCGTGCATCTGTTCGTCCAGATTGACCCGGGAGTAGGCGAAGCTGGGCCGGGGGGAGGTCTCCTTCCGAAAGAGCGCCAGGATCGCGAAGTGTGCCAGCACCCGCTCCAGGTCGATGATCCCCGGCCGAACCTCCTGTTCCCACAGCCGTTTTCCGTCTCCGACCCGGGGGTCGTTGCTCGGAGCCTTTTCCAGGATCGCCAGAAACCCCTCCTCCAGGCGGGCGGAGAAATTCCGCTCGGCCAATTGGATCGCCCGGGCCGCGAACTTCAAGACCTGAAGCGACTCGATCCCGGAGATTTCATCGAAGAACCAGGCGCAGCTGGTGAACATCAGCTGCCCGTGCCGCTGCATCTCCAGGAGTTTGAGTGCCGTGACGCACTCCGCGTCCGTAGCGTCTCGCCCCAGGATTCGCCGGAAAAAGGCCCGGGTCTCTGCCTCGTCCCGATTCAAAATCACAGGGACGTAGGAGCCCAGGACTTCCCATGGGTCCTGAAACAACCGCTTCCCCTCTTCCTCGAAGATCCGATCCAGATTCGCCTTCAGGTGATCCAGGGCTTCGCGCAGGGGGGCCCGCCACCGCTGGTGCAGAGCCTGTCCGCCCACGCGACACCCGCAATCCGAGCGCCAACGTTCCACGCCGTGTGCACAGCTCCAAGAACTGCGCTCCACGATCTGGACTTCGCGGTCCGGGGGAAACCGGGACAAGTACTCTCCGTAGTTGGTCAGGCGGGCCTCCCCGCCCGCCCGGAGCCGCTGGATGAAATAGGCCAGGGCCATCTCCCCAAAACGGTGGTGGTGGCCAAAGGTTTCGCCGTCGGTGGCCACGTGCACGATCTGAGGGCCCGTCTGCGCCGCATCGAACCGGGAGAGGATCCGCTGAAGAAACTGCTCCCCGCTGTTCAGCAGGCGCTCAAAAGCCACCTGCTGCGCCACCTCGCCGTCGTAGAAGAACAGGCAGATCTCCCGGCCCGAAGGCAACGCGCACCGATAGGGTATCCGCGTGTCGATGGCCTGCTGTCCGGTGTCCACCCACCGCGGCCCCCCCCGTGGACGAAAACGGGCCGCCTGGCCCGGCCGGAGCACCGTAAACCGGATTCCGTGGTCGGCCAGGACCTCCAGGGTCTCCAGGTCCACCGCCGCCTCCGGGAGCCACATCCCCTCGGGCGGCCGCTGAAAGTAGTGCTCGAACGCCTCCACACCCCAGCGAACCTGGACCCGTTTGTCCCGCAGGCCCGCCAGGGGCAGGATCGTGTGATTGTAGGCCTGGGCCATGGCGTTTCCGTGCCCGCCTGAGCGCTTCAGGCTGATCCGGTCGGCTTCCTGGATGGCCCGGAGGACCTCCGGGGCGCTGCGTTCCATCCAAACCAGGAGGGTGGGGCCGATGTTGAAGCTGATCCATTCGTAGTTGTTGATCATCCGCTCCACGTAGCCCTCGCGGTCCTGAATCCTCGCGTGGGCATTCGGGCCGTAACACTCGGCGCAGATGCGCTCGTTCCAGTCGTGAAAGGGAGCTGCGGTGTCCTGGACTTCGATCTGCTCCAGCCAGGGGTTTTCCCGGGGGGGCTGGTAAAAGTGGCCGTGAATGCAGACGAAACGGAGGCTCCGCTCCTTTTCCGGGCTGCGGATCTGCTGCGGGGTCCCCATGGTTCGTGGCCCTCCTGAGCGTGACGACACATGCGCCGGGCGGCAGTGACACAAGACCGTTTCACCGTACCACGGCGGTTCAGGGGTGTAAACGAACGGCACGACAGATTTTTCTTTGTTGCAGTAAAATGTTTTAAATGGTAACTATGTTGTATCCGGTCAGGCGCCGCCTCTCGGCAACCCTTCCGCAACGGGACCCGGCATGAACACATCCGACCGCTACCTTCAGGTGGAAAAGGAGAACACGCCGGTCTTGATCGTGGAGGACGACCGCCCGCTCGCCCGGCTTCTCGGTTCGTTCCTGCAACAGGAAAGCTACCGGGTCACGATCTGCCACGGCGTTCAGGAGGCCGCCCGCCTCCTCCGGGAAGAACGTCCGCACCTGCTCCTGCTGGATCTCGCCCTACCGCCCACGAACAACATCCAGGAAGGTCTGCGGTTCATGTCCCACTGTTTGCAGGAATCGCACCACACGAAGATCGTCATCATGACCGGAGAAGGAACCATGGACACGGCCATGAACTGCCTCTGTCACGGCGCGGAAGACTACCTCGTCAAGCCGGTACAGCTGGGCGCCATGTCCGTGATCTTCGAGCGGGCGCTCAAGCGGAGAAAGCTGGAGCTGCTCATGGAATCCATGCGGGAGGCGCGCATGGAAAACGCGCGTCTGGGAAACCTCATCGGGGAGAGTTTCCTCATGCAGCGCGTCTTCGAGAAGATCCGGTTGGCCGCGGAGCGGGACGACAACGTGCTGCTCCTGGGAGAGAGCGGCACCGGGAAGGGGGTCGTGGCGGAAACGATCCACGCGCTGTCCCGGCGCCGGGACAGACCGTTCGTCAAGGTGAACTGCTCGGCAATCTACGAGGGGCTGCTGGAGAGCGAGCTGTTCGGGCATGAGAAGGGATCGTTCACCGGCGCGTTCCAGAGCAACATGGGCCGGTTCGAGTACGCCAGCGGCGGCACCCTGTTGCTGGACGAAATCGGGGAGATCCCTCCCTGGATCCAAGCCAAGCTTCTCCACGCCGTGGAAGACAAGGAGATCCAGCGGATCGGCCGCAACCGCTCTGTCCGGGTGGACACCCGCATCATCGCGGCCACGAATGCAGACATCCGCGAGCGCCTTCGGGACCGGCTGTTCCGCCACGACCTTTACTATCGTCTCAATGCCATGGAGATCCTGCTCCCCCCTCTGCGCAAGCGGGAGCGAGATGTCCAACTGCTCGCAGACAGTTTTCTGCGGACGGCCGGTGGGGGCTCCTTTCGCGGCCTGTCGCTGGCCGCCTACGAAAAGCTCATGAACTACGACTGGCCCGGCAATGTCCGGGAACTCCATTCCGTACTGTCCCGTGCTCGAGGGAAAGCCACCGCAAGCGGGTGGATCGAACCCGAGCACCTGGAGATCGACTGCGGCGAGGAGGACAACGTCGCGTCGTTGCCGGCGCTCAGCCTGCAGGAGAAGGTGGACAATTTCGAACGGACCGTGATTCTGAGTTCCTTGACCCGCCACAACGGAAACGTGAGCCGTGCGGCCCGGGAACTCGCCCTCACCCGCTCCGGGCTCCACAAGAAGATCCACCGCCTGAAGATACGCAGGGACCTGTACGGCCCCTGACCCCATCGACCTGTCCCGGACAACACCCCAGCCACCCGAGGCAGACCCCGTCGAGCGCTTTGCTGATCGTCATGCCTACGGGGTCCGTAATCCGCAAAATGCGGACGTGCAGGCAGGCCCGCCGCAAGCGGGACACCCCGCTCACGATCTCGATCTTCCTGGATTTCGGTCCGTCCCACATCCAGAAGTCTCGCATCACGGCGGCATAGCGCTGATCCGATAGTGGGGGGGCTTGTCCAAAACATCACGAACAGGTAAACTGTATGATTTACAAAGACATTTCCAAAAACATTCACGGGCGACAAGCCCCACGCAGGAGAACGGGCGCTCCCCTGCCCTGCCGCCACCGGGCGCACGGGCCGGAACACCCGCCGCACTTTCATGGACACCCAGGACATCTTCGCCCCCATCGCCTCCGACCTGGAGGCCGTGGAAGCCATGCTCGTACGGGAGGGAACGGACAGCCGTGTCCGCTTGCTGGCCGATGTGGGAGGACACATCCTGTCCGGCGGCGGAAAACGCCTACGTCCGGCACTGACCCTTCTCTGCGGGCACCTGTGCAACACACCCGCGGACCGACGAATCCCCACGGCCGCTGCGGTGGAGATGATCCACAACGCCACGCTCCTGCACGACGACATCGTGGACGAAGCTTCTATGCGAAGGGGCAAGCCTCCGGCCCACCTGCTCTGGGGGGAACCCGCCGGGGTGCTCACGGCCAACCTCCATTTTTCCAGGGCCTTCTCTCTGGTCCTGGACGCCGGCGGCCTGTCGTGCCTGCACCTGGTCAACCGGACCATACACAGCATCGTGGAGGGAGAACTCCTCCAGTTTCTGCGCGTGGGGTTCACCGACATGGACGAGGCCCACTATCGGGAGATCATCCACAGGAAGACAGCGCAGCTGATCTCCACGGCCTGCAGGCTCGGCGCGCTGGCAGGTCCGGAAAAACGCTTTGCCGACCCGCTGGCCCATTTTGGAAACCATCTGGGCATGGCGTTCCAGATGATGGACGATCTGCTGGACTACACCGCGGACCAAGCGGCACTGGGCAAGAGAATCGGAACGGATTTTCGGGAAGCCAAGCTGACCCTCCCCCTGATCACCACGCTGGCCCGCTGCACCCCTCCACAGCGGGAGGAACTCCTGGGGCTCCTGCACGGGGACGCTGCGCAGCGTGACCGCGCCTTTCCCCGAGCCAAGGCCGTGATCGGAGAACACGGCGGGTTCCAGGTCACGCACCGCTGCGCCGTGGCCCACACCGAACAGGCCGTGGACGCCATCCGGGAGCTACCCGACGTCCGGGAACGCGACGCCCTGGTTCACCTGGCCCGTTTTGTGGTGGAGCGAACGTACTGAGAGCCCGGGCAGGCCCCAAGACCCACGTTCGCATTGCCTCAGGGCCCCCTGCCGAGCCAGGGTTTCCGCAGAGACCCCCACAGCGCAGGACCCGACGCCAGAGGCCACGCGACCGGCCGGGGCGCGCCTGACCTGGAAACAACCACGGACTCCCTGCCGCCGTGCCCACACCTGCACCGGTCAGCATCCCTTGATCCGCCTCTGGGGAAAGGGCGTGTTGGCTGTGTGCGCAGGCCGGAGGGACGGCCTACCGATCCGCTTCAAGCGGCGGCATCCCGTCGACGGGAACGCGCGTGCCAAGGATCGCTCTGCGAGGAGGTTCGCCGCCTGTCCGGGGGAACGGAAAGGAGAGCAGGAACGCACGGGGAAGGGCTGCCTCTTCGACTCCAGGAGGCGACTCCACCCATTCGTACTGCTTCCCGACGAGGTTCAGGGCGCCGGTGAGCCGGTCCCGGTTGGCATGGTGGGCGCTGTTGACGGCCCCGTAGAGGTTCCCGGCGTAGAAGCCAGCGGCCACGACGCATGCCACCCCCCCCACCCCGTAGACCTGCTTGTCGAAGGCTTCGTAGGTGGCAGCGATCAGGGCGCCGTTCACCAAGAAGGAGAGCAGTGCGTCCTTGGTCTCCCCTGCGTACAGTTGCCCCGCCCCGGGGACCAGCGCGGAAAGAACCCCGGCCAGGACCGGGGAGCGGTACGGGAGGCGGGGAATCCGATCCAGGACCGAGAGGATCTCTTCGGATGGACTCCGGTACAGCCCCGGTTGCATCGCCAGCCCGGAGAACTCCCCCCGGGCTGCAACAAAGGCGTGGAGCTTGAGCGACGCCCAGGCCACCCGGTAGCGGGCCCTCCCGTTCCAGGGTTCGGGCGGATCGCGGTCCAGGAATCGCCTCAGTTCCACCCGCGCCTCCTCGTACCGGCCTTCCCGGTAGCAGCGTTCCCCGATGCGCACCCGAGCCTCCATCCCCTCCGGACTCGCGGGAACGTCCTCTGCGAGCGCCCGATACGCCGCGACGGCCTCCGGGTGGCGGCCGGCCCGTTCCCAACACACGCCCACGAACAACCTCGCCCCGGGCACCCGTGGGTCCTCCGGGCACACGAAACAGAACCGGAGAAACTCTTCGGCGGCCTCGTTCCAGTACCCCTCCTCGAAGAGATACCGGGCAAAGGCATGAATGGATTGCCGGTCCCCCTCCCCACAAAAACCCTCCCGGTCCGGGCCTGCAACCCCGGCTTCCCCCGGCCCCACCAGGGCCGTCACCCACCACATCCAAGCCAGCAGAAACCGGGATCGCATCGTGCCCCTTCCGGTAATCAGGTTCCAGACACCCTCGGTCTCACGCCGTCTCAAGACGTCAGCCCCCGGCCTCGTTCGCTCCCCCCGGCACCCCGCCGTGCACCCTTCTTCACGTTTCTGGCAGGCGCGAAGGCCTTGGGAGACGGAACACCCGACGTCCGGGCCGGAGGGTCTCCCGCTTCGGGCGCCTTGCAAGGCCTGCAAGCCGGCGCGTTCCGGACACGGGCGGCCGGTTCGGTCAGGGACCGTCGGCCCACCAGAAATCGTTGGACTCCACCGGATCCAGATAGTAGAACTCTCCCTGCCTCTCCACCACAGGATACCGGAGCGGATTGTCCGGCTGGTGGTTTCGTACGATTCGCTCGGTGGTCATGCCGATGCCCAGAAGCAATCCGTGTTTCCGAACCGCCTGTATCCCGTAGGAGGAACAGCTGGGCGTGAACTCGCAGGAGGGACCGTCCACCGGGGAAACCACCTTCTGGAAAAACCGGATCGCCCAACGCACCGGCAGGTCCACGGACCGGGTCTTCTCCGGCAGCCGCATCCTGCCTACCCGCTCCCACCGTTCCCACCCGGTGTCCGCTTCTCCCGGCGGCGAGAATGCCGCGTCCTCCATCGCCTCGGGAACCGAGCCGCCGCTCTGCGCAGCGGCGGCCAACGCCTCCCCGTCCCGGACAGGAACGCAAAGAACAACACCGGCCAGCCAGCCCATGAGACAGACCGCCACAGCTTTTCGATAAACCACCGCAAGGCGTACCACGGAAACACCTTCTCGCAACGAGGGATTCTCGCGGCCGGAGGGGGCCGGGGCCGGCCGTTTGGAGGATAGGACACCGACCGGGCGAACGCAACCGCAGCAAGGATCCTCGCCGGGACTGCGCAGCCACTCTACGCATCAGGAGAGGAAGGGTTCGAAGCCCGCTGACCCCGGGCCCTGCGCCTCCGTCGCTCTTTCTGCTTGCGCTTCTTCTCTGCCAGAAGGCGCGCCGGGCTGTCCGTCCCGCTCTGCCGCCCCTCGATCGCTTCCACCAGCCTACGGCGGGCCAAGAACCGGTTCAGTGCCTGGGACCGGCTCTCGCAGCACTTCACCCGTATCCCGCTGGGCCGGTGCAGCAGGGAGACGCCGCTGGATGTCTTGTTCACCTTCTGGCCCCCGCGGCCTGGACAACGGATGCTCCCCTCTTCCAGGTCCTCCTCCCGGACCCCGGACCGGCTCATTCTCTCTTCCAGCTC
>Ga0068714_10006946_pt1 | contig 11265 bp, 3 predicted proteins | sample MTBNYHSulfiMetaG_FD_62988 | JGI IMG/M metagenome (GOLD analysis project Ga0068714, IMG submission 62988) | Enrichment culture microbial communities from rom New York Harbor, USA that are MTBE-degrading - MTBE-NYH (New York Harbor Sulfidogenic)... | ecosystem: Environmental > Aquatic > Marine >... | reverse complement strand
CTCGGCTGCGTGTAGATCGCCGTCGTCGCCACGCTGCTGTGCCCCATCAACTTGGCCACTGTCACCAGGTCTGTCCCCACCTCTCGCAACAAGCGCGTTCCGAAGGTGTGGCGCAAGACATGCGGCGTCACCTTCACTTTCGCTGCTGCCCCTATCGCCGCCAAACGCATCTGCACTCCTCGCTGCCCCAAGGCCCCCCGCTGGCCAATGAATAAGTGCTTTTCGCTCGTTTGTGGCCGTACTTTCAGATACGCCGCCAGCGCTTTGCGCGCTTCCTTGTTCAGCGGCACCTCGCGAGAACGCCGCCCCTTCCCCGATCGCACGACGACCTTCCCGCTGCGCTTGTTCAACTCGATATCGCTCACGCGCAAATCCACGGCCTCGCTCACCCGCAATCCAGTATAGATCAATACAGCCAGGAGCGCCTCATCGCAGTGGGCTGCCACAACCGTTGGCGTGATGTCTCCGCCCGCCTGAGCTTCAGCCACCTGCCGATTCGCAGCAGCAGCGCGTTGGAGCTTGTACACCTCCTGCGAACTCAACGCTTTGGGTGTTCGCTGGTCCTGCCGGATTCCCTTTGTCTCCGCCGCCGGATTGCTTGAGGCCAGCCCCTCTTTTATCGCCCATTTGAAAAAGACGCGCAACGCCGCCAGCCGCCGGTTGACGCCTGCCGGTTTGTAGTCGGCATCCACAAGATAGTCACGGTATCTTTGCACATCGAACGTGGTCACTTCTAGCACCGGCAAGTAAACCGTATGAGTATTTTCCTGCTTGCCGCCTTTATTCTCTATGCTTACTCCGTGGTCGCGCTACCATTGTACAGGTACGGCGCGCTGTTGTACACGAGGCGCGGTGTGGGTGTGTCGAATAGTACGTCCTCATCGAAAAAGTTACCCCCTACGGAAACTGGCGCAGTATGAGAGGCAGGTACACCACTTCCGGCCACCACAGGCGGCCATAGATGTCGCTGTCCGAGCCGGGGGTCCACGATTTCCACTCGTAGGCGATCAGGTAGCCGGGGATGTCATTGGCCACGGCCGGGTTCTTGTTATCACCAAACCCTCCGGAAGCGACCTCAAAGCTATAGGCGTTGACGTTGTCACCCCACCGAACACCATGGATCGCTTCCCCTGATGCAGTCGTCTGTTGCCAGACGGCAAGGTGTTCCCCGGTTCCCCCGTTGCACGCCACCGCCGGAGTTGTCTCGTCAACGCTGGCTGTGATGGCGATCAGGTACAGAGTGGGGAGAGGCGCGCCGGTGGCGCTGTTGACCTCTTTTCCGTGGATATCCCAATCACCTGCCACCATTTCCTGCCAGACCACCATATAGCAGTCTTGCTCGTTGGTCGTGATAGCTGGTTTTTGCTGCTCGTTGCTTGAAGCATCGACGGCGAACTTGCTGCCCTGTAGCGTGCCTTCCCGGTTCAACCGTCCACCATAGACGTTGATGGCGCTGGCACCGGGTTCCACCCAGACCACCAGGTATCCATCGGCAGCTAAGTTGTACGCGATGTCTGGGAAGCCCTGGTTTGTCGTGCCCATACCCGTGATATAGTCGGCATTGCTGAGAAAGGGCGTTGGTCATCGTTTCGGCCATTTTTACCGCAGAGGACACCGAGTTTTCTCTGAATTGCCCTGCGTTCTCAGCGTCTCCCTGGCCTGGCCGGCAGGGCAGACTGCGAGATTTTGACGGTGGCTCAAAGGATGATCAATGCCTGGCATCCTTGCCACTGTGATGAGATGCTCAATAAACCCATTGTATCCTTTATTTTCTACGATGCAACCGATTCAGCAGGCTCAATTCGGCCCAGACCATGTTTTGACCGGTTGATGTTTGGGAAAAGCAAGCCAATCCAGCATTTGCTGTCGCAAACAGTTTAGGCCACAAACTGCCGCTCATACAATGTGCGATAGAGCCCGCCTGCTTCCAACAAGGCCAGGTGAGTGCCCTGCTGCACGATGCACCCGCCGTCAATGACGTAAATGCAGTCAGCATTGCGAATGGTGCTCAAGCGATGAGCGATGACGATAGCTGTGCGCCCGCCCAGCAGCCGCTCAAGCGCAGCCTGGACCAGCGTCTCGGCAACGGTATCAATACTGGAGGTGGTCTTATATTTTTCCTCATGTGACAAAAATTGTAGACAGATCAAGCCTCGTGTATAATGACAAGGCTACAGTTCACCACAATTGCCCGCAGCCAAACAAACCACAAAACAACACAAAAGTTGTTAGCACACACGAGAAAGGGGTATTTGATGCATCTACTGACAAAACGGTCCCGATTATGGCACATATCGGCTATCCTGGTGGGGATTTTGCTCGTAACAGGCTGGATCCCCCAAGCTGCGCCGGCACCGGCCGCGCTTGGCCCGAGTGCATCGCACCCACTTACCGATCCGATTGTGATTGATGGTGTGTTCAGCGGTGCGTTGATTGATGGCGATGGATCGCTCACGTCTGGTATAGGTGCCGCGCATCCCACCAAATTCATCGAGCAGAAAAAGTTTGACGCCGCCGACAATGTTTATTATGTAGACATGGACGGCGATGGTTTTGCTTCGGCTGGCGACGATTACTGGCTGGATAATGGAGACGGCACGTACGGCGCGGGCGATGCTGTCATTGTCGGTGCACCTATCGCCGGCGCGGTTGGCACACGGGTAGATGCGCTGGCAGGTGAAACAGCCATCGCATACAACGACGCCGAGATTGACGACAACAACTACTACGATGATGGAGAAGACATTTACCTGGTAGACAGCGCAGGCGAGTTTCGTGGCGCGATGCAGCGCATCATCGCCGATCCGCTCAACCCCGGCCAGGCGTTGGCTCATATCTATATCGCCAGCGTCACCGATACGGTCTTTATGCACAATGATTTCATCATAGATACAGAAGCCGTGTGGATTGATGGCGACGGTGCTGCTACTACCGGCCCCGGTGTGCAAACCGAGATTGGCTTTATGCCTTTCACCAACACCATCAGCAGCACACTGAGCGTGCAACTTTTCGGTCATTGGTTCGATAGCAACGATAATGTTTACTGGAAATCCACCGGCCCGTTCAGCGATACGTGGTCGGCGATGGGCGATGCGCTCTGGCTTGATGCTAATGACGATGGCGTCTACAACAGCGGCGCCGACAAGCTCATCATCAGCACCGGCGCGTTGAACGACGGCGAGGTTGGCCGCGAACTCAATAGCGATAGCCTAACACCCACTTATAACTTTACTTATAACGACGAAAATGGAAACAACCAATGGGACAGCGGCGAAGATATCGCCACGCTAGATGGCGACGAAGTTTTTGACTGGAACTATTTCGATGATCGCTGGTCGTGGCTGGTAGATGGCGACGGCGACATCACCGACGGGCGCGGCATCGAAGACGAAACCCGCATTGATGGCAACACCTGGTTCCAGGCCAGCGATCACGTTCATCATTGGGATGCCAACGCTAACGGCGATTGGAACAAGGGTGATGGGTTATGGATTGACGACGATGGCGACGGTACATTCACCCTCGGCTCTGATCGCGTGCTGGTGCGCGGGACAATGAGTGGCGGCGAGAGCGGCAAATTGCTTGAGACTGATTTGGTAGACGCCGATGGTACTATCACCATCGGCGCTGGCGCAGAAAATACCGCGCGCCGAGGGCAAAGCGCTTTTAATGAGCAGGACAATGTTTTCTGGTGCGACGTGCAAAACGACGACAACTGGTTCTGGAGCAGCGGTGACGGGCTGTGGATTGACGACGACGGTGATGGCATCTTTAACATCGGGAGCGACCGTGTGTTGGTGCTCGGCACAATGAGTGGCGGCGAGAGCGGCATACGCCTTTCGGCCAGCGCACATCACTTTGGCTACGACGATGGCGAAGTCGCACTCAATGGTCGCTACGATCCCGGCGAAGACATCTACGCCGCCAACACCTACCTGGCTTACGATGACCTGGAAATCAGCTTTAACAATGCATACGATCCCGGCGAAGACATCTATGATCGCGATTACATTGAAATCTGGGTCTATGCCGAAGGCGACGCTGCCCAGGTGCCCACGGATATGCTTCACCCGGACCTGGAGCCGAACCTGCGCGACGTTGGCTTTCGCGTACATGTCAATGGCATCCGGGTAGATGATCCCGCCGATGATTACGATGCGCCGACCGGCTTCCAGGCAGCGGCTGGTTGGGGAGCATCTCGCGGCGCGTTGACCTTTGCCCCAGCCGGCGTTTACAACCGGCACTATGAATACAAGTTGCCCTCTGCCGCGGCCGGCGCGCCGCTGCACGTGGTGAGCAATGGAGAACGCGTGGACGTCCTCGATCCCACAACGCCGGCCGCTCCGCGCGTCTGGGAAACAGATCACAAGATTGACTGGCAAACGTGTGAAATGACCTGGATCACTCACTGGAAAGACCTCCGGCGCGGGCGCGATGATTTCAGAGGTTTTGGTTCGTCCAGCGGGCAGCGCGAAGAATCCGTCATGCTCGATTGGCTGCATCCACCGCCTCCTCCGCCGCCAGATCCCCCCATCGTGATCAAAGAACCATTGTTGGGGCCGATCTTTGGCTCTTCACCGTTCGTTGAAAACTACTGCTGGAGCATCTTTGTCTATAATCCCGGCGAGCAAGATCTGGGAGAGATCGAACTACGCGACCACCTGCCACCGGGCTGGAACGGCTACCCATTCCAGGTAAACACGCACCCACCCGGCATAATGGTTGAAATCTTGCCCGGCACGGATGGCCCGGTCATCGTATTTCCAGACGGCCTGCCGGCCGGCGGCTGGGTTGAGATCGTCATCTGCGCCAATGGCCCGCTTGAACCAACAGCCGAGGAACTGGTCAACTACGTCGAAGGTGATGTGGACGACGACCAGGATCCAACCACGCCGCCTGTCCCCGTCCCTGGCGATGGTGCTCGCGTGCCCGTGATCACCGAGCCTGATGTATGGCTGTTCAAATGGCCCGAAGAAACCGAGGTCGAGCGAGGCAAATCGGTTACCTGGCACATTGGTATTGTGAACACCGGCAAAGTGGCGGTAGATGATGCCAAGCTACAAGATGCGCTGCCCGATGGTCTCAAGGTCAAAACTCAATCGGGCACACTGCCAGCCGGAGAGGATGTCACGCTGCCCCTGGACACAGTGCCCAGAGGTGGTGTGCGCATTGTGGGCTTGGAAACCGAAGTCAAAACCACCGTCACCCCTAGCACCACTTTGACCAATACACTTGCTCTCCAGGGTGAATTTTCCGTGCCGCTCTTTGGCGGCTTTTCGCTGCCCTATTCAACCACCGTCAGCGCCAGCATCCACGTCACCGGGCCGGTTGACATCCCTGCACCAGTGGTGATCACCGGCGAGCACTCGACCTTGACCACGTTCGACGGTCACATCCGCGATGATGAACTGGCCGACTTTGTCTGCAGTCAGATTCCCAAAGATGGCAACGGCGTGCCGCTGGTCAAAGACGTCAAGATCATGTTCAACAGTTGCTACGGCGGTGGTATGCTGGACGATTTCGAGCGCGTGTTCGGCCCTGGCGGCGCGTGCGAAGGCGTGCCCTGGGTCGGCGGCGCGGCCAGTGGCCCCAATCAAGTTTCTTGGGGACCTAGCGATGCCGGAGTCAACGCCAATCCCGGCACGGGCGATTATTGGACTAACGCGCTGGCCGATGCTGTCAGCAATGGTGGCAATGTCCAAGAAAGCTTTGAAGACGCTCGTGATAATGATGTGCGCGGCCCCAATGGCAATCCACACAAAGAGGATCCAGTAGTCGCCAGCGGTAACGGCGGCGGCAACATTGAGTGGAATGCCCCCGGCACCAAGCACGAGGCAGTCGTCTTTGGCGGCAAGAACACCAATCTGCGCCATCATAACGATATCCAGAACATGAGCGATGCGCTAGACTGGGCCTGGGATGACGGATACCACATCCGGCAAGGTTGGGGCGATGCGGCTACCGGTACCAAAGATTACCTCAAGCAGCTCATCATCTCGGCCACGCAAAACCTGGACGCCAACACCCAATTGGTGTTGTACTTTGACGATCACGGCGACACGGACTTTGACTTTGCTGAATTTATGGGGTGGTCTCAGCCGCGTGCGGCATTTTACAGCGCAGTAGCAGGGACAGTCTATACCATCTCGTCGCCCTTGTCGGTCACTTTTAGTTTGCACCCTGGCTGGGTCGAGGGTCTGACTGCGATGGATCAACAAGCTGGCGATGTGCCTTCACCGACGTTGAATCTTACACTGGGCGCACCGATCAATCCCAGTCAGTGGAGTATCACACTCAACAGTGTGGCAATACCTCTACCAACAGGAACGCCATCAGGCGCACTTGAGCTTGCGGTTGAATGGACAAGCATTCAAAGCGGGACCAATCGTTTGGACATTGCGCCCGTAGGAACGCCGGGCGGGCCGATGGTTCTGAATCAGTTGGAGCTTTCGAGCGGCCCGATCAACCAACGTGAGTCCGATTTGGGGTGGTACATCTATCTACCACTTGTGTTGCGCTGATCTCGATGCTGTTTATGAGATAGTACACGAGCAGGCCCTCACCTCCCGAAAGGTGAGGGCCTGCTTCATCGTGCAACACAGAAAACGACTGAACAGGGCAGCGCGAAGCGCATGATTTTTGACCTCTGCCTTGTTTGGATATACAATTATAGTGCAAGTTTTTATGGAGCGTAGAATTTCATAGCATGGGTCTTGTTGGCCCTGGTCGAGCATGATGCTTTAGAAACAACTCACCAACTATCGTCGGGCGTAACGAGATACGCCACGCTTGCGGGTGCTGGCCCGTCCCATTTCGGTGGGGCAGGTTTTTTTGTTAACAAGGTATATTGTCCAAAAAGGCCAGGGATAACTCAAAAGCCACACCCACTCGCCTAAAAGCCCATTTTCAGATAAACTTACCCCTCAAAAGTACACATGCCAAGTATATCATCCATCGAACAAACAGGGCTTGCGCTCGCTCTCAGCATCTGTCTCGTATTCTTCATCTTCTGGCTCACCTTCCACAAGCCCTATCTGGAGCACACATCTCACCGCAGAGATACCGAGGGCGCAAAGATTCACGCGTTCTATGACGAGCGCACTACCAACGGCAAATAGACCCGCAGCTTGCCATCGAATGAGGTTGCTTCTGGGACCATCACGTTCAGGACAACTCCGCCTATCAGCGTGTCGCTGATGTAGCCTTCGACTGCTACCTGTGGCTGTGTGCCCTGCACAGCTCGACCAGGGCGGATGGTGACGGTGGCTGTCACTTGTTCGTCCGCTGCCAGCGTGACCGTCATCGGCGTCACCGTCACTGCCCAATCCGCAGGCATGTCCAAGCGCCTGATGCGCAATTCGACTGTGGCGGTCTGGGTGAATGGATTCCCTACCTGGAAAGCGGATGTCGTTTCAAAAATGCCAGCAAGCTCATTATCGCCGGAAGCCAGCGCGATGGCGTCTCCTGATGGAAAGTTTTGCGTGTTGGCAATAGCGTTGCCCCACGCGCGTAGCGCCTCGGCTATATCCGCCAGGGCAGCGACGACGTCCCCACCCACTGCCTCTGGATCGGCAGCAAGGTGTTCTTGCTTGAGGGTCCCGATATCTTCAGCAGTCATATGCAGAATGTTTGCCGCTTGCAGCTCGTCGGCGCTAAAACCATCAGCTTGCAAGCGATTCTGGTAGGCTTGGTAGGTTTCTACTGTGAGAACCGCCTGATCAATCTCCTCATTGTGTAAAACTTGAAGATATGCCTCTATTCGATTTGCCACCTCGATCATCGTCCCACTGGCTTTTTGCTTGTAGTAAAGATGCGCCGCCGCCTGTTGCGAGGCCCAGTGTTGATCCCCCGCTGCCGCAGCACCAGCATATCGTTCGGCTGAAATAGCCGCAGCTTTGAGTTCTGCCCACAGCTTCATCGAGGATTGCATCCATGCATTGGCCGCAGCCGCTCGCTCAGTAGATAGTTCTCCTCCCGACTCCAGAGGCGTGAACGTAAATGTCTCTAACGTGGCGTAAGTGCTATAGTCCTGCCGGGGCTGGACTGTCCATTGGGCGGTTAATGGGTCAGAGATTTCCACTGTGTCACGATAGCGACGCGGCTGGAATGGCCCCTGGTTGGTGCCCGCATATTTGATCGCTAAGCCCGCTTTTTCCCACAGGTTGAGCGTATTGCCCTGGATATAGCCAAACAAATGCCCCTGCGGTGTGAACAGCTTGGCGATACCCTCGCTGGGCGCCGTCACGAGATCCAGGCCGATTTGACCCCGATCAACCCACTTGGACGCATCTGAAAAATCATCTATGGCGGTGCGTTCGTCGTACGAACTCAGCCAGCCCGGCAAGACATTACTGTTCATCTGGTTACTGCCGGAGCTATCCAAGTTTGCGATGTACGCCCCGCTTCCCGCGACCGGGCTGGCCGAATACTGGACCTGGATGCAGACGTGACCAGAGACAGCCGGGGTCCAGGGGACGCTGACGACGGTGCTATCATTCGCCTCGATGCGAACATCGCTAACCTCACCTATCGGCCCAAAGGTCAGGCCGATGCCTGTTTGCATGATGCCGAAAGAAACATCTACTTCAATCGGAAAGTCATTGGGGTTGACCAACTCTACGCTCACGCTGGAAGGCACGCCGACCACAACCGGCATAGGCTCTATCTTGATGCCGCTATTCATATAAGGAGCCTCTACGTCCGCAAAGAGTGGATCGTCGGCATCGTTGGTGAACGTGACCTGAGCCGAAGGGCTGGCAGCCATCTCGCAATTCGTCGCAAAGTCCAGCTCGGCGACCAGTTCAGCGTCACCTGGTGTATTGGAAGTGACATAAGCAAAGGTCTTGCCCTGGATGTCGGTGAGGCCGCCATCCACAACATTGCCCAGCGTGCTGTTCAAGTACACCGTGCGGCCAGGTAGCGCTTGTCCATTGCCGTCGCGCAAGGTAATCTCTACATAGATACGTGTGATGCCATCGGCCGGGGCGAACCAACGCTGCGGTCGCATGGTCAAGATGCGGGCCTCGCTCGGAGCCAATGGCCCCGGTTCTTCGTTCGGACTGGTGAGGAAAGGTTTGTATGCAACACCATCGCTGACGAGATCGCCTGTTCCATCAGGATTGCATGGAGCGTGGCTGGGGCCGCTGGCGTCACCCCACCAGTTGTAGGGGGCTAAAATCAAATCGTCGGTCGGATAGTTTTCGATGCCATAGTTGGCATTGCCCACGATTTGACTGCGTTCGATAAGCGTCCCACCAGCGTGAGATGTTGCGAGGCCATCAGTGCTGCTATAGCGCAGGGCGCTATGATAAATGGCGGCTTTGGCATAGTTGAGGCTGAGGTTGCCATCCCAACCAGCATACTCAATCGTGACGTGGTTGAAAATAGAGCCTTCGTTGGGATTCTTCTGGGTGCCAACAATACGGATGCCACCCCACGAGCCTGGCACAGGGGTGATGGCAGTGAAAGTGATCGGCTGGCTGAACGTGCCAACGGCTCTCAGTGTCCCCGCCACATCCAGTGGAGAGCCTTGGGAGCGCACCTCCACACCCGGTTCCAGCGTCAGCGTAGCGCCGGTCTCGACGTCAATCTGGCCCAGCGAAAAGTAGGGCAGGCCACAGTTTTCCCAACTGTGATCGCCCACAAGATCGCTGTTTATCATGGCAATCCCATCATAACCGTTGTCGCTGGCTGTCAGGTTTTCAAGCCTAAAGTCACCCTGGATATCGTGAAAGTAGATGGCATAGTCATGGTTATCTATGAATTGGGTATCCAGGACAGTAGCTGTACTGCTTTCTGCATAGATGCCATGCACCGGAAAGGAACCAGCACTGACACTGTGGCGCAGCGTGCTATGTGAGATAGTTGCCTCTGCCCATTCAAGGGTGAGGTTAGCGCTCTTGTACTGGCCGCCGTATTCGATTGTGACATAGTCAAGGACAGAACCCTGGTTGGGATTCCCCACGCTGCCAATGATGTGCAAGCCATCCCACGAGCCAGATATGGGACTTGTGGCGGTAAAAGTGATCGGTTGGCTGGCCGTCCCAATAGCCTGCAAGTTTCCCTCTATGTAAAATCCAATCCCTTCAGATTGTACCTCCACACCCGGTTCCACAGTCAGCGTGCTGCCAGCCGCGGTGTCTACGCTATGAACGCCTACAACGCCTGCCAAAAGATAGGGCACGCCGCTGTCTTCCCAGATGTGATCGCCATCAAGCGTGGTACTTTTCAGTGCGATCCCATCGTGACCATTGCCACTGGTCGCCAGATTCTCCAACTCCAAATCGCCCTCAGCGTATTCAAACAAAGCGGCATATCCGCTATTGTTGATAAAGTGGGTATCTGAAATATTGGCCGTACTATGCGTAGCATACAAACCATCTCTACTACTGCCGCGCAGTATGCTGTGGAAAAGGTTAACCTCCGCCCAATCGAGATAGAGATTGTAGCGTAAGGCATCGCCGCCGTACTCGAGCGTGACGTACTCCAAAGTCGAGCCTGTATTGGGGGTTCCGGCAACGCCATAGATGCGGATGCCGGCCCACGAGCCAGGCGCAGGCGTTATGGCAGTAAAGGCAATTGGCTGGCTGAGTGTGCCCATCGCCTTCAACGTTCCTGCTATGTCCAGGCCTCCCCCATCCGAGTAAACCTTTACGCCTGGCCCCACCGTCAGGGTGACACCAGCGACCACTTCAATATCGGTAGTGAGGGTATAGGGACTGTTAGCAGCAGTCCAGATTGTGTTGGCAGTGATATTCGAGGTGATGATGGTTCCGGCTGGGGCCAAGTTGCCGGGAACGGTATCGCTCAATGCCTGGGCCGCCGTCGAGTGAGCAAGTGTCAACCCGATCACAAGTAGCAAGGCGCACACAACCAGACTGACAAAAAAGCTGTTGGCAAAAACAAAAAGTTTCTTTCGCATTTCAAAAACCTCCTATGGAATCATTCGCATTGTCCCAAACGGCGTTTGTACAATGCACTTTCGAGCAATTCAAGATGATCATAACCATATCCACACCCAGGTCAAAGCATAGCGTGTGCAACTCGCCATCGCTGAAGTGGCCAACAAGAAGCCGGCGCAGCTGCACTAATTCTTCCAGTGGTGTTTTGATTTGTTGGTTCAAGCCATCGCTCCTGGATATTAAAGGCTCTACGCGGATTCGAGGGGTAAACATCAAGTGTCACCGCATTCAATCAACACTTGGAAACGGAAATTGTCGAAATCTCGGAAGCCAAAGGCTCGGTCGATAATGCCTCGTATGGCAC
>Ga0068714_10006945_pt1 | contig 11266 bp, 4 predicted proteins | sample MTBNYHSulfiMetaG_FD_62988 | JGI IMG/M metagenome (GOLD analysis project Ga0068714, IMG submission 62988) | Enrichment culture microbial communities from rom New York Harbor, USA that are MTBE-degrading - MTBE-NYH (New York Harbor Sulfidogenic)... | ecosystem: Environmental > Aquatic > Marine >... | reverse complement strand
CTCTCGGCCCAGGAGGGCGGGACGATCCGTGGCCGGGTCGTGGAGGCGAGCAGCGGCCGCCCCACGTCGTCGGCACAGGTCTTCGTGCCCGGGACGGGACGGGGCGGCCTCACCAACACCAGCGGCGAGTTCCTTCTCCTGAACGTCCCCGTGGGAAACTGGACGGTCCGTGTGGAGCTTCTGGGGTACACCCCCATGGAGCAGACCGTGACGGTGGCCTCCGGGCAGGTCGTGGTGGTGGATTTCCAGCTCCGGCAGACGGCCATCGGCCTTGACGAGCTGGTCGTCACCGGCACGGCGGGAGGCACCCAGAAGCGGGCCATCGGGAACGTGGTGACCCAGGTGCGGATGGCGGAGGCCACGGCGGTGGCGCCCGGCGCCAGCGTCCAGCAGCTCCTGAACGCACGGGCGCCGGGGCTGGTCGTCATGCCCCAGACCGGTCAGGTGGGAGGCAGCGCGAAGGTCCGGATCCGTGGTGCGTCTTCCATGAACCTGGACAACGAGCCCCTCATCTACGTGGACGGAATTCGCGTCGACAACGCCAACTTCCAGGGTCCGTTGGGCGCCTCGCGCCTCAACGACTTCAACCCCGATGACATCGAGTCGGTGGAGATCATCAAGGGCCCGGCCGCTTCGACCCTCTACGGGACCGAGGCCGCGAACGGGGTGATCCAGATCATCACCAAGAAGGGGCGCATCGGCACTCCGACCTTCGGGGTGACGGCTCGAATGGGAACGAACGAGTTCGCAAACCTTGAAGAACGAATGTACACGAACTGGTGGAGGAACCCGGCGACAGGCGAGGTCCAGTCGCTGAACCTGGCCACGGCGGAACGGCTCCGGGGCACGCCCCTCTTCGAGACCGGCATCATCCAGAACTACGGCGTGAACGTCAACGGCGGGACGGACGCGTTCCGATACTACATGTCCATGGGCTACGATCACGAGAACGGCATCGAGCCCACGAACTACGTCCGCAGGTTCAACTCGAAGGTCAACCTCACGGTCTTCCCCAAGGAGGGGTGGGACATCACCGCCAGCACCGGGTGGACGAGGTCCACGATCGGTGGCTCTTCTGAGGGATCGGGCGGAGGCCGGACCTGGGGCTCGTACTTCTCCACGCCCGCCCATCTGCCCGAGAACATCGCTGCCGGGAGTCCGCCCAGGCGGGGGTACCGGAGCTGGGTGGCGGAGCTGTACGACGAGCAGCTTCGCGACGAGGTCCTGGCCCGGTTCACCGGGAGCATCCTCGTCAACCACCGGCCCACGGAGTGGTTGACACACCGTCTTACGGTGGGGCTGGACGAGATCCGCAAGAACAACGTCTACATCCTGGAGAAGACGCCTCTCTATCTCCAGTTCTCGCCGTCTGGCCTGGGCTGGTCGGAGTCCTACCAGACGAACCGCACCTTCGTCACCGTCGACTATTCCGCCTCGGTGAGCAGGCGCTTCCTCGAGTCTTGGGCGTCCGAGACGGCTGTGGGCATCCAGTACTACAACCGGGCCACCACGTCCATAGGCGCCTGGGGGAGCGACTTCGCCCTGGAAGGCCTCAGGGCCATCGACGCCACGGCCACCAGGAGCGCTGAGGGGTCGTGGTCGGAAGAGACCTCGGTGGGCGTGTTCGTGCAGGAGCAGGTGGGATGGAACGATCGCCTGTTCCTCACGGCTGCCGTTCGGGCGGACGATCACAGCGCCTTCGGCGAGAACTTCGACCTGGTCTACTACCCCAAGGCCAGCGCCACGTGGGTGATCTCCGAAGAAGAGTTCTTCTCCCTCCCGAAGGTGAGCTCCCTTCGTCTCCGGGCTGCATGGGGCGCCTCCGGGCAGCAGCCCTCGGCCTTTGCGGCGTTGAGGACGTTCACCTCGACGGTGGGACCCAATGACGCTGCCACCGTCACTCCGTCCTCTCCCGGGAACCCGGACCTGGGTCCCCAGAAGGCCTCGGAGGTGGAGGTGGGCTTCGACGCCGGGCTCTTCGATGAACGGGCAGGCCTGGAGTTCACCTACTACTACACCAAGATCACGGACGACATCCTCAGCCGGGGTGCTCCCCCCTCCATGGGATTCTCGGGCACGCAATACCTCAACCTGGGCGAGTCCAAGAAGTGGGGATTCGAGACCCTGCTGCGGGGCACGGTCTTCGCCAGCGAGAAGGCGGCGCTGGACGCCACCTTCAGCCTCTCCATGAACGACTCCGAGGTCGTGGATGTGGGAGCGGGTGAGACGAGCCTGGTGGCTTCCAGCACCTGGGGCATCGAGCACCGTGTGGGATACCCTCTGGGATCGTGGTTCCACGTCAAGGTCGTGGACGCGGAACTGGACGCGACAGGGAAGCACATCCGCAGCAGCATGATGTGCGCCGGGGAGAACGGTGCCACGGTGCCGTGCTACACCGGGAGCGCCATCACCGCCCCCCGGGTTCACCTGGGCCGGACGATCCCGAAGTGGGAGGGAGCCTTCTCCTCCACGCTCACCCTCTTCGACAACATCTCCCTCTATGGCCTGATGGACTTCAAGCTCGGGCACCTGAAATGGGATCACAACGAGCGGATCCGGAAGTCCCTCTATTACATCGCCCGGGAGAACATGTATCCCCTGGAGTACGACCCGGTGGACATTGCCGCCTACCAGAACTCCGCGTCCTTCGGGGCGGCCTACATCCACGAGGCCGACTTCGCGAAGCTGAGGGAGGTATCGTTGGCCTATACGCTGCCGAACGACCTGGCGGCCAAGATCGGCGCCACGCGGGCTACGGTATCCCTTTCCGGTCGCAACCTCATGACCTTCACCAAATGGGAAGGGATGGAACCGGAGGCCATGTTCGGTGGGAGCAGCTTCGTGATGCAGGAGCAGAACCAGATTCCCCAGCTCCGGCAGTTCGTCTTCACCACCAACCTGACCTTCTAGGGGGCACGAGAACCATGAGACTTATGGATCGAATCGGGGTCCGGGCCCACCGGACCGTCAGGGTCCTGACGGTGATGCTTGCCGCCCTGGCGCTGCCGGGGTGCGACGCCATGGACCGTCTTCTCGAGATAGAGACGCCGAACCTCATTCCGGCCTATGACCTGGAAGGGCCGGGATCCGCCGACATGCTCCTCTCCGGCGCCATCGGGGACTTCGAGGCTGCCCTGGGGGGCCACATCCTCCAGGCGTCCCAGCTGGGTGGTGAGCTGCACGATGGAACGTCGTCGGCTCCCCGCTGGATGGTTCCCTCCCGGACGGTGATGTTCATGGACGTCCAGTACAATTCCAACAGCTACACGCCCCTTTCCCGGGCCCGTTGGAGTGCGGACAACATCCTGAAGTTGCTTCAGGGGTGGACCGACCAGGAGGTGCCGAACCGGCAGCTCAAGATCGCAACCGCCGGCGTGTACGCCGGTTTTGGCCTGGTGCTCCTGGGTGAGTCCTATTGCACCATGGCCATCGACCTCAGCGCCGAGCTGCAACCGGCTGAGGTGTTCCAGATGGCGGAGGAACGTTTCTCCACCGCCATTTCGGCGGCGCAGGCCGCCGGCACGAGCGCGGCCACGTGGCTGAACGCGGCCTACGTTGGCCGGGCCCGCGCTCGTCTCAACCTGGGCAACGGTGCCGGAGCATCGGCGGATGCGGCCCAGGTTCAGGTGGGGTTTCGCCTCAACGCTACCCGGTCGGGAGCTGCGAGCCGGCGGTACAATCAGATCTACGAGGAGACACGGACTGCGTCCGTGAGCGTGACGGAGCCCTTCTGGAACCTCACGGTGGACGGGATGCCCGACCCCCGCGTTCCCCTCATCGACATGGGGCGCAAGGCTACGGACGGTATCACGCCCCTCTGGAACCAGCAGCTCTACACCAGCAGGGAGAGCCCCATTCCCATTGCCCGCTGGGAGGAGGCCCAGCTCATCATGGCCGAGGTCGCGGGCGGCCAGACGGCGGTGGACATCATCAACAACCTCCGGGCCCGGCGGGGCCTCCCGGCCAACTACGCCGGGGGCACGTCGGCCGAGATCAGGGCCCAGGTCATCGATGAGCGGCAGCGGGAGCTCTTCCTCGACGGGCACCGCCTGGGAGACGGAATCCGGTACAACCTGCCCTTCTTCCCCGCGGTGGGGGTCGTCTACCCGAAGGGCGGCATCTACGGTGACCTGAGGTGCTTCCCCCTTCCGGCGGTGGAGATCAACGCAAACCCGAACATCTCCCGGTGATCCGGGGGAACAGGTAGCTTGGAACAGTCTTTGGGCCGGGCCCGGGGGAGCGATCCCCCGGGCCCGTGTTCCAATCACGGCTCGAAGAGCCAAACGCTCCAACCCGAGGGTGAGACGTTGTGATGATCACTCGACATGCTACCCGTTGCCTGGTCCGGGCTACCCTGGGCACGTTCCTCACGCTCGCCGCCGGCGCTTGCGCACGCGGCACGACCGGCGTGGCCACGGTGCAGCCGCGGGCCTTCGATTTCGCCAGCATCGCAGACTCCATCCTGGTGACGCCGCCCCTGCACCGGGGCCACATCGGGATCGAGGTGTACGACCCGGGCACGGGGAGGATCCTGTACCAGCACGACGGCGAGCGCCGTTTCGTGCCGGCCTCCAACCAGAAGCTGTGGGGAACGGCGACGGCGCTGCACGAGCTCGGTCCCGAGTACCGGTACCGCACGCCGATTCTCGGCATCGGCCTGGATGCCGTCACGGGGACGGCGGAGGCGCTGGTCGTGGTGGGTCGCGGCGACCCCACCCTATCGGCCCGGTTCCACCCCGATGATCTCGCGGCCCTGGACTCCCTGGCGGATTCGGTCAGCATGGCGGGAGTCCGGCGCATCACCGGGGACCTGATCGTGGACGCCAGCTTCTTCGACCCGGCCATCATCCCCGGCACGTGGACCTTCGGCAACCTGAACGGGACGTCCGCTCCGCCCACCGGCGCTTTCGTTGTCGCCGAGGGTGTGTTCCGTGTAAGGGTGGCGCCCGGGCCGGCGGTGGGTGCTCCGGCTGTCGTCGAACCCAGGGCGCCCGCAGGCGTCGTGCCCGTTCTCAATCAGGTCATCACCACCGAGAACGACTCCACCGCCAGGACGTCGAACAGCCGCGGTCCCTGGAGCGACACCCTGCGGATCTCCGGCTCGGTCAACCTGGAGGCGGACGAGCGCATCATGCGGATGCCCATGACCGACCCCGTCTTCTTCGCTGCCGAGGCGCTGGCGGAGGCTCTTCGCGCACGGGGCATCGTGATGGAGGGTGGCGTGCGCATCGTGTATGACTCGACGGAAGCCGCCATGATCCGGGAGGGACGAATCTCCGACGGTCCGGCCATCCTGTCGGTGAGGGAGGTGGCCGCCTGGACCTCACCGCCCATGGGGGACATCGCCGCCGCCATCCTTGCTCCCAGCCAGAACTGGATCGCCGAGCAGGTACTGCGCACCCTCGGCGCAGAGCGGCGCGGTCGCGGGAGCTGGCAGGCCGGCATCGCCGTGACCAACGAGTTTCTCTTCGGAACGGTGGGCATCGACTCCACCGCGCTCCGACTGAACGACGGCTCGGGGATGTCGAACCAGAACCTGGTAACGCCCCACGCGGTCATCCAGCTCTACGACTATGCCCGGACGGCTCCGTGGGGCCCCGTTTTCCGGGCCGCCCTGGCCAAGCCGGGCGAGCCCGGTACGCTGTCGAGCCGGCTGCGGCATCTCGAGGGCCGCATGGCGGGCAAGACCGGCACGCTCAATGGTGTGAACGCCCTCAGCGGCTACCTGCGGGTCCGGGATGGCAGGGAGTTGATCTTCTCCATTGTCAGCAACGCTTCGGGGCTCCCCTCCGGTCCGGTGGTCGCGGCAATCGACCAGCTTGTCGGCGCCCTGGCGGACGGCAACGTGCCGCGATAGATCGCGAAGACCCTCCGTGCCCCGCCCGGTCGCAGAACGACGGCCGGGCGGGCAAAGGAGACCTCACGCCCAGATGGCGCAACCCGAGACGCGAAGCCCAGCCCGGAGGCGTGGTTGCTGCCTGCCCCGGGTCCCTCTTCAGGAAGCTTGACGACCAGTCGCGCGGTCCCTATCGTGGCGATCGTGTCCCCCGGATCGGCCGGAGGGGCGCAGCTTCCGTCGGCATCAGGTAGGTGGAGTGGGGACCGTGCTTCGCCCAGGGCCCTGGCGACCAGTCCTCGTCGTCGGGTCAGAATCCCCTGGACGACCGGATCGGAAGTCCCGTGCTCTCTATTCCAGTGTCAAACCCATAACCTGAAGGGGGGTCTTCTATGGTTCTTCGACTTCTGACGAGTACCAGGTTCCTGGCCGCCTGCGCCCTGGCGGCGATGCTGGTGGTGCCGCCGCCGGCCCTCTCGCAGGAGGGCACCATCATGGGAGTCGTGGAGGGGGGGCGGACGCTCATGCCCATCTCAGGCGCCGTGGTGGAGATCGTCGACACGGAGCGGGGGGCCCTCACGGACGCCAATGGGCGCTTCCTCTTCGTGGGCCTCACGGGCACGCAGGTAACCGTCCGGATCAGCATGATGGGTTACCGGACCATCGAGGAGTCCGTGCGGGTGGGTGACGTTGGTCTCCGGTTCACCATGACGGAGGTGGCCATCGAGATGGACCGGATCGTGGTGACCGGGACCCCGGGAGGTACCCAGCGACGCTCCATCGGCAACGTCGTAACGCAGGTGAGGGCGGCGGAGACGGTGGAGATGGCCCCGGTGTCCAATGTCCAGAGCCTTCTCAACGCGCGGGCTCCCAGCGTCATCATCACCCCGGGCACCGGGATGGTCGGCTCCGGGTCCCAGATCCGGATCCGTGGCTCCAACAGCTTCTCCCTGTCCAATGCGCCTCTCCTCTACGTGGACGGCGTACGTGCCGACAACGCCCAGTCCACGGGTCCCTCCGTGCAGGCGTTCAGCTCGAGCGTGATCTCCCGGATCAACGACTTCAACCCCGACGACATCGAGAGCATCGAGATCATCAAGGGGCCGGCTGCCGCCACGCTGTACGGTACGGAGGCCTCCAACGGGGTGATCCACATCATCACCAAGCGCGGGCGGGAAGGAAGTGCAGCCTGGAACCTCACGGTGCGGCAGGGTGCCAACTTCTTCATGAACTCCATCGACCGGACTCCCACCAACTACTGGCGGAACCCGGCCACCAACACGGTGGAGTCCCTCAACCTGGCCCGGAGCGAGAAGGACCGGGGCACACCGCTCTACCGGACCGGCCAGGTCCAGAACTACTCCCTCAGCTTGAGCGGAGGATCGGATCAGGTTCGGTATTACGTGGCCGGGGACTGGGACTCGGAGGAGGGAGCCCAGTGGGACAACCGGATGGGCAAGGGAAGCGCCCGGGTCAACCTGAACCTCATCCCCCACTCCACCCTGGACATCTCGGGAAGCATGGGATACACCAGTGGAAGGACGTACCTGAGCTGCGAAGCGGGGTGCGGGGGCGTGACCTGGGCGTCCTACTTCTCCACACCCCAGAGGAATCAGGGGACCATCACCCCCGACCCCCGGGGAGCCCGCAGCTGGGCGCCCGAGGTCTACTACGAGGCGGATTACTTCCAGGATATCGCCCGCTTCACCGGCAGCCTCCAGATCAATCACCGTCCCGCCAGCTGGTTCCACCAGCGCCTGACGGTGGGAATCGACGACGTTCGGGAGGACAACGAGGAGGTCGCCCCCAAGACACCCCTCTATCTGGAGTGGTCTCCCACGGCTCGTGGCTACAAGTGGGTAAACCGGCGCGACATCCTGAACCGGACGCTGGACTACGCGGGCACCTTCCAGTACACCGTGAGTCCCACGATCTCCTCCAGCACCTCCGTCGGGGCCCAATACTACAGCCGCGGCGGGGAGTTCGTGACCGCCCAGGGCAATGACTTCGCGGTTCCAGGCTTGAAGGTCATCGACGCCGCCGCCGAGACCTTCGGCTACGAGTCCTACACGGAGAACGTGACGGTGGGCGTGTACCTGCAACAGCAGTTTGGCTGGAACGATCGCCTGTTCGTCACCGGAGCCATCCGGGCCGACGACAACAGCGCCTTCGGGGAGGAGTTCGACCTGGTCTATTACCCCAAGGTCTCGGCCACCTGGGTGGTCTCCGAGGAGGCCTTCTGGAACGTGCCCTGGGTGAGCGCCCTGCGCCTCCGGTCGGCCTACGGCCAGGCGGGGCAGCAACCCGGGGCCTTCGACGCACTCCGAACCTACTCCCCCATCCCGGGCCCCAACGACGTGAGCACGGTGACGCCCTCGTCGGTAGGGAACGCGAGCCTGGGGCCTGAGCGCAGCGACGAGATCGAGGCAGGCTTCGAGGCCGGTTTCCTGGACGATCGAGTGGGACTGGAGTTCGGCTACTATTACCAGACCACCAAGGACGCCATCCTCCTGCGCCCAACGGCGCCGTCCAGCGGATTTCCCGGGTCCCGTTTCATCAACGTCGGGGAGATCAAGAACTCCGGCTTCGAGGTCATGCTACGGGGGACGCCCCTGGCGACGCCCAGGTTCAAGTGGGACGCGACCTTCTCCCTGGCCCGGAACGACAGCGAGATCCTGAGCCTCACGGAGGACGAGGACCGGATCGTGGTATCCTCCGCATTTGGCGTGGAACACCGGGTGGGCTACCCGCTGGGAGCCTGGTTCAACCGGAAGGTGGTGAGCGCCGAGTTCGATGCCAACGGAAACCACATCAAGAGCAGCATGATGTGCGACGACGGCCAGGGCGGCACGACACCCTGCTACTCCGGTAACACCGCGGTGGCCCCCTTCGTGTATCTGGGGGTCGGCGATCCCAAGCACGAGGGCACATTCTCCTCCACCTTCACCCTGGGCGAGCGGATCCGGCTCTATGGGATGGTGGATTTCAAGACGGGGTTCAAGAAGTGGGACCACGTGACCCGGGTCCGGTGCTCCCTCTACAACCTCTGCCTGGAAAATGTAGAGCCCCTGGATTACGGGGACTCGAACCCGGCACGATTGGCTTCCTACCAGACCGGCGCCGTGTTCGGGGCCGAGTACATCAGGGATTCCAGCTTCCTCCGGCTGCGGGAGGTATCCGCCAGCTTCATCGTGCCGAATCAGTACCTGGAACGGATCGGGGCGAAGCGGGCCACCATCAATGTCGCCGCCCGCAACCTGCATACCTGGTCGCCCTGGACGGGGATGGATCCGGAAGCGCGCTTCCTGAGCGGCGCGCGGGGTGGGTTTGGCCCACTGGAGCAGAACCACCTGCCGCAGCTCACGTCCATCGTTACCACCTTCAACATCAGCTTCTAGGGGGCGACGATGAACATCCACGAGAAGATGAGACAGACCCTCACGGCAATCGAGGTGATCATGGGACGTCGCATCGCGAAGAACGCTGCCAGGCTGGCGGCGCGCGCCGCACGCCTGGCGGGTGTCCTGATCCTGATGGCGGGCCTGGGCGGCTGTGACGCGCTGGACCGGGCCCTGAACGTTGAGGTGCCCGGGCTGGTGGACGCCAACGACATGAGCAAGCCGGAGGTGGCTTCCCTGCTGGTGAGCGGCACCATCGCCGACTTCGACTGCGCGCTGGGGGCCTATATCGTCAACGGCGCACTCCTGGGCAACGAGCTCCGGGACGCTTCCGTCACGGCCGCCCGCTTTCCCCTGGATCAACGTATCATCGAAGATACCTCGCCCTACGGAACGGGCGCCTGCAACTCGAACCCGCCAGGGATCTATCTACCCCTGTCCACCGCCATCTGGACCTCCAACAACGCCCTGAACCTGCTTAACGGTTGGACGGACGCGGAGGTGCCCAACCGGAGCAGTCTCATCGCCCAGGCCGCTACCTACTCTGCGTACAGCCATGTCCTGATGGGTGAGGGCTTCTGCTCGGCGGTCATCACGGAGGACGGCCCGGAAGTCACGCCACAGGTGGTTTTCCAGGCGGCGGAAGCCCGGTTCTCCGAGGCCATTACCGCCGCCGACGCGGCCGGTAACGCGGACATCCGGAACATGGCCCTCCTGGGCCGGGCCCGGACCCGTCTGAATCTCGGCAACACCGCTGGTGCCGCTTCCGATGCCAGAGCTCTGCTGGCTTCGAGCCCTCAGTACGTGAAGAACGCCACAGCCTCGTCCACGTCCTCGCGGCGGTACAACAGGATCGGCGCCGAGTTCTTCGGCGGCAACGTCACGGTGGACCCGTCCTACTACGACCTGACGGTGGGTGGTGAACCCGACACGCGGGTACGGGTCATCAACACCAACACCAACGGCCACGACGGCGCCACCAAGGTCCACATCGTGGCGAAGATCGGCGAGTCCCGGGTGGCGGACCTGCGCAACGTGCCGGTCCCCATCGCCACCTGGCGTGAGGCCCACCTCATCATCGCCGAGGCCGAGGGGGGGCAGGAAGCGGTGAACCGCATCAACATCCTGAGGAACCACCACGGGCTGCCCATCTACACGGGCGGGACGTCCCCGGCGGAAATCCAGGCACTCATCATCCAGGAGCGGGCCCGGGAGCTCTACCTGGAAGGACATCACCTCAACGACCTGCAGCGGTTCAGTATCCCCAACACCCCTGCGGCCGGCACGCCCTACCGGCAGGGAGGCACCTACGGGACCGTGCGCTGCTTCCCGCTTCCGGCGGTGGAGAAGGCCAACAACCCGAACTTCTGATGAACCTTCATCCCGGGGCGGGCTCGCCCGCCCCGGGGCCGAGACAAACGGCGGCGCCGGGCCCCCGGGGAGGGGGCCGGCGCCGCCGTGCATCGGACCGCTGGGACCAGGCAGGCGAGGGGTCCCGCGAAACCCCTTGACAGTGATGGTTGCCATCTTTATAGTTGCGATAGCAACAGTCGATAACACAACACAAAGGGATCCGGCATGGTCTTGAGCGAGGAGCTGGGTTTCCCGCGGCGGCTCATCAACGAGGACCACGAGGCGCTCCTGGGTATCCTGGTGACGGGGGAGCTGCTGAAGAAGGAATCGACCCGTCTCTTCGCGCCCCTGGGGATTACCGGTGCCCAGTTCAACGTGCTGATCCTTCTCTATGCCCAGACGGAGGACGGCACCATGAGCCAGAGCGACCTGGGGCGCCTTCTCACCGTGCACAGGTCCAACGTCACGGGCCTGGTGGATCGCCTGGAGAGGCTCGGCATGGTCCGACGCCTCGACGACGAGAACGATCGCCGTGTGTACAGGATTGCCCTCACGGAGGCCGGCCGGGACACGGCCCGGAAGGCCGAGGAGCTCTACCTGGGGCGCATCCACGCCATCATGAGCGTTCTGGAGCCCGAGGAGTGGAGGGCCCTCTCCTCGAGCCTGGAGAAGATCAGAA
>Ga0068714_10006944_pt1 | contig 11267 bp, 8 predicted proteins | sample MTBNYHSulfiMetaG_FD_62988 | JGI IMG/M metagenome (GOLD analysis project Ga0068714, IMG submission 62988) | Enrichment culture microbial communities from rom New York Harbor, USA that are MTBE-degrading - MTBE-NYH (New York Harbor Sulfidogenic)... | ecosystem: Environmental > Aquatic > Marine >... | reverse complement strand
TCCGGCGCGACCGGGTGCGGGGAGCATCCGGCAAGCGGCTCCTTACGGACATCGTCTCCCTGGTTCGCTTCGCCACGCACCGGGACGAGGAGCTGGTGCCGTTCGGGGATCAGGTGCGGGAGCGCTTCGAGCAATGGATGGCCCAGCAGCGCAACCAGGGCCGGGCGTTCACCCCCGAGCAGGCCCGGTGGCTGGAGATGATGCGCGATCACGTGGCCACGAGCCTCGAGATGACGGTAGAGGATCTCGACTATGCGCCGTTTGCCGAGGAAGGCGGAAGGGGGAAGGCTGTGCAGGTCTTTGGTAATGAGTTGCGCAGGGTGCTCACCGAGCTGAACGAGGTCCTGGCGGCATGAGTTCAAGAAAGTCGCTACCCGCCGGTTGGTGTCAAGCGCCGCTCCCCTATGTCGCCGAGATCAACCCTCCGAACCCAACAGATCCTCCCGACGAGGATGCCCTCGTCTCCTTCATTCCGATGGCTTCTGTCGAAGCTCTCAGCGGTCGCATCGACACGAGCAAAACTCGCGTATGGCGGGAGGTCAAGAAAGGCTATACCCGCTTCCAGGAAGGCGACGTACTTTTCGCCAAGATTACCCCATGCATGGAAAACGGGAAGGCTGCAATCGCCCGCGGGCTCATGACCGGTGTCGGCGCCGGCTCAACGGAGTTTCACGTCCTTCGCCCAGAAAGTGCACTTCGCCCTGAGATGCTCCTTCAATACCTGCTCCAAGAAGAGTTTCGAAAGTGCGCCCGGGCGAGGATGACCGGCACCGCCGGACAGCTTCGCGTGCCAAGCCTCTTTCTGGAAGAGCAGACCATTGCGGTGCCACCGCTCCCCGAACAACACCGCATCGTCGAAGCCCTCGAATCCTACTTCACCCGGCTCGACGACGCCGTGGCGACCCTGGAGCGGGTGCAGCGGAACTTGAAACGGTATCGCGCCTCGGTGCTCAAGGCCGCGGTGGAGGGACGACTGGTGCCCACCGAGGCCGAGCTGGCCCGCGCCGAGGGCCGCGACCTGCCCGGGCCGCGGCCGGGCGACTTCTTCGTGTATGCCATCGAATGCGGCAACGGCGAATTCTACGTGGGCCACACCGAGGATCTGCGGCAGTCCTGGCAGGAGCACATGGCCGGGCATGCGTGCGAAGGGACGCGAGAACCTGGGCCGCGGCGGGTGGCCCACTGGGAGGTGCTGGAATCGAGAGACGCGGCATTGCTGCGCGAGAAGCAGCTCAAGACCGCCGCCGGCCGGAAGTGGCTCCGGCAGGAGATCGCTGCGGGCCGTGCGCGGCAGGCAGGCTACGAGCCCGCCTCGGTGCTCCTGGAGCACATCGGCGCCGAGGGCCGAGACCTGCCTGGGCCGAGGCCGGGCAGCTACTTCGTGTATGCCATCGAATGCGGCAACGGCGAATTCTACGTGGGCCACACCAAGGATCTACGGCAGTGCTGGCAAGAGCACCTCGCCGGGCATGCGTGCGAAGGGACGGGAGAACATGGGCCGCGGCGGGTGGCCCACTGGGAGGTGCTGGAATCGAGAGACGCGGCATTGCTGCGCGAGAAGCAGCTCAAGACCGCGGCCGGCCGGAAGTTGCTCCGGCAGGAGATCGCCGCGGGGCGTGCGCGGCAGGCAGGCTACGAGCCCGCCTCGGTGCTCCTCCGGCGCATCCTCGTGGAACGCCGGCGCCGCTGGGAAGAGGCCGAGCTGGCCAAGATGAAGGCCCAGGGCAAGGCGCCCAGGGACGACAAATGGAAGGCCAGGTACAAGGAGCCTCTGTCGGTAGACGGTGACAACTTGCCCACGCTCCCCGAAGGGTGGGCTTGGGCCAGTGTGGACTTGCTCGCTGAGGTGAAGGGAGGGATCACCAAAGGGCAGAAGCTCAAGCAGGGTGAGCGCTCCAGGGAGGTCCCGTACCTGCGCGTCGCTAATGTCCAGCGGGGTTTTTTGGATCTTGCGGAGATGAAGACTATCAAGGCTTCTGAAACACAGATTGGGGAACTGCGCCTGAAGCCGGGTGATGTTCTATTCAACGAAGGTGGCGATCGAGACAAGCTCGGACGGGGGTGGATCTGGAAAGGAGAGTTGCCCGAGTGTATCCATCAGAACCATGTATTCCGGGCGCGCATTTATACCGATGACCTTCTTCCTGAAGTGCTCTCTTGGTATGGTAACACAGCTGGACAGCAGTACTTCTTTGACGAAGGAAAGCAAACCACGAACCTGGCCTCGGTCAACCTGACCAAGCTCCGTGGACTCCCCGTTCCGGTTCCACCTAGCGCTGAACAGGTTCGCATACGCAACTCGGTGGAGGAGCAGCTCTCCGTAGCCGACGCTGCACTTGAAGCGATACATAGCGCAGCCGTCCGCTGCGCCCGCCTCCGCCAATCCATCCTCAAATGGGCCTTCGAGGGCCGCCTGGTGGACCAGGACCCGACCGACGAGCCCGCCGCCGTGCTCCTTGAACGCATCCGCGCGGAGCGCCCGGCCAAGCTCGCCCGGCCCTCGCACGTTTCACGGCGCACGCGGGCAACGAGGAGGGAGCGCACGTGAGAACCTTGCTTCCCATCAACCTTGACAGGCCGCGCAAGAAGCACCCTCTGCTGCGTTGTACTCATCCCTCGTCGGTCAACGTACTTCCCAAGTACGCCTCCCTCCTCGGGATTTCGCGCGCCTTGCATTTGGTGCTTTTTGAACGGCCTGTCCCGATCGACTTTTTCCACGAGCTGTTGAGTCCTACCTCGGCAGCGCGCGATCGAAGACGAGCGCGTCGAGTACAACGCGGGGTGGAACCCGGAGAGCGCGCGGCTCACCGGCGAGGCGGTGCCGATCCCCGCAGGCTACCGCTGGGCCTACCTGGCCGTCCCCCCGCCGTTGCCAGGGGCCGCACCAGGGGTTTGCCATGGGTCCGCCGCTAAGATAAAATATTTTTCCTTAAAGCCATGAGAAGAGAAAAACTAGACAAATGGGGCTTTTACGGCCGCCGGGACGAACTCGACCATCTGCGGGAACTCCTCCGCCGGCAGCGCTGGTTCTTCCTGAAGGTCTCCGGTCGCCGGCGCATCGGCAAGACCAGCTTGGTCCAGCAGGCCCTCCAGGCAGAGGGTCGCCAGAAGGTCCTCTACATCCAGATTCCGGACTCGGATCCGGCCGGGGTCGTCTCTGCCGCACGCGATTTCTACGACCTGTTCGGCGTCGGCGGACCGCTGCCCGTGGATCTGCGGTCGCTGGCCGCCTCGATCGGTGAACTCGCTCGGCAGGGGTTCGTGGTCGCGGTGGACGAGTTCCAGTACTTCCATCGCAAGGCGTTGTTCGAGTTCACCTCCCACCTGCAGTTCGAGGTCGACCGGCTGGCCAGGGATGCGGCCGGGGTCCGCGGCGGGCTGATCGTCCTGGGATCGATCCACACCGAGATGGCGGCCCTGCTCGAGGATCGCAGCGCGCCCTTGTTCGCCCGGCTGACGCATGCCCTCGATGTGCCGCACCTCGACATCGCGTCCGTGCTCGAGATCCTGCGCGTCCACACGGAGCCCACCGCGGAACGGTTGCTGTTCCTCTGGAACCTGTTCGAGGGCGTGCCGAAGTTCTATCGCGACGCTTACGAGGAAGAGGTTCTGGGGGCGGAGCGGAGCGAACTCCTGCGCGAACTGTTCTTCTCGAGCTCCTCGCCGCTGCGCACCGAGGCCGAGAACTGGTTCCTGCGCGAACTGCGCGGGCGCTACGACCTGGTCCTCAAGTACATCGCCCGCCATCCCGGCTGCACGAACGGCGAGATCAACGCCCATGCCCGCTCCGTCGAGCCCGAGCGGGAGAAGCAGGTCGGCGGCTATCTCAGGGTGCTGCGCGAGCGTTACCGGATGGTCAAGCACCTGCAACCCGTCTTCGCGAAGTCGACCGCCCGCAACAGCCGCTACTACATCAGCGACAACTTCCTGCGCTCCTGGCTGGCTGCGCTCGCGGCGCCCGCTGCCTCGGTGAACTTCCGGCCGATCGAAGTGCTCGTCCGCGAAGCCGACGAGCGTCTCGCCGATGCCGATGGATACGGCCTCGAACAGCTCGTCGGAGTGCTCTACGAGGAGCGCAGCCGCAAGGGGCTCGAGGGATTCCGCCTGACGCAGCGTGTGCAAGGCTTCTGGGACCGCGGCGACACCGAGATCGACCTCGTCGCCTTGAACGAGGAAGACCGGATCGTGCGCCTGGGCACCTGCAAGCGAGCGGCCGAGCGGCTCGCCCCGGACTTCGCCGGCTTCGATGCCCAGATCGCGCGTTTCCGCCAGTGCATAGACCGGGTGCGCGACTGGCGCCTGGAGAAGGTCGCGATCGCGACCCGTCATTCGCAGCGGACCCGGGAGGCGGCCAGGCGCGCCGGCTACATCCCGCAGGATCTGGAGGAGCTGACCCAAGGCCTATGAGCGACGCCGCCAACCGGATCGTCCAGAAACTCTGGTCCTACTGCAACGTCCTGCGCGACGACGGGCTCTCCTACCAGGACTACCTGGAGCAGCTCACCTTCCTGCTCTTCCTCAAGATGGCCGACGAGCGCGCGCGGCTCACGGGCGAGGCGCAGCCGATCCCCGCGGGGTACCGCTGGGCCGACCTGGCCGCGCCGCACATGGAGGGGGTCGAACTCGAGCAGCACTACCGCGAGACCCTGCGTGAGCTGGGCCGGCAGGGCGGCATGCTCGGGCTGATCTTCGAGAAGGCGCAGAACAAGATCCAGGACCCTGCCAAGCTCCGCCAGCTCGTGGTCGAGCTGATCGGAAAGGAGAACTGGTCGGCGATGTCGGCCGACGTGAAGGGCGACGCCTACGAGGGTCTGCTCGAACGCAACGCCCAGGACGTGAAGGGCGGCGCAGGGCAGTACTTCACCCCGCGCGCGCTCATCGACGCGATCGTGGACTGTGTGCGGCCCCGGCCCGGCGAGATCGTGGCGGACCCGGCCTGCGGCACGGGCGGCTTCCTCCTGGCCGCGCACGAGTACGTGAAGAGCCGTTACGAACTGGACCGCGACCAGAAGCGCCACCTTCGCTTCGAGGCGCTGCGCGGCACCGAGCTGGTCCCGAACGTGGCCCGCCTGTGCGGGATGAACCTGTACCTGCACGGGATCGGCCCGGACGGCACCGAAGCTCTGCATGCGAAAGGCAGTGCCGGTGCGCGGCAGGCAGGACGTGAGCCGCCGATCCGCACGGACGACGCGCTGCGGGACGAGCCGGGCAGCCACGCCGACGTGGTCATCACCAACCCGCCCTTCGGCAAGAAGTCGTCCATCACCATCGTCAACGAGGAGGGGGAGACCGACCGGCACACACTCACCTACAACCGGCCGGACTTCTGGACCACGACCTCGAACAAACAGCTCAACTTCGTCCAGCACGTCAAGTCGCTCCTCAAGGTGCACGGCCGCGCCGCGGTGGTGGTGCCCGACAACGTGCTCTTCGAGGGCGGCGCCGGGGAGACCGTCCGGCGCAACCTCCTGAAGGAGTGCGAGGTCCACACCCTGCTGCGCCTGCCCACGGGCATCTTCTACGCCCAGGGCGTCAAGGCCAACGTGCTCTTCTTCGACCGAAAGCCGGGCGCCAAGGACCCCTGGACGAAGACGGTCTGGGTGTTTGACCTGCGCACGAACAAGCACTTCACGCTCAAGACGAGGCGTCTGGCCCGCGCGGATCTGGACGAGTTTGTGGCCTGCTACCGGCCCGAGGATCGGTACGGCCGTCGGGCCACGTGGTCCGAGGCCAGGCCGGAGGGGCGCTGGCGGCCGTTCCCTTACGAGGAGATTCTCGCCCGCGACAAGGTGAGTCTCGACCTCTTCTGGCTCCGCGACGAGAGCCTCGAGGACTCCGCAGGCCTGCCTGACCCGCATCTCATCGCGCAGGAGATCGCGGACGACCTCCGGGCGGCGCTCGCTCAGATCGAGGACGTGCTCGGGGATCTGGAGCAGCGCCTCGCTGCCGGGACGCCGGAGGATTGACCCTCTCGGGGGTTCATCCCTCCGTATCAGTGCGCCCACTCCAGCGCCGGCCGGCGCAGGAACTCCTCGAGGGGGATGCCCTGGGCGCCGACCAGGAGCTGCCGTTTCACCGGAAACATCCCGCAGAACGCGGCGATACCCGGAAGGTGCACCTTGCGGCCTGCGCTCTTCACTTGTTCGAGGAGGAGCTTGAACACGTCTCGCTTGAAGGAAGGCTTCATCACGATCCTCGACAAATTACTCAGTGTTGTGAGCAAAATTGTTCAGGGTGCGGTTTCCCTGTCAAGGGCGGGATCCTCCGAATGCGTGCGAGTGGTGCGGGACAAGATCGGGCTACCCCGCGCTGTCGTGGCGGAAGGGGCCGGCGTGTGGTTCCGGGAGCGATGGGGAACCTGCCCGGCGAAAGCACCCGGCAGGCGACCGCTACGCTTGGCTTGCTTCGCTTCGCGTTGATGTGCAACCTGCTACGAAGGTCTGTCCGCGACGTCCGGGATCCGGTTGGGCCTGTAAGCGCGCGCGGTGGAGGTCCCGCAGGACGACGGCGGCCGGTTCAAGGCAGTTGAAGGCCGCCGGAGGACGAGGGAGCCTCCCCTCGGACGCGGCCCACGCAACCAGGAAGCTCCGTGCCGACCCTCCGGCTTCATGCCTCGGGGGTCGGCCCGCGGCCGATGGGCAACTATTAAGTCCTTGGGAACCTGCGCCCGGGAGTGTGGCTCGTGATCGTCGTCCTCAAGATTATCCTGCGCAACGCACTGCGCAACAAGTTGCGCACCCTGCTCACCGTGCTGGGCGCCGCCACCGCCATCCTCGCCTTCTGCCTGCTCCGGACCATGGTCGGGGCCTGGCACGCCGGCGTCGCGGCCTCCTCGGCCACCCGCCTGGTGACCCGCAACGCGGTCTCCCTGGTCTTCCCGCTTCCCATCGCCTACCTGGAGAAGATCCGGCAGATCCACGGCGTGGCGCGCGTGTCCTACGGAAACTGGTTCGGCGGCATCTACATCGACGAGAAGAACTTTTTCCCCAACTTCGTGGTGGAGGCTCGAAGCTACCTGGATCTCTACCCCGAGTTCGTGCTCACCCCCGAAGAGCGCGAGGCCTTCCTGCGCGACCGCCGGGGGTGCGTGGCCGGCCGGAAGATCGCGGACCTTTTCGGGTGGAAGATCGGAGACATCGTCACCCTCAAGGGGACCATCTACCCCGGGGACTGGGACCTCGTGCTCCGCGGCATTTACCACGGAAGGGACCGGACCATCGACGAGACCCAGTTCTTCTTTCACTGGGAGTACCTGGACGAAGCCGTCCGGGGCATGATGCCCGCCCGGGCGGGGTACGTGGGGTTCTACCTGGTGGGCGTCGCGCGCCCCGAGCTGGCCTCCCGTGTGGCCGCCGCCGTGGACGAGACCTTCCGGAACTCCCTGGCGGAAACCCTCACCGAGACCGAGAAATCGTTCCAGCAGGGGTTTGTGGCCATGTCCTCGGCCCTGCTCCTGGTGATCCAGACCGTTTCCATTCTCGTGGTGGTGATCATCCTGGCCGTGGTGGCTAACACCATGGTGATGACCACCCGGGAGCGGATGGGGGAGTACGCGGTGTTCAAGTGCCTCGGGTTCGGAGGCGGGACCATCACCGCGTTCATCCTCGGGGAGTCTCTCGTGATCACTCTGGCCGGCAGCGTGCTGGGGATCCTTCTCACCTTTCCGGCCGTGGACATGATCCGAACGAACCTTCCCAACTTCTTTCCGGTGTTCAACGTGGGGAAGGACACCGTGGCGCAGGCCCTGGGCGCGGCCCTGTTGGTGGCCCTTTGCGCGGCCGCGATCCCGAGCCGGCGGGCCGTGCGGGTGCGTATCGCCGAGGGCCTGGCGAGGGTCGGCTGATGGCCATTCCGTTTTCCTACAGCTACCGAAACCTCTGGAACCGCAGGCTCACCACGGCCCTGACCGTGGCGGGCATGGCCCTGGTGGTCTTCGTGTTCGCTGCGATCCTGATGCTCGCCGAGGGACTTCAAAAGACCCTGGCCTCCACCGGTTCCTGGGACAACGTGGTGGTGATCCGCAAGGGGTCCACCTCCGAGGTGATGAGCGGCATCGAGCGGGAGAAGGCCGCGCTTCTGGAAACCCTGCCCGGCATCGCCCCGGCGCCGGGCGGCCGAAACCTCCTGGCCCGGGAACTCGTGGTGCTGATCTGCCTCCGGAAGGAGGAGACCGGGAGCCCGTCCAACGTCACGATCCGCGGGGGCGGGGCGCTCTCTCTGGACCTGAGACCCCAGGTGAAGATCGTGGAGGGGCGGCCGCCCAGGCCCGGGACCTACGAGATCATGGCCGGCAGCGGCGTGGCCAGGCAGTTCCCGACTGTCCGCCTCAACCGAACCCTGCGGTTCGCCCAGCGGGAGTGGAGGGTGGTGGGGATCTTCGACGCGGGGGGCACCGGGTTCAGTTCCGAGATCTGGGGGGACGCCGACACCCTGATGCAGGCGTTCCGCAGGCCCGTGTACTCCTCGGTGATCTTCCGGCTGCGCTCCCCCGGGGATTTCGAGCCCGTCCGGGCCAGGATCGACGGGGACCCGCGCCTCTCGCTGGAGGCCAAGCGGGAGGTGAGGTACTACGAGGAGCAGTCCGAGATCATGGCCAAGTTCCTCCGGATCCTGGGCTACTCGCTCACGGTTATCTTCTCCATCGGCGCGGTCATGGGCGCCATGATCACCATGTACTCGGCCGTGGCCAACCGCACGAGCGAGATCGGCACGCTCCGGGCCCTGGGGTTCCGGCGGAGGGAGGTCCTGGCCGCCTTTCTGCTGGAGGCGCTCTTCCTCGGGCTGTTCGGGGCGCTGGCGGGCCTGGTCCCCGCGTCCTTCATGCAGTTCCTGACCGTCTCCACCATGAACTTCCAGAGCTTCTCCGAACTCTCGTTCCGGTTCACGCTCACGCCCGCCATCGCTCTGGGGTCCGTGGGCTTCGCGCTCCTGATGGGGCTTGTGGGGGGTGTGTTCCCGGCCGCGAGGGCCTCCCGGATGGAGATCACCCGGGCTCTGCGCGAGGCGTGAAGGCCGGGGCGGCGCCACGGCGTTGCACCAGCCTCCCGGACGTTCGTCGTTTTGACACACCATTCTTTTCAGTGCTATTCTCTATACACATCGACATACGTCCCTTCCTTCGTTCCAGCCTGAAAGAAACATCCTGTCCGCCACTGCGCTGGAGAATCCATGGTTCGAACCCTTTCCAGGCGAGAGATGATCCGATGGGGAGCCGGAAGCCTTCTGGGGATCGGGGCTTCGGGTGCGTGGGTCGGGTGCGGCCGGGAACCGGGGAGGCCGCAGGGGGTGGTTTCCATCCCCCCCGGGGGCGGTTCCGCCACCGTGCAGGCAACCCTGTTCCGCCGGCTCGGCGAACTGTACGAAACCGCACGCGAAGCGGCTCGCGTCCTGGGGATCACCCGAGGGGCCCTGCTCGGGGAGACGGTGTTCATCAAGCCGAACTTCGTGGGCCTCGGGATTCTGGACGGATTCTTCCCGGAGTCAGGGGAATGCGCCAAGCCCGAGGTCGTGGCCGCAGTGGCCGAGCAGTGTCTGGAGGCCGGGGCGGCCAGGGTCATGATCGGGGACGGAGCCCAGGGTGTGCGCTGGCCCTGGGAGTCGCTTTCGTTTCTTCCGGGCAACACGGTCCACGGCGCCGCGAACCTGGCCGCCGCCGTCTCCTGGCTCAACCAGGCCTTCGGCGATCGGGTGGAGTTGCTCTGCCTGAACGCGGTGGATCGATGGCGCACGATCCCGTCGTCCAGCACGGATCCGCTGCTGCAGGACGGGTTGCGGGTCGCCGAGTCGTTCTACGATGCGGATCATGTGATTTCGATCCCCTGCCTGAAGTCGCACCAGTGGGCAGGCCTCACGGCTTCCATGAAGAACCTGCTGGGGGTGACCCCCCTGCAGGGCTACCAGATCATGGGGGAACCCTCCCGGGGGGCCTTGCACGCGGCTTACGCACAGACCGCCGCGGGCGGCGTGGAGGGAGCCGGCATCGAGGGGGCCTACCTGGACGTCTTTCGTTGGCGGAAGCGGGAGGGGAAGCAGGACTTCGCGATCCTGGAGGGGTCCATCGGTCTGGAGGGGAACGGTCCCCACGCGTGGGGCGACACCCCCTTGAGAGATCTCCCCGGTGCGGGGGGTCTCACGGTGGACTTCAGCCGGCGGACGCGATGCGGCCACTACTTCTTCCTGTCCTCCCAGGATTTCGTGGCCCTGGACACGGTGGCCGCGAAAATCGCCCGGTACGACTGGGAGGAGTTGAAGTATCTGGTCATGGCTCGAAATCTGGGCCTGGGCGAGACCCAGAGGATCCTCTTGAGGGGCGCGTCCCTGGATGAGCTGACGATGACCCAGTGGAAGCGCGCCGAGCAGCTCGAGGACTGGGGAGCCGCGCCGGATGCGCACGCGGCCGTCCCCGGCTCGGACCCGGCCCGCTCCCGCGTGTTCAACCACCTCCTGCCCCTGGTCTGCCCCACCGCGATCGCCCTCCTGTGGCGGCTCTGGGGCCGCGGGTCCGCTCCCGGGTGAAGAGGGCTGTGTCGAGGGAGAATACCGTTTTGGAGGGGATGCGCTTTCACCCGCTTGAGGTTTCGGGCTCCGGGGGGAGGACGGTCGTGCCCAGGCGGGAGCCCGGGCTTACCCGCGTCCGGCCCTTGGCCCTCACGCTCACGGTGCTCGGGCTCCTCCTCTTTTCGTGCGGGCAGAAGAACGATTTCTCCGAGGACATGGCCCGCTCGCAGTGTCCCGAGTGCGCCACGGCACCGTGGCTCACCGAAGAGAACCACGGCGACTACGGGGAGGGGTGGGGCCACGCGAGCTGCTTTGTCTGCCATCCTCTCATCAAGCTTCACGTACAGACCTGGAATCCGTACCTCGACCTGGAGTTAATCCGAGCCATCGTGAAACGGGACGGCCTGGACTCGTGCGCAACCTGTCACGGCAACAACGGAATCTAGAGACCCCGCCTACAGGCCGTCTCGAACCGCATCCAGGAGCCCTGCGCGCCTTGTCGCAGGCTCTGGGGGCCATCTACGCTCTGCTCGTTCGCGGATGCCGGGCGGCCGTTCCCCTCGCCGTGGGGCTGGCGGTCCTGCTCGGCGCAACGGCACCCCCCGCCCCGGCCATGGACTACGGGGTCACCAACGATTTCCACATCTCGTTTCAGGAGGAGTTCGTCGACCGCCGGGAGGTTCAGGTCGACAACTACCTGATGCTGGACGGGACCGGCATCCTGGGGGCCGTGGACTTTCATTCGGAGATCCGCGCCACGAGCGACCTCA
>Ga0068714_10006943_pt1 | contig 11268 bp, 8 predicted proteins | sample MTBNYHSulfiMetaG_FD_62988 | JGI IMG/M metagenome (GOLD analysis project Ga0068714, IMG submission 62988) | Enrichment culture microbial communities from rom New York Harbor, USA that are MTBE-degrading - MTBE-NYH (New York Harbor Sulfidogenic)... | ecosystem: Environmental > Aquatic > Marine >... | reverse complement strand
CGACCCGCGCGGCACGGCCCTGGTGACCGGGAGCCAGGACGGCGTGGTGCGGGTCGGCCCGCTCGACGGCGGGAAGCCGCACCTGCTCTTCGGTCACACCGGCCCGGTCTGGAGGGCGGCGGTGTCGCCCGACGGGCGCACGGTCGCGGCCATCGCCGAGGACGGCACGATCCGCCTGTGGCCAATACCGGATCTCTCCAAGCCGCCGCTGCACACCCTCCCCCACGACGAGCTCCTCGCCAAGCTCAGGTCCCTCACCAACCTGCGCTCCGTGCCCGACCCCGCCTCCGACACCGGCTGGAAGGTCGAGATCGGACCGTTCCCGGGCTGGGCGGACGTGCCGGAGTGGCAGCCGTGATCGGGGCCGGCTGCCGGAGGGCGCCGCCATGGGATTGACGCTCGCTGACCCTGTGCCCTCAATGGACACCAACCGTCAAGGACGGTGCAGATCTGGGGAGGTCTCCATGGGACTGCGAAGGGGCTTCGTGCTTTGTGGGGTCATCCTGGCAGCCGGCGGAGTTGCGCTCGCCGCCACCACCACCCGGCTCGACGGGACCGTGGTCGACCGGTTCGGGACGCCGCTTCCCGGGGTCACGGTGGAGATCGCCTCCGAGGCCCTCATCGGAGGGCCGCAGACCGCGGTCACCGACGACCGGGGGGAGGTCGCCTTCCACCTGCTGCCGGTGGGGGTGTACGAGGTGGCGGCGACCCTGGCCGGCTTTCGACCGGCGAGCGGGGAGGTGCGGCTGCGTCTCGACCGGGTAGGCGCCATCACCCTGCGGATGGCGCGGGCCGAGTTCGCCGGGGAGATCGAGGTGACGGCGGAGGTGCCGGTCATCGACACGACCCAGGTCGGCACCGGTCAGGTGTTCGGGCGGGAGTACCTCGCCAACAACCTGGTCAGCCTGTACGACCGGCACTACCGGTACTTCATCTACGACGCTCCGGGGGTGCAGGGGGAGCGGGCGCTCGGCTCGCTCGAGAGCGAGAACTACTACACCCTGGACGGCCTCGACCTGGCGATCACCAACTTCCCCTTTGACGCGGTCGAGGAGGTCAGCGTGAACACCTCGGGCTTCGAGGCCGAGCACGGGCTCGCCACCGGCGCGGTCGTCAACGTGGTGACCCGCTCGGGCGGTAACAGCTTCTCCGGGGTGCTGGACCTGCGCTACCGCGACCAGAACCTGAACGAGGCCGGCGACCACTACGACCCGGACACCGACGTGTCGTCCTACAAGGCCGCATCGGCGAGCCTCGGCGGCCCTTTGCTGCGGGACCGGCTGTGGTTCTTCGCCTCGGTGCGGAAAAGGGTCCGCGAGAGCTCCCCCGAGACCACCACCGTCACCCGCCGCTTCGACGTGCTCGAGCAGATGGCCAAGCTCACCTGGGCGGCGGGGGAGAGCACCCGGGTGGCGGCCATGTACTCCGCGGACCCCTGCGACATCGACAACTTCGACGCGGAGTGGGCCTGGTACGCCGCGCCGGAGGCGCACGGCTTCCAGGACCAGGGCGGCTCCGCGCTCCAGGCCGAGCTGCAGTCGGTCCTCGGCGACAACCTGCTGCTCACCGTCGGCGCCGGCACCTACGAGTACCACGTCGATCAGGTCCCGCAGAGCGGCGACCTCGAGACGCCGGCGGGGTGGGACATCGACCGGGCGCTGCTGTTCGGGAACTTCGACTATGCCAGCTACTCGGACCAGGGGCGCGACCACCTCCGCGCCGAGCTGACCTGGCTCGGGGACGGCCCCGCCGGCCGCCACGAGGTCAAGGGGGGCGCCGGGCTCGAGCTTCTCGAGGTCGGCTACCTGTGGTTTCGCACCGGCGGCTACTCGGTCGACTACTTCAACGCGGCCGCGAACCCGGAGTGGCCGGACTCGGACGGCGACGGGCTCATCGACACCATGCTGTACCGGGACTACCCGTTCGAGACGGCGCGCGAGCCGAACCTCTCCGAAGGACAGCTGCAGAGCGCCTTCCTGCAGGACGCGTGGCGGCCGACCGCCAACCTCACGGTGCGGCTCGGCCTGCGCTACGACCAGGCGAAGTGGTCGAACCACCTCGGGGCGACGGTGGCCGACCTTTCCGTGTGGCAGCCGCGCCTGGGCTTTGCCTGGGACCTCACCGGGCGCGGGGCGCACGTGCTGCGCGGCAGCTGGGGCCGCTTCATGCACCCCACCTCGCTCGACGTGCCCAACTTCGCGGCCGGCGTCGCGAGGGGCACGGCCTACTACTACGGCCTCGAGTACCTGTGCGGGGGCTACGGCATCTGCGACCGGGACACCGCCGCCGCCGTGGTCGGCCCCGAGCTCGTCCGGGTGGACCCCGAGGGGGACCAGCACCCCTTCTACCTGGGGTGGGTCGACAGCCTGGAGAGCAACGACACCGTGGACACCCTCGGCGTGGGCACCCTCGAGGCGCCCTACGCCGACACCCTCACCCTCGGCTACGAGGTGCGCCTCTTCGAGCAGACCTCCCTCGGCCTGTCGTACGTGGAGAAAAGGACCCGCGGCCTGATGGAGGACACCTGCCGCAACAACACCTGGGCGTGGGGGCAGGGGGACGCTCCGAGCCTCGAGGACCCCGCCACCTGGCCCGACCCGGCGGGCTGCTCGAGCTGGGTGCTGGCCAACCTGCCCGGGCTGTGGCGCGACTACCGGGCCGGGGTCCTCACCTTCGAGTCCCGCGCCCGGCCCTGGCTCTACGTGCTCGCGAGCTACACCTACTCCGAGTCCACCGGCACCACCGGCGCGCAGCTCGGCTGGGGACCGATGTCATCGGGCTACGACCTCTACCCGACCACGTTCGTGAACATGGAGGGCAACGTCAGCGACGACCTGCGCCACGTGGTCAAGCTCAACGGCTCGGTGCTCCTGCCCTGGCAGGTGACGCTCGGCGTCGCCGGTTACTACCAGTCCGCCCCGGCGCTCAGCGTGTCCTCCGGCTGCCTCCACCTTCACAACGCGAGCCCGGAGGAGGTCGCCGAGCTCGCACGCCTCGGCGTCGACTACGACGAGGTGGTACAGTTCTGCCCGACCGACCTGAACTCCATGTACCTCGAGCCGCGCGGAAGCCGCCGTGGCGACTCCCGCTGGCAGCTCGACCTGCAGGTGGGCAAGGGCTTCACCCTCGGCAGCGTGCAGCTTGAGGCCCTCGTCTCGGTCGTCAACCTCTTCTCCACCGAGACCCCGACCGGCTACGAGACCGACCCGTTGAGCCCCCTCGGCTGGGGGACCCCCACCTCCTACCAGGAGCCCCGCCGCTGGGAGGTCGGCTTCCGGCTGGAGTTCTGAGGCCGAGGCCGAATGGCGCCGCCACCGGCACCGACGGCGCTCAGTCGAGCGGTGGGAAGAGCCGGCCCACGTCGAGCTCCACGGCGTCGAAGGGGGGCACACGCGCCGAGGCGCCGTCCGACCACTCACGTGATGGTCGCCTGCGACGTTCCGCAAGCACGCCTCGGCGTTCCGACCCTACGAAATCACCACCCTGACGGGCATCTCGACCGCCTCGCGACGCGACGCGGTGAGATATCCGGGTGAGGCCCGAGTCAGGGGGGAGCTGCGAAAAAGGTGCGCACCTGGAGACCCCACGCCTCCGCAGCGCGTGCCAAGACCCGGTCGGCGGTGGCGAAGACGAGTCGCCCGGAAGAGCGCGCGAGCGTGAGGTGCAGAGCATCCAGCGAGCGCAGCGCATGGTCCGAGAGCTCACCCACCAGGCTGCTCGCGGCACGCACGTGCTCGTCCTGCACCGGGGTGACGTGAAGGTCGCCGCGAGTGATGTCGTCCCACAGCTGGCCGAAGATCTCGATCTCCAGGTCATGGTCGATCTCGAGGTTCCTCCGGCGGCGGGCGAGAAGGCAGCGCATCTCGACGACCGTCAGCGTGCTGATTCCGGCGAACGGCAGTGTGCCGAGGTAGCTCTCGACCTCGCCGGAGCCCTCCTCGCTGAAGTACCACTTGGCGAGAGCCGAGGTGTCCAGGTACGGGATCGGCGCCAGCTCGGGCGCGTCACCCTCACCGGGGCGGTCATCGCCCATCGCGGTCCTCACGGATGAGGTCCTCACTGGGAGACAGGCGAGGCATCTTGCGTCGCAGGTCGGCATGGGAGGCCATGCGCCGGCGGGGGGCAACGGACACGATCCGGGCGATGGCCTGGCCTCGGCGAGTCAGCACGAGCTCGCCCTCCCGCTCCATCAGCTCGGCCAGGCGGCCGAGGTTCGCGCGCATCTCTCGGATCGAGATCTCCCTCATGGCAACCTCCACCACGATTGTAGCACATTGTCGACTAATGTGCTACAGGCTGTGACGGCCACCACGACGCTCACGAAGCTGCTTGCCCCAGGTGCTACACTCGTCTCGTCACTTCGAGCAGAGCAGGGGTTGGACGGCGGAGAGCGGCGTGGGCGTGACGGTGTTCAGGGGCGCGGCGGTGCGTTCGGTGGGGCCGGCATGACTCTCGCCGCCGGCGTCCGCCTCGGCCCGTACGAGGTGCTGGACGCGATCGGCGCCGGTGAGGTGGTGAGGCGCCCGACGTCCGGGCTCAAGGGGTCCGTGCGAGGGTTCGCAGGGCCCCCTCAAGCACGCTGTCCGACAGCCACATGCCGCCGGCACGCAGGCGCTCCAGCGTCTCCCGCGGGTTGGCCACGATGCCGCGCTGTGAGGCCCTCAGCACCAGACCGAGGGTGCCCGTGACCTCGAGGCCGAGGCTCAAGGCGCAGCGTCGGCCTTCCAGGTCGTCGATCACGACGGCTGTTCCTTCGCGGGCCAGAGCCCAGGCCACCACCGCGGACTCGCCGGGTCCGAGGTCCCAGGCCTGAACCGCTTCGGGAATCGGGAGCGACGGGACCCGGCGGAGCCACTCCGTGTTGGCCACGGCCGCCGCTGCGGGGTCCGCTGCGCCCTTGGCCATGACTTCCAGCCACACCGGTTCGGGGACGACGAGGTCCGGCGCTTCGACGTGCAGCAGGTGGAGCAGGTCGACCCGCCCCAGGAAGATCAGGGGCGACGCGTTGACCGCGGCCACGTCAGCCACGTCGTACCTCTCGAGACAGGTCGTCGAGGTCGACCGCGAACACGTCCACCCTGCGCCGGGCGAGCTCGGCCAGAAAGTCCGGGCGGCTCAGACCGGCAGCCTCGGCCGCGCGTTCCATGGAGATGGTCCCCTGCTGGTACCAGTGGATGGAGGCCGCCAGGCGCATCTCGCTCGCGACCTCGTGGGGCGCGCGGCGCAGGGCCGAGAACAGGCTTTCAGGCACCACGACCGGGAGCTCTACCATGGCCAGCCTCCGCTTCCTCCTCGATCGTACCTCACCGGGCGCGCTCTTCCCATCACGAGCGTGACGAGGCCGCTCGCGCCGGGTGCTACACTCGTCCCGTCAGATCCGGGCAGAGCTGAGACTGGAGGGCGGAGAGCGGCGTGAACCCGACGGCGTTCAGGGGCGCGAAGTTGCTTTCGGAGGGGCCGGCATGACCCTCGCCGCCGGCGCCCGCCTCGGGCCGTACGAGGTCCTGGGGCCGATCGGCGCCGGGGGGATGGGGGAGGTGTGGCGGGCCCGCGACAGCCGGCTCGGTCGTGAGGTGGCGCTCAAGCTCCTGCCGGCGGAGCTGGCGTCGGACCCGGACCGGCTGCGGCGGTTCGAGCAGGAAGCGCGGGCCACCGCGGCGCTCTCCCACCCCAACATCCTCGCCATCTTCGACGTGGGCAGCCACGACGGGGTCCCCTACCTGGTGGAGGAGCTGCTGGAGGGGGAGACGCTCACCGGGAGGATCCACGCCGGGGACCTGACCGTGGGGCGGGCGGTGGCGCTGGCGGTGCAGGTGGCCCGCGGCCTGGCCGCGGCGCACGAGCGGGGGGTGGTGCACCGGGATCTGAAGCCCGACAACGTTTTCATCACCCGCGACGGGTTGGTGAAGATCCTCGACTTCGGTCTCGCCAAGCTGACCGAGGGGAGGCCCCTGCCGGAGCTGGAGACGGTGACCGACGCCCCGCGGCCGAGCGAGACGGGTCTGGTGGTGGGGACCCCGGCCTACATGGCGCCGGAGCAGGCCCGGGGCAAGGTGGTCGACCACCGGGCGGACCTGTTCTCACTCGGGGTCGTGCTGTACGAGATGCTGGCAGGGGTGCGGCCCTTCTCCGGCGACTCCCACGCCGACCTGGTGTCGGCGATCCTGACCCGCGACCCGCCGCCGCTGCCGGGGAGCGTGCCTCGGGGCGTCCAGGCGGTGGTGTCCACCTGCCTGGAGAAGCGGCCGGAGGACAGGTTCAGCACGGCGCGGGACGTGGCGTTGGCCCTCGAGGCGGCACTGGAGTCGACCCCGGCCCGAGTGATGGCGGCAAGGCGGGAGGAGCCGCGGCCGTACCCCGGCTTGTCCGCGTTCACCGAATCTGATGCCGAGCGGTTTTTCGGCCGCGAGGAGGAGGTGGCGGCGCTGTGGCGGAAGGTGCCGGCGAGGAAGCTCCTGGCGCTGATCGGGCCGTCGGGGGCGGGCAAGACCAGCTTCGTGCGGGCCGGCCTGGTGGCGCACGCTCCGCCCCGCTGGCGCTGCCTGGTGGCGACGCCGGGCCAGTCCCCCTTCGCCGGCCTGGCGCGAGCGCTGGCGCCCCACTTCGCCGGCGATGCCGACGCCTTTCAACAGTTGATCGACTTCCACCGGCCGGAGGTGGGGCCGGCGCTGGTCGCGCGCTGGGCCGAGGGGTGCGACGGCGCGCTGGTGGTCGTCGACCAGGCCGAGGAGCTGTTCACGCAGAGCGGCGAGGAGGTGCAGGCCCGCTTCGCCGAGCTGCTGGGGCGACTGGCGGAGCTCGACCGGGTGCACGTGCTGCTGTCGCTGCGGGACGACTTCCTGTTCCGCTGCAGCGCGTACCCGGCGCTGAAGCCGGTCTTTCTCGACCTCACGCCGCTGGGTCCGCCGGAAGGCCCCTCCCTGCGGCGGGCGCTGGAGGAGCCGGCGAAGCGCCTCGGCTTCGCCTTCTCGGACGGCGCGCTGGTGGACGAGATGCTGGCCGCGGTGGAGGGGGAGCGGGGCGCCCTGCCGCTGCTCGCCTTCGCCGTCTCCCGGCTGTGGGAGGAGCGCGACCGGGAGCAGAAGCTCCTCACCCGCGAGGCCTACGCCTCGATCGGCGGGGTGGCGGGCGCCCTCGCCCGGCACGCCGAGGCCACGCTGGAACGCCTGGGCGAGGGGAGCGTGCCGGTGGCGCGGGAGCTGTTCCGCAACCTCGCGACGGGTGAGCAGACCCGCTGCGTGCTGGAGTGGGAGGAGCTGCTGTCGGTCTTCCCGGGAGACCAGCGCCCGGAGGCCGAGCGCGTGCTCGCCGCGCTGGTCGACGCGCGCCTCGTGACCTCGTTCGAGCTGGAGGGGGCCGACGGCACCTGGCAGCACCGGGTGGAGGTCGTGCACGAGTCGCTGCTGCGGAGCTGGCCGCGGCTGATCCGGTGGCAGACCCAGGACGCGGACTCGCTGCAGCTGCGGGACCAGGTGCGCCAGGCGGCGCGGCTGTGGGGGGGGCGGGGGCGAGCCGAGGACCTCCTCTGGACCGGTAACGCGGTGACGGAGTACACCCTGTGGCGGTCGCGATACCCCGGCGGCCTCTCCGCGGTGGAGCAGGCGTTCGGGGACGCCATGGTCGAGGTCGCCGGACGGCGACGGCGGCTGCGGCGGATCGCGGTCGCCGCAGCGATCTCGATTCTCGCCGCCGGTCTCGTGGTGGTCGCCACCTTCTGGCGCCGCAGCGTGGCCGAAACCCGCCGCGCCGAGGCCGAGGCCGCCCAGCGGGAGGCGGCTCAGCTCCTCGCCCTCGGCCGGCTGCGGCTCGCCGACCACCCCAACGCCGCGCTCGCTTTTTCCATCGCGAGCCTCGAGCGCGCCGACAACGGGCCGGCCCGCCGCTTCGCCGTCGAGGCCCTTGCCCAGGGACCACCGGCGCTGTTCCTGTCCGACCCGGTCAACGCCTGGTCGGCGGCGTGGAGCCCTGACGGCCGCTGGCTCGCCCTCGGCGGCAACCAGGGGCTGGCGGTCTTGGAGCGCGACACGGACCGGCGACTTCAGCTGAGCACGTCGCTCGAGACAACCGTCGGTTTCACGTCGGACAGCCGGCGACTCCTGACCGCGGCCCGATTCACACCGGAAAGCCGGCGGCTCGCGGCCAGCGGTGACGGCGCGCCGGCCACCCACCACCTCTGGGCGCTTCCCGAGGGGCGTTTGGAGCGGCCCGTCGGAGATGCCGAGACAGCGGGGGAGAGGCTCGTCGGCGACCGCCTGGTGACCTTCACGCCGCAGGGGCGCGGGGATCGACTGGTGCGGATTCTCCCCCTCGACGGGGCGACCCCGGAGGTGGTCGTCCGCTGGGGGCCGCCCGATCTCGCGGCCCTGGACATCGACCCCACCGGCGGGTGGCTCTTCTCGATCCAGGGGGGCCGACTGCTCCAGCACGGGCTGGACGACCTCGCCGCGCCGGGGCGCCTGCTCGGCGCCCACGAGGGGGAGACCGACGTCTGGGCGTGGCCGCTGCGCGACCGGGTGGTCACCGCCGACGCCGTGGGCGGGGTGCGCATCTGGGACGTTCCCGCGTCCCGCCTCGAGCGCACCCTGAGGAGCCCGAAGGTCCCCTGGCACATCGCTCTCGACCCCGCGGGCCGGTTCCTCGCCACGGGGCCCAGCATGGACGGCGGAGGCGCGCCGCCATGGCTCTTCCTTTTCGACCTGGCCGCGCCGGCCACGGCCGACCCGGTACCGCTGCAGTTCGGGTCGGGCGTCGTGCTGGGGATGGAGTTCAGCCCGGACGGGTCCTGGCTCGCCACCGTCCACAACGGCACCGTCATCCTGTGGGACATGGCGGGGCCGCGTCCGACCGTGCTCGGCCGGCGGGAGGAGAGGCTCTACGGCGGGGTGGCCTTTACCCCGGGCGGCGACCTCCTCGCCGCCTCAATCGCCGGGACCCTCGAGCGCTGCTCCCTGAGCGCGGCCGAAGGCTCCGGCTTCCGAGAGCTCTGGTCCCAAGCCGGCGCGGGCACCGCGTACTGGGTGGAGGTGGACCTCGCCGGCCGCCTCGCGGTCATGACCGACAGGTTCGAGGGCGTGGTCGTCGCCGTTCCCCTTGACGGGTCGAAGGCCTCGACCTTCCGGCTGCAGCGCCCGTCGGGCGCACCCCTGTTGGCGGGGTTACCCAGCCTGGACCCCGACGGCAGACTCGTCGCCGTGAGCGTCCAGAGCCTGGGGAGCCCCGAGGCCAACGAAGTCCGGATCCTCGACCTGGAGACCGGCGAGGAGCGCGCGTTTGACACCCACCCCGAAGGCCCCGATCGGTGCGAGGAGCCGGGAAGCAGCAACGACGGCTTCGCGGCGCCACTCTGGCTGCGGGACGGACGCCTGCTCACCGACGGCGACGCGGGTCTCCGGCTCTGGGACCTCGCCGCCGGCACCAGCCGCCTCCTGCGCCCGTGCCGGAAGGTCCACCCGAGCGGCGAGTTGGTCCTGCTCGCGACCCCCGACTCGCGGACGGTCGTGCGCCTCGACGGGGTCGTCGACGCCCACGAGACCTCCTCGCTCACGGCGTACGACCTCGCCTCGGGCTCCACGCGCGAGATCACCTCGCACGGCAACAGGCTCAACAAGCTCGCACTCGACCCGAGCGGGACGATCCTGGTGACCGTCGACCTGGACGGCGTGGTGCGCGTCGGCCCGCTCACCGGCGAGGAGCCCCACCTGCTCTACGGTCAAAACAACGGGTTCGTCGCAGTCTCCCCCGACGGGCGCTTCATCGCCGCGACCGTCGACGACCCCGGCATCCGCCTGTTCCCGATGCCGGACCTGACGAAGCCGCCGCTGCACACCCTGCCGCATGCCGAGCTGGTGGCGAAGCTGAAGTCGCTGACCAACCTGCGCGCCGTGCGCGACCCCTCCGCCGACAGCGGCTGGAGGGTCGAGGTCGGCCCCTTCCCGGGCTGGGCGAACGTGCCGGAGTGGCAGCCGTAGCGGGCGCGCATGCGCTGGCTGGCGAAGGACCCGGTGCAGGGAGCCTTGACGCGAGATGGTCGCTCTGTATATATTCTACCTGAGAGGGTAGACAGGCAGATGGCACTCAGCATCAAGCACCCCGAGGCCGATCGGCTGGCACGCCAGCTCGCGGCCTGCACCGGCGAGACCCTCACCGAGGCGGTGATCGGTGCGTTGCGCGAGCGGCTGGTCCGTGAGAAGGGGCGCCACCGGGGCCCCTCCCTGAGCGAGCAGCTCGCCGCCATCGGTAAGCGCTGCACAGCGCTTCCGGTCCTTGACGACCGCACGCCGGACGAGATCCTCGCCTACGACCGTCACGGGCTGCCAGGCTGATGGTGCTCGACACCTCCGCACTGCTGGTCATTCTGCTGGACGAGCCGGAGTCCGCTGCGTTCCGGGAGGCGATCGAGGGGGACCCGGTGCGGCTGCTGTCGGCGGGCTCGTTGCTGGAGGCCGCACTGGTGGTCGAGTCACGCTTCGGAGAGGCCGGGGGGCGCGAGCTCGACCTGCTCCTGCACAGGGCCGAGGTCCAGGTCGTGGCGGTGGACCGGAATCAGGCCGAGGTGGGCCGCGAGGCCTGGCGCCGCTTCGGCAAGGGCCGCCACCCGGCCGGCCTGAATCTCGGAGACTGCTTCTCCTACGCGCTCTCGACGGTCTCCGGTGAGCCTCTCCTGTACAAGGGCGGGGACTTCTCGCTGACCGACGCGACCTCGGCGCTCGACGACTGACCGACCCTGCCGCGGTCGGTTGGTCAGCGCTGGGATGGCGTCAGGCACTGGCGCACCGCACCAACGCACGCACCCCGGTGCTACACTCGTTCCGTCAGATCCGGGCAGAGCTGAGACTGGAAAGCGGAGAGCGGCGTGAACCCGACGGTGTTCAGGGGCGCGAAGTTGCTTTCGGAGGGGCCGGCATGACCCTCGCCGCCGGTGTCCGCGTCGGGCCGTACGAGGTGCTGGGGCCGATCGGCGCCGGCGGGATGGGGGAGGTGTGGCGGGCGCGGGATGAACGCCTCGGCCGGGAGGTGGCGCTGAAGCTACTGCCGGCGGAGCTGGCCACGGATCCCGAGCGCCTCCGTCGTTTCGAGCAGGAGGCGCGGGCCACGGCGGCGCTCTCCCACCCGAACATCCTCGCCATTCACGACGTCGGCAGCCACGACGGGGTCCCCTACCTGGTGGAGGAGCTGCTGGAGGGGGAGACCCTGTCGGGCCGCATCCATGCCGGCGACCTGACGGTGGGCCGTGCGGTGGCGCTGGCGCTCCAGGTGGCGCGGGGGCTC
>Ga0068714_10006942_pt1 | contig 11269 bp, 9 predicted proteins | sample MTBNYHSulfiMetaG_FD_62988 | JGI IMG/M metagenome (GOLD analysis project Ga0068714, IMG submission 62988) | Enrichment culture microbial communities from rom New York Harbor, USA that are MTBE-degrading - MTBE-NYH (New York Harbor Sulfidogenic)... | ecosystem: Environmental > Aquatic > Marine >... | reverse complement strand
TGGAGGATGCTTCCTGCGTAGCCGTTGAGCATGCCGCCTCCTGCCTGCTGGGCAGAGCCCCAGGAGGACTCTGCCCGTTGACAACTGCGTGCCGCCGAGTCTACTCTGCCATCGGTTCGCATGTTACCGATTACCGGTCATCCTGTAATCGGGGGTGTGCCCAGTGTCAGGAGGTTGCCGATGACGGTTTGGTTGCACAGGCGGACGCGACGGGTCGCTGCGGTGCTTGCGGTCTTGGCCCTTGCCGGAGTACTGACTGCCTGCGGGGACGACGATGCCACCACCACCACGGCGGCAGCGACGACGACCGCGGCAACGACTACACCGACGGGGGAGTACGAGTACTACGCGGAGCCAGTGGCCGAGCTGGTTGCGCTGTTGCCCGACAGCATCAAGGAGCGGGGGGTTCTCAAGGTCGCGTCGATGGACGCGTCGATTCCGCTCTCGTATGTGGACACGGACGGCACGGTGAAGGGCATGGACGTCGACTTCGCCCGGGCGCTCGCTGAGATGTTTGGGCTCGAACATGAGCATTCAGCTGCGCCGTTCGACGCTCTGCTCCCCGGCCTCGAGGCCGGAAGGTACGACCTGGTGCAAGGCGAGTTCTACATCAGGGCGGAGCGACTGGAGGTCGCTGACTTCGTAACCGACTGGTCGACGTTCAGTGCGTTTGCCACCAAGTCAGACAGTCCGCTGGAGCCGCAGGCTCCCATCGATCTCTGCGGATTGAAGGTCGGCGTCATGTCGGGTTCGGCCGAGCAGGCGCAGATCGTCCCGGTACAGGAAGCGTGCGCCGCGGCCGGCCTTGGTGAGATCGAGGTGCAGGCATTCTCACAGCAGGCACAGTCGTTCTTGGCCCTTGACAGTGGACGCGTCGACGTAGTCGTCACCGGCGTCGAGCTCATGGTGGCTGCGATTGACCAGGGGCAGGCCATCAAATACTCGGGCAAGTTCGCCGGTGGCCCGACGGCCATTGCGGTCGCTCGGACCGAGGACTCCGCGCAGATGCTCGCGGCCGTTCAGGCAGGCTTCGCCTACATGATCGAGACGGGGGTCTACGCGCAGATCCTCGAGAAGTGGGGTACCTCGTTTGGGGCTATCACCGCTCCTGAGATCTACACGGAAAACAGCACCCCGCCGAACTACGACCCCGAGCTCTAGAGCCGGGCCGGGTTGCGAGGGCTGGACGCGACAGAAGTGGGGAGCAGTGCACCTCCCGTGCTGCTCCCCACCGCGTTCTCAGCCCGCCAGGGGTAGGGTCAGAGCGACAGGCGCTGCGATGGGGATCATTCCGGACCCCCGAATCCGCGGAGTCGAGGGGTTTGCCGTCATCGTAAGGAGACGCACCACATGACGGTGGCTGATGACCGGCCAGTAGACAAGGGAGGGGAGATCCGTGTAATCCCCTTACGGCACTACGGACGCTGGCTTTCGGTGGCCGTCGTTCTCGTCCTCCTTGCCTCCTTGGTGAAGAGCCTCATCACGAATCCCCGCTACCACTGGGGGATCGTATGGGACTTCTTCACGCACAAATCCATCCTCGAGGGTTTGGCTCGTACCCTCACGCTCACCGTGATAGCCATGACAATCGCGATCTTCCTGGGAACGATACTGGCGGTCATGCGCTCATCTCAGAACCGATTTCTGTCGATATGCGCCCAGGGGTACATCTGGTTCTTCCGAGGTACTCCACTCCTGGTGCAATTGATCTTCTGGTTCAATCTCTCGGCCCTTTACCCTGATCTCTCCTTCGGTATTCCGTTCGGACCCGAGTTCTTCACCTTCAATGCCAATAGGGTGATTACGGTCTACGTGGCGGCGCTTCTGGGACTGGGGCTGTGCGAGAGCGCCTACATGTGCGAGATCGTGCGAGGCGGACTCAATGCGGTTGATCCCGGGCAGACTCAGGCGGCCCAGGCGCTTGGCATGCGAAAGGGCCTTATTTTCAGACGGATAGTGTTCCCCCAGGCGATGCGGGTGATCATCCCGCCGACCGGCAACGAAGTCATCGGGATGCTGAAGACGACAGCATTGGTTAGCGTGATCGCTCTTCCCGATCTGTTGTATTCCGCCCAGCTCATCTACTCCCAGAACTTTCGGACCATCCCGCTGCTGCTGGTTGCCTGCATTTGGTACTTGATCGTGACCACGATCCTCACGATCATCCAGCACTTCGTGGAGCGGCGGTTCGGCCGCGGCACCGAAATTATGTCGAGAAAGGAGCTGCGGCGGAAGGACAGCCAGGCAGGCAATGGTCCGAAGGCCGCGCTGCTCCGGGGAGCCGACGATGTTGGTCGATAGGGTCTGTGTGTTGGCCGAAGGAGTCCATAAGTACTTCGGACGAAATCATGTCTTGCGAGGAATCGACTTTGAAGTGATGCGCGGACAGGTTGCTGTCTTGATCGGACCATCCGGCTCGGGCAAGAGTACCTTCCTGCGCTGCATCAACCATCTCGAGAAGATCGATCGCGGGCGGCTTTGCATTGATGGAGAATTCGTGGGTTACCGAGAGCACGGGACGGTTCTGTACGAACTCCACTCCAAGGAGATAGCACAGCGCCGCGCCCAGATCGGAATGGTGTTCCAGCACTTCAATCTCTTTCCTCACATGACGGCCCTGGGGAATGTCGTCGAAGCGCCGATCCACGTCCGTGGCCTTTCGAAGGAGCATGCCGAGGAAGAGGGACGAGCGCTGCTGGCCAAGGTGGGCCTGGGGGATAAGGCTGATGCCTACCCGCGTCAGCTCTCCGGAGGTCAGCAGCAGCGTGTGGCCATCGCCCGCGCCTTGGCTATGCACCCCAAGCTGATGCTCTTCGACGAGCCCACATCGGCGCTCGATCCCGAGCTGGTGGGAGAGGTGTTGGGCGTCATGCGCCAGCTGGCGGCCGATGGGATGACGATGATCTGCGTGACCCACGAGCTCGGGTTCGCTCGAGAGGTGGCAGACAACGTGACCTTCATGGATGAGGGTGTAGTCGTCGAGTCCGGCACACCGGCCGAGGTCTTGGGATCGCCACGGGAGAAGAGAACCCAGTCCTTCCTGAGCAAGGTCCTCTAGGCAACGCATGGATTGGAACGGAGGCGTTCGTGTTCGTCCGGGTGGTCGACTGTCACTCGTCGGGCGCGCCGGTGCGGGTTGTCGTCGGCGGGCTTGAAGGGTTCGAGATCCCCGGCGCGGCCATGATGGAGAAGAGCCGGTTCATGGAGCACCACCTGGACTGGCTCCGAACGGCGCTGATCTGGGAGCCCCGCGGCCATCCGGCGTTGAATGTCGATTACCTGCTCCCCACTTGCGACCCGCGAGCCGACGTCGGCGTTGTCATCTGCGAGCAATCGCTGTACACACCGATGTCCGGAGGCAACGTCATCTGTGTGGTGACCGCCTTGTTCGAAGGCGGCGTGCTGCCCATGACACCACCGGCGTCCCATGTCGTCCTGGACACGCCTGCTGGCCTCGTGCGATGTCGGGCGGCCTGCTCGGACGGACGGGTGCGCGAGGTCGCCTTCACCAATGTGCCGGCATTCGCCTTCTGCCTCGACGCCGAATTGGATGTGCCGGCAATCGGCCGTCTGAGAGCTGACCTCGCGTATGGCGGGATGACTTTCGCGATCGTCGAGGCCGCCTCCTGCGGACTGGATCTGGATCGCCGCAACGCCACCGAGCTAGCCCGAGTAGGAGAACTGGTGCGGCGGGCGGCCAACGAACAGGTTGGGGAGATCGTCCACCCCGAAGACCCATCGATCCGGGGAATCATGCAGACGCTGTGGACCGGTCCGCCTAGATCCGCGGCAAACCACGGGCGTAACGCAGTCGTCATGCCCGGGACTGGGGGCGGCCGCAAGGCGGACGGAGGCCCCAACGCGCTGGTCGACAGGTCGCCATGTGGCACAGGGACATCGGCCCGGCTCGCGGTGCTGAGCGCCAAGGGCCAGATCGCCGTGGGGGAGGACTTCCGGCACGAAAGCCTCATCGATGGTGTGTATGTCGGGCGCGTTCTGAGAACGACCACGGTCGGGGAGTTCGCTGGGGTGGTGCCGGAGATTCGGGGTAGCGCGTGGGTGACGTCGAGAGCGGAGATCGTGTTGGCAGAGGATGATCCCCTTCGCAGCGGGTTCACGATCGCCGACGTCTGGCCCGTCGAAGCGTGGCGCCCCGAACAGGAGGAGACAGGCGCGGTGAGCGGGTGCTGAGACGGCAGGACGACAGCGGGAGAGTGTAGTAATATGTCACCCGTTATCGGTCAGCGGTTAAAGATGAGCTTGGCGGTCGTTGTGCAACTCTGGTCACAGGATCGGACAGTCCCATGAGGATCACTGGGATCGACGTCTTCGGATACGAGCTGACCTACGCCCACGGCCGGTACGTCATGTCCGGGGGGAGGGCCGCGAGCACACAGACGTCCACCGTCGTCCGTCTCCAGACGGACTCCGGTTTGGAGGGCTGGGCGGAGACTTGTCCGCTCGGCGCAACGTACCTTCCCTCTTTTTCCGGAGGGGTGCGCGAGGCTCTGCTCCTTCTGGGCGAGGCCGTTCTCGGCCTCGATCCTCGGGATCTCTTGCGGATCCACGAGAGAATGAACGCTGCTCTTCTCGGCAACCAGGCAGCGAAGAGCGCCATCGACATCGCCTGCTGGGATCTCCTCGGCCTGGCCCTCCAGGTGCCGATCACTACCCTGCTCGGTGGCCGGACGAGCGACGAGTTCCTCCTCTACGAAGCAGTGCCCCTGGGACCCCCAGCCGCCATGGCCGAGTTTGCCCGCAGCCGTGCTGCTGCAGGGATCCGCCACTTCCAGCTGAAAGTCGGAAACGATCCCCACGAAGACTTCGAGCGGGTGACGGCAGTGATCGAGGCCGCCGGGCCCGGCGCCCTGATTGTGGCCGACGCCAACGGAGGCTGGGGTCTACAGGAGGCCATCATCGCCTGCCGGCTGATGGCCGACCTTCCCATCCTATTGGAGCAGCCCTGCCGTTCTACAAGCGACTGCAGCCTGCTGCGCCCGCTGACACCCTTGCCGTTCATTCTGGACGAGTCCGTCGTTGAGCCCGAGGATGTGTATGAGGCCAAACACCGCGCCGGGGCGAGTGCCATCAACATCAAGCTGAGCCGCGTAGGCGGGATGACCGGGATGCGGCTGATGCGGGATCTCGCTCTCGCGCTGAATCTGTCCGTGTCGGTGGAAGATACTTGGGGGGGTGATCTCACGACTGCGGCGGTGAGCCACCTTGCCGCCAGCACCTCGTCGCGAGCACTGCTCACCACGCCGTTCTTCAATGATTGGACAAACGAGCATATTGCGGGCTTCCAGCCCCGATCGGCAGGAGGGCGGGGCTCGGCTCCGACGGAACCAGGACTCGGGGTGGCCCCCGAACTCGGCGCGCTTGGTCGCCCCTTGTACCGGATCCGTCCCTGACTACCTGTGTGCGCGAAGCCGAAGAAAGAGAAGGAGACGAAGAAGATGGAACTCAAGGGTGTGCTTCCGGCCTTGGTCACCCCCTTTTCCGAGAACGGAGAACGCGTCGACGACGGCGCCCTTCGCGATCTAGTGGACCGGCTTGTTACGGAAGGGGTCGACGGGCTCGTTCCCTGCGGCGGAACCGGCGAGTTCACCACTCTGTCGGTGGAGGAGCGCCGTCATGTTGTGGAAGTGACCTGCGAACAGGCGGCCGGACGGGTTCCCGTCGTGGCACAGACAGGATCGACATCGACCAGAGAGGCCATAGAGCTCTCCAAGCACGCCGAGAAGGTCGGTGCGTCGGTGCTCATGGTCTCTCTGCCCTACTACGACCCCCTGACCGCCGATGAAGCCTTCACCTACTACCAGGCGGTCGCTGGCCAGGTTGAGCTGCCGATCATGGTCTACAACTACCCGTACGCCACCGGCCGCCCCCTCGACGTCAACCTGATCATCAAGCTCTCAAACGGCATCAGGAACGTCAAGTTCCTGAAGGACTCGGCAGGAGTCTTCCTGCAACTGGCCACCCTGCTGGCCGACCACAGGCGCACCGTCACCTTCTTCTGTGGCGAGGATCTCCTGGTTGGGCCGGCCTTTCTCCTCGGCACAGCAGGAATTCTGACCGGAACGGTCAACTTCCTGGCCCCGCACTTCGCTCGGATGGCGGCAGCAGCGGCGAACGGCGACGACGCGCGGGTCGTCAAGCTGTGGCGCGCTGTCGACCCCATTCTCCGATTCACCGCCATGCATCCCTACGTAAGCGCAATCAAGACAGCCTGCCGCCTGCTGGGACACCCGGTTGGCCCGGTGCGGGCCCCCCTGTCTGAGCTCGCGCCGTCTGAAGTCAGGAGCCTGCAAACCCTCATCGCTCGCTTCCAGGAGGTAGAAGGCGCGGAATGAGAGGTGGCGTTGGCCGAGCATGTTGACGGCCTGAAGGCCGGCAGTGTCATGGGAAGAGGCGGGCAGTTGGGAAGTCACGGGTAGCGAAGTGGAAGCCCCTGAGCAATCGGACGAGGAGCATCATGCCTGAGCCAATCGACGTTGTCATAATCGGAGGCGGACCGGCCGGAATGGCCGCCCTGTGGGAATTGCGCGACAAGGATGCTCTCCTGCTTGAGGCAGAGAACCGCCTTGGTGGGCGTCTGAAGTCATCGCCACGCGGCGACTACTGGCTCAACCAGGGCGGACACCTGTTTCCCGGCGCCGGATCCCACATACAGAACCTCCTGGATGCCGTGGGCCTGGAAACCATCCCCATCCCAGGCATCAAGACAGCCATGGAGTTCGAAGCCAAGGTCTACAAGTACCAGCGAGTGGAGTGGTATCCCATCAGGCTTCCCTTGACTCTTGGCGAGCGGATCGCGTTCTCCAGAGCCGGGCTCAGAGTTATGGCAGGAGTCCGGCGCTGGCAGAAGGAGATCAAATCCCGGCCTCAGGAAGGCGAGGAAGAACGACGGATTCGGGTCGCCGACTACCTAAGCGACAGGAGGTTCATCGACCTCCTCGGGAAACTACCCGCACGCATCGACAAGATCTTTCGTGCGGCCGGACGGCGCACCACAGGAGAACTGGAAGAGCAGGCCGCCTCCTCCGGCATTTCGATCTTCGGAGCTGTGTGGGCCGGCGACAAGAGCACCATGGCGCTCAACCTCAACGGGGGCTCCGGCCGGCTCGGCGACGCGTTCCTGCACAGGCTTGGCGACAGGATCAAGCTCCAGGCACGAGTGACCCGAGTTAGGAAAGCTCCCGGAGGAGTGCTGGTCTCCTACGGAACCCCTGACGGTGACACTGAAGTGCTGGCTCGCCATGCCATCGTGGCCGTTCCTCCCCCTATTGCCCATCACTTCGTTGAAGATATACCTGCCGATCTAGCCAAGCTGCTTGTCGACATCGTGTACGGTCCCTTTGTGGCTCTGAGCCTCATTACCAATGAGACCACCCCGATGCCCTACGACAACCTGTACGCCCTAACCGTGCCGACTCTGTCGTTTGACATGTTCTTCAATCACGCCAACCCCCTTCGGGGCACCGGGCCGAGGAAGCCAGGGGGCAGCCTGATGATGTATGCCGCCGGGCAACCGGCCCGTGAGATGCTCAAGAAGACCGATGAGGAGGTGAAGGAGACCTTCCTGGCAGACCTCTACCGCATGTTCCCCGAGGTGAGGGGGCATGTTACCGAGGCCGTGGTCCAGCGCTGGGAGGTCGGCAACCACTTCAGGACTCCTGGCTTGTCATTCGAGCCGATGCTGCGGTACTGCGCTCGCCCGGGCAACACCATCCACTTCGCGGGCGACTACTTCGCGGAGCTCGGGAACATGGAGATCTCTGCCGGCACAGCGGTCGAAGCAGCGCGACGGGTGCGCTCACAGCTAGCGGCCACCGACAGCTAGGTCAGGATGACTTGCGCAGGTAACCAGATGTCAGAATCCGGGGGCATGATGCCTTCACCGATGGGCCGTCCCTGCAGCGCGGTACCCTTACCGCTCGAGGGGACCTGCGCTCTGGTGACGGGTGCCTCACGAGGTATCGGAGCGGCGATCGCGGTGAGCCTCGGTCGAGCCGGCGCGTCGCTAGCTCTGCTAGGTCAGGCGCCCGGTCTGGATACGGTAGCGAAACGCATCTGTGGCCAGGGCCGGGCCGCGTTGGTGCGCGCCGTGGATCTGACAGAGCGATCGCAGTTGCAGGCTGCCGCGGAAGATGCCATCGCCTCACTCGGCCGACTGGACATCCTCGTTGCCAATGCTGGGATGATGCGCGTCGACTTGGCAGAGCGGGCTGATCCCGGGGAGTGGGAGCAGACGATTGCGCTCAACCTCCTCGGTGCTATGCACTGTGCACGGGTGTGCCTGCCGCATCTGGTCAAGGCGGCAGAGGTAGGCCCTCGCGGTGTGGCCGACATCGTGAACATCGGCTCCTTGTCCGGGCGCCTGCCAACTCCAGGACGCTCGGCATACGCTGCCTCGAAGGCAGGAATCGAGGCCTTCAGCAACGCTCTGCGGCAGGAGGTGGCGGAGCGCTTCGTGCGCGTGTCTTTGATCATGCCGGGATTGACGGCCACCGGACTGCGGGCGGACGGAGGAGCTCGGTCGGTGACAGGGTTCGCTCCGGAGCCCGCTGGCCTGGCCAGCGCCCTCGCTGCCGAAGATGTGGCGCGTGCAGTGGAGTTCGTGGTCACGCAGCCGAAAGGAGTCGCTGTCAGCGAGTTGGTAGTCCGACCCACAGATCAGCTCATGTGAGCTGCGCCCGCCGGAGATGAGGATGCTCGCCCGGTACGTCCTCTGTCGCGTGCGCAACCAGCGAGAGGAGCAACTTGAGCGCCGTTTCTAGGAAACGGGTCGAGGCTCACGTCCGGCCCACTCCCGCGCGATATGCTCGAGGTGACTGCGCATGATGCGTTCTGCCTCATCCGCTGAGCCAGCCTGCAGAGCTTTGAGCAGAGAGCGGTGTTCGGAGGCCGATGTCAGGATCTGGCCGCTCTCCGCGAGAGCGTGCAGACCGAACAAGCGCGTCTGGTCACGCAGATTGCCCACTATCTGAACCAGTCTGCCATTGCCCAATAGGGCGAGGAGACCGAGGTGGAAGCTACGGTCGACTTGCAGGTAGCCAATGAGGTCCTTACCTCGCGCCAATGCCTCCAGCTCGTCGACCAAGTGCTCAAACCGGTCGAGATGGGGGGAGATCTCCATGGCGGCGAGCATGCGCATCGCCGGAATCTCCAACATGAGCCGAAGCTCGTAGATCTCGTGTCGATCGTGATCGGACACGGGCGCCACCCGAAAACCGCGGTTTCGCACCGGCTCCATCAGGCCCTGTTCAACAAGGGCCAGGAGCGCCTCGCGAATCGGGCTGTTGGAGACTCCGAACTGAGCTGCCAAGGACGATGCCGACAGGACGTCTCCGGGAGCAAACTCACCAGTGAGGACGGCGTTGCGGATCACGGCAATTGCCTGGTCGCGAAGGTTGAGGCTCGTGAGAGCACCATTCGGCCCGGTGGGAAGGGGTTTGGCAGATGTAGGGCCCTGTACCATGACGCCTTCTTCGCGAGCGGTAGTCGGTAACCGACTACCTATTCTGGCTCTGTGGTGACCCCCTGTCAATCAACCGTATCTCAACGATGAGATGCGCGCTCAACTGGTTGCTGACCTGTGCGCCTATCTCCGACGCCTCGTTGGCGCCAGGGGTCCGTGGTCTGACACGCTGGCTGTCGAGTGAGGCGGCGGGTCCCGGGCATCGGAGTCTTGAGGTCAGGGACGGCCTCGCCTCGCGTGAATGCCGTTGGTCTACTCGTTCGATGCGTGCCCCGTCGGTCTCAGGACCCGATGGCCCTTGCCTTCGACCTGTCGACAAGACGGCGGACTCGGGCTCTGTTGCAGGGACCCCGGGATTCTGCCCAGCGTGGGTGTTCGCCCGGTCAGCGAGCTGCGGCGTAAGCGGCCAGGTTGCGCAGGAAGGCGAAGTTGTTCACCTCGGGAGGGATGATCGCCGCCGGCCCCAGCATGCCTTCATCGGCCAGGACGAGCACCTGACCTCCCGCCGGGCCGTGGTCGACGAGTGCCATCGCCGGCTGCCCGTCGGCCTCGGCCAGCACCAGGCCGTCGGCGACGGCGAACCGGACCCCGTTCCCGGAGTACATGCCCAGGTTGGGCGACCCGATGGCGAGGGAATGCCCGCCGACGGCTATGGCCCGCGACGTCCCCCAGCTCTCACCGGTGAAGACGACCCCGAAGGGCTCGGCCAGGGCGTTCGCCTCGTCCCAGTCCTCGTTGGCGTCCAGCACCCGGCCGAACACCACGCGCCGGGCGCTGTTGGTGAGGACCAGCAGCCCGCCCCGCTCCACGTAGCCGACGAGTGCCTCGACTTCGGCGGTGGTCCACCCCTCGTCCGTGCTTCCCGCGGCGCCCTCGGCGGCGTAGTCGATGGCCGGCAGGGCCACCACCAGCGAGACATCCTGCAGATCGGCGGGGGATACCTCCTGCCCGTAGGGGACGGTGTCGACGTCGAACCCCTCCCAGGCCAGGGCCATGGCCAGGTCGATGAGGACCGGCCCGGACATGTGGGCCACCTGGGTGTGGCTGCCGACGACGAGGGCGCGGCGCTCCGGCTCCGGGGTCACCCGCAGGTCGGGGGCCTCGCCGAGGCGGGTGGCGGCCAGCAGGCCGATGGCCGCTACCCGGCCGATCTGCTCTGCCTGGGCCGCGGCCGCTTCCCAGGTGTCGTAGGGGGTGTGGGCGAAACCGCCGGTGGGGCCGCCGAAGGCGAGGCCGGCCTGGGGCAGGAAGCCGCTGAACACCGAGTTGTCCGAGGAGATGCCCTGGATGTCCGACACCTCGTCGACGGTGATTCCTTCCGACGCGGCCAGCTCCTCCAGGTACCGGGTGAAGGTGAGGCGCTCGTCGCCGAAGCGGCTGTAGGACCATCCGTCCAGCGAGACGTAGCCGTCGGGGAGCGACTCGATGATGGCATCCATCAGGAGGGCGCCGACGGCCCGGTCGAGGAGCTCCTGGTGGGTGTCCACGAAGTGCAGGGAGCCGTACAGCCAGAGCTCCTCGCTGCCGAACCACACCAGGTACACGTCGATGGGCGGCCGTTCCCCGCCCGCGTCGAGCCTCCGGGCAAGGTCCAGCAGCACGGCGGAGTGCGCCCCGTTGTCGACGGCGGCCGGCGAGTTGGGCCCGTCGATGTGGGCCCCCAGGATGACGGCGCGGGACGAGTCGGCGCCGGGGATTCGGGCCACCAGGTTGCCCGACGTGCCGGGGGAGTACACGTCGGCGTCCCACACCAGCCGGGCCGACTCAACACCCGCCAGGTCTTCCCAG
>Ga0068714_10006938_pt1 | contig 11271 bp, 7 predicted proteins | sample MTBNYHSulfiMetaG_FD_62988 | JGI IMG/M metagenome (GOLD analysis project Ga0068714, IMG submission 62988) | Enrichment culture microbial communities from rom New York Harbor, USA that are MTBE-degrading - MTBE-NYH (New York Harbor Sulfidogenic)... | ecosystem: Environmental > Aquatic > Marine >... | reverse complement strand
TTCTCCCAATCCGAGGCGTCCCCCGTGATGTAGCGCTCGTCCACCCCGTTGGCCCGCATCGCCCGCCACGCATAATGGTCCTCGACCAGCCACAGCTGAGTCAGATTGTCGAAACGCGCATCGTCCGCAATATGCTTCGCCGACAAGTGGGAGTGAAAATCCACCACCGGCAAAGCCGCCGCGTAACTGTGATACAACCGCCGCGCCGCCTCGCTGCCGAGCAGAAAATCCTCCGTGATCAGAACATCGCCGCTCGTCCGGCGCTCCCCCAGGCTCTCTGTTGTCTTTGCTCTTGCTCCGCTCATCACACCCCCGAATGCCCTATCGGCTTTCCCCAATTCCGTTTCTCACCTTCGTGCTCTCACATGGACGTTAAGTCGATAAGCGTTCGTGCTCGATAAGGAGAACTGGAGATATTCTCTCGGATCGATTGGCGTCCTTTCCTGCCCATACGACCTGTTTCTCCTACTAGAACAGTCGCCAAATTCCGTCCCCGATCGATGAGTCCCCTCCGCGGACTTCGACATTATCGAAGCGGGCATCACACAAGGTGTCCGCATCATGTGCCGACACCGCCAAGCCCACCAACACTTCAGTCGGCAGCTCGAGCTCGGATGTGTCCAGCAGTGTCCAAACAAGCCCGTCTTGCGAGGTAAACCCGCAAAAGGTGTCGCCTGAACGCGTTATCTTCAGCCAGCAGGGGATGGAGATGGAACTCGCGGTGCCTGACACTGTTTCTGTTTCCAATTCACTCCAAGCCAGGATCTCCACGTTATCCACGAACGCCAAGTCTTCGTAAACGGTATTGTAGATTCGAAACCGCAAGCGAAAGTCCGGGTTGTTCCCCGCGGCCACAGGAAGGGAAAATTCCTTGTGAACCCAAGTGAAGGTTCCTGTCAAATCCTCCAGCGTATGCCACGCGGCGCCATCGTACCATTCGGTCACAAAGTGTTTGTCCGATTCGAAGTCCTGTGTCTGACAAACATAACGGACGATGATATTCGGGTGTCCGACCGTGCTCAGAGACTTTTGGACATATTCCTCATTATTCATCTTGGCTGAGTGCGCCCCTTCGTAGGCAATGACGGACAGATAGGAATCTGTTTCCCAGCCAGCTGCAGCGAAGCCGTCTTCGAAACCGTCGGCGAACAGCACCAACGTTGCCGTTGAAGAACCCGCCTGCCGCGATTGCCAGGACACCTCGCCGCCGGGCGTCACGAAGACCATCGCATATTTGGCATCGTCGTCGAGGCTTTCCCGAATCATCAACCCGGCTTTTGCCTCTGCGTGGGTGTTCTCGACACCGACCACGCGTGCAAGGATCTCAGCCTCTCCGCTCCACGGTTGATAGACATAGTGAAACCCATCGGCCGGATCGGCGATATCCGCGCCGCCTCCCTTCAAGCTGAACACCGCCGTCGCATATTGTGCACCGCCGACCGGCCCGGTCAGCCCGATGTCGGCATTCTCCCAAGGGGGAGGCAGAGTGGAAATCTGCGGCGAAAACTCAAAGGCCCCGCGATCCACGATACCATTGTAGGGTACCGGGTTGCCCCAATAGTCTGCAACAGGGTGCCCCACCCATTGCGTCCCGGAATCAATCGCGGGGGAACCCGCCTCGAGCTGATAGCCGTCAACCGTGTCCAGACCGGTACCGCCGCTGCCGGGACGGACAAAAAGGGGATCACTGGTGATCTTGTGAGAATCGAAGGGCTCAGAAACGGGGTGATTGCCGTAGAAGACATTGTAGTCGAAGACATTGTTCGTGCTTGTCTCGAACTGATAAACTCCATTCTGACTGAGATTATAGAGAATGTTGTTGTAGTAGCGCGTGTCATCGGTGGGTTGCGGCGTCTTGGTGCGATGCCAGAGAATGAGGTTGTCGGTTAGATGAGGGCCGAGGTAAAAGGTATTATTGTAGAGTCGCGCACCGGTGATTTGACCTGAGATATAGATGGTTCTGCGATCGTTGTTCTCACAGATATTGTAGCGGAGAATCGGATCAAGCTGGAAATCCGAAACCGGGTCGCCTGTGCCGGTACAGATCACGAACGCCCCTTGCCCGTTGTCATGGCTGTAGTTGTATTGAAAGATCGCTCTTTTGTTCTTGATGTCAATATCGAATCCCGCGGCGTCCGTCTCCCCCGGTTCATAGACCTCTTCGTAGGCTTCGTTGTACTGTCCTACCGGGTCATCGCAGAAAGAGAAGAACATCGCATTGCCGCTCAGTTTCAGCCCACAATAACAAAAGAGATTGTGCTCAACCAGCGGGGCTGCAGCGGCCCGCGTAATCAGTCCATTGCCTCCAACGTTTTGGAATACATTATTACGGATAACAACGTTGACACTGGGCGCCCAGGCGATCTCCTCGGTCAGCGTCCGGTTTGACCACGACGACAGGTTGGAGATCCCACCCCGGTCGACGTTGTAAATAAAACAGTCCTCGATACGAAAATCGTCGTACCAGGTTTCCACCGTGTTACCGGTGACTTCGAAGAAAATCCCGCCGGTATTCTTCGAAGGGAACTGATTGGGACCCAGAACAGCATTAATGTCATGAATCACGAGCCCTTGAATGTAAATGTGATGAACGACGCCGACATCGCGAGCCGTGACGTAAACACCTCGCTTGATGTTGCTGTCGTCCCATTGGTCATCACCTTCCCGGTAGTTGGTGATCTCGAGACTGCGAATCTCCCAGTATTCCTGGTCCTGAAGGTAGATCACGTCCTGCACCAGTCCGTCCCCGTTCAGCAGCGGAGCCGGGCCTTCGCCGTATCGATCGATGATAATCGGACGCCCGGCTGAGCCGGAGCCTTTCGGCCACAGCTGTTCGCCGTTCCAAACCGAGCTCGACTTCAAGAGAATTTGATCTCCAGGTGCATAGGTTATACTCGAAGCCTTCTCAAGCGATTGCCAGGCACTTGCCTCGCTGGTGCCGCTTCTCAAGTCATCGCCGCCGACAGAATCGACATAATACAAGTTTGCCATGCAGACAGCGCCCTGCAATCCCCAAAGACAAAGCAACACTTTCAGAACGAAATGTCTCATGCGAGACTCCATCGAGGCTGTCCGTGTTTGGCCTTGCCCCCTCCCGCTTGGACCGGCTGTTTCATTCTTTCCTCTCTCGGAGGAGTTTGCTCTGCGCCTTCCTCTCCGCATTTGTCAGCGTGCCCTCCAGGGAGGCAGCCGCACGACCCCTTCCGGATGATATTCGTAGGCTCCCCGGTCAACTCCTCCGCCGTACGGGACCGGATTGCCCCAGTAGTCGTGCGCGGGATGATTCTCCAGCATGACACCCGAATCAATGGCGGGGGAATCCGGCCGGAGGCGATAGCCATCAACGGTGTCCATGCCGATTCCTCCGCTTCCCGGGCTGATGAATTTCGGGTCAGCCGTTCGTTTATGGGGGTCCGCCGGTTCCGTGTCCGGATGCTGTCCGTAAAAGACATTGGAGTCGAACCGGTCGTTGGTGCTGTCCTCCAACCGATAGCTGTTGTTCGGCCCCAGGACATAGAAGATGTTATTGAAATAGCGAGTATGGTCCGGCGCTCCTCGCTTACCGCGATGCCAAAGAATCAGATTTTCGGAAAGCTCCGGCCCCAGATAAAAGACATTGTTGTACACGTCTGTCCCGTCGACGTGGCCCGAGATGTAAACGGTGCGACGCCGGTTGTTCTCACAGATATTGTATCGAAGAACGGCGTCCTTTTGAAAATCGCTCTCCGGATCACCTGTGCCGGTACAGATCACGAACGCTCCCTGCCCGTTGTTATGGCTGTAGTTGTATTGAAAGATCGCTCTTTTGTTCTTGATATCAATGTCGAATCCTGCGGCGTCCGTCTCCCCCGGTTCGTAAACCTCCTCATAGGCCTCATTGTACTGCCCCACAGCGTCATCGCAGAAGGCGAAGAACATGGCGTTGCCACTGAGCTTTTTCCCACAATAACGAAAGAGATTGTGCTCAACCAGCGGGGCAAAAGCGGCACGAACGATCAGGCCATTTCCACCAATGCCTTCAAAAACGTTATTGCGGATTACGATATTTCGGCTTGGCACCCACCCGGTGTTGTCCGTCACGGTGCGATTCATCCAGCTGGAGATATTGGAAACTCCGCCCCGGTCCACATTGGAGATACGACATCCCTCAATCCAAAAACCATCATACCAGGTCTCTACCCGCCCGCCTCGGACCTCAAAGAAGATCCCTCCGTTGTTTTTCGAAGGAAACTGATCCGGGCCAAGGCACCCGTTCACATCGTGAATCACCAGGTTCTTCAGGTGGATGTGATGTACCGCCCCCACATCTTCCGCCACGACATGAACCGCCCGCTTGACATTCCTATTGTCCCAGGGATCGTCGCCTTCGCGAAAATTGGTGATCTCAAGATTTCTGATTTCCCAGTATTGCTGGTTGAAGAGATAGACGACATCGCCAATCTGGCCATTGCCGCTCAACAGGGGAAGAGGTCCCTCTTCGTACCGGTCGATTTGGATTGCCTGTCCGGGACGCCCCGAGCCTTTCGGCCACAACTGCTCCCCCGGCCAGGCGGATCCCGAACGCAGAAGAATGCGGTCCCCCGGCTGGAATTCGGCTTGGCCGACCCGGGAGAGGCTCCTCCAGGGCTGCGACCGGCGTGTGCCGCGATTGGCATCGTCGCCGCGAACGGAGTCGACATGATAGGTTGTCGCCGAGGCGGCCATTCCGCTGAGGCAAAGCAGGCCGACAATCGCGCCCTGCAGCTTAAGCCGCCTCAAATGGCGACAGCATCCTCGCACGACGAGATGCTGCCTCATCGCCTTGATGTTCATCTTGTTAGTCCCATCCTCAGATAGATGTCTTGATTGACCACAATCTCGGCTTGTTCGACAAGGGTGTCCATATGGCTTTCATATCGCTCGTCGACATATTCCTCGATAACGTCGTCACGAACTTCCTCGTAGGCGTAAACCACAGCCGCTTCGCGCTCCTCGCACAAGAGGAGATAAAACGCCTTCCCATCCTCGACTACCGAGCTCACCTCGCCGGGAGACAATTGCAGGGCCGCTTCCCGAACTCGCTCGCTCATCCAGGCGAGATCGTTGCATTGCGACTCCTCCCGCCAGGGTGCGTCAAAATCGGCGTAGGAGGCAAACTCTTTCGAGACCGTCTCGAAGGGTTCGCCGTTCGTGACCCGCTTTTGGGCCGCCTCCATCAGTCGCCGGGCGGCCGCCCGAGTCGGATATGAATTCCCGCCCGCTTCGAAGGGGACGACCATCCGCTTCACTTTGACCCGGACCGGTCTGTGATACCGCTCGGCCCGGGAATGATAGAAATCCCTTAGGGCCTCGTCGCCGACCACGCACTTGCTCTGTGCCAAGCGCTCTTTCAGCTTGCGCACCAGCTCGTCATGGACGTAACCCCAATAAACGTCCTCCCGGTATTGGGTCGGGCCGTAGATAACCTCTCCCCGGCGAAGCGCCTCTTTCCGGCGAGTGTTTTCCTCCGCAAGGCGCTCCAGAAAGCGGCCATCGCTGATGTCTTTCTCGGCCAGCCCCAGGTCTCGGGCCAATAACCATTCCACTTTCCGCCTCACGCAGGCCTCAAGCGCAAGCTGTCGAAGTCGCTGGATCGAAACCTCGTCCTCATAGCCGGTATTCTGTAAGCCGAGCCCAGTGTAGATACTCTGCTCGTCGGGGAAGGAGCGGCGCACCCGCGTCCGGAAGCGAAGCATCGCCCGGCGGAACTCGCGAGAAGTGACCGGTTCGCCGTTCACGGTGGCGACTGTTGCATCTGGCGCCACTGGCTCCGAGGCTGTCGCGCGTTCATGAACGACGAGCAGCACCGCAGCCAGAGGCGACAGAATGAGCGCACAGCAACGCTTCAACCAGACACTCATTCCCCGGTTCTTTTTGATTCGGCACCATGCCTTCAATGTGTCTCCCGGCTCCCCATCGTCCGGGTCCAGCCCAGTCGGTCTTGCTCTGTCCTGCATTGGCACCGGGTTGACCCGTTTGCCCATCTCGGACGCTCCGGGCCGAGGCTTCTTCCCGAACCGCATTGTAAAGAGGGGAGACCCTTGCGAACGAAGAGGAACCTCGGGCTGGGGCGGCCCGGGGATGGAGTCCCCGGGCCGCCCGTCGTTGCTCGAGACCTGCCGCACCTCAGTACTCCAGCCAGTCCTCGACCGGAGTCAGACTTTGCGGAATGCGATAGATGGTCTCCTCTTCATTGTAGTCAAAGATGTAATAGTTGACGCCGTCGTTGGCCAGCCCTGCGTTGTAAATCTGTCCCAGCCGGAAATCGTGACCGGCGATATTTTCGGGATTCACGGTCTCGAAATCATCCTCAAAAACGACCGTCTTAATCAAACTTCCGTCGATGATGCTTCTCTCTTCCAGTCGATCATCCCCGGGGCCGGAAGTATCCGTGTCATGGACCCAAAACACCCCAAGATGCCCGCTCAAGGCGTTATAGGTGATCTCGCCGATGGTGGGCGTCCCAGGAATCGTGGAAGCGTCGACCCAAAGCGTGCAGTCCCCCGTGCCGCGGTCCATCAGGAGCAGATTCCCCCGATGAGCAGACCCGGTGCGGCAGTCCAAAACAGCGACGTCGCCACCCGGTATTACCGCCAAGGAATTTGCGGTCCCCTTGTCGACCCCTGGGGTTCCCCCACTTCCTGCTGAGATTTGTCCCATGGTGCCGATCAGTGTGGGATTCTCATTATTGGTCGCCGAGGCCGAAAGGGAGAAAACCCCGTTGACCGTCGCGCCGGAGACGTCGTCGGCTGCGACCCCGTTGTCCAGCGAGACAATCAGGATGTCCGAAGCCGCATCAATCGTCATCCGGCAGGCCGGGGTCGAGCGAATACCGAGCCGGGTCGCATCAGCCACCACTTCGGGAGCCGCAAAACTGTTGCCCCCCGTGTTGGGAATGCGGATGATCCACAGTCCGTGATCCGGATCCACGTAGTCATCCAACAGAAGGTAAACATTGTCGTCCGCACCCACCGACAAATAGCGACATTGAACGTTGTGGCTGCTGGTCACTACCGAGTGTCCCATCAACGCGGCAATGTCGGTCACCGAACCAATCACGGACAGCGCCCCCGTCGGCGGATTGATGTCTTCATCGTAAAGCAGACAGGAATCCGCGATCGGTTGGCTCGCTCCCTGCGGACTGTTATCCTCGAAAAACACAAACGACCCGTTACTCAGCACTCCCAATCCATCGTTGTAAATGTCCGTCTCTCCCGGACCATAGAGGCTGAGCAAAGCGTCTTCCTCCACCACCATCGTCACCGCCTGGGCTTGTGGCTGATGAAGCGTGCAGAAGCCGAGGAACAACGCCCCCCCCATGGCTACAATTACGGCTGTTCTACTCATTTTCTTATCTCTCCTCTCCTAGTTCCCGATCTCCGGCAGACCGCTAAGCCTGCCAGCGTCTTCCTCTCGGATAACTTTTGCTGACGGAAGGACGCTGCGGCTCGCCATTCTTCTCCCAAAGATTCGTGGTCATCTGGACAGAAACGCCCTTTCTTATCCAATCACCTCCCTTCCAGCCTTCAACATCCTTAACTTCTATCCTGTTATTACTCTTTCCGCGTTTCCCTTGCGGCCGGCATCTCTAGGGCCACATCAGGATATCTCCGTAAGACACGGTCCCGTTGGTCGGGTCATACAGCCAAGCCTCGTACATATTTGTCCCGATGGGATCGATGCCGTACGTCCCATAGTACGCCAGAGTTCCGTCCGGATTAGGGCCCTTCGAATAGTCCGGGCCGAGCGAGATCAGCACCCAGAGCGGATAACTAATCGGAGGGAGACTTTGCTGTTCCCGGAACATGCCGATGTTCACGTAGCCGATGCTGTAATGCCGGGAAGGCTCACCGCCGATGATCTGACCGTAATCGTTCCAGCTCTTGCCATTCGCAAAAGGATCCACCAAGTGGACGGAGGTCAGATAATCGATTGGCGTCGTCAGATCGATCGTCGTGTGGATGCCCCCCCGATTCTGATTCGACGGCAGAAGCGAAACCGGAGCCCGCGGCGGATAGGCATTGTTGTCCACCCGGTAGAGCTCCAACGCGGTCGCGATGGTTCGCTGATCTGCTTGAACTCGGCTGACCTTGGCGCGTGTCTGCGCCTGCAAAAAATTCGGAATCGCAATCGCTGCCAGAATTCCAATAATCGCGACAACAATCAAGAGCTCGATCAACGTGAACCCGCTTTGCAGTCTTCGAGAGGCTTCTTTCATTTCTGTCACCTCCTTTCGCCCGATGCCCTTTGTTTTGTGCAACCCTGTTATCTCCCGAGATGAAGTGCCTCCGCACCTCTTGTTCCGGCGAATCCCTCCTGCACGCCTTCGCTTCCACGTCATCGAGCCGAATCAAGTCCCCCTGCGGGCTCGTTGTGAGGCCCAGACGGACTCACTCTCCCGGGGCGCCGCCCGGGTCTCGCCCTGTTTGACCTATGAACGTCCTCCACCAGGCCATCTCAGAATGTCTCCGTGGGAAACCGTCCCATTCGTCGGGTCATACTGCCACGCTTCGTAGTAGTTGGTGCCAATCGGATCAATGCCATAGGTGCCATAGTAAGCGACGGAGCCGTCCGGGTTGGGGCCTTTCAGGTAGTCCGGACCCAGAGACACCAAAACCCACAGCGGGAAGATGATCGGGTCGTAGGAATACGTCTCCCGAAACATCACAATGTTCACGTATCCAATGCTATAATGCCTGGAGGGTTCTCCACCGATGATCGCCCCAACCTCCAGGTCGTCAATCGCCTTCGCCGTAGCGAAAGGATCCCGGATATCGACAGTGCTCATATAATCGATCGGGGTCGTCAGGTAGATGGTGGCATGAATGCCGCCCCGGCTCTTGTTGCCCCGCCTCCCCGGAGGACACCGCGGAGGGTAAGCATTATGGTCTACGAAGTAGAGCTCCAGTGCCGTGGCGATGGTCTTCTGGTCGGCCTTCACCCGGGCCACCTTCGCCCGCGTCTGGGCGGCCAGAAAGTTGGGTATGGCAATAGCCGCCAGGATTCCGATGATGGCCACAACAATCAGCAGCTCAATCAGTGTAAATCCTTTCTGTCCCCTTCTAGGAAAAAGCAACATCCTTCCAACCTCCTTTCCTCACCTCAGTGTTTTCGTGGTCGCGTGACAGCGACTTGGTTCACTTATCCTCTCCCTCCCATATGTCCCGGCCGCGCCCCGGATCGCGCATCATTACTGCTGCTGACGGCAAACCCGGGGCATTCGGCCGGACATCTTTCCTCTCAGCGATAATCCGACCACCTCAAAGACACACCAGCCACGATCGGCGTGTTGGTCGGTGTCGGCGTCGGTCCCGGAGGCGGAGAAGCCGTGATGCGATAAACCGATTCTTCGGAACCCGTCGTCCCATGGGAGGAAAACACATAATAATCGCTGCCGGTGTTGATGAAGTTGTAGCTGGCGTCTCCCAGCTGGAAGGAGGAATCCGCCGTGTTGTCCGGGTTGAGGACGACCAGCTCCTTCCTCACCGTCAAGGTGTCCACCAGCGTGCCGGTGTCGACATCCCACTCTTCGAGCCGGTCATCGGTCGGACCTCCGTCCTGGTTTGTCCAGCGATTCCAGAAAACGCCCAGGTAACCGTTGGTATCGTTGTAGGACAGACACGCCGCCTGGCCGGTCGCCGATGAAACAAGAGTATCCACCAACAGGGTGCAAGCTCCGCTGCTGCGATCCATTCGTACGAGCGCCCCCCGTTTGGGGTCCGTCCGGCCATTACAGAGCGCGATGTCGCCGCCGGAAAGCACGGTCAAGTCGGAAGGGCTGGCCCGGTCCACGCCCGGCGTCCCACCGAGCGCCAACACAACTTCATTCATCAGGCCAATGAGCGTGGGGTCGGCATCATTGCTGGCCGTGGAGGGCAGCGTGAAAATCCCGTTCGTTGTCGAGCCGTCCTCGACCACCTCATTATTAACTGCTAAGACGAGAGTGTCCGGGGTAGTGCTGGTATCGATCGCCAGACGATAGGCGGCCCCGTCGTCCACCTGGCCGATCCGATTGGCGTCGATCACCAACTGCGGCGTGCCAAAGGTATCCCCGCCGGTGTTCGGAACGCGTATGACGGCCGTCGATCGCTGGCCTGAAACGATCGTTTCCGTGTAATCGGCCAGGAGAAGAAAAACATTGTCATTCGAGTCTATCTCCAGCCCTCGCGATTGTACGGTGTGGGTCGGCGGAGCCTGAAGGGGAATGCTCATAGCGGCGGCAATGTCCGTGGCGGAGGCGACCATTGTCGCCGTTGCGGTGCCTCCACCCGTGGCGAAAAGAATCAGGCAGTCCATCATTGCGTAGCCTGCGTTTGAGCTATCATTGAAATAAACGTAGGACCCGGTGCTCAAACGCCCGAATCCATTGGGAGCGATATCGTCTCCACCATAGCCAATGGCGGCAATCAGCGCCTGTTCGTCAATGATCAGCTCCGCCGTCGCCGAGGGTTGGGCTTGAACGGGCGCGGCCACCAACAGTCCCACCAACAATCCCAGAACTGAAACCATCGTCAGACCTTTCTTTGCTTGCATCATTTTTCCAATCCCCTTTCGTTCAAAATGTTTGCCGAAGGCTCGCGACGAGCGGCCTTCCGGCACTTCATCACCAAACACCTCTGCCACCGCTGTTCTTTTTCATTTCCAAACAGTTTCACGCCTTGTCTCAGGCTTCACCTCCTGGATAATCACCTCCTTCCCGTTTATTAGACCGTCCTCTGCAAATGGATCGCCTCCGAGGACGAGACATCTCCTTCTCTAATTGGTGACGTGCCATGTTCCGTGCCGGCCTGAAAGGATCGTCGACAGCGATCCCTGAGGAGGATAGGCGTCTTCACCACGGGGAGCGACTAAATACACCCCACTTTCCGCTTTTGAAAAGTCCCCATAATCGAGCCATGCAATGGATCCGCCAGGGAGAACCGCAAGGCCGCTCGGCGGCAGATTGGAACCACCGCCCGCGTGAAGCGCCGAGGTGGCCTCTTCGTCAAGGATCATTAGCGCTGAGGTCTGCGTCTCAAACGGATACCCGTACCTTTTGATACTTCTAAGCTGAGACTCAACTCTTGCGTCGTTATACTGGGAGATGCGCGCTTCGACCGCCCACCTGAAAAACGGAAGCGCGGGCGCATGCGCCATAAACATGGACCACCGCGGAGTGTCGTAGATTGACTGATAGTAAAGGAAGAGCTCATGATTCAGATGCATCCTTTTCACACAGTCAAACATCTCCTCTCCATGGGCGCCCGTTTTGAT
>Ga0068714_10006937_pt1 | contig 11271 bp, 8 predicted proteins | sample MTBNYHSulfiMetaG_FD_62988 | JGI IMG/M metagenome (GOLD analysis project Ga0068714, IMG submission 62988) | Enrichment culture microbial communities from rom New York Harbor, USA that are MTBE-degrading - MTBE-NYH (New York Harbor Sulfidogenic)... | ecosystem: Environmental > Aquatic > Marine >... | reverse complement strand
GAGCTCGGGTTTCGGCCGGGTACTTTCTACCTGATCCGCGGCGTTGGTTCCGGGTAGAAAGTGCTCTTCTCGGCGAGGGGGCAAGGGACTAGGTTCGAGATGTGTCTCGGAACCCCATCCCGCGCATGCGCCGGCACTCCGCCCTCGACGCGCCTTCGCATTCACCAAGCGGCATACAAGGAAAAGGCAGGCATCCAATGAGACGTGCAATCGTCAGGGTCCTTCTCGGTGTGGTTCTCGCAGCGCTCGCCGGGTCACCGGCAGGCGCGGAAGATCTCACGGTCAACTCCATCCTGGCGGCCCAGCAGGCCGGCGCCCCGGCCGACGGGATCATCGCCCTGGTCAACGACCCGGCCAACACCATCGCCATGACGGCCGGGGACATCGTCACGCTGCGTCGTGCCGGCGTGCCGGAGAGGGTCCTCACCGCGATCTGGGCCCACGTCCCGGCACCCAGCCAGCCGTTCCAGCCCGACGACGCCCGCCTGGACGACGTGGTGCGCCTGACCGCGTCGGGGATGTCCGACGCCAACATCGCCGAGCAGGTGAGGCAGTCAGGAAAGACGTACAACCTCTCGGTCAACGACCTTCTCTACCTCAAGCAGAACGACGTCGAGGAGTGGACGATCTCGGCCTTGATGGCGACCGGCGCCGGGGCCCCGGCCGCGCCGGGCGTAGCCCCCTCCGAGCTGGTCTTCGACGACCTGGTGCAGCTGAGAAGGGGCTTCTGGAAGAAGAACCGAGAGGGCCGTCTGGTCCTGAGGGGTGACACCTTCTCCTGGGAGGATGACCGTGGCTCAGACGGGAACTTCCAGTTCGAAACCGCGGGCATCGACAAGGTGTGGCTCACCTGCGAGGCGCGGTCCTCCGGGAACTTCTGCCACCAGATCAACTTCAAGATCGTGAAGGGCGACAGCTACCGGTTCCAGGACAAACACCGCGAGACGGGATCCAACGCTGCCGTCGAGAAGGTCATGGAGGCGCTGCGCACCTACTACCCGCGCCTCACATTCGCGACGCCGACCGTCGACGACTGACCCGCTGGGAATGCCGTGCACGAAGCGCACGTGCGCACACGGATCCACGAGATCCGAACGGGGGACAACCATGCGACAGCAAGAAGCGCGCGGCAAGGAGAAGATTCTCCGAGGGCGGGGTCAAGAGCTCGTTGGCATTCTCATGGGTGACAGCTCGCTCGAGCTGGAGGGCGATCGGCAGCAAGCCGAAGGCGAGGTCCAGGAGAGCCTTGGCAAGGCGCGTCGAAAGGTCGCCGAGGTCGTCGACAAGGCTGCCAAGGCCATCAAGAGGTAGGACGGCCCCATCCCTCACGAGAGCCTCTTGCACTGGGCGAGGGGAGAGCTCGAGAGGGCGGCGGAAAGGAAAGCGTCATGTCACTCTCGATTCCGGCACTCCTCGTCCTGATCGTGATCGCCGCAGTGTGCGGCGCCATCGGCAAGGCCATCGCTGGAGACGTCCGCGGCGGACTGATCGTCTCGATCGTCCTCGGTTTCATCGGGGCCCTTCTCGGGCCGTGGGTGGCCGGGATGCTCAAGCTCCCCGAGCCTTTCATGGTCACCATCGGCGGGCATCCGTTCCCGGTCCTGTGGTCCATCATCGGCGCGGCGCTCTTCGTGGCGGTCATCCACCTGTTCTCCCGGCGGAGGTAGCAGAGCCGAAGCCGGGCAAACTCGCCGCGCTCCGCGGCCGCGACCGAGGCTCGGCGGCAGAGGCGTGTCGCACGGTCGAGACCCCAACTCACCCGTGGAGCTGCCAGAAGCTCCGCGCCTACCGAGAAAGAGGGAGGACGAAATGTCGATAGCCAAAGTCTCCGAGATCAGCTCGACCTCGACCAAGGGCTTCCAGGATGCCATCGAACAGGGCATCGCAAGGGCCCACAAGACGCTTCGCAACGTGCGAAGCGCGTGGGTCAAGGAGCAGCATGTGCGGGTGAAGGACGGCTCCATCAAGGAGTTCCAGGTCAACATGATGGTCACGTTCGTGATCGACGACTGACCGGGGGCCGCCGCGAGGCGTCCGAGACGTCTCAACCTGTCATGCTTTCGCAGGGTGAGCGAGGGAGCCGTGCCGCCAGCACGGTGGAGGGGCGAGTCCAAGAAAGCGCCGCAGGTCGCGGCGTGTCGGACGTCGCAGCAGACTTCCGGCCCCCTCCCAACGCAACCGCGGATCGAATGGAGATGATCGGTCAGGCGCACGTGAGCGACGTCGGCGGCACGCCGATCGCCTGGAGCGACGTGGGTGCGGGCGACCCCCTGGTGCTCGTGCACGGATTCCAGGAGTCGCACCGGACCTGGCGCCGGGTCGCCCCACGGCTCGCCGAGAGCTTTCGCGTCCTGATGCCCGACCTCCCCGGTCATGGACTCTCGGGCCGGCCGGACGCACCCTACAGTCTGAGCTGGTACGCCCTGACGCTTTCCTCGTGGATGGGCGCGATCGGTGTTCGATCGGCCCATGTTTGCGGGCACTCGTTCGGCGGCGGGATCGCGCAGTGGATGCTGCTTGACCACAGGGAGAGGGTGAACCGACTCGCGCTCGTGGCGCCGGGCGGGCTCGGACGCGAGGTGGGCATGGGGCTGCGGTTCGCGACGCTCCCCGTGCTCGGGCACGCCCTGACGCCCTTCGTGATCCGCTACTGCCTCCCCTTCGTCGTGCGCCACGCCTCCGCGACCTTCGGCCACCCGGAGCCCGAGGAGGTCGAGCGCGCCGCTGCGATGAACCGCATCCCGGGCACCGACCGCGCGTTCCAGCGCTCGGTCGAGGGCGTCATCAACCTCTCCGGCCAGCACGTGCGGACGATGGACCGTATCCGGGAGGTCAACTCACTGCCGCCCATTGCCATGTTCTGGGGTGAGGACGACCCGATCATCCCGGTAGATCACGGGCGCGACGCATTCGAGGGCGCCACCGGGGTGTCGCTGACGACCTATCCCGACGCTGGGCACTTCCCCCATCTCGACGTGCCGCTCGAGCTTGCCCGCGACCTCGGGGCGTTTCTCTGCGATCCGCAGCGGGGCCCCGCTCGTCTGCGGCTGCTCGACCGGGGGCAAGGGCTGGCGGCCCGACCAGGCTCGCCGCCGGGGTAGTTACTACCCACGCCACGGTCAAGCGTCTGGGTAGTAAATGCTCTTCTCGGAGTGGTTTCCGAGCATTAGATTGGAGATGTCCTCAGGAAGGGGCGGTAATCCGCCTCTCGTTCCAGTCTTCGACTGCGCAGTCGTCTCGCTGACGGAGCCGCCGGACGTGGGAGTCACGATCCCCGAGCCCGGCAAGGAAGGAAGCCCATCATGTTTGCGGTCGCCCTCAACTACCTGTTGAGCTTGGTTCTGGTCCTGGTGGTGTTCGGTCTCGCCTGGGGTGCTGCTCGCCTCCCCGCATTGAAGGCGCGGAGCTTCTCCGGCGACGCCTCCGGGCCATTCATGTTCCTGGCAGCCGTGGCATTCCTGCTCGTGGCAGGCATCGGCGAAGTGGGCATGACCCACACCTGGGGCAGCGACTCCGTCGCCGCAAAGCTCGACCAGGTCGTCTTCCTCGTCCTCTCGGCCGTCGGGACGTTTCTCTTGTTCCTCGAGTACCTCGTCAGGCGTCCGGTGAGGTGAGGAGGCACCACACGGCGATCAAGGAGGGGTGCGGACCAGGCCCTCTCGACAGCCTCCGCCGCTTCTCTGCGCGACCAGGTGCCCTCACAACGGTCTTCTCCTCGCCCTGGTGGTCGTGGCGGAGAGCACCGCCATCGCCCAGGGGGGCTTCGCGTGACCGCGGTCTCGTGACGAACCCCGGTGAGCAATGCGGGCTAGGTAGTTGCTACCGAGCCCGCGGCGTCGCTCCCGGGTAGAAAGTACGCAACCCGGTGGGGAGGCGGGGCTCTACATTCGAGATGTGAGCGGGCAACTGCTGCGCGTCGCCGTCGACCAGAGTGGCAGCCGCGCGGTGACCCGGACAGGCTGCAACGCCGGAGAAGGTGAGGCATGAGGGACTCCCGTTCGCGGGCCGAGGCGCACGCTCATCAGCACGCACGTGCGGGTGCTGAGCGCCGAGCCCGATCGGTGCAGCTGGGGCGCGGGTTCCTCTGGGGGGGTGCCGCGCCCCACCCAGACGATCACGTGGGCACCGCTCGGCGGTCACCGCGATCGCCCCGAGTGCCGTCGTTGCGAGCCGTGGACCGCGTTGTTTGGTTCACCGCTCTCCTGGCGGCTGTCTTTGTGTCACCCGCGCTCGCACAGGCCCCGGCGGTCCCAGCCGCGCCGCCCGGCGTGGTGTCGGTGTCACCACCGGAGCCGCTCTTGGAGTTGGGCTCACAATTCGTGCTCGGTCAGATCGCCGCGTGCGTCGACAGCGGCACGTTGAGCCTCGAGATCGACCTGCGCGCAGGGCGCGTCCCGGTGGCTGACGCGTGGAAGGCGGAGGTCGTCGGAGCGCCCACGGTAGCCCTTGTCGCCACGGCGGTCGCAGGCCATGTCAGCCGCCTTGACCTGGCGGTCAACGGCGGCACGCTCATCCTCGACGGGAACCACCTGCGCCCCAAGATCGTCATCGAGAGCCTCCACTTCGAGGAAGGCAAGGGAATCACCGAGGCCCGGTACCGCGGCTGCGGCATCTGGAGACCTCTCGTCTGGGTATTCCGGGGCCTCGGCAGGTCGGCGCTGCGCCACCTCGAGCTGCGTACCGACATCCCGTCGGTCGTTCGCGGCGACGTCCTGGACCGGAAGAGTGCGGCGGCGCCCGCGGCGGCCGGCAGGACCCGACCTCCTCCGACATCCCCGGCTCCCTCGTGGCCGTCTGTCCCTTCCTTCCTCGACCTCGTCAGAGAGGTGCGAGTGCACGACTCCGAGTTCACGGCCCATGGCGGCCGGCCATTGAGCTTCGGCACGATGGTCGAGCTCCACACCGCCTCGCAACCGCGACACGGCGGGCCTGCGCGCATTGCGATCGTCGCCGGCCTCTTCCGGCCGCCTCAGGGCGGCCGGTCGGCGCGAATCGAGGTCGTCGGCCGGGTGGACGGAGAGACCGAGAACGGCGCCGTCGCCTTCGTCGGGAGCCGGTGCACCTTCTCCCACGGCGAGCTGAGAGGAGGCACGTTCCGGGTCGCGTCACGCCCCGACGGTGAGCTCGAGGCGACACTGTCCGCTGCCACCTTCGCCGCCGACCTGACGGCCGGGGTGCTCCACGTACCTGGAGGCCCGAGAGTTGACGTCGAGGCGCCCTCGCGCTTCGTCGTCCACGATCTGCTGCTGCAGCGGGACGGCCAGTACTCCGGGATCGTCGACGCGGACCTGTTCGGCACCGCGGGCGAGGTCGAACGGGAAGGGGTCGTCGTCTCGTTGAGCGACGTGAAGCTGCAAACGTGCGGGACGACGGTCGTCAACGGGCGGGCGACCGGCGCGGTGGAGCTGGAATCCGACTACCGCGTGGACTACCCGCTGGTGGTGAGGTATCCCGTCGCGCAGGTCGGCGAGCGGCGCGTCCAGCTCCGCTTCCAGGGGTCGTTCACGACCACCCTTCATCTCCTTGACGCGGGCGGCAGCGGCGAGGGTACCGTCACGGGAGAGTACCGGTTCACGGTGCCATGGCCACCCGTCGAGCAGGCCGCCTTCGAGGTCCTGCGGGCCAAGTGGAACCAGGACATCCCGCCCGTCATGCGCGAGGTGGACTTCGTGATCGAGCCGCGGCGCTTCGGTCCGTGCGGCGGGAGCTGCTTCCTGGTCGGCGTGAGCGTGACGGTGGAGAAGAAGGAAGTGGAAGGCCGTCTCTTCCGTCAGATCTGCGACGCGGAGGGGAAAGCGGACCTCGTCGTCGACCCGGCCAGCCGCAGCTTCCTCCTCCGCGACGTACGGATCCAACCGCGATGCCGGGGCGTCGTCGGTTGGGTCGTGGACCTCATCGGGCCGCTCCTGACGCAGACCTACACCGACGTGACGCTCCTGCAGATGCCCGAGGACCTCCCGTTCACCGTCGAGTCGGTCGACAGCGGTGTCGACTGGCTCGCCGTCGAGGGAAAGGTCGACTGGGCGGCGATTGCGCCCGCTGCACCGCCGGGCTCGCCACCGCCACCGACGACCCGGGCGAGCGGCGAGCCGCCGTGACCAGCGGCGATCGGGGGCGGTCGCCGCGGGGGGTAGTTTCTACCCGGCTCGCGGTCCTGCTCCCGGGTAGTAAGTGCGCTTCACGGTTCGCGGGACAGGGGAGCACCATCGAGGTGCGTACGGGAAGGGAAGGTGCTCGATGAAAGGCGCAGGAGTGGGCAGGTTCTCTGCTGTATGCCGTGCTGCCGGCGCATCGCGTACTGCGCCCCGAACGGATCCGGATGCTCTTGAGGGCGTGAAACGCCGTGTTCTCCTGGAGCTGCAGTGGCAGGGCACGGGTGGGAGATTCCGCCACATCGTTCTCAGCCCGCCCGGTCTGCTCCGGACGCTGGGGGCTTGCGGCGTCGTCGCCGTGTTCGCCCTCGCCGTCGTCGGTGCTCTCTTCGTGGTGTCGAGTCGAGCTCTGGAGCAGTACGGAGTCGACGCGGTCATGCGCGAGAACACGGAGCTGAAGGCGCGGCAGGACGCCCTGCGCGAGCGAGCGTTCGACCTTGCCGAGCAGCTTTACTGGCACTTCGAGCGGGAGCGCAGGATGGCCCGATTGGCCGACACCGCGGGGCATGCCTGGGTGGCCGAGTGCCCCCGGCCGCCGGCGAGAGACGCCGGGAACGACGCCATTCTCGCCTGGCTCTCGGAACAGGGGACGCGCCTCGAAGCGCTCGGGAACGAGCTGACACCGGGCCGGGTCGAAACGGGCGCGAAGCTGGCGTCCGCGCCGGCGACGGTGAACGAGAGTTGGACGACCGTACGCGCCGAGGCGGCGCTCTACGAGGGAGGCATGGAACCAGCCGGGCGACAGGAAGCCGCGCCGTCGACCCGTTGACCCCCAGACAGGAGAGTGTCCGTGTTCGGACGGCGCCGGCCCGAAGGAGCCATGCCTCTCAGGGGCGAGCTCCTGAGCCCCGAAGGCCTCGAGGAGCGAGCCAAGACGCTCGCGGCCGGCTTCACGTTGGCACCTGCTTCGCGTGCGGGCAGGCACGACGTTTTGCCACGGCTCGAGGAGAACATCCGCGTCCTGACCGCGGCGTACCGCTCCCTCGCTGACGACGTCCACCGGGGCTTCGCGGTTGCTCCGGCCGCCGAATGGCTGCTCGACAACTTCCACCTCGTCGAGTCGGAGGCGCGCGCCGTACGGCACGACCTCCCCGTCCGCTACTACCGCAAGCTGCCGAAGCTCGCCGCACGAGAGCTTCAGGGATTGGCCCGCATCCACGCGATGGCGCTCGAGCTGATCCGGCACGGCGACGCACGGATCGACGCGGAGCGGCTCGAGCGATTCGTCCTCGCCTTTCAGACCGTGGCGCCGCTCACGATCGGCGAGCTCTGGGCTTGGCCCAGCATGCTCAAGCTCGCGCTGCTCGAGAACCTGCGGCTCCTGACCGACGGAATCCTCGCGGCGCGGGCGGCACGCCTGGAGGCGGACGCTGCTCTCCTGCAGCTGGAAGGACGTGACGCCCTCAGCTCTCTGCCCGACCCGCTCCCGAGCGCGTTCGTGGCGCAGCTCCGGCAGCGGATGCGCGAGTACGACCCCCGTGCGTCCCCACTCACCGCCGCGGTGGAGCGGGCGCTTGCCGCGCGGGGGACGACGCCCGAGGATGCGGTCCGCTCCGAGAACCAACGCCAGGCCACCGACCAGGTCTCGATGAGCAACACGGTGACGAGCCTCAGGTTCTGCACGACGCTCGACTGGAGCCGCTTCGTGGAGCTGGTCAGTCCCGTGGAGGAGATCCTGCGCCGGGACCCGGCCGGGGTCTACCCTCGGATGGACTTCGCCAGCCGCGACCGATATCGGCACGCGGTGGAGGATCTTGCCGAGCCCACCGGCGAGGCGCAGGTGCGCGTCGCCCTGCGAACCATCGAGAGCGCCCGCAGGGCAGCGGAGCAGACGGGAGTCGGCGACAAGGCAGCGCACGTCGGCTGTCACCTGATCGGTTCGTGCCGGCGCAACCTCGAGGCCGACGTGGCCTACCGCCCTCGCCTCACCCAGCAACTCCGGCGCTCAGCCTTCGCCCATGCCACCGCGGCGTACCTCGGCGGCATCGCTCTCCTGACCGGCCTCGGCGTCTTCGCTGCGTACGCGTATGCCGCCGCCGCGGGCACCGCCGGGATGGCGACGGCCGCGGCCCTCCTCGCGCTGCTCCCCTCGAGCGAGCTCGCGGTCCTCCTCGTCCAGCGCATCGTGGCTGCGCTCGTGCCGCCGCGCCGGCTCCCCCGCCTCGATTTCGGCGAAGGAATCCCCGACAGCGCCCGCACGATGGTGGTCGTACCCGTTCTCCTCGGCAGCGCGGGGGAGGTCGAGCGTCTCCTGGCGCACCTCGAGGTGCAGGCTCTCGGCAACCTCGACCGCCGGATCCACTTCGCGATCCTGAGCGATTTCAAGGACGCGCCAACGCCCTCAGTTGCCGGTGACGACGAGATCCTGGCCGCGGCGGTCGCCGGCGTCGAGGCGCTCAACCGGCGGTACGCGCCTGCTGGGAACGACCGCTTCTACCTGTTCCACCGTGATCGCCAGTGGAACCCGAAACAGGGCCTCTTCATGGGCTGGGAGCGCAAGCGGGGGAAGCTCGAGGAGCTCAACCGCCTGCTGCGTTCCTCTGCCGACACCGGTTTCTCCGTCAAGGTCGGGGACCTTTCGATCCTGCCGTCGGTGCGCTACGTCCTCACCCTTGACGCCGACACGCGACTTCCGAGAGGCGCCGCAAGAACCCTGATCGGGATCATCTCGCACCCGCTCAATCGCCCCGTGGTCGACGCCACCCTGCGGAGGGTCACGGAGGGCTACGGCATCCTCCAACCGCGCGTGAGCGTCAACCTCGCGAGCGCTGCCGGGTCGCTCTTCGCCCGGGTGTACGCCGGGCACACCGGGGTCGACCCCTACACGACGGCGGTCTCGGACACCTACCAGGACCTCTTCGGTGCGGGGGTGTTCACCGGCAAGGGGCTGTACGACGTCGACGCCTTCCAGGCGACCGTCGGCTGGCGCGTCCCCGAGAACGCGCTGCTGTCCCACGATCTCTTCGAGGGGTTGCACGCACGCACCGCGCTCGTCTCCGACGTGGAGGTGGTGGACGACTACCCCGCCAACGTCCTCGCGCACGCGCGGCGGCAGCACCGCTGGGTGCGCGGCGACTGGCAGATCCTCGCCTGGCTCTTCTCGGTGGTCCCGACGCCGTGGGGTTTCGCGAAGAACCGCCTGTCGCTCATCAGTCAGTGGAAAATCCTCGACAACCTCCGGCGCAGCCTTGTGGCGCCCGCGCTCCTCGCCTTCTTTGCGGCCGCGTGGACCCTCCTGCCGGGGAGCCCCCTGGTCTGGACCCTGGGGGGTCTCGCGGTGGTCGCGTTCCCGCTCGTCGACTCCCTCTTCCACCTCCTCAAGCGGCGCCCCGCCCACGAGCCGGCTCGCGTCCACCTTCGCGGCGTCGTGGAGGATCTGACCACCGCCTTCGCGCAGGCGCTCTTGACCCTGGCCTTCCTCCCGTTCCACGCCTGGGAGATGGTGCATGCCATCGCCCTGACACTCGTCCGGCTCGCCATCACGCAGCGCCGCCTCCTTGACTGGGAGACGGCGGCCTCGCAGGCGGTGCGGACCGCTGGCCTTTTTCAGGAGGGGATCCGCTCCTTCTTCGTCGAGATGGCTTCAAGCCCGATCGCGGCCCTGGGGCTGCTCGCCCTCACCATCGCCGCACGTCCCGCCGCACTGCCTCTGGCCCTGCCGTTCGTTGCGCTGTGGGCGGCGGCGCCCGCCGGCGCCTACTGGCTCAGCCGCTCGACCGTGCCGCGCCGGCGGGAGCTCGCGTTGGAGGACCGTGATCTCCTGATGGAGGTCGCGCGGAAGACCTGGGCTTACTTCGAGACCCTGGCCGGCCCTGATGAGAACTGGCTCCCACCTGACAACCTCCAGGAAGACCGAGAGCCCAGGGTGGCCCACCGGACCTCGCCGACCAACATCGGCATGGGTCTCCTCGGAACGCTCGCGGCGCACGACCTGGGCCTCCTGCCGGCGGAGGCAGCGGTCGAACGGCTCGACCGGACGCTGACCACCGTCGAAAGCCTCGAGCGCCACGAGGGGCACCTGCTGAACTGGTACGACACGCAGAACCTCTCGCCGCTCATCCCGCGCTACGTGTCCACGGTGGACAGCGGCAACCTCGCGGGGGCGCTTCTCGCCCTCGCGGAGGGGTGCCGGCAGCTCAGCGCGTCGCGACCGGACCTGGCATCACGCCTCATGGACGTTGCCCGGCGCGCGGAGGCCCTGGCGGACGGGATGAGCTTCGCCTTCCTCTACGACCGCCGGCGCCAGCTCTTCTCGATCGGCTATCGCCTGGCCGACGCCGGCGGGCCGGGGCGAGCGGACCCCTCCTACTACGACCTCCTGGCGTCGGAGGCGCGTCTGGCGAGCTTCTTCGCCATCGCCAAGGGCGATGTCCCGCAGAGCCACTGGTTCCACCTGGGACGGCTGGTCGTCAGCGTGGAAGGGGTCCCGACCCTCGTTTCCTGGGGCGCGACGATGTTCGAGTACCTGATGCCGCTCCTCCTGATGAGATCCTATCCGGGGACGCTACTCGACCAGAGCTGCCGCATGGCCGTCAGGAGGCAGATCCGCTACGGTCGCGAGCGACAGGTTCCGTGGGGAATCTCCGAGTCCGCCTACGACCTGGTCGACCGGCTCGGCAACTTCCAGTACAAGGAGTTCGGCGTCCCGGGCCTCGGGTTGAAGCGAGGCCTGGCCGACGAGCTCGTCGTCGCCCCCTACGCGACCGCGTTGGCCGCTCTCGTCGAGCCGGCCAAGGCCGCACGCAACCTGCGACGCCTGACGGCCGAGGGAGCCGAGGGTCCGTTCGGGTACTACGACGCCGTCGACTACACGCCGCGGAGGCCCGACGAGACCGGCGACTCGCCGGCCGCGCGAGGAGGTGCCGGCGTCATCGTCAAGACCTACCTGGCGCACCACCAGGGGATGACGCTCCTCGCCATCGCCAATGTCCTTCTGGGCGACGTGATGGTCGACCGGTTCCACGCGGACCGGCGAGTCCAGGCGACCGAGCTCCTCTTGCAGGAGCGGATCCCACGCGAGGCGCCGGTCATCGAGCCGCGGCCGGCCGAGGAGACCCGAGCCGAACCGCCGGCGCTCGCGCGCGCCCCCCGCCGCCTCCGCTCGCCGCACACGCCGCAC
>Ga0068714_10006935_pt1 | contig 11273 bp, 11 predicted proteins | sample MTBNYHSulfiMetaG_FD_62988 | JGI IMG/M metagenome (GOLD analysis project Ga0068714, IMG submission 62988) | Enrichment culture microbial communities from rom New York Harbor, USA that are MTBE-degrading - MTBE-NYH (New York Harbor Sulfidogenic)... | ecosystem: Environmental > Aquatic > Marine >... | reverse complement strand
TGCGGATGTACGTCGCGAAGCCCTTGCTATTACGAAGAGAACCCTGGAAACGGCCGGCGATCTCGAGGTGGAGCGGGTCGTACTGCACGGCGGCCACATCGAAGACTTGAAAGACCGGGCCCTTGCTTTCTACTGCGCCTTGAAGCAGGAACAGACCCTGTCTCAGGGCGCAAAAGAGGATCTGGAGCGGCTGATCGAGGCGCGAAACGGGAAGGTTTCCCTATGGGTCGATCGGCTGTTGTTTTGCCTCGAGACCCTTTTCAAGCCCGCGGAAAGTCTGGGAGTGACCCTTTGCCTCGAGAACGGTTTTCACCTGCACGAACTGCCTGACAAAGAGGAAATGGGCCGTATTCTGGACACCTTTCAAGGCGCTCCCCTCGGGTTCTGGCTGGACGTCGGACACGCGGCTTTCCAGGAACGTTTGGGCCTGTCTTCCCTCGAAGATTGGCTCGAATTCGTTCCGGACGCACTGAAAGGCGTCCACGTGCACGACTGCAAGGCATGGGATGCCCATCTTCCTCCGGGACAGGGGGACGTGGATTTCAAACGTCTCAAATCCGCGTTCGAGTGCGCCTCCGTACTGATCTTCGAGATCGACGGCTCCTTCCCCTCTGAAGCGGTTATCGAGGGGATCGAGTATTTCGAGGACGAAGTTCCGGCGGATCATAGAAGAACGAAGTGAGGGTTACGCGACATGGAAATCACCAATCTCTTCTCGAAGCAAGATTCATGCAGACTCCTGGTCAACCTGGAAGGAAAACTAGCGGAAAAATATAAATGGTATCGGGAGTTCCTGGTCCATAATCACGAAGCGTTGCAGATGATTTCCGATCTGGAAAGGCTTCAGCAAGGCAATGAGCCTTTTACGTTACCTGCGGTGAAGGATGACTATCATCGCCTGTTTGATGCCACCACAAAACTCGTAGAAGCGCTCAATACCCTTTCCGGCGGAAAATACAAAGAACTCTCAAAGGCTTGCAGGGATCTCCACGAGGAGATCGATCCGCTTTTCTCCAAGGCTTTTCCCCGGCGCACCAATGAACTGGTCCTTTCCCTGGAAGAACTGAAACCCCATATGGTTGGGATTGCAGGCTCAAAGGCGGCCAATCTGGCGACGGCCGGCAACAGTTTGGGGCTGCCCATTCCGCCGGGTTTTGTCATCACAGCCAATGCCTTCTGGTCTTTCATCGAGCAAAACCATCTTTCCGAACCCATTGACGAGATGTTGGCTTCAGTGCTTTCCGCTGAACCGGATGAGTTCGAGTCCGCTGCTGAAGCCGTTCAGAACAGAATCCTGGAATCACCGGTCCCCTCCTCTCTGGAAGAGGCTATACTGAAAGCATACGAGAACCTGGAGGTCAAAACTCGGAAAGGCATTCTCATTGCCATGCGGAGTTCGGCTGTAGGTGAGGACACGGAGGCCTCGTTTGCCGGACAGTACACCACCGTGCTTAACGTAGGGAAAGAGGAACTGCCGGCGGCCTACAAAACCGTTTTGGCCGGCAAATATTCCCCTCGGGCGATTCGATACAGAATGCGCACCGGCCTGGACGATCGGGACACCCCCATGTGTGTGGCCGGTGTCGTCATGATCGATGCACAATCCAGCGGCGTCTGTTATTCCACGGACCCTTCCGATTCCACCTCCTCTGAAGTGCAGGTGAGCGCCATATGGGGACTTGGTGAACATCTGGTCAGCGGCGAGGCATCGCCGGACACGTTCCATGTTGATAGGAAAACTCTTCGCATCACCGGAAAAGAAATCAATGAAAAAACGCACCGAATCGTTCTTGTCAAAGATGGCGGAACACGGTTGGAGGAAACGCCGGAAGCGGCCAAAGAATTACCGGCCATCGATGACGAGGTCGCTCGGTTACTTGCCGAATACAGCCTGAAGCTCGAAACACATTTCGGCTCTCCGCAGGATGTGGAGTGGTGCCTTGACCACTCCGGCCGGCTGTTTATTCTCCAGTCCCGCCCCTTGGGACTCAGCCAATCGCGCCGGCAGGATACGTCGCAGACGAAAGACCATCCCGGGCGCCCGGTATTGTTGTCCACTGGGAACAATGCTTCAAGAGGAACGGCATCGGGACGGGTCGTCCTGGGCGCCTCCCTCAAGGACGGACTCAAAGACGGCATTTTGGTGGCAAAGACGGCCTCTCCCGAATACGCCAAGTTTGCCGGCTCGATCAAGGGGATCATCACGGACCTGGGAAGCGTGGCGAGCCATCTGGCTTCCGTAGCCCGGGAATTCGGCATCCCCATGATCGTAAACACGGGCAATGCCACCGGTACCCTCGAGCCGGGAGCCACCATCACCATGGTGGCCGATACGACCACGGTTTACGACGGTAAAGTAAGCGAGCTGGAAGAAACCCGTCTGCCGGCCAAAGACAACGTTTTCCGAAGCCCCCTCCACCAAAAACTGGACGCCGTCCTGGCAAAGATTTCACCTTTGAACCTCACGGACCCGGAGGCCTCGACATTCACGCCGGAACACTGCGAAACCTATCACGACATTATCCGCTACAGCCATGAAAAGGTGGTCAAAGAGATGTTCGGTCTGTCCGGGCAAGCGGCGGCCGGCGTCAAATCCGTCAAGATGACATCAAGCATACCCCTGGCACTTTATTTCGTCGATCTCGGTGGTGGATTAGAGGAGAATTTGACCACCTGCGACGATATCACCCCGGAAGCCATCACTTCTGTCCCCATGAAGGCGCTCTGGCGCGGCCTTTCTCATCCGGGAATCAGTTGGGCCGGAGGCATCGGCGTGACTTCCAAAGACCTCATGCCCCTTATGGTCTCCGGGACGCCGCCGCAAATGGCCAGTTACGCCATTCTGTCCAATGAATATGTCAATCTCAGTATCAAGTTCGGGTATCACTATGCAACCATCGATATACTATGGACCGACAACCCGGAGGACAATTACATTTCCTTGCAGTTCGGGGGAGGCGCCGGTTCCTATCATGGCCGCTCCCTGCGGATTCATTTTATATCAGAGGTGCTTCAGGAGCTTGGGTTCATGTTGGATATATCCGGCGATGTCCTGGACGCCACGGTCAAAGGTTACGACGCTCCTAACATGGAAGAAACACTGGACCAACTGGGAAGGCTGCTCGCTTCCACCCGACTGCTGGATCTGGCGATACCGAGCCCGGACCTGGTCGAGAGCATGAAAGCGTCGTTTTTTTCCGGTGACTACAACTTCCTGCAGCGAACACAAAACCCTTTACCTCATTTTTATACCCCCACCGGGGATTGGACCCGTGTGGAAGAGGACGGCCGCACCCGTGGTCTCCAGGACGGTTCGAAGTCGGGAGAAGGTTTTTCATGCTCTCTGAAAAACATCATGGGTAAAATGGTTGGATCCAGGTATCAGCAATTTCTGGACCGTATGAACGCATACCACTACTTCCCGCTTGCGATTCTCAAGGACAGCTATGTAAAGGACGCCTTCATCCAGGTAACCGTGACGCCGGAAGCCGGTTGCCTGGACAATATGGGCGGCTTGGTGTTCGCATTGAGAAATCAAAGCAATTTTTTCGTGCTGAGCCTCGACGCCATGGAAAACAACGTTTCCCTTTTCGAGTTCGTCAAAGGCAGACGTGTGCAGCGGGCGGTCACGGAAAGAAGCATCCGGTCGGGAAAAGGGTATGTGGTCTCCGTTCAGGTTACCGGGACGAACGTAGAAGGATTCGTGGACGGTGAACCGGTCATTCAATTCGATGCGGAGAAATCCTTGGAAGGCTATGTGGGGCTTTGGACCAAGGCGGATTCCAAAGTCTATTTTGACGATCTTATTATTCAAGAAGGGGACAAGAAGCGGGTGGCGATTTTCTAACTGCGCAAATGCTGCTTGCGTAAATTTGGATTTGAAGTGATCCGGGTAAGAGGCGGTCATCACTTTATTCAGCTGAAGAGCATGCCCTTGGTCCTTCAACGGGTCGTTAACACGATGATTAGCGCCGGAATTTGGGTTCAGGGAAAACACGAAGAAATCCTCGTTGCCGTCAAGATCAGCAATCACCAACAGTGCAAGACCTATCGATTACCGGACGATGCCTTCATAACCATATAGAGGCACTCCACTTCTCCGTTTTGGCAAGGATGTTGAACTTTTTGGGTGCTCAGGGGCTATACCAGATGTTGTGCCCGCTTTCTTTTCTGATATAATGAAAAATCGCACTGCACCCCAGCCCGATTTCCAGATAAGCCGATCTCGTTCCGGTGAAATGAAGCCCTTGATTCTCACGTGTGAGGTATTAGGAGAACGAAATTGAGAGAATTCAGCGTAATCATTGAGAAGGATGAGGACGGTTATTTTGTCGGCTCTGTCCCGGCCCTTGGCGGATGTCATACTCAGGCAAAGTCCCTCGACACTTTAACGAGAAGAATAAAAGAGGCTATTGAGCTTTGCCTTGAGGTGGAAGAACCTGTATCCAACGAGTTTATCGGTGTGCAAAAAGTGGCCGTGAACTCATGACCGATTTTCCGGCCGGCTGCCGTGCGGTGAAGGGGGCGGAGGAGGATGAAGAGTTGATTGCAGCCGAAGGAGCCTCTCGGAACTGCTTCAGACCGAAATTGGCCAACAATGAAACAACGTCCCCGTATGCACAACCCTCACCTATTTAAACCCCTTTGACAATTTTATATAGATTTGCGATTAGTACCCAAAAAGAGGCACTTGCCATGAAAACATATAACGAATCCCCCAAGAGGGGGCTTACCCCGAAGGAAAGCTTCCTGATCGCAACCCTTGCCAGGGGCGATAGGAAGATGTTCGGAATAGAGGACGCCTCACCGCTTCTAGACATGGTTTCGGATTGGGGCCGATTTCTCTCTGCGGGTGTGAATGAGGGGGGAGTGAGGCTGTTGCGACGGCACGAGCGCACGGGTCGGCCCCTGGGAAGCGTGCATTTCCTCGATCGCTTGGAAGGTATGCTCGGTCGTTGTCTGCGGCCTCGGAAAGCAGGAAGAAAAGCCCATGCACGAGGGAAATAGATATGGATGTCCCCCGATTACACCCGATTACACGCATCCGCTTTCCAGTGCGGGGTTTCATTGGAGAATCTAGCTCCCACGTTAGGACGAGGTAAGTTTTGCGGTAAGGATTAACTCGCTCAAATCTTCTTATCCTACTCGTCTAAGAGCAGATAGATACTTGGCAGGAACCCCTTCGAGCCGTTATAAAGGAACTTAATCCATCCGATGTTTTCTCCCCACGCGTATCCGCTGAAAGATCCGGACCCCGGGTGGTACTTCACTCCATAATTTGCGGAATCGCAGGTTCCTGTGTTCGAACATGAAAAGCTGATCCAACCCGCATTTTCCGCCCACGCATAGCCGAAAAGATTATTGCCGGAGCCTCTTTTGACGCCGCCTTCGTTGGGACTGAAGTTGATCCACCCGATGTTCTCGGCCCAGACATGGCCGGTTACTTCCGTTGAGGTGACAGTCAAACCGGGTCCGTATGACGGGTTAAGGTTGATCCAACCCACGTTCTCCCCGTATGCGTATCCGCTTTGCGCATTGCATGGAGTACTGAAGAATCCCAAAGCGCAAAGGACTCCGACACAAGCTATCAGTACGATCGGCAGAGAATGTTTTTTTCCGTGCATTGAAAGAGCCATCCTTTGACAGGTGCATGGGCGCATAACGTTCGGATTTTGATCCGGTACCGACGACCAAAATCTATCAGTACATATGATTGGTTCCTATCGTGCATCCCGTGCAGGCCCCGAGGTTCGCGTCCGTGTTGCCGAACAGCATATTCCCGTCAACATAGCAATTCCCCGTGTCAAAGGCGATTCCGGTTTTGTTGCCATGTATGATACATTTCCTTATGATGCAGCCTTCTTCAGCATAGATTCCGTAATAATATCCCGATATCACGCAACCTTCCACCAAGTGTGCTTTTCCGAAAACCACAATGCCGTTTAAATATCCATCGGCTATTCGTAGATTGGTCAGTATGCAACCCGTTGATCCCGGCTGCGCGTTGACGCCGCTGCCGGCGAAGCCCTGGATAACTCCATTCTTGACTTCTACCCTGCTGTGAGCGTCAATGAGAACTCCGATCTCCGAAATGGAACCGGAACCTTTGAGTCTGTAGCCCATCAAATCCACAGTAACGTCGTCGGCTTGGATGTGAATGGCGGCGAAGGTTCCCGAAGGGGGCTGTAGGTTGCCGGTAAGGTAGTACGACCCGGATTGCGTTATTGGGAACGGCACCGATATAATGGGAATGCGCGGTTCCACCTGGTCGAGGTTCTTCATGGTTGAGGCCGGAGGTCCGGGAGGCGGTTCAAGGCTGCCGGCATAGAGCGGGGGTGCGGAAAGAGCCGTCAAAACAATCAGGGAAACCAAGCATGTGAAACAGACAGATAATCTTTTCATATTGCACCCCTTTGTCGCGGGTCAATGGCCGATTGTGCACATTGAGTGAAACCGCTTCTTCTTCGGAGCGGTAAAAGTGGAGAGCAAGGTCCTGCACGTGAAACGGCAAACACTATGAGGGGCCGACCCTGTTTTTTGCACAGAATACACCCGTCATGTCCCGGGGTCAAAGAACTTCTCCCGGGTCTTAGCCCCACTCGAGAATTGTCCTAAAGTGGTGTCGTAATAGGGAATCACGCATACGCTCCGTAGCAAGTGAAAAAAAGCAAATCCCATTTTGACGCTTTAGAGCCAATGTCACTGGATGGCCGTGGATAGGACAATGGTGCCATATCCTATTTGATTGGTTGTAGCCTCCGCATCCGATGCCGACATCGGCTACGTCTACATCCGTAACCGACACGAAATAGGAGTCTCCGTCAGGGCTCATGATTATCAGCTCGTGGTCACCGGCGCCTCCGGACAAGTCTTTGTTGAGAAGATGAACGGACTTAGGGTAATGACCTCACAAGGCGCACGCCGCGGGTGTAAAATCTGTCGCCGGGCATGTTGTAATTGCGTTCCGCCACCCGGCACTCTGCCGCATAGCAGTTCCAGCAGCCGCCTCGATACACCCGGAAGCCGCCTCCCGAGCCGCCGGTGGGATCTGTTACCGGGCCCACGGGATCGAGACCGTAATCAGGGTCCCACCAATCCTGCACCCACTCCCAAACATTGCCGTGCATGTCGTACAGTCCCCAGGCGTTGGGGTGTTTCCGAGCTACGGGATGGGTCGTGTCTTCCGAGTTCCCGCAGTACCATCCCATGAGGTCCAGGTTGGGGTCCAGGAGACAATAAGTTTGTATTATTTCGCCGTTGGCAAAAGCGGTGGTGGATCCGGCCCGGGCGGCATACTCCCACTCGGCCTCCGTGGGCAGGCGATAAGGGGTTCCCTCTCCGAGAGCGGCCGACCAAAAATTTAACCGGAAGATAAAATCCTGAACATCATACCAGGACACCGAGTCCACCGCGCAGTCATCGCCGCATGTATTGAAATGGGACGGGTTGTCTCCCGCCATGATCGCCTTCCATTGTCCCTGGGTCACCTCCGTGGTTTGCATATAGAATCCTTTGGTCAACCGCACCTGGTGCAGAGTCTCGTCGTAGTCCCTTTCGAGTTCACTCTCCGGGCTGCCCATCATGAATGTTCCGGGAGGAACATACACAAAACTCATACCCAGGAAATTGACGAACGTGCCCGGGTGACGGCATTTTTCGCTCATCGGTACGGGAATGACAAACAGATCGTCGCTTCCCGGGGATGGGGAAACCATAAGCAAGAACAGGATCATCATTATCGTGAGCCTGAACGTTAGGCCGGACATAACCTCCTCCTCCTTGGATCTAAGCCTTGGATTCCAACCTTTCGAAGGGATCAAAGACAAAACGGACCGTGACTTCGCTTCTTCGAACGGCGACTTTCCGCTGGTGAATCGAGGAAGACCATCCATTCGGAGCATCGGTTCGGCCTTTTCCAGGCCGCAGGGCCGCGACTGCGTATGTTCCCGCTGTACCGTCTCGAAGCTTCGGCCCCCACTACGCAAAGATCCTGAAAATGGTTCAGGGTATCGATCGCAACAAACGGAAGCCCACGTAGTGGCTGGAGCTGAATGGGTTGAAGCCGTTGCGAGCGGCCGATCGGCAGCCCTGCGCGTAGTTGCCCGAGCCGCCGCCGCGATACACCCGGTACTCGCCCGCCGAAGGCCCGGTGGGATCCGTTACCGGCCTGACGGGAACGAGACCATAGTCTACATCATACCAGTCCTGCACCCACTCCGAAACGTTGCCGTGCATGTCGTACAGTCCCCACGCATTGGGCTGTTTCCATGCCACGGGATGGGTCGAGCCTCCCGCGTTCCCGCAATACCATCCCATGAGGTCCAGGTTGGGATCCACCGGGGTGCAGTTGAACGTCTCGACGCTGATATCGCCGTTGGCAAAGGCCGTGGTGGACCCGGCCCGGGCGGCGTACTCCCACTCGGCCTCCGTGGGCAGACGATAGAGTTTCCCCTCTCCCTCACCGGCCGACCGGTAGTTCAGCCAGAAAAGAAAGATCCTGATGTCGTCCCAGGACACTTTCTCCACGGGACAGTCGTCGCCGCAAGTGTTGAAAACGGAAGGGTTGGCACCCCACATCACGGCCTTCCATTGCCCCTGGGTCACTTCCGTGGTCTGCAGGTAGAATCCTTTGGTCAATCGTACCTGGTGCGAAGGCTCATCCGAGCTCCTTCCGGCCTCACTCGCCGGGCTGCCCATGAGGAACGTGCCTGGAGGAATGTAGGTAAACCTCATGCCGAGCCAGTTTACAAAGACTCCGGGATTGTCGCAATTGGGCACCGGCACCGGTATTATTACCGCACCGTCATCCGCTGCATGGGAGATGAAGCAACTCAATCCCACTCCAACGATCAGAAACAACATAATAAGCAGGTTCTTCAAAGTGCTCCCTCCTTGGGTTTCATCGGAAATTTTATCTCGGCCGTTGAAAGAAGGAAAGATCTCCAGTAAGGATTAACGCGCTCAATGGTTCTCATCCTCGTCCTTCAAAAACAGATTAGATACCTGGCAGGAACCAATCAAAAGGTCCGAAATCCGACGACAGGACGCGTGTGACGGGATGAATGAACTACTGAATATGTCACCATTTGCAGTCGCCGTATTCCGCCGCTCTTCCCAGACCAAGAGCACCTGCTACCAGAGCAATCCCATAATGGCCGTGAACCAAGACGGCAGGCATTCGCCCGATTGGAACGTCCCCACGTACGGCACCGTATTGGAACACACTGCGGTGACCGTATATTCGCCCACCTGGCTGGCAACGAGATCCGCAAATACGATGTCCCCTTTCAGGTCCGTCCAGCCCACGCGCTGGTCCGAGGGAACTCCGGATCGGGAAACGGTTACCCTCGCCAGCCACACGGGAGATCCGTCGAGCCGTTGGACATGGACTTTGAAATCGTGGGGCTTGTTTTGCCAGGGCCACTTGGTTGGATGGTCCACGTCAAGATATCCTGGAGCCGAGGTTTGGATCTCCATGGACGGATCGCCGAACCAATGATACATTTCGAAATGAGCTATCGACCAGTCCGAAAGAAATATTTTCGTGTTCATTTAGAACTTACCCGCGTTCAGTACGTCCCCCATTCGAGGAAACCAGAGTAGCGGCCCCTCGCTTGGTATGAATCCGGGCCAGATCGCGTCGGTCCATCCCCACATGAGGCGGTCGTTATAAATGGCGTCGGTTACCTGCGTCGCTCCAATTACGCCCACCGGCCCTCCCATGGCGCAGTAGCTTTCCAGAAACTCGACGAACGATTCTTCATGAAATCCGGTATAATCGGTGTCTTCAAGATAGGGATAGTCCGTTTCATTGTGGAACCATCCGGTTTTGCAGTCCACGCTCCAGACTACCGGCGATTCCCCCCCAGCGAATCTGAAGATCGGCAAGGTGAAACGAATGGAAATAGGGTTCCACCCAATGCTGGCGGCCGCCGTGGTCCCGATGCGTGATAAGAAAAGTACCTTCTTCAAAAGCCCTTTTTATGTCCGTGCAGTCGCCGTCCCAGGCGAAGCTAGGCCTGCTCAGATAGGTGGGGAGGTAGAGTCCCCCGGATCGCCCGCTGTGCCGCCTCCGAAATTCGCCAGGGCAAGCAACTGTCCGTCATTCCATCTCTGCGGGTTCACTTCGGGTTTGGCGTAGTAAATTCGAGTGACGTTCTTGTTGATGCCGTAGCTAGGAAAGGACAGGAAGACGGCCAGGTCTTCCGACGTCATGGTGTATCGGCTGTCTTCGATGCCGTCCGGCACGAGATTATATTCGGGTATGGCGACATCCTGAAAATAGGCGCAAATAGCAACGTCATCATAAAACGTGTTGAGCACGGGGGGAGCTTTTTCGTACTCGATGATGCGATCCACATGGTCCATGGCGTCCGCCGCGCTGCCTACCGACAACAACCTGCCGATGGCTAGATCCGGCGAGCAATCGTCTCCATCTATGGCGGCGTAATACAGGTCCGTCCCTATGTACCCCTCCCTGTTGCTGCCGGTGACATCGTCGTCCCAAGGATGGGGAGTCACATATCGGCAGGGTATAAACTCCGCGTCTCCGACGAATAGCACGTAGGCGGGAGGTATGTCCAGGGAAACGTAACACCATCTGATCAGTTCATAGATTTCGCTTACCGTTGGGGAAGGAGATATGATCGTAAGCACTCTGAAACCGATCTGTTCTTTCCTTGCGGCGAGTTTGTAGGCGGCCGACGAAAATGTCGTGTGGCTGATGATGATGTAGTCCCAACCGAATGCCCCGTCCGCTTTGGACAATCCTTCCCCTTCGATGGCTGGTTTTCGGATTCCTTTCTTTTCGCTTTCTCCAAGGGCGAGAACCACATCTGCATTGGGCGCCATGCCGCGCATCATCTTATCAAAGGAAGCCGTCCTGAGACGCCGATCGAGAGGCGACGGTATTCCATCGAACCGCACCGTGACGGTGAGGTCCCGCTAGACGGAAAGCGTTTTGCGTACCGGATTGTACTGGAAAGGATAGATCCACAAAACGGTGCACTCTTGGCCCCGTATGATCTTGGTGGGTTCCATCCAGGCGAAATCCCCGGGATAATCGGTGTCGGTCCTGTACAACTCCTCATCCTTGGTGAACGGGGATCGGGGTACTCCTTCCATGTCAGGCTCCGGCGGTTGGATCGGCGGCAATTCAACCTTCTGGTACACAATGGACCGACCTGGGTGGGTTTCCAGTTCTGCGCGTACACCGTTGGGAATCAGGATCCAGGTGCCGAATACGGGAACATTGGGACCGCCTACTCGGTAGA
>Ga0068714_10006934_pt1 | contig 11273 bp, 8 predicted proteins | sample MTBNYHSulfiMetaG_FD_62988 | JGI IMG/M metagenome (GOLD analysis project Ga0068714, IMG submission 62988) | Enrichment culture microbial communities from rom New York Harbor, USA that are MTBE-degrading - MTBE-NYH (New York Harbor Sulfidogenic)... | ecosystem: Environmental > Aquatic > Marine >... | reverse complement strand
CCATAGAAGCCGGATGCCTCTCTTGCGGCAACGTCTTTGCCGTTGAGAACTACGTGTATGTCTGCCCGAATTGCGGGAGTGGGGACCTGACCATTCTTTCCGGGAAGGAGTTGCAGATCCAGGATTTCGAGACGCCGGATATGTGAATATAACTAAGTGCGGCGGCGTTGGGAAAGGACCCCAATAAACGCCGTGCACTTATCCGAACGGCTTGTTTTCCAACCATCCTGCTCCGGTCCGGGCATTAACCGGCAAGCTGCGAATCACCCACATTCATAGGAGGGTCGGACCCTGAAAGTACCTGTCGTCAGAAATATTTTAGAGGCCAACAAGAGAATTGCCGACGAGAACCGCGCCGTCTTTAGCTCGAAGAAGATCCTGGTCTTGAACCTGATGAGTTCACCGGGCGCCGGCAAAACCACTCTTCTGGAAAAGACCATTGACCTGCTCAAGGATCGATTGCGGATAGGAGTCATTGAAGGAGACATTCAGACGTCCGCTGATGCGGAGCGCATCGCCGGACACGGCGTCCAGGTGGTTCAAATCAATACGGACGGGGCTTGCCATTTGGATGGGAACATGATTCGGGAAGCCCTGACCGAGTTGGATCTTGACGCCTTGGACCTGCTTGTGGTGGAGAATGTAGGTAATTTGGTCTGCCCGGCGGAGTTCGATGTCGGCGAAAACCACAAAGTGATGATCCTGAGCACAACGGAAGGGGATGACAAACCCAAAAAATACCCATTGATGTTTCAGGAATCCAGTGTGCTGCTGGTCAATAAGATTGACCTTCTGCCCTATATCAACTGTCGAATGGAGGTGATACGTCAGGAGTCCGCGGAGATTAACCCTAATCTGAAGGTTCTCGAAATCTCCGCTACTACGGGAGAGGGTCTTCCTCTGTGGACGAATTGGCTGGAGGAACAGATCCGACAAATCCGGGGAACGGATTGACGCTCGATCGTCGGATTCGAATGCTGATTTCGGGAATCGTACAGGGAGTCGGATTCCGGCCGTTTATCTACAACTTGGCGAGAAGCCGAAATCTAGGCGGTTTTGTGATCAATACGGCCGGTGGCGTCGAGATAGAGGTTTCAGGGACGACCAAAGACATCGATGAGTTTGTTTTCCTCATAAACAAGAACCCTCCTAGCCTGGCTTACATTACCGACGTTCGAGTGGAAGAGCTTCCTTTCGCCTCTATCGAAGGTTTTTCAATAGAACACAGCCGTGGCGGAGCGCAGCGATCAGCCCTTGTATCGCCGGACGTCTGTGTATGTAGTGACTGCCTTTCAGAATGCTACGATCCGGGCGATCGGCGGTTCAGGTATCCTTTTATCAATTGCACCAATTGCGGCCCTCGTTACACGATCATCCGTGATATTCCTTACGACCGCCCCAACACCACCATGTCCGAGTTCGTGATGTGTCCGCGGTGTCTGGAAGAATATAAGGATCCCGAGGACCGGCGATTCCACGCTCAGCCCGACGCATGCTGGTCCTGCGGTCCCTCACTGTCCCTCTGGGATACGAGAGGGAATCCCATGCCGGCGGGGGATCCGATCCGTAAGGCGGCCGACCTCCTGCTCGATGGCCGCATTCTCGCTGTGAAGGGTCTGGGGGGGTTCCATCTCGCGGCTGACGCCACGCGCAATGATTCCGTTACCTTGCTGCGTACCCGGAAACAGCGGTTCGAAAAACCTCTGGCCGTTATGGTAACCGATGTGGAGACCGCTCGAGCATTTGCCGACGTGGGCCCGGAAGAAGCTTCGCTTCTGGAATCGCCTCAGCGTCCCATTGTGCTCCTCGCGAAAAAGAACACTCGATATATAGCGGAGCAAGTGGCTCCTTTGAATCCGAATTTCGGAGTCCTGCTCCCATATACGCCACTACATTACCTGCTCCTGGACGCTGTTGGAAAACCGTTGGTTATGACCAGCGGCAATTTGAGCGAGGAACCCATAGTCGCGGCAAATGAGGAGGCGTTTCAAAGGCTGGGTGCGTTCGTGGACGCTTTTTTGATGCACAACCGAAAGATCCATCAGCGATGTGACGACTCGGTTGCCCGCGTATCAGGCGGGAAGCCCCGTATCATTCGGCGATCCCGTGGTTACGTCCCTATGCCGGTCTTCTTGGAAGAGAGCACGGTGGAAACGTTGGCAACAGGGGGTGAATTGAAAAATACCGTGTGTCTCACTAAAGAAAACCGGGCTTTCGTCAGTCAGCACATCGGGGATATGGAAAATCTCGAAACGTTTGAGCTCTTCAAGGCCACTATTCACCATCTGGAGAGTATTTTGGAGCTCCACCCGCGGATCTTGGCTCACGATCTGCATCCCGATTATATGACCACCGTCTTCGCCAAAGAAGAAGAACATCGGTTCGAAAAAAGAATCGCTGTACAGCACCATCACGCGCATATTGCGAGCTGCATGGGGGAGCACGGGCTTCAAGGACCGGTGATCGGACTGGCCATGGACGGGACGGGATACGGTGAGGACGGAACCGTCTGGGGTGGAGAAGTTCTGCTGGCTCATGCCGACCGCTACGAGCGCTGGGGTCATTTTTCCAACCTGCTCATGCCGGGCGGAGAAAAGGCGATCAAAGAACCGTGGCGCATGGCTGTAAGCTTTCTCTACCGGACCTTCGGCGAACGGATGAGGTCATTGAATCTGGATTTGTGGCGAAGGATCGCTGAGGACCAAATCGATGTTCTGGTGCAGATGATGGACAAAGAAATAAACTCGCCTCAGACGTCCAGTTGCGGGCGGCTGTTCGACGCGGTCTCCAGTCTTCTCGGAATTCGGGATTTTGTAACGTATGAGGGACAAGCTGCGATCGAACTCGAGGCGCTCTCCGATTTTAAGGAATCTCACGAGTATCCTTTCGACCTCGTCCGGGAGAAGGGAACCGTTATCCTCAAATCCGAATCCCTGTTCGAACCTCTGGTTATGGACTTGCTGAACGGAGTTCACAGGGGGACCATAGGATCCCGTTTCCATCATACTCTGGTTTCGGCCTGGGCCGAGTTCTGCACCCGGGCAAGGGAGGAAAGCGGCATCAACCAGGTGGTATTGAGCGGTGGCGTTTTCCAGAACCGGTTTCTGTTCGAAACCGCTTCAGAAAGACTAGCGTGCAAGGGTTTCGAAGTATATGTACACGATAAACTTCCAACCAACGACGCCTGTATCAGTTTTGGACAGGCCGTGGTAGCCAACGCCGCGCTTCGAGCATCGGACAGATCGGGCTGACCCATCCGGATTCCGGACATGTAAAGCAGACGAGTATGAAGTATTTAGATGAGTATAGAGATCCTGACCTGGCCGCAAACCTGATCCGGCGGATCAAGAGTCTCGGCCGGAAACCGGTACGATTGATGGAGATTTGCGGAACACATACGGTTGCCATTTTTCGACACGGTATCCGCTCCGTGCTTCCGGAAAACCTCATCCTGGTTTCAGGCCCCGGGTGTCCCGTGTGTGTGACGGCCCAAATCGACATCGACCGATCCATAAAACTGGCCCGTAACCCTGATGTCATCGTGACGACTTTCGGCGATCTGGTGCGGGTTCCGGGAAGCGGATCGTCCCTGGCGAGGGAAAAGGCGGAAGGAGCGGATGTACGAACGGTCTACAGCACTTTTGACGCTCTAACTATCGCCCGGAATCATCCGGATCGCAAAGTGGTGTTTCTGGGCATTGGATTCGAAACCACCGCCCCGACCGTCGCAGCAGCCGTCATGACCGCCCGGCAGGAGGGCCTGAAAAACTTCAGTGTACTTTCTTTGCACAAGCTGCTGCCGCCGGCCATGGAGGCCCTTCTCTCCGGAGGCGAAACCCGGATAGATGGATTCATCTGTCCCGGCCATGTCAGCACCATCATCGGTACAAGCGCCTACGAGGCGGTCGTTCGGCAACACGGAACTCCCTGCGTAGTGGTCGGCTTCGAGCCGACGGATATATTGGAGGGTTTGTATCGCCTGATCCGAATGTTGGAGAAGAATCAAGCCGGAGTCGAAATTCAGTACAGGCGCGCCGTTCGACCTGAAGGTAATGTCAAGGCCATGCAGTTGCTCGGAACGGTCTTTGAACCCACTCTAGCGGCGTGGCGAGGGTTGGGAGTGATCCCCGACAGCGGCCTGAAAATTCGCCAGGCCTTCTCCCTCCATGACGCCGCACAGTCTTTTGATTTGGAAGTCCCCGTGCCTGAGGATCCGAAAGGCTGCGCTTGCAGCGAGGTGATCCGAGGTCTGAAAACACCTCTCGACTGCGCCTTCTTCGCATCGAAATGTACCCCGGAAGAACCCGTTGGACCCTGCATGGTTTCGACTGAAGGCACGTGTGCCGCTTATTACAAATACCAAGTTTAGAACAATTGTCCAATCCAAACACGATGGGGTAAATCTTTTGAAAGTGGAACGCATACTTCTGGATCATGGAAGTGGGGGAAAACTTTCCCATGAACTCGTTCAGTCCTGCTTCTTGCCTCTCTTGGGAAAGGGGGCCTCGCATCAGTTGAACGATAGTGCTAATGTGGAAATCGATAACACCGGCTTGGCCATCACTACGGACTCGTTTGTTGTGGACCCGATTTTCTTTCCCGGGGGCGATATCGGACACCTTGCCGTATGCGGTACGGTAAACGACCTGTCCATGGCGGGTGCGCGTCCCCTGTGGCTGACGACAGCCTTTATCCTGGAAGAGGGCCTTCCAATGGAAGACTTACATCGGATTGTCGATTCCATGGGAAAGACGGCGCGAAAAGCCGGCGTCGATTTGGTGGCCGGGGACACCAAAGTGGTTCCCAAAGGCAAGGCGGATAAGCTGTTCATCAACACCACGGGAGTCGGTGTTGTGAAAAAGGGACGGACCTTCGGGGGGCAGTTTGCGCGTCCGGGCGATCAGATTCTTATTTCCGGTACGCTTGGAGATCATGGAGTGGCGATTCTCTCCGCCAGGGAAGGATTGGCTTTCGAGACCCCCGTGTTGAGCGATTCCACGCCTCTTTGGGATTTGACGAGAACCATACTGGATACCGGCGCCGACATTCAAGTTATGCGAGACCCGACACGGGGCGGATTGGCCACCACCTTGAATGAAATTGCCCTGCAATCGGAATTGGGCATCGAAATTCTGGAGGGCGACCTGCCTTTCAGGGAAGCGGTGTCGAGTGCTTGCGAAATTCTGGGACTGGATCTGCTATTCCTGGCCAACGAGGGAAAGATGCTGGTGTTCGTCAGCAAAGATGAAGTCAATATGGTGCTGGCTGCAATGAAGGACCACCCGGACGGAAAAGAGGCCCGACGCATCGGAGAAGTCGTATCGGACCATCGCGGGAGGGTGGTAATGCGGACTCGCATCGGCGGCAGGCGTATTGTGGATATGCTGACCGGTGAACAGTTGCCAAGGATCTGCTGATACGAATCCTGCGTGAAGATCGGCAACCGGTTTCACATGGAGTAGCTACCTGAGGAATGGTCTCATCGGGCAATAGCGACCGGAGTCCACCCGGCAAGTCGAATCCGAGTGCGGCGCTTGACCCAACGCCCGATGCAGTTGCGGCCTTGCCGAAAAGATAACCCAGACAACGAGAACCGGACGTTCTTACTTACGTATATCTATGCACAAGCGTCTTTTCTTTTACATATTGAAAGAAATGCAGGGTCCATTCTGGGTCAGCATCCTGGTGTTCACCATGGTCCTCATTCTGGGCCGGATTATGCAACTGATAGACATGATGGTGAATCGGGGTGTTTCCCTCCTCGACGTACTCACATTGATCGGATCCATCCTTCCGTATTTCCTGGTTTTCATAATACCCATGGCCATGCTTATGGCCGTGCTTATGGCCTTTCTCCGCATGGCTTCGGACAACGAAATCACGGCCATAAAGAATGCGGGTGTCAGTCTATACCAGATGCTGCCCTCTGTGGCTGCTATGTCGCTGTTCAGCTACTTTTGTACCCTTCTCCTATCCTTGTACGTATTACCCTGGGGAATCCAGTCGACACAGATAACGCTGGGGAAACTTCTCCATGCAAATGCGGATATAGTAATGAAGGAGGGCGTTTTCAACGAGGTCATGGGCAAGACCGTTATTTACATGAGACGGTATGCGCCAAAAGAAAAGCTCATGGAGGACATACTGATTTCCGATGAGCGAGACCCCCAAATGAAGAACACTATTGTGGCGAGGCAAGGCAGATTGGTCCCGAATATAGATGGCGACGTGATATCCCTTCGTTTGTATGATGGCGTTATTACCCGAGTGGACCCCAACTTTCAATCCAGCCAGATCGTGTCTTTCACACGTTACGATCTCAATCTACCCGTCCCGTCTTACCAGAGATTCCAGGAAGAAAACATCGATTCCATGAAACCCAAGGCCATGAACCTGGCGCAGTTGAGAAAAGTGATCCGGATGGGCAAGCCGGGGTCCGCACGTCACCAGATGGCTCTGATGGAATACCACCGGCGATTCGCATTGCCCGTGGCCTGTCTGGTAATGGCGCTGCTGGGAGTCAGTCTGGGAGTCCAGTTTTCCGGCACGAGGAAGGCGCTTGGCATGGTCATCGCCTTGGCTGTTTTTTTTGTGTACTTTATTCTGTTGAGCGCCACGAAAAGCTTGGGAGAGGGAAACAACGTACCTGTTGTGGTGGGCACCTGGACGCCAAATGTGCTTTTCGGCTTCGCTGGAATCTATATGCTGATCCAGACGGCGCATGAACGCCGCTTCGAATGGGTGAACAGGCTTTTGATTTTGCTGTCCAACTTAGCAGCCGGTAAAGATCGCCAAGAATAGTGTTTCGTTGGTAAAAGGATGCGCGCTCCTTCTCAACGGCGGATAGCTGCGAAACTTTTTCTCGAACACCAATTAGGTAATTCACCTCGATAAGATGCCGACGGAGCCGGTCCGGCCGGCCTTCGTAAGATTGTATTCTTAATCCCCGATCGTCCTGAAATAGGCTTTGATGGATTTAGAATGCCGACATATAAATTATCACCGAAAAGAAGGGCCTTTTCAAATCCTCGGAAACAAGTCATTATTGACATTGAAGGTGTGTTGTGTTACGAGCCTTGAGCAAAGTTTCACATAATTGGCGCGATATCATTCACTGAGAGGAAAAAAGAGATGAGCCGGTTGTTCAAGTCCCCTTTACTGGAAGTGAACGTCATGTTGGCGGTGCTCGTTATCTGTTTCGTGGCTATGGGACTCTTATCCTGGGGAGCGGAAGCGCCGCCCGGAGGTATGTCCGGAGGAACCATATGGATGTGGCTCTTCGGGTTCTTTCTGCTGAGCTTCGGCATCGCGCTGGTCGCTGTGATCGGAGGCATTGGAGGGGGGGTTCTGTTTACACCCTTCATGCTCGCATTCACACCCGTTGATAGCTTGATCGTGAGAGCCACGGGCCTTATCGTAGCCATGTTCAGCGGCCTGATATCCACAGGCCCTTTCATGCGGGGAGGCTTGGCCAATCTCAGAATTTGCATCTTCTGCGCCGCAGCCTATGGGGTCGGCGCCTTTGTGGGTGCGCAAGGCGCCATCTATGTAGCTCAAAATTTGGGGGAGGCCGGCGAAGGCGCTGTCAGACTTGCCCTCGGAATCATCCTTTGCTCCCTTGCCGTGTATTTCGTCGTCGGGGGAAAAAAGATCGAATGGCCTGAAGTGAAGAGAGTAGACGGCTTTACCAAATGGCTGAAGCTGTCTCAACCGTACTATGAAGTTTCTCTCGGAAAAGTGATTGATTACCCGCTCACGAGGGCGGGGGGCGTTATCGCAGCCATCGTAGGGGTCGGTCTGCTCTCCGGCTTTTTCGGCCTGGGCGCCGGCTGGGCCATCGTTCCCGCACAAAACTTGATCATGGCGGTTCCCCTCAAAGTGGCGGCGGCCAACAGCGGCGTTCTCCTCGGTATGGGAGACTGCATAGCCGTGTGGCCGTACCTTCTGATGGGAGCCATTATTCCCGTATTCGCGGCTCCGTGGCTTGTCGGGCAGGTCTTGGGAGGATTGTTGGGAGCAGTGATACTCATCAGAGTCAAAGCCGGATTTGTCAGGTACCTGCTGATCGGCTTCATGTTTTTCGCGTGCTTTGGGCTGCTGGCCAAGGGACTGAACATGTTGGGAATCATTGGGGAGCTTCCGATCTGGGTCAACGGCTTGGTCTTTGTCGTTATTTTTGCAGCTGTCACCCGATCGATCATCCGATTTACTAAATCCGAATTGTAAGAGGAGGTGAGAGAAATGAGCCCTGAAGCAAGACCTAAAATGCCGCGTGCGCAAATTGTCTACGGCGAGATGGTATATTGGATCACCATCATAGCCTGCATCATCTGCATGATCGGGCCGCTGATCTCCATCGCCTCCCCGGACAACAACGTTCTCAATCCACACTATCTTTTTGCCTCGATTTTTCAGGGCCACAGCGCCGAGACAGTGTGGCAGGAAGTCGGCGGCGGATTTCCGGGGGGTCATTTCTATCTTTCAAACTTGACCAAAGGCGACGGCTTTACACAGTTCGGACTGGCGTTGGGTTGCAGCGTCGCCTTGTGGGCCCTGATTACCGCAGCCATAGCGTATTTCACGCAAAGAATCTACATCTATACGGTACTGTCTCTTTGGGTCGCAATGCTCGTCTCTCTGGCCATGTTGGGCATTGTGAAGGCGCACTAGATCGGGTCGCCTTTTCTTCTCTCCGCACGCAAGTATCGTTTCAAAAACAATTCCGGGGAAGTCCGTCCTGACGGGTTTCCCCGGATAGCGGTCCCGGCCTCCTGTATTGCTTATGTCCAATCCGTATTGAAATATCGGATTTCGCTATTTCCCGAGGGCCCGACGGCACGTTTCCAGGTGGCGTTGAGCCTGAGAATGGTTCGGAAATTTCGAGAAGCACTCGAGTCCTTCTTTGAAACGGCCCAGGTTCATGTAACTGATACCAAGACAGACATTGAGTTCCGCGTTGTCCGGAAACCTTGCCACGCCCTCCGCCAGCAGGCGGATCGATTCCCCGTATTCCCCGCGTTTTTGTTTGATCGTTCCCAATCCCAGATAGGCCCGTACGTTGGGATAGTAATCCAGAGAGCGTTCGAACAGTCTCTCGGCCGTAGCTTCTTTCTCAGGTATGGTATCGATTGCGGCATAATCTCCATGAGTGAACGTCAGACCCAGCCTCGAAAGAAATTCGGCGTGCATGGCAAATAGATCCGGGTCGTCTACGAGTTCGACGGCATCTGCAAAGTCCGGGAGATGGCGATGGTAGTCCGATCGCAGTTTTTCTCCAAAAGACAGCACTAGGTCCTTCGATAAAGCGGGATCGGTTTCCCAGTACATGATATCCTCGATATCCTCCAGCCAGATATCGTCGTCGAGTTGCAGTCGTCGGATCATATCGTCGTAAAGAGCCGTTCCGGGGAAGATGTCCAAAATATAAAAAACAATGCTTAGAGGCTTGATCTCGTGAATCAGATCAATGGTTTCCTGTATGGTCTCCTCTGTTTCGCCCGGACACCCATAAATCAGGTAGGCGCGAGAGAGAATGCCGTATTTGGTGGTGAGATTGAAAGCTCTGCGGATCTGATCGTTGGTGATATCCTTCTTAAGGCGTTTCCGGATCTTTTCGGAACCGCTTTCAACACCGTAGCTGATCTGTATGCAACCCGCCTTTCGCATCCAGTACAGAATTTCTTCATCCACGTATCCAACATGTGATATGGCGTACCAGGTGATCTTCAAATTACGTTCGAGGATCTTCTTACAGATGGAAATAACACGGTCTCGATTTATGGTAAACGTATCATCCGAAATATAGAAAAACGAAACGCCTTTTTGGACGAGGAGTTCTATCTGATCGACAAAATAGTCCGGCGCATGGGTACGGATTTTTCGTGCCCAAAAGGTCGGCGACGCACAAAAAGTACACTTGTTCACACAGCCGCGAGAAGAAGCCACATGTTGGTAAGAAAAATACCGGGCCGGATTGGGCAGTTCGTCCAGATGCTCGATAGGTTTCTCGTCTTCCGTCCGAACGTTTTTCCCTCGCTTTCTGAAAGCGATTCCTCTGACCTTTTCGATGCCTTCAAAATCGCCGGCGGAAAGGTGCTGTATCAGGTTCGAAAACGTTCGTTCGCCTTCGCCTATCACAATCATATCAATTTCGGGAAAATGAGTAAGAAAATGCTCCCACAAGCAGGTGGGCGTCGGCCCCCCGAAAACGACTTTAACCTCGGGATCGATCTTCTTGGCGATACGTGCGATTTCAATACCGCCCCAGCGGTTGGCGTTCAATATCGAGCACCCTATGACATCCGGCCTTCTACGGATCAACTCCCGCTCGATGTCGGATGGCCTGTTTTTCATATCGAACCAGTTCAGTACTTCAACCTGGTGCCCTTTTTCCTTCAAAACGGCTGCAATGTACCAAAGGCCGATGGGGACGATCTTGACATCATCGGCTTGGAGGCGGTTTTCTAAAGGATAGGGATAGATGAGGAGAATTTTCACGATGCTACCGCGTGTCCTTTGTGATTCGGATGACTGGAACAAACCGTTTGAAAGCGTCTCAGGGTAAATTTGATCGCGACGCCGACATCGAAAACCGTTTCGAGCGTTTCGCCATTGATTAATATATCAAAACCGATGACTCGAATCCACCTTGAGAACCTGCTTTCCCATGCCGCCTGGATCCACCGATTCTATCGGTGGGTTTCGAGTGCCTTGATTTATCAATCCTACAGGGTTTTCAGTAGTTTCAGGTATTGCCGGTATGGCCGGGATAGTTCAAAATAGAAATCTCGAAAGCATCAGGAGGGAACGAATATGAAACGGATTCGCATAGTAGTGAACGCAGGGGCGCTCCTACTTGTTTCAGCATTGGCCACGATGACGGGTGCGGCGCAAAAAATGCCCGTATTTGTAAGCATAGCTCCCCAGGCCTATTTTGTGAACAAGATAGGAGAAGGACTCGTTGAAACCTGGGTAATGGTTGAACCGGGCGCGCAACCCCATACCTACGAGCCGAGACCCAAACAAATGATTGCTCTTTCCAGGGCCAAGATCTATTTTACTGTAGGCACAGAGTTTGAATCCGTCTGGCTCGACCGGTTCAAAGCCGTCAACCCGAACCTGAAAATCGTCCACACGGACGCCGATATCAAAAAGTTCCCAATGGAAGAGGTTCATTACCAGGAGGATGAAAAAGAAGACCATCCCGGCCCGTCTTCGAAGGAAGTTCCGAAATCGAAGCATGAGCAGCAGCATGTTCACGGCATCAAAGATCC
>Ga0068714_10006933_pt1 | contig 11273 bp, 10 predicted proteins | sample MTBNYHSulfiMetaG_FD_62988 | JGI IMG/M metagenome (GOLD analysis project Ga0068714, IMG submission 62988) | Enrichment culture microbial communities from rom New York Harbor, USA that are MTBE-degrading - MTBE-NYH (New York Harbor Sulfidogenic)... | ecosystem: Environmental > Aquatic > Marine >... | reverse complement strand
ACTACACACAATCGCTAACAGGTTATCGACACGGATCATCTTCGCTTTTGTGGCCGTGATCCTCGCCACGACGATGGCCGCAGGTGCGCCGGCATACTGGTTCATTCGCGCGCAAATGGAGAGGGAGGCCTGGGCGCACGTGGCAGATGGCGAACAGGTGACCCAGGCCTTGCTGGACGCCGAGATGGACCACATGAATGGCCTGGCGGTCCTGGCTTCCCAGCGCCCCACATTGCAGAGACTATTGCTGGAGGTCGACACCGTCGCCTTGAAGGAGTATCTGGAAACTTACCAGACCGGCGTTGACCTCGATTTCCTGATCGTTCGCGATGCTTCTGGAGAGTTGCTAGCCTTGGGGGACTCGTCCTTCTCCCTTTCCGAGTTGCCGTACCTGCCAGGCGCGCTTTACTTCGCATTCCCCGGGACCCCTCGCACGCTTGCCCTGCTGGCCAGTCAGCCGATCCGTGAGAGCCCAAGCGAAACGCTGCTAGGGTACGTGACCGTGGGGGTCATCCTCGACGAACAATTCATGCACCAACTGGCAATCAGCTCCGGCTTCGAACAGAGTATCTCGATCGATGGAGAGAGAATCGCCAGCACTTTTGGGGAAACATCGCTCATCTCCGATAGCGAAGTGGCAGATAGCGGCGTTTCCCAGGCGCACGTCCTTGCAGTGGGGGAAAGTCGCTATTACGCCATGATGACGCCGCTGACGGACGATGAGGGGCAGGTAATCGCCTTTGTTGAAATTGCTTTGCCAGTGGATTCGCTGGTGGCGAGCGAGCACAGTGCATTGCTGACGCTAATCGGCAGCACTTTGTTGATCGCCGCCATCGGGTCGGTTTTCGGAGGGCTCTTCGCCCGGCGCTTGACCGCGCCGTTAAGCCAATTGACCTCAGCTGCCCATCACATCAGTGCGGGTGACTTCGTTACCCCAGTGCCGGTTTTCGAGCAGCCCGTCGAAATCGCAACCTTGGCCGCCGCCTTCGAGGGCAGCCGCGTTAACACACTCCGGGCCTTGGAGAACCTGGCACGAGCCAAATCCTGGTCTGAGACGCTGATCCAATCCATACTCGAGGGCATCATCACCTTCGACAGCAACGGCCGCATAACCTCGTTCAGCCAGGGCGCCGAGCGCATGTTAAGCCTGCGAGGCGAGGAAGCAGTAGGTGAGCACGTCGACGAGATACTGCGGCTGGCGGATGCCGAGGGGTGTTTCACGAGTCGCCTGCCTGAGTGCGGCAGCAAACAACAGATCAGTGTGATCGCTCCCGGCGGTCAATTGATGACCTTGGCGGTTACGGTCGCTTGCCTGGAGACAGAGGGCAACGGGACGGCGGAGACCGTTCTGGTCTTGAGGGATATCACTGAGGAAGAAGCGGTTCAACACTTGCGAAGTTACTTCCTGGCAAACATCACCCACGAGTTTCGCACACCGCTTTCGGCGATCAACGCCTCTGTGGAGCTGCTGCTGGATGAGATCGACCACCTCTCTTTGGCCGAAATCGCCGAGTTGCTGAGTTCGATCTACCTGAGCGTCAGCGGGCTGCAAACTTTGATCGACAATCTGTTGGAAAGCATGAGCATCGAGGCAGGCCATTTCCGGATACGGCGCCGCGCGGCTGTATTCGGCGAGATCATCACGGAGACGACCCGCATCATGACACCCTTGTTGGATCGCCGGCATCAGAAGCTTGAATTGAACTTGCCCGAGAAGCTCCCAGTGCTGAACGTCGATCCCACCCGGATCACGCAAGTCTTGGTTAACTTGCTTTCCAATGCGAGCAAGTACGGCCCCATGGACGACACGATCGAACTGGGCGCGCAGGTCGACAACGGGCATACCTTACGCGTGATGGTATCCGACCGCGGCCCGGGTGTCCCTTCCGGCGAACGGGCGGCCGTCTTCCGGCACTTCCAGCGCCGCTCGGTGCACAGCGAGTCCGAGCACGGGGTTGGCCTGGGCCTCTCGGTGGTCAAGACCATTGTCGAAGAGCACGGCGGCGAGGTGGGCGTAGATGGGCGCGAGGGTGGCGGTTCGGTTTTTTGGTTCACAATCCCGCTCAACGGAGAAGACTCATGAAGGTGCTGATTGTAGACGACGACCTGGCTTTGGCAGACGTGCTGTCCTTTACCATGCGACGCTCGGGCTATGAGGTGATCGCGGCGCACGATGGTCAAACCGCGCTCCAGCGCTGGCAAGCTGAATCGCCCGATCTGATCATCCTCGACATCAATATACCCAAACTGGATGGCCTATCCGTCTGCCGCCAGATCCGCGATCAGGACGATACGCCCATCATCATCCTCAGCGTGCGCGGTGAGGAGGACGACATCGTGGACGGGCTCAAGCTGGGAGCGGATGATTACATCGTCAAGCCCTTCAGCCCACGGCAATTGGTGGCGCGGGCGGAGGCCGTTCTGCGGCGGACTAGCAACCACGCCATCTTCCCGGCAATGATAACGGCAGGCGACCTGACCCTGGACTCTTCCCGTCCTGAAGTGCGCCGAGATGGTCAGGTCGTTGCCCGGCTCACACGCCTGGAATGTCGCTTACTGGAAGTGCTTATGCTCAATAAGGGGCAAGTTATGCTCAACGAGACGCTCATCGACCACATCTGGGGGCCTGTGGGCGGCGATAAGATGATGCTCAAACAGCTGATCTATCGCCTGCGCCACAAGATCGAGGCGGACCCGTCGAACCCTACCTACGTTGAAAACGTTCCCGGGATGGGGTACGCTTTCGCTTCCGGCGAGAGGTAGCCCGTTGAAACTTGCTGGCGCTCATCCGGCCGAAATGGAAGAGGGGATGGCTATCCACGCTCGTTCTCGTCCATTGGACTGCAAAAAACTGTTACCGGTTTATCACCACCCGGTGACTGTGCCTGTTACCTCCGCTCTCTATACTTTGCGTGAAGGACAGGAACCCTTCACAAGAGATAAGAGTGAGATGGAGGCCGAAATGAGCGCCAAACTCGATTTGATCAAGAGATTACGCAGTCCCGACCACAAAGTTGCCCTGCGGGCCGTCGAGGGGCTGCGAGCGCATGGATGGCTCGAGGATGGGGAACTGGGAGGGATGGACCTCCAGCACGTTCACCTGCAGCGAGCAGACCTGTACAAAGCCAACCTGCAAGGAACCGACTTGAGTATGGCCGACCTGCGCTGGGCCAACCTGAGCTGCGCCAATTTGCAGGGAGCGCAACTGAACAGCGCCGATCTGTACCGCGCCGATCTGAGCAAGGTCGAGCTGAAGGGCGCCAACCTGTTCAATGCCAATTTGCAGGGCGCACACCACGTTGCCGAGGAGCAATTTGCTCAGGCCAATGCGCTGCTAGGCGCCACGATGCCTGACGGCAGTCGCTACGATGGCCGCTTCAAGCTGGAAGGAGACATCCTGACTGCACACGCACGCGGTGTGGATACCGACGACCTGTTGGCGATGATCGATTTCTACGCCGGTTACGATTTCTGCCCCCAGCCTCACAGCTCTATGAAAACCAGCGGCCTGTCGATTTGCACAGATGCCCACATCATCCGCATGCTTCGCTCGCCGGAGAACGGACGTGCACTGAGCGCGGTCGACGAATTGCGGACGCGGGGCAGACTGAGCGACGGGACACTGGAATGGTGCCACCTGCGGTTCGTTCATTTGCGAGGCGCCAACCTCAGCAAAGCCAGCCTGCAGAATGCCGACTTGAGCATGGCCGACCTGAAAGGAGCGAACATGGTCGATGCCAACCTTCAATCGGCGCGGCTGACCGGGGCCGACCTGGAGAAAGCTACCCTGACGGGCGCCAACTTACGAGGCGCTCTGCTGGCCAGGGCCAATCTGACCCAGGTGCACGACATCGACAAGAATCAACTGATCCAGGCGAGCAGGTTGCGAGGAGCGCGGCTGCCGAACGGCGAGCGCTACGATGGGCGTTACTGCCTCTCTGGAGACCTATCTGACGCTGAAATCCTCCGGGTCGACAGCAATGACGTCGAGGCGATGGCCCGGTTCTACGGTGTCTCGGCGGCGGATTACGTGCGAGGTCAGCTGTGGACCAGGGAGCATATGCCGGTCATCTGGCAGAAGGTGGCAGCCAAGCAACTGCACTCGGATGCCGAGTCGCTGTTGGTCAGCCTCATCGAGCGTGAGTCCGAGATGGCTGTGAAAGCCTGAAAGATTGATCGACCTTAACAGATAATGACGTTCGCCAGCGTCAGTTATGCGATTTCTCAGTAAACGCAATCAGTCTCCCGGATATAACACCTCCTCACGGGAAGCAGCTGGTTGCGTTTGACTGAGCGCGTAACTGGCGTTGGCACTACTTTTGCTAATCGGGAGCAAACTGGCCTATGTGGGAGACAATACTGATCTTCCTGATGTGCTCGTTCGCCATCCAGGCGATACGTGCCAAGCGCCTGCTGGCTTCTGCGCTTTGGTTGGCGGGAGTCAGTGCATTGCTTTCAATCCTTTTCTACTTGCTCGGAGCCTATCAAATTGCAGTCATTGAGCTGAGCATTGGCGCGGGCCTGGTAACCGTGCTGTTTGTGTTTGCCATCAGCATAGCCGGTGAAGATGCTATCGGGGCGCGCCCGCTCATCCCCCTGCCATTGGCTTTGGGGCTTGTGCTGCTGTCCATCCTGTTGTTGGCTTGGTTCGTATTGCCCGCCCCCCTGGAAGAGCATGTAGCGGATGAAGCCTCGCTGAGCACAGCCCTATGGGAAGCGCGCAGTCTTGACGTGCTGCTCCAGATCACCCTTATCTTTGCCGGTGTGCTGGGCTTGCTGGGATTGATGGCGGAAGCGAAAGCACCGCTTGAATACCCGGCCGCAGACGAGACCTCTGCCCAACGCGACCGCGAGCTGGAAGCTTTACAACGCCAAAGCCTCGGGATCGAAAAGGAGAGCACATGAATCTTTCTCCGCTGCACATCGTCTTGGTTGGGGTTCTGGGGCTGCTCGGCGTTGGGCTGTATGGCCTCTTAGTGAGCCGCAATCTCATCAAAGTGCTGGTCGCCTTGCAGATCCTGGTCAAGGCCGCTCTGCTGGGTTTCATCTTGGCCGGCAGCGCCAGCCAGCAAATTGCCGTCTCGCAAAGCCTGGCACTCACCGTGATCGTTGCCGACACCGTTGTTGCCGTGATCGGTATGGCGCTGGCCGTTCAAATCAAGCGCCGGTTGGGCACTCTGGACGTGGGAATGCTCTCGAGCCTGAAAGAGTGAAACATGGCGGCCTGGCTGATACTTCTCACCATTGGTTTACCTTGGCTGGGCGCATTGTGCGTCTGGGGAGTGAGTGACCGACATCCTAAGGCACAACACCGTCTGGCTTTGGCGTTTGCGGCAGCGGGCGGGTTGGTGTCCTTCGGGCTGGTGCTTGTGCCCAGCTCTGCGGTCGTGCTCTCAATTCCCATGGATGGGGTCTTCGGTGATTTCACCTTTGTCGCCGATGGATTGGGAGTTCTGCTGGCGATCATCGCAGCGGTGATCGGTGGCCTGGCGGTCATATTCTCCAATGATTACATGGCCAGCGAGGCCCAACTGGGCCGCTACTACGCCCTGGTGCTGTTATTCATCGGCGCGATGGTGGGCTTGGTGCTCACCGGCAGCTTACTGTTAATGTTCCTCTTTTGGGAAATCACTGCCTTCTGCTCCTACGCGCTGATCTCTTTCCACAATGACGACCCCAAAGCTGTGGCGGGCGGGGTCAAGGCCTTGATCGTCACCCAATTGGGCGGGGTGGGATTATTGGCGGGGGCGATCTTGTCTTACACCCACCTGGGCAGCTATCAAGTGAACACCTTTCTAGCTGAGGCGCACACCATTCCCGCCGGGGTGTTGAGCGTGATCGCGTTTGGCTATCTTGCCGCCGCGGCGGCCAAATCGGCACAGGTGCCCTTTCAGACCTGGTTACCTGACGCCATGGAAGCGCCTACGCCGGTCAGTGCGCTCATCCACGCCGCCACGATGGTCAACGCTGGCGTTTATCTGCTGGCGCGCTTCTACCCCGCTTTCGAAGCCATACCCGGCTGGAAAGGGGCGGTGGTGGTAGTTGGCTTGTTATCGGCTTTGCTGGCTGCCATCATGGCGATGGTGGCCAACGACCTCAAGCGCGCCCTGGCATATTCCACGATCAGCCAATTGGGCTACATGTTCTACGCCATCGGAACGGGCGCCGTCTTCGCCAGCCAGTTCCACCTGCTCAGCCACGCGGTGTTCAAAGCCTTGTTGTTCCTGGGCGCCGGGGCTGTGATCCACGCCGTGGGGACACGCGACATGCGACAGATGGGAGGGCTAGGCAAGCAGATGCCGTTCACCCGCACCACTTTCCTGCTCGGCGCGTTGGGGCTGGCCGGGCTTCCGATCGCCAATGGGTTCTTCAGCAAGGAACTGATCCTTGAGAGCGGTGCGACTCACGGGCCTGTGTGGGGGTACCTGGGCATGCTCATCGGCGCCGGGCTGACCGCCTACTACAGCTTGCGCATGGTCGCCATGGTCTTTTTCGGCAAACCCGAGGAGCCAGCGCACGGCCACGATGCCCTGCCTGCTATGCGCTTTTCTCTCTTCGTTCTAGCTTTCTGCACGCTGACCACCTGGTCGCTGGCAGGTGGGGTTGGGCAGATGATGGAGGGCAGCCTGCCCTCCCATCACTTGCACGGGAGTGGGACCTGGGCCATCGTGACGGAGGTGTTCACCGCGCCGACGACCGGCTTTGCCCTGGGGATCATCGCGCTCGGTCTAGCTGCCTGGCATTGGCGCTCATCGTTGGCGTGGCTGATAAAACCTTTACGACCCCTGCACACCTTTGTGGCAAGTGGACTGGGTTTCGAGTGGATCAACCAGCAGGTGATCAACGGGATAAAGGGCGCCGCCGCTGCGCTCCGGAAAACCCAAACCGGCCAGCTCAACTTCAACGTGGCCGGCGTCGTTGGCGGGCTGGCAATACTCCTCCTGATACTGGTGTGGGGTGTTTGAGATGGAATTGCCGGCCTTTGTGTGGATGATCCTGCTGCCCCTGGCTGCTTCCCCACTCATTTACTTGAGCGGCCACCTGGGCAAACGTCGTAGGGCGAGATCGGTCGCCGCGATAGTCGCTTTGATTGCTTTGCTCGCCGCCTGGGTGCCTTTCGTGCTTGCGGCGCGCACGCTTCACATCACCGGGCCCGTGAGCTTCGAAATCGGCGCGGTTTCGTTGTCTCTGGATGGGATAGGGCTATTGCTGGCTGCCGTCGCACTATCCCTCGGTACATTGGTGGTCATATTCTCCGGCCCCTATTTGTCCGCAGAGATGGGGCAGGAGAAATTCTACGCCATGCTGGCGGTCATGGTTGGCGCAATCATCGGTCTGGGCTGTGCCGCTGATCTATTCAACCTATGGGTGTGGTTCGAGACCATGGCGATCAGCTCCTACATGCTGGTCGCCTTTTACCATGAGCACCCTCCCTCCCTGGAGGCCGGGATCAAGTACCTGGTACAGAGTGCAGTCGGCTCCGTGCTGGTGTTGCTCGGCATCGGGCTGGTGTTCTCGCAGACAGGCAGCTTGGATTTGACGGAAATCCAGGCATCCACTTTGCCGCAATCGGTCGTTCTAGCGGCGGGCGCCCTATTCGCCGTTGGTTTTGGGGTCAAGGCGGCGCTGGTGCCGCTGCACACCTGGCTTCCCGATGCACACTCGCAAGCCCCTAGTGGCATCAGCGCCATGCTGTCCGGCGTGGTGATCGAGGCTGGCCTGATCGCGCTGCTGCGCAGCTTATCCGTGCTCTCGCCGACAACCTCCCGCTGGGGGGCAGTGTTGCTCGGTTTCGGTGCGCTCAACATGCTGGTGGGTAACTTGATGGCCCTGCGACAGACCCAGGTCAAGCGGCTGCTGGCCTACTCCAGCATATCTCAGGTGGGCTACATACTGGTGGGCATAGGCATTGCCCTCTACGCCGATAAGGTGAACGGCGCGCAGGGCGGCTTTTTCCACCTGTTCAATCACGGCATGATGAAAGGGATGGCCTTTTTGGCCGCTGGAGCACTGCTGTACACCCTGCACATTGCCGCAGGGGAGCACAAGCCTCTGTCGGTCAACGATCTATCTGGTGCTGCACACCGCTATCCACTGGCTGCTTTTGCCCTGGGTGTGGCGGTTCTGGGCCTGGGGGGTATACCGCCTCTATCCGGATTCATGTCGAAATGGCAGATCTTGGTTGCCGGTTTGGAGACCCGCAGCCCGTGGGTGGACACCGCGGTGGTCTTCGCGGCTTTGAACAGCGTGCTATCCCTGGCATATTACGTGCCGCTGGTCAACACCCTCTATCGGAAAGAGCAATCCGAGGCCGTCAAATCGGGCAGGCCTTTCCCCCTGTTGATGGCTATTCCCCTGCTCCTCTTGATCGCGGCCATTGTGATCGTGGGTGTGTGGCCCAGCTTGATGAATTGGCTGACAGAGCCGGCGGGAGCGAGCTTGTTATCGGCTTTCGGTCTTTAGGAGAAAGGAGCGCGAGGTCGTATGGGTGATGCCATTCTCAGTCCACCGCTTGCATTTCTGGCCTACCTGGCACTAGCCGCTATTTTGGCCGGGCTGGGGCGCGCCCTGGCAGGAGCAAGCAACGCAACCCCCTTGAAATCGAGCACCTACTCCAGTGGCGAGGCACCCCCCACCCGCGGGGCAGCCCCTGGCTATCGCCCATTCTTCGTGATGGCGCTTTTCTTTGCTGTCCTACATCTTGGCGCGCTAACGCTAGGGAGCAGCGATCTCTCCCCCTCGGCCTGGATTTACCTCATCGGGCTGATTATGACATTGCTTGCCCTAATCCTTGGGTGATGTTGGAGGAGGTTTGCGGATGAAGTCTAACGCCAAGGCATGGCAGAACGTCCTTTCGCAGGTCAAGACCTGGGCGCGCGCCAATTCGCCCTGGGTGCTGCACTTCAACAGCGGCTCGTGCAACGGCTGCGATATCGAAATCCTGGCCGCGCTGACGCCGCGTTACGATCTGGAGCGCTTCGGCATCAAACTGATGGGCAGCCCGCGCCATGCCGATGTGCTGATCTGCACCGGTGCTGTCACGAGACAGGCGCGCGAGCGGCTAGAGCGCATCCATGGGCAGATACACGAGCCCAAGTTCGTTATTGCAGTGGGCTCTTGTGCCCTATCCGGCGGGGTCTTTCAAAATTGCTATAACGTCATGGGGGGAGTCGATAAAGTGATCCCCGTTGATGCCTACGTGCCTGGATGCCCACCGCGCCCAGAGGCGATCATCGACGGTGTGGTCAAGCTGCTGAGCAGCCTGACGGCCCCGCCGCCAGAGCACTTGCCGCACAAGGAAGATGACATGGAGCAGGGAAACCGAGATAGCTAATGGACACAAACACAGCTTTGCAGACTGCTCGATTGTTGGTCGACGAGTGGGCAGCTGCCTTTGAGACACCGGCTCCCAATCGTCTCGACGTTTATCTCACGCGAGCGGCAGACCTGATCCCTGCAGTGGCGGGCTTGCGCGTTAAGCGCCTGGGGTACCTGGCGGCGATCACGGGGCTGGATCCAGGCGCCGAGGAGAGCAACCTTGAGGTGCTCTACCACTTTTGCGCCGGTGAAGCCGTGATCACGCTCAGGCTTCGCGTGCCCAAAGAGGGAGGGGCCTTGCCGACGCTTAGCGAGATCATCCCCAGCGCAGAGCCCTTCGAGCGCGAACTCAGCGAAATGCTTGGGGTAGCGGTGACCGACCTTCCGTCGAGAGGACACCTCTATCTACCAGATGATTGGCCCGAGAACGTCTATCCCTTGCGCAAGGATTTCGACCAGCAAGCGCTGCCCAAACAGAATTGAACAAGGTGCACGAATGCAGGCACAGCCAAAAACAGAGCGCTTCACAGTCCCGATCGGCCCCCAACACCCAGCTTTAAAGGAACCGGAGCATTTCCTGTTCACGGTGGAGGGCGAGATCGTCACTCAGGCGGCCGTGCGCCTGGGTTACGCCCATCGAGGGATCGAAAAGGCCACGGAAGCCCGCAATTGGGTGCAGAACCTCTACCTGCTGGAGCGTATCTGCGGCATCTGCTCGCACATTCATGCTCTGGCGTACTGCCTGGGCGTTGAAGCGCTGGCCGACGTAGAAGCGCCACCGAGAGCGCAGGCCATCCGGACCCTGGTGGCCGAACTGGAGCGCATCCATAGCCACTTGCTGTGGCTAGGAGTCGCCGCCCACGAAGCCGGCTTTGACACTCTGTTCATGTACAGCTGGCGAGACCGGGAAACGGTCATGGATGTCCTGGAGGCGCTCAGCGGCAACCGAGTGAACTATTCGGCGAACATATTGGGCGGCGTGAAGTGTGACATCGACGAGGAACTCGCCGATACGATCCGTGAGGGACTCGATTTTCTGGAAAAGCGCACCGGCCATTACCTGGAGGTGATCACCAGCGATGCTGCCTTCCTGCAACGCACGCGCGGCATCGGCGTGATGACTGAACTGCAAGCCGAGGTCTTGGGCGCCGTCGGCCCCACAGGGCGGGCTTCTGGCATAGCAAGAGATATTCGCCTTGAAGCGCCCTATGCAGCGTACCTCGATCACCCGGTGAAGATCGTGTTGGATCCCCGGGGCGATCTGGAAGCGCGCTTCGTGGTGCGCATCAAGGAGCTATTTGAAAGTTACCGCCTCATCCGTCAGATCCTAGATGACCTGCCGCCCGGAGAGCTGAATGTGCGCATGCCGCGACGGATCAAAGAAGGCGAGACTATCTGTCGGGTCGAGGCGCCGCGCGGTGAACTGTTCTACTTCATCAAGAGTAACGGCAGCGACACGCCGGAGCGCATCAAGGTACGCACGCCAACCATTTGCAACATGACCTCGGTGGTCAAGCTGGCCGTCGGTCATCAATTGGCGGATGTGCCCATGATCGTGGTGGGCATCGATCCGTGCTTCTCGTGCAACGACCGCATGGTCGTGATCGATCCTGGCCGAGAGGAGAAACAGCATTGGACGTGGGAGGCGCTACGGCGATATGGAATCGAGTACTACCGTGAACGGAATTCCTAGTTTCATCGCCCTTCTATTCTTCCCCGGAGGCTTGTCCTTGTTAGCCTGCGGCCTGGCCTACGAATGGGTGGACCGCAAACTGCTCGCTCGGCTCCAGAACCGCGTCGGGCCCCGCTGGTTCCAACCATTCGCCGATGTGGTCAAACTGCTGGCCAAAGAAGAGGTGGTCCCCGAGGGCGTTGATCCCTGGCTGTTCACCGGCCTGCCCATTTTCGCTCTGGCCGGGGGGCTGACGGCGGCGCTATACGTGCCGCTCGTCGGC
>Ga0068714_10006932_pt1 | contig 11276 bp, 7 predicted proteins | sample MTBNYHSulfiMetaG_FD_62988 | JGI IMG/M metagenome (GOLD analysis project Ga0068714, IMG submission 62988) | Enrichment culture microbial communities from rom New York Harbor, USA that are MTBE-degrading - MTBE-NYH (New York Harbor Sulfidogenic)... | ecosystem: Environmental > Aquatic > Marine >... | reverse complement strand
GTTCTCCCTTGGTGCTGGATACCCGGTCTCTTCTTTTCCCTTGATCGGGAACGGAAGGCCCTCGTTTCCCAGGGAACCGGTAGATATCCTCAGAATAGGGGATCGTCCCGAGACCGTCAAGGAGATCCGCACCCGGGTGCAGGCCCCGAGTCCTTTCGGGGGAGACTTCTGGGGCTGGGACGGACCGCGGTGAGGGCCGGTCACGCCCCGTTTGGGGACGTTGGGGGGGGCCAGTGAAGCCGGCCCGAAGATGGGAAGCGAAACGGGGAAGACGTTCTTGGCGGCGCGCCCTAAGCTCCGCCGGGAAAACTGCCGAAGATAGGGGCAGGAAAAACCCGAGGGCGAGCGGGGTTACGCCCCCACGTTTCCCCATGACCCACACCAACCCACCGTGGCGGAAAGGAGCGAAGCCTCCCTCAACCACGGCGAAGGGCCGTCGAATGAAAACGATCCGAAGAGGGGGCCGTGAGGTATTTCACCTTTCCTTGATGGTGACCCTCACCACCTTCTTTGCGGCCTTCTACATCTTGATCAACGTCTTCGAGGACATCAACGGGTTCTTCCGCGGGTACCTCGGCGTCCCGCAGATGCAGTTTGTTTTCAACACGGTGCTGGCCTACCTGACGGTGCTCATTTGGATTCTGTACCGGCGCTGGAAGGCGGCCCTGAAGAGGCAGACAGAGTTGGAGGACATCATCTCGGGCATCAACACCGACGTTCTGTTGGTCACAGATAAGGACGAGAAGATCATCAAGTGCAACAGCTCCGTGAAACGTATGTTCGGGTACACGCCGGAGGAACTCATCCACCAGCGGACGATCCAGTCCTTGATCAGCTTCTCCCCCGGTTGTGAGAATCCAAGAAGACAGGCCCCGGAAAGGGGGCGAGAAACGTACCGCACAGAGGAGGTCACCGCCCGTAAGCGGAACGGAGAGTCCGTCTCCCTGGAGATTATCGTAGGGGATCTTCGTCAGAGCGAAGGTCGGGTCTATTTGCTTCGGGACATCTCCGAACGCAAGCAGGCCGAAAGAAACCTGAAGGAGTTGTCCCAGAAGCTCGAAACGGCCAACGAGCACCTGCAAAAGCTGGTGAAGATTGACCCCCTTACCGAGCTGATGAACCGGCGGGGGATGGAAGAACAGTTGACCCGCGAGATCAACCGTGCGCGACGGGAAGGGTATTCCATCGCGGCCATCTTGATGGATTGCGACGGGTTCAAGCACATCAACGACTCCCTGGGCCACGCGGTGGGGGATGCGGTGTTGAAGAACATCGCCAAGAATCTGCGAAACTCCCTACGCTGCTCGGATCACATCGCCCGGGTGGGAGGCGACGAGTTTCTCATCCTGCTACCTGGAAACCGGCTGGCGGAGGCGCTCACCATCTCGGAGAAGCTGCGAATTGCCGTGGCAACGAGCCCCCTTCCCGTTTCCCGCGAAGACGTCCGGGTCACGGCCAGTCTGGGCGTGGCCCTGCTTCCCTACGAGACATCCTCCATCGAGGAGATTCTCTCCCTCACGCGCCTGCCCCTCCGGCGCAGCAAGAAGAACGGGAAGAACCTGGTCTCGGCCACCGAAGAAGCACCCGCCCGCGGCAGCGGGGTGCCGACCGCCGTGGACACCATGGAACAACTGCTGCAAGGTGATTGCTTCTATGCCGCGTCGCAACCGATTTTCCGCCTCCAGGACCAGGCCCTGGTGGGATATGAGCTTCTGGGCCGCTCCACCGTGCCGGGGTTCGAGATGCCCGGCGAATTCTTCGGGTTCTCCATGGAAAACAACATCCTCACCTTCGTGGACCTGCAGTGCCTGAAGACATGCATCGCGGCCGCCGCCGCCCTTGCCCCCCGGACCTGCTTCCACATGAACCTCTTCCCCTCCACGCTCCTGGCCACACCCATCGAGAACCTGCTCAGGCTCTTCCCGAAACGAATGAAAGCGGGATCGTTCTGTGTGGAGATCAGCGAGCAGCAGTTCATCGGCGACCCATCCTACTTCAAGGAGTACGTCTGCGCCCTGAAAGAGCACGGCATCCTGGTGGCCATCGACGACATGGGTTTCGGCCGCAGTTCCCTGGAGAGCCTGATCATCTTGGAGCCCGACCTGATCAAGATCGACCGTGCTTACGTGAACGGGATCTCCCAGGACAAGGCCAAGAGACGGTCCTTGGAGCGGATGATGAAGATCCTGAACAGCCTGAACGCCCAGCACATCGCCGAAGGGATCGAAACCCGGGAGGACCTGGAGGTCCTGCAGAAGATGGGCGTGGCCTACGGGCAGGGATACCTGTGGGGAAAACCGATGGCCGTCCTTCCCCAGCTCCGGGAACGATCCGGCGGCGGTCGCAAGCACGCCTCACGCCAACACGCAGAAATCTCTTGGAGACCCATGTAACCCCACCCCCTGCTGTTTCACATTGATACGCCACGCGGAAGGGACGCATCAATGTGAGAAACCTCCCAGGCTGGATCTCGCGCCGGTCGCACCCCGTTGGCACAAAAATCCCATTGGTTCAAGGGGTTCCCACCTTCCAACCCGCCGATCGATCCTGGCAGACTTCTTGCAGACTCCTAGGTCCATCCCATGGCTACGCCCCCAGATGCGAAGGTGCCCATGCGCCCAAGAACCGTGTTGATCGTGGAGGACGACGTATCCGTCATCGCCGCCTACGTGCAGATCCTGCGGGAGGTCTCTCCGGATATCATCCCCCTGGCAGCCCCCACCTGCGAAGACGCCAGAAAGATCTTCGCCGAGGAGGCGGTGGATCTGATCATCCTGGACCTGTTCCTGCCCGACGCCGCGGGCACGGATATGCTGGAGGAAATACGCGTCTCAGACCCGGAACTCCCGGTCTTCATGGTCACCGGATACCCCCACCTGCTGAACAGGGAACAGGCCCGGACGCTGGGCATCACGAACCTATTCTCCAAACCGATGGACGCCGGTGCGTTGATCGACGCACTTCAACACTCGTTCCAGGGGGAGGTGTGCTGACACCCGAGGCGAGGCCGCAATCCGAACCGCCGACCGTGCCCGGCAGCCGGAGGCACCGCGACAAAACCCCAACACGAGGACGAAGATGACCACCCACCGAACGCTCTACAGCTTGTTCTTCGTACTGATCCTGATCGTGGGGTTTTCTTCCTTCAGTATCACGCAGGCCCTTCTCACCCGGGAAGCCGGTGCGACGCTCTTCCCCGGGAGGACTCCGTTTTCAGGCCTGCTCAGGCCGATGATCACGATGACATTGCTGGGACTGCTATGGGCGGTCTACCGTCGATGGCGGACGTCTCCGCAGACCGAGGAGGCTCTGCACAGCATTCTCTATGGCATGCCACCCCTGGGCCTCATCCTGGTCTCCCCGGACCGCACGATCCGCATGTGCAACCCGACCGTGGCCCGAATCTTCGGCTACCCTTCCCACGAGATCGTCAGCCGAAAGACCGACTTTCTGTACCGAGACAGACGGACCCTGCCCGACCGGCCGCGGGAGATCTTCGAGGCCCTGGAACGGGAGGGGTTCCACGTGGGAGGCGCCACGGGTGTCCGCAAGAACGGCGAAACGTTTCCGTTGGAGATCATCACCGGAACCCTGAGCGGTCGCCACGGGGCCGTCCTGCTCCTTCGCGACATCACGGACCGCAAGCGGGCGGAGGACCGGTTGAGGACAAGCCGGGAAGCACTGAAGAAACTCGTCCACAAGCGCACCAACAGCCTGGTGTCCACCCTGGACGATCTTCTCCGGGAAATCGCGGAACGAAAACAGGCGCAGGAGACGGTGCACCGGCTCAACCAGGAGCTGGAACGAAGGGTGAAGGAACGCACCCGGGAACTGGAGACGGCCTACGAAGACCTGAAACAGATCGACCGGTTGAAGGACGATTTTCTGTCCACGGTGTCCCACGAATTTCGAACCCCCCTGACGTCCATCATGTCGTTTTCGGAAATCCTGCTGAACTTCCCCGATGAAAGCATCGAAACGAAACGCGAGTTTCACTCCATCATCTACAGCGAGAGCCGGCGCCTCGGCCGCCTGATCAACGACCTCCTGGATCTCTCCAAGATCGAGGCGGGAAAGATGGAGTGGCGATGGCAGCAGGTAGACCCCGCCCGGATGGTGGACACGGCCTTGCAGTCGGTCCGGGGCATCCTGGCGCAGAAGGGGCTCCGGCTGGAACGGGATGTGGCGCCCGCCCTGCCCCTGTTCTACGGGGACCCGGACCGGATCCTGCGGGTGCTCATCAACCTGTTGAGCAACGCGGTCAAATTCACACCCGCCGGAGGGTGCGTGAAGGTCCGCGCCGTTCGCGAAGAGACGGCGCGTTCGGGTTCACCCGGTCCCCACATCCGCTTTTCGGTGGAGGACTCGGGCCAGGGGATCCGGCCGGAGGACCGGGAACGCATCTTTGAGCGATTCGCCCAGTGCAGCCCGGAACCTGCCGGCAAACCCGAAGGCACCGGCCTGGGCTTGTCCATCTGCAGAAGGATCGTTTCCGCCCACCGGGGACACGTGTGGGTGGAAAGTGTGCTCGGGCAGGGGAGCGTCTTCCACGTGACCTTCCCTCTGGACCGCAGGGATCTTGTGGAGCCGTATCCGGGATGGGTGTGCTGCCCGACTCCTTCCCGGGCTTCCCGAACGCCGACCCTCCTTCACTGAGTTTGAGCCGCCCGGAGAAGGGGCGCCGGCCTTGGCACCCGGGCATCTTGCGGCCGTTGACCTGCGAAACACCCGCTTGTATATTCACCCCACCCGGTGCGCGGGGAGGCCGTGTACAGCCGGACCGCGGTCCATCCGGGAACCGCTCGCCCGAACCGGACCGTTCCCGGAGCGCTTTCCAGCGAGACGGACCCTGCCTCCCTGCGGCTGCCCAGAACGCCTCGCAGACCCCGGGCTCCTGCACCGTACGGCGCCGGCCGTGGGCCGGCTCCGCCTTCAGCAGACCGATCGATTGACCATGGAGGGCCGACGTGTGTCCTTGTTCAACGTGAAGACCCTGGCTCGGCGCGGGTTGTGGTTCGTCCACTTTCGCAACATGATCCGCTTGCTCCTTTGGGGGCTCTGGTTCCGGCGTAAGCGCGTCTTCTTCCTGTTCGAAGGGCGGCCGTATACGTACGGGGAGACGTACCGGCAGGCCGTGGGCTATGCAGCGTTCTTTCGATCCCTTCGCAAAGAACGGGTGGACGTGGGCCTCCAGGGAGAAAAGGAACGGTTGACGCTCGCCATCTACCAGGAGAACACGCCGGAGTTCGTTTTCGCCGCCTTGGGCGCGGGACTGAGCAACTCCGTCCTGTTCGCGGTGAACACCGGGTTCCGCGGAGAGACGCTGGCAGGGGTGCTCCGGCAGGCGGCCCCGGCTGTGTTGCTTACCCGGGAGAACCACCTGCCGGAGATCGAGCAGGTGCTGCCCTCCCTTTCCGGCCTGGCGCCGGAGAACGTCCTGCTCCTGGACGAAACCGAGACCCCCCGGTACAGGAACCTGCCCCGGGAGATCGAGGCAAGGCAGCAGGCACCCAAGGTGCCCGGCCGGTACCGGGTTCCCGTGGACAACCTGAGCCCGGTCTTGGTCATCTACACCTCGGGGACCACGGGCCTACCCAAGGCCGTCCCGTGCACCCATCTCAAACTGGTGGGCGCGGGACTGGTGGTGCAACGGGCCGTGCGGCTCACGAAGAGGGACCGAGGGTACATCTCCATGCCTCTGTTCCACTCCAACGCCTGGTACATCGGCCTGCTGACCCTCATGGTCGCCGGGGGGAGCTTCGTCCTGAAGAGGCGGTTCAGCGCCGGCGCGTTCGAACAGGACATGCTCGAGCACGGGGTCACCTTCCTGAACTACGTGGGGCAACCGCTCCACTACATCCTTGCTGCGCTGGAGAAGAAGTACGGACGCGACGGGGAGGTGGAGGCGGCCCTGGCCCGGCACCCGAAGAACCGGTTCCGGGTGGCCTATGGAAACGGGGCGTCGGCGGTGGACCGCCAGAAGATGACGCGCTACCTTGGCATGGAGCACATCTACGAGATTTACGGGTCCACGGAAGCCGTGATCACCACGGCCAACAAACCGGGGGACCCCGTGGACTCCATGGGAAGGGCGCCCCGGTCCGTGGTGATCCTGGATGAGCAAGGCCGGCCCTGTCCCCCGGGCATCGTGGACGAGACGACCGGCCGACTTCTCAACTACGAGTCGGCGGTGGGAGAGATCGCGCGAAAGGTCTCCCGGGACAACCTCCGGTTTGACGGCTACATCGGAGGCGTGGGAAGGGACCCCGCCGCCGGGAAGTTCCGGGACGGGTTCTACCGTTCCGGGGACCTGGGCCACATCCGGATCGTCCGAGGCCGGCGGTACCTGTACTTCAACGGGCGTACGGATGACTGGATCCGCAAGGACGGGGAAAACTTCTCAGCGGAAAGCGTGCTGGGGTATGCCCACCGGTTGCCCGGTACCAAGCTGGCCATCGCCTACGGTGCACCGAGCGAGGTGTCCGACGAAAAGGTCATGATCGCCCTGGAGATGCAGCCAGGGGCCGTGTTCCGCCCTCAGGAGGCCTTTGACTGGTTCCGCAAGCAGCAGGAGTCCGGCGGTATGGACCCCAAGTGGATGCCCGACTACATCCGCATCGTGGACGCCTTCCCGCTCACGAACACCCAGAAGATCCTGGTGCGCCCGTTCAAGAAGGAACACTTCAACCTGGAGGCAAATCCGGACATGAAGGTCTACAGCCTGCCGCGGGGTGACACCACCTATCGAGAGCTGACCCGAGCCGGGTACGAGGAGATCCGCAAACGATTCCAGGCCACCGGCCGCCAGGGGCTGCTCCAACCGGGGTCATGACCGGCCGGGACACGGGGAAGGAAGCCGTCCGTCTCAAACGCCGCTTTCCATGGGGGCAAACCCCTTCCCGCTCCCCGCCGCCGTACCCCCCTCTACCATTCGCAGGAAGATCCCCTCGCACCGAAGGAAGGCGTCCACCACGGCCGGGTCGAAGTGGGTGCCGCGCTCCTCCACGATGATCCCGCGGGCCACCTCGTGGGAATAGGCCGCCTTGTAGACGCGCTTGGAAACCAAGGCGTCGTACACATCGGCCAGGGCGAAGATGCGTGCGCACAGAGGGATGTCCTCTCCGGCCAGCTGCTCCGGATACCCGCCGCCGTCGTACCGCTCGTGATGGTAGGCCGCGATGTCCCGGGCCATGCGCAGAAACCTCGCGTTCGGGTACCGCTCCAAGGCCAGGTCCAGCGTCTCGGCCCCGTGCGTGGTGTGGGTCTTCATGATCTCGAACTCCCGCGTGCTCAACCGGCCGGGTTTGAGCAGCACACTGTCCGGGATGGCCACCTTTCCGATGTCGTGCAGCGGACTCGTGAGGTAGATGAGCCGGATGAACCCTGCATCGATCTGAGCCCTGTAGGCCCCGTGGAGCGCTAGGTCCTTTGCCAGCGCCCAGGAGTAAGTGCGCACGCGTTCCAGGTGACCGCCGGTCTCCGGATCGCGGGACTCGGCCAGCTTGGCCATGGCGAAGATCACCAGGTCCCGGGTTTCCTGGGCCAGCATCCGCTCACCCGCCCGGATCCTCCCCGTGAGTTCCGAGATGTCGTAAGGCTTGCTGACAAAATCGTCCGCCCCGGCCGTGAGCCCCCGCACCACGTTTCCCGTCCCTTCCCTGGCCGTGAGCAGGATCGTGTAGATGTACCGTCCCAGGTCCTCGGACCGCACGGATTCACAGAACTCCAAGCCGTCCATCTCGGGCATTTCCCAGTCGCAGACCACCATCCGGCAGTCGCCCTCCCGCAAGATGCTCAGTGCCTCCAGACCGTTGCACGCGGTCAGCACCTCGTATCCCGCCATCTCCAGGGCCACCTTCAAGAGCGCGAGGGCCGCACGGCTGTCGTCTACGATGAGAAGCTGCATGTCGTTGATCCCCTGCCGGATACAAGCCCCTGCGCAGGACAGCATCCGGCCGTGTCCAGTCCACGGCCCAGGCAGCCGGAACAGAGGGCACACCGCCGGTTATCTCTTCTGATCGGCTTCTTTCGGGAAGATCTTTACCGGACGGCCTTGGAAAACCCGTAACACCCATCTGCCGGGTTCCAAGAGGACAGCGGAAGGAGCCCGCCCCAGGCCACCCCTCATGAGGAATCGGGGTGCCCCGGGCGGTTTGCAAAAGAGCGCGGGACTGCCCGGATGACAGCCCCCCGTGAACGGATCAAGAGGCCAGCGCGAAGCGCCGCCGTCTGTCCATCCGCAGACGGATCCAGATCATGCCCGCGGGCAGGAGGAACGCGAGCCCGAACGGCACGGCGGGCGCCCGGTTTCCGGGCCCGCACGGCACGGTCCCGCAAGCGGTCTGGACCAAGGTGAAATCCAGGGTCACGCCATCGCTCCCCACCACCACCTCCAGCTGGGTGGAGGGCAGGTAGCCGCTCCTGCTCGCGGTGACCCGGTAGGTCCCGTTGGGAAGAAGAATGGAGTAGGTGCCGTTCGCCGCCGTGACGTCCGTGGAGGTTTCCCCCGGAACAGCGGTGACCGTCACGTCCTGGAGCACCGACCCTTCCTTGTTGCGCACCACCCCCTGGATCACCCCTTCCGTTCCGGTCGGGGCCAGGGTGCCCACCGCGTAAATCGGATTCGTGATGCAGTGGGGCAACCGGTTGACGTTGCGCAGTTCGGCGCGCACGAAGTCCCTGTCGAACTCCGTGTACTCCACGGAAAAGGAGTAGCTGTCCCCGACCCACCCCGGCCCCACACCCACGTTTCCTTCGTAGAACGGACCGCTTCTGTCCGCCAGGATCAGGAGGTCCGTGGAATCCGCGCCTTCCACGCGCATGCGGAAATCCACCGAGACGGGGCCCGAGATCTCCAGGACATCCCCGGTCATGGCGTCGTCATACTCGCCGTCCCCGTCCCCGTCCGCGGCGGGGAAGACCCTGGCAGACGTGGGAGCGGCCAAGAGGATCACGCGGCCGCGAACAAACCCGTCTACCACGTCGTCGGGGTGGTTGCTCTCGCACCAAACCAGGTTCATGGGAGACTCGATGGGAAGAAAGACAAAGTGGGAGTCGCTTCCACCCACGGCGGTGATGCGCTCGCCAGCGGCCAGGAGGTGATGCCACCAGTCCAGCCCCAGCTGGTTCTTGGTACCCCACACGAGCGTGTTCCACACCTCGATCGCGTCCGCCCCCAGGCGGCGGTCCGTCTCCCAGTCCTCGGGGCGAGGGTGGTTGACGATCACGATCCCGCCACGAGCGTGGGTTTCCTGGACCATCTGTTCGTATCGGTCCGCTCCGTCGTACTCCGTGATGCGGGTATCTCCCGTGAAGTTCAGGGCCCCGGCATGCCCCGACCCGCCCCACTCTTCCCCCTTCATCGGCCAGGCGACCCCCACGGGTACGAACCCGGGATCGAAGCTCGCATCGATGGTGCGGTGATCCGTGATGGCCACACTGGCCTCCAGGCCCATCCCGCTCGCCACTTGGTCCGCGCGGGAAATCACCTGGGCCACGGAAGGCTTGAACGGTTCCCACCCCGGGTTGTCCAGGCTGTAGATCGTGTGGATATGATAGAAAAAGGCCCGGAACTCCGCGGCCCGGGCAGGGCCCCAGGACAGGAAGAAGGCCAACGCCAGGGCCAGGACGGCAACCATCGGTTTTCGGCGACTCTTCATGTTATTGACCCTCCCCGAAGAAAAACCCTCAAGAATACGGGCTGGAGGGGACGCGCCCGGTTCCGATCTCCCGGGAACGCCGTGCGCGGCAAGAAGGATGTCCCCCCTGCCCCCCTCACAAGCGACCCGACAGGAAGCTCTCCATTTCGCCTCGATCCGTTGCCACGGCAAGGGGCACCGGCTCGTTCTGGAACAACACGTGGGTCGAACTCTTGAATGTGTACCCTTTGGCCTCTTGCGAATCCATCGAGTAGATTTTGACGTCCAACCGACCCTGGAACCTTTCCTTCATGTCGTTGGCTACACCTATAGCCTTGCGACAGGAGCCTCAGCGGACATTTCCACTGTGAAAAACGAGCAGTTCCGGCATCGGGAACGCCTCCTCATCTCGAACGGGTTGATGTCTGCCCCTCTCCTACCATTGTTCGTCAAAGGATGCACACAGTCAACCGTTCTTCGCAGCGTACCCGGCCTCTCCGGTCACTCACCAATCCAGGTACGCTTTCGCCTCCGAATAGAGCGGCTCGGGAACCTCCTGGGCCATGCGGGCCTTGAGCCCGGGCTCGCTCACCTCCTCGGTGGACATCCCCATGGAAAGCGCGCCGCTCAGGTCCGCATCCCAGAGGATGCACTTGGGCGTGCCCTCCCCCGCGGTCCAGGGCTCCCACCGGGGCAGGCCCTCGGTGCCGGGCCCGTTGGGGTCACCGGATCGCGCGAACGCGGCGGCATAGGCCATCATGGCCCGGGTGAGCGCTTTTCGGCTGGTCCGGTTCTTCTCGTTGAACACCAGGAGTTGCATGGCCACGTTGACCTCGTCGGTGTCAAAGAAGAAGGGGATCTCCAGGGTGTGGCAGCTTCCGAGCTTGAACCCCCACGGCTCCGGGAGAACGCTTTGGCCCGTGTCGCCCCCGGCCCCCCAGAGGAACTGGTAGGCAAAAACGGGAGGCTGATCCTCGTGGAGGGAGAGGCGCCGGGCCACCTCGTCCACGCCGCCCGCCTTCCACGCGTCGCTGCCGTAGGAGGCCACGATCTGATACAGGTCGTCCCTGCCGTCAAAGATCGGATCCGCGAAGATGAAGAGTTTCTTCTCCTCCTTGTTGCTCCCCACGATCACGGGCACCTTGTTGGGGTAGGTCCCGTCGGTGAGGGTGTCAAACCCGGTCAGCGGGATCACGGTCCCATCGCGGAAGAGGTTCGGAAAAGAGATCATGCCCGCGAAAGACACCCTGTAGCAGGACTGAATCTCGGGGGCAGGCTTGGCCAGCAGGTACGAACGCCGTTCCGCAAGGGTCATGCGCTCCAGCACGTCTTCGGCCTCACGCGTGTCTCCGGCGGCTCCGTCCCGGACCAGCAGTTGAAGCATCACCTCGCGGGCGCTCTCCTCCCCGGCCTCCAGCGAAGAGGTGGTGATGCCTCCGCTCTGCGCCAGGGCCCGGTGGAACAGGCCAGCGGCGGGCGGGGCGATGAGCAACGAGAGAACGTTGCGGGCACCCGCGGACTCCCCGGCAATGGTCACATTCCCCGGGTGGCCTCCAAAGGCCCGGATGTTGTCCCGCACAAAGGACAGGGCCCGGACCAAGTCCAGGGTGCCGTAATTGCCGGAGTCGTCCAGCCGGT
>Ga0068714_10006931_pt1 | contig 11277 bp, 8 predicted proteins | sample MTBNYHSulfiMetaG_FD_62988 | JGI IMG/M metagenome (GOLD analysis project Ga0068714, IMG submission 62988) | Enrichment culture microbial communities from rom New York Harbor, USA that are MTBE-degrading - MTBE-NYH (New York Harbor Sulfidogenic)... | ecosystem: Environmental > Aquatic > Marine >... | reverse complement strand
TTTGAATCATAAAAAATGTCTCGATTCTTTTGTATTTCCTCAAGAGCTGCATCAATACCCAAAGCTGCACGATAAGGCCGGTGGGAAGACATGGCTTCTACTACATCTGCTACTCCAATAATTTTGGCTTCCAGTAAAATATTATCACTTTTCAACCCATTTGGGTAACCGGACCCGTTGATTCGTTCGTGGTGCTGAAGAACAATTTGAGCAATAGGATAAGGAAAATCAATATCTTTCAAGATATCATAACCTGTTTGAGGATGACCCTTGATCAGGCTGAATTCAATTTCACTTAGCTTGCCCGGCTTGGTCAGGATTTCCGAAGGTATAGCCATTTTACCGATATCATGGATCAAAGCAGCAATTCTGACCGCTTCTATTTTCTCCCAGGGAAATTGTAGTTCACTGGCTATAGCCACAGAGAGCTGGTAGACCCGGTGCTGATGACCGGCAGTATAAGGGTCCCGGGTTTCCGAAATTTTGGAGATGGTCTCAATAGTGGCATTCATGGTCTTTCGCAGTTTCTGTTGAGATTGGTTGATATCGGTGACATCCATGACTGTGGAAATGACCAGATCTTTTTCGGGAATAGGAATATTGGTAGCGGAAATATATCTGTTCTCTTTTCCTTTGCGGGTCACCGGGATATTCTCCCAATGCATGCGCCTGGGATCACCGCTGGCCATATCATCCTCTACCCTTTTCTTGATCTGGCTGCGGAAGGCCGGATCTTCATAGGCCACATCCCAGAAGGTGCCAGCTTTTGAAAGTTTTTTGCGGCTTGCCCGGTAAACCCGGGAGAATTTATTATTCATATAAAGAAAATCAACACTTGGGAAAACCGTATTGACGGCAATCCCGATGGGAATGTTGGCCATTACGGTGGTTAGAAGTATTTCTTTTTCCTGCAGCTCTCTTTCTGTCTTTTTACGCCTGCTGATATCCTGAAACGATCCTACAACTTTAACAATCTCTCCCTTTTTATCTTTTATCGCTGTGCCAGTAGTTCTTACCCATTTTCTTTTTCCTTTGCCGGTGATGATCTCCATCTCTTCGTCATACGGTATCCCCTTATGGGCACAATTGCTGAAGACTTCGGTTATTCTCTCCTGCCATTCGGGGGCATAAAACTTGATGCCCTCCTTGACATGGGGTGTATAACCATGGGGCATTTCATGAATATCGGCAACCGTATCTGACCACAGACTAGTCCGGGTAGCAGGGTCTACACTCCAGCCGCCGAATTTGGCAGTCTTGCCGGCAATCTGGAGTAGATGTAAATGAGATAATATTTTCTCTTCAGCCAGAAACTTATCCCGGGCAAAAGCAAGATCTCCGGCTGCTTCCTTTAACAGGTCGATTTCCTCCCGGGTGATTTCATATTCAGCCCTTACAGTAGTTGTAATAATACCAATAAGACGGCTTTTTAGTATCATGGGCACAAAGAGGTTTTTATGCTTGACGTCTAAATCTGACATATAATACGGGCAGGATCCGCAATACTCCCCAGAAGCCTGAATAATGATATTGGATTTTCGAGATTGGATAACTTCCCGGATACATCTTGGCGCATCAGCGGGGTTATCGGCTGCTGTTTCCCATTGTTTTAAATTACGAATACCTTCCTGGGCAACCGGTCTGATCTTGCCTGTTCGTTCATCCAGAAGGGCAATCTCAATATTGAGGTAATCATGGGTTTGCTGTAAGATACGGCAGGAACCCTGGATGACTTTATCAAAATCGTGTTCCTGTACGATCAGCTGATTCACATTGCGGATGGATTTTAAAAGGGAATTGAGCTGTTTTATTTTTTCTTCAGCGTGTTTGCGCTGGGTGATATCCCGGCAGCTGCCATAGACAAAGCCGTTGGGAAGAAGAATTGCATTAAGATCTACCGCAACAGGTGAACCGTCTTTTTTAATAAGATTCAATTCTTTAAATAATTTTTCTCCATGAAGGAGGCGCTGGAAATTACGTACATTTTCTTTGGATTCTTCAGGTGGGGAAATCTCTGTAATATTTTTATTGATCATTTCATCCCTGGAATAACCCAACAGCTCAACAACTGCCTGGTTGACATAGACATAATTGCCTTTTTGATCGGTGATGAAAATGGCATCAGCGGAGCCTTCGGTGATGGTTTTAAACTGTTCTTCGCTTTTTTCCAATGCCTCTTCTATTTTCTTGCGCTCTGAATATTGGCTAATCCTTTTGGCAAGAGAATTTATTAAATCGTATTCTTCTTTCAAAAAAGAATCTTCTTCTGGGTGGGAGATGGCTTTTAAATAAAAAACTTCAAGTCTGCCGCTTGGCTGGTTCTTGATAGTAATTGGGACAGACTGTTTCCATTTTGTTTCCTGAAAATTCTTCGTTTTGTAATTTTGACCTTTTATTTGAATGCTGGCACAGATAAACTCAGGATATTGCCAGGCTGAGGGCAATAACTCCACTATGGATTGGAGAGCCTTGTTAATAGAAATATTCGGCTTTTCCAGAATTTTGGAAATACGGTACAGGCAATTCAGCTCTTTGTTCCGTTCAGAAAGATCCTTTTCTGTTCTCTTACGTTTACTGATATCCCGGGCTATAGCAAGCACCAAGGAATTGTCCTTTATTTTCAGAGGATAGGTAAAGATTTCTAAGGATATCTCTTTATTGTCTTTCCTTTTTAGGATGAATTCCTCCGGGCCGGCGGAAAGTCCCTGCTGGTTTTTCGCAAGTGTCTGTTGAGCTTTGGGAATCTCATAGGGAGGTAGAATATTCAACTGAAAGAAGTTTTTGCCAAACAACTCTTCTTTCTGATACCCGGTAATTCTCTCGGCAGCTTTATTTCCATCAATAAAATTACCTTCCAGATCAGTGATGTAATAAGGATCCGGGGCATACTCAAATAAGGTTTGAAAAAATTCTTTGGAATGTAAAGATTCTATTTCCTTTATAAATTTGATCTTACTGCTGTCTTTATCCATTACTCTTTTCCTTTCTATTGTGTCCAGGAAAAGAGGACTGGTTAAGATTACAATCCGGGGTTGGATAATTCAGTTCCGGTTTTCTTGTTCACAACTTCGTTCTTGGTATGATCGTTTCTTTCTATTTGAATTAATTCACCACCACAGTTTGGGCATACTTGAGAATGAGCCCAACCGTACCATATTCTGGTACACTTAATGCATTGACATTTCAGCATTTAAATAAAAACTCCCTTCTAGTTGGATAATATTCTTTGTTAATTATTTATTCCCTAATTTTACCACGGGTAGTCCATTTCTTTAATTATTCCCCTTCTCTTCTCATCCAAAGCAGCCCTTAATATCTTTGATAATTTACCTTTGGATTTTTCCTTATTCAGCTGAGATTTCCAGAAATCGTCTAACCTGTTTTCCGCTTCCAGGTCAATTTCTTTTTGTTTATCCGGGTCAAGGGAATGATATAGAGGCTATTGATTTTTTCCTGTTCTTTAATTGCTGCGTTGTTTTCTTTTTCTCTTAAATATTCCTCCGGGAGCTGCCAGTCTTCTTTAACTGCTTTTACGATGTATGCTGCTTTATTTTCTGCATTGGTAAAATCAATCGCACTGATCCAATCTTTTATTGTTTCGTGGTTATATTTTTTAACCAGCCTTCCAGCTGTGATTTTGGACACATTCAAATCAACCAGTTTATTAATTAAATCATTCTCATTGGCTGATGCAGATTGTTTTTTAATATCAAGATCTTCATCGATATCATCCGGACCAGTTAAATAACTGTTTTTATCAAACTCAAGCTGTTTTGCCTGGCCGTTTATCTATTCTATGGCTTTATGAACTTCTCTGTCAAAAGGACCAGGATATCCATACTTAGGATTTGCTGAAACATTCCAGAGTATTTCTATTTTTTGATTCCCCCTTTTATCTCAAAATCTATGAACAATTTTAATTTTATCAAAGGAAAAGGATCAAGAAAATATCATTTTCTACTCATAATCATTGTTACTTTAATAATACCCTTCTCTTTTAGCAACTTCAATCACTTTTTTGACGTTTTCCACTGGCGTGCCTTTTTCCAGGAAGTCGGAGGCAGCAAAAATATATCTTCCTCCCGGTTTCCCAATATGCATAATCCCGGTTACTTCCTCTTCAATTTCTTCTAAGGTTGCTTCTTTAAGAAAATGCACCTGGTCTAAATTACCAGAAAGGGTAATACGGTCACCTATCAAATCCTTTGCTGCCTTTAAATTATTATCACCCTGAGGCGGAGCAGCTACCGTCTCCCACATATCCAGGCCCATCTTGACATAGCTTTCCTGCAGGACCCTGGCCTTACCGCAGTTATGATACAGGGTAAATTTACCGGCATCATGGATAGCTTTCACCAGCTGTTTTTCATAAGGCAATATATACTTATCAAAGAATTCTGCACCAACCATTACTGAATTGGCAATGTTGCCCTGAATACCAATACATTTGAAATCGGTATCAGCCAGAGCATGATTGCTTTCTACAATTAATTCGGTCATCTTCTCCATATATGTCTGATAAAATGCTTGATTAAGATAGGCATCCATCAAGAGTTCCTGAATATTCCGATAAGTTGCAGCCTGATTAAAGATACCTCCCCATCCCCAGGGGACAGAAATCCCCAGTTTGCCGATTAATTCTCCGGAAAAGGTAGCCCGTTCCTTCATCTCAGAGATTGTTTCAGAATCAATTCGGGGTACAAATTTAGTAAAGATCTCAAAATCCCTTTCGTTTTCAATCAGATATTCAAGTGTTGAAAGGTGAATTCCCGAGACCGTTTTTTCCTCATATGGACCAGCCTCTACCTGTTTTAATACCCCATCAGGAGTAGAGATCTCAATGGTTTGATAGATCATGCCTTTGTCTTTCTTTATTTTCTCATTCACTTCCCAGTTTTTGAAACTCTTTTTCATAAAATGAGGCGTTTCGAATTTTCTGTCCCTGGTAAGTAAATCAAAACCTAAAATACGGGAACACTCTATTGCATCAATAACCCTGTCAACCTGTTCTTTCTCCGGAAAAAACCAGCCAAGATACTCTTCCTGCACAAATAATCCTACAGGTACCCTATCAGGTATATCTCCTTGTAGTACAGCCAGTATCCTCTCTCTACCAGTCATTCGACTCTCCTCTCACTTATATATCATAGTAATTGGTTTTAGCGGTTCATGTTTTTCAAGGCGAACTTTAACTACAAATCTGGTGAATTCTGTAATAAGCCTCTTCTTGTTCGGCAGGACTTTGACAGTAAGTAACCACAATTAATTTCATTCCAGGACTCCAGAGTTTTTTAACCTTATCAGATATGGTATCGATATCACCCACTATTCGTGCATTAAGTACAATACCGGTATCCCTAAAACCACTTACAAATGGTTCAGCTTCATTTGGATCAGGGTCAGTTTCCTCGGAAAAGGCTGCATCAACCATAATGAGATTATTAATCTTTTTAATTACATTAATCTTATTGGACCAATTTCCGCAGGAGTGAAAAACACAACCCCCAAACGTCGAGCCTATTTTTTCCCTGAATGGTATTTCAAATCTCTCAAAAAAATCATCTGATACCATCAGGGTATTGTCATCGCTCAAGCCGATTCCCTGAAATTCCCTGCTGCTGGCAAACCCATGTCCGGGATAGACCAATGCATTACCAATTAATTTCTCCTGTTTTTTGGTAAAATCGATCAGCAGTCCGGTTATTACCGAAAGAAGTTTTTTATAACCTTCCGGATTATCATACATTTCCAAAAACAATTTATCCATTGGAACAAGATAGGAAGCGATATTTAAGGGAGATTGGGTATCGGTGAAGGAAATGGGAATCTTCCCCTTGGTCTTTTCCAGGAAAAATTCAATCATATCTATGGTATGACTGCCGATTTTAGTTTTCTCTACGGGAAGATAATCATACATTAAGGCCTCCTCAATATTGTTAAAGGGCGGTTTGGTAACCGGAGCCTGGCCTTCATGCCAGATATAATCAAGCCCGAAGGCACTGGCTATCGTTCCAATACCATACCAGGGCTCCAGGAAATTAGGAATATCAGCCAGGTATTGCATACTTTTGTTTAAAGCACCCAACTGCAGTTCCAGTGATGTTTCCATATCTTTACAACCATAAGAAAAAACCTGGGGAACTCTGAACCTTCGGTACACAGCCACACCTTCATCACTCTTCCAGAATGAACGGCACTTTTCCTTTAATGATAGTTCATAATCGTGATATCTCTCAATATCAAATTCTTTAATTGAAATAGGCTTAACATCTGTTCCCTGAGAATCTCGACTGGTATAATCAAACTCTTTTTTTATCATAAATTCATCATTTATCCTTTCTTTTCGAAAGCTTTTACCGAATCAATACCACGAAGATGCAAAGTTTTTGAAAAATGGCATAAAATCCAATGACCCGGGGAAGTCTCCTCCCAAGCAGGAATCGCCGTTTTACACTTCTCTTTAGCATAACGACAACGGGTATGAAATTTACATCCAGGGGGTGGATCAGAAGGGTTGGGAATTTCTCCGGGAAGAATAATCCTGGTTTTATGGGTGTCAGGATCAATACTTGGAATTGCTGAAAGAAGCGCTTCCGTATAAGGGTGTTTCGGATTCTGATAGAGTTCCTGAGCTGGCACCATTTCAACAATGCTTCCTAAATACATCACCGCAATCCGGTCACTGATATGTTCAACCACCGATAAATCATGAGCAATAAATAAATAGGTCAGCCCCAACTCATCTTGCAGGTCTTCTAAAAGATTGATTATTTGAGCCTGTACGGAGACATCAAGAGCACTTACCGGTTCATCGCATATCACCAATTTTGGGTTCAAAGCTAACGCTCGTGCAATCCCAATACGTTGTCTTTGTCCTCCAGAAAAAGCGTTAGGATAGCGATTCATATGCTTGACATTCAATCCAACTAACTCTAAGAGTTCCCCTACCCGTGATTTTAACTCCTGCCCCCGGGAGATACCGTGAATAAGAAGCGGTTCGGCAATTATTTCCATAACTGTTTTTCTTGGATTGAGAGAAGAGAAAGGATCTTGAAAAATAATCTGCATGTCCCGGCGTAATTTCTTAAGTTTCTGTCCTTTTAATGAAAAAGTATTAATCATCTCTCCGTTCTGCCGAAAAAATACCTCTCCGCTGGTCGCCTCGTATGCCCGCAGGATAACCCTTCCCAAGGTAGTCTTTCCAGAACCGGACTCTCCTACAATACCTAAGGTCTCTCCGCTTTGCACGGAAAAGCTGACATCATTGACTGCCTGTATATTTCCCACGATTCGTCTTAAAAATCCTCGATAAATTGGGAAATATTTTGTAAGATTTCTAATTTCCAATAAAACAGTACTATTATCATGGGCCATATTAGTTTTTATTCCCTCCCACTCCGTTGTTTTGACCATAGAGAAGGCAGGATATAAAGTGCCCGGGTTCAACTTCAACCATAGCTGCATTTTCCTGTCCGAGACATTCTTTCTGTTTATAAACCGGACAGCGTAATCGAAAAGCACATCCCCGGGTAATCGCTAACGGATCGGGTACACTCCCCGGGATAGGGGCAAGCTTTTTTTTGGTTTGTTGTCCTATTATAGGTACTGATTTAAGCAATCCAATAGTATAGGGATGTAAGGGATTTTCAAAAACCTGTCTAGACAGTCCTTTTTCCACAATCCGACCAAGATACATGACAGCAATCTCATCAGCCATTTCCGCAATCACTCCCAAATTATGGGTGATAATCAGGACAGCCATCTGGAACTGTTTCTGAAGAGATTTTAAAAGCTCCATTATCTGAGCCTGAATAGTAACATCCAGGGCAGTGGTAGGCTCATCCGCTATCAGCAAAGAGGGTTTACAGGATAAAGCCATGGCAATCATCACCCTTTGCCGTTGTCCTCCCGAAAGTCGATGCGGATACTCATCGATCATGCTCTCTGCCATTCCCAACCCCACTGATTTTAGCATCTGAATGGCATGTTCTCGAGCCTCTTGATACTCAATTTGCTGATGGAGAATAATTGCCTCAATAATCTGATTCCCCACAGTATAGACCGGAGAAAGGCTGGTCATCGGTTCCTGAAAAATGATAGCTATTTCTTTTCCCCGAATAGAACGAATCAACTTACCTTGTGGATCAATTTTTACCAGATCGATTATCTCCTTATCATTCTGGCGACGAAAAAGAATCTCCCCTTCTGTTATTTGACTTGTTTTCAGGGGCAATAATCTCAGGACTGAGTGAGCAGTGACACTTTTTCCACAACCGGATTCTCCTACCAGGCCTATGGTCTTTCCGGGTTTAAGAGTTAAAGATACTCCGTCTACCGCACGGACAATTCCATCCATAGTATAAAAACAGGTCTTTAGGTTGTTTATTTTTAAAAGATATTTTTCGTTTTCGTTCATAAGTCCTACACTGTATAAGGATCCGCAGCATCTCGCAGGCCGTCACCCAGAAAATTAAAAGCCAGAATTGAAATAGCTACGAAGAATCCCGGTATCATCAACCAGGGATAAAGCAGTAACACCTGAATATTTTGGGCTTGCTGGAGTAAGACTCCCCAACTGGTCAGAGGGGGGCGGAGACCCAAACCCAAAAAGCTTAAAGCGGATTCCGCCAGAATCATAGCAGGCATAGCGAGAGTTGATATAACTATAATATGGCTGAAGGTAGCGGGAATGAGATGTCTAAAAATGATCCACCTATTGCTCGCACCGGCTAATTGTGCCGCCATTATAAAATCTTCCTCCCGTAAAGCCAGCACTTTTCCTCTTAACTGCCGGGCTAACCAGGTCCAACCGATAAGGGATAAAATAACGGTAATGGCAAAATAGACCCGCAAAGGAGACCAGTGTGAAGGCAGTGCAGCAGTTAAGGCCATCCATAAAGGTATCGGTGGGAATGATCGAATAATTTCAATCATTCTTTGAATCAGGTTGTCCACCCACCCACCAAAATATCCTGAAGAAACACCTAAAAAGGCACCTATTATCAAACTTAAGGCAACCCCTACCAGTCCTATGGTAAGGGAAAGCTGGCTACCAATTATGATACGGGAAAACATATCTCTCCCCTGACCATCAGTACCCAATAAACTGACTATCCCTTCTTCAACTCCGAAAAGATGGGTACTGGCTGGTATCAATCCTATAAGTTTATAAGGTTCCCCCCGGATAAAGAATCGTACCGGTATCCGCTTCTCGGGATCAGGAACATAAACTCTCATCAGTGTAACAGGATCACGGCTTCCTTTTAAACCATAAACAAAGGGTTGAAATTTCCCCTCATTAAAAAAATGGATTCTCTGGGGAGCTAAAAAGGAATATTTGGTCATCCGTTCCTGCAAGGTATAAGGAGCAATAAAATTAGCGAATAAAGCTATCAGGTAAAATAACAATATCACAATTCCCCCGACGACGGCTATCCGGTTGCGGATGAACTTTCGCCACATCATCCGCCATTGAGAAGTTGCAAAGGCAAGCTTTTCAGAGCTCATCATCTGATGGGCAATCGACTCATCAAAAGTGCTTTGTCGTTCATATAATTTCTTAATATGTTCTGATTTTTCTTGATAATCAATCATTATTCGTACCGTATCCTCGGATCTACCCAGGCTAATGCTATATCTGCAAGAAGATTACCGATAAGTAGCATTACTGTCATTAGCAGTAAAATTGCCCCCGCCAGGTACATATCCTGCGTAATCAATGCACGTAAAAAAATCGGTCCAACCGTAGGGAAGGAAAGTACCAAGCCGACAATAATGGAGCTGGAAATCATTTTAGGAATTTGCATCCCCAGGACACTGATTAAAGGATTAATAGCCATCCGAACGGCATACTTCTTGACAACAACTTTCTCCTCTAATCCTTTGGAACGGGCAGTAGTTACATATTGCTGGTTTAAAATGTCCAAAAGATTCCCGCGCATGATTCTGATAAGCTCCGCAGTTCCGACAATCCCCATAATAACTACCGGTGGCCATAGATGATTCAGCAAGTCAAAGAATTTTACCAGGCTCCAGGGAGCATCAAACATCTGTGGCGAATACAGACCGCTTGCCGATATTCCCAGCACCATTGTAGCAAAAACAAGCCATATCAATGAAAGCATAAAGTCCGGAATGGATAAACCCAAAAAACCGAGAAAAGAAAATACATTGTCCCCTAATGAGTATTTGTGCCTTGCCGAGTAGATGCCAATGGGGATTGAAACTATCCACATAAAAACAAGGGCCAGGCCGGAGAGTAAAAATGTCCAACCTAAACGTCCTGCTATAATATCCCAAACCGGGGCACTCCACTCCAGGGAAAAGCCAAAATCTCCCCTTGGAAAGCCACTGACCCACTTCCAATACTGAACCAGCATGGGTTGGTCCAATCCGTAACGAACTCGCATTGCCTCAACTGCTGAAGCATCCATGCCTCCTCCCGATGCAGCTATTTCAGCCTGTGCGCTGGTTACAAAATCACCGGGTGGAAGCTGGACAATTAAAAAAATTATTATTGAAATAATTATAAGAGTGGGTATCATTCCTAAAATTCGTTTTATAATATATGAAATCATATTATGCCTTTTATTAACTTTTTATCCCCGGGGCTGGTTTTTAAAACCAGCCCCGGGTAATAGACATTTATCGCATTTAATTCAATGCCTTATTGTTCGAAATAAAAATGACACGGGTCTAAAGTACCAGGAGCCATGTAGATCCAGTCAGTGGTAAAAGTTTCAGGAACATTGCGAAAATTATTCTTTACCACAACAACATTCGGTGTCATTCCAACAGTTCCGATAACAAAAACATTTTCGGCATTTGCTCGAACAAGTTGCTTTGCAATTTCATTCTGCTTATCAGAATCTACAGTCACTTTATACTGATCATAGAGATCCATCATCTGTTTAAAGTATGCCGGTGGTTCCTTACCAAGCTGACCTTCACTCTTATACCAGGTTCCATAAGCCGGCGCCATCCAGGAACGTTCGTCAAATGGGAAAACCCAAATAGGATCAGTCATCGGATCAATAGCCCTACTTTCAGTCCAGGTAGATACCTGAACTTCATTACCACAAGCCCGAGGCCAATAAATTTCCCTGGACATGGTATTCATTGATGTTCGTACTCCGACATCATTCCAGGCCGCCACTACCAGTTCCATTTCATCGAGTGTCGCCTTATCCCAATCCATACCTTCTACGGTTATCTCCAACCTGCTGCCGTCCGGCTGAGTGCGAAAACCGTCGGATCCTTTTTCTAAACCAATCTCAT
>Ga0068714_10006930_pt1 | contig 11279 bp, 8 predicted proteins | sample MTBNYHSulfiMetaG_FD_62988 | JGI IMG/M metagenome (GOLD analysis project Ga0068714, IMG submission 62988) | Enrichment culture microbial communities from rom New York Harbor, USA that are MTBE-degrading - MTBE-NYH (New York Harbor Sulfidogenic)... | ecosystem: Environmental > Aquatic > Marine >... | reverse complement strand
AGAAGGGGCGCTTGTAGCGGACCCTGAAGGTGTGGGGATCCAGGGCCTCGGCCTCCTCTATCTGGAGCATGTCGGCCGCGTAGGGGGTGGGGGTCTGGGGGTCGGTCACGAACTTCCAAGTGAAGACGCAGTCCTGGGCCGTGAAGGGGCGGCCGTCGTGCCACTTGACCCCCTGTCTCAGCTTGAAGGTGATGGTCAGCCCGTTGTCGGCGATCTCCCAGCTCTCGGCCAGGTTGGGAACGATGTCCAGGTTCTTGTCAAACCTGATCAGGCCGTCGAAGACGTTGCTGGTGATCCCCGAGGAGGTGGAGTCCGAGGCCAGGTAGGGGATCAGGTTGGAGGCGTCGCCCAGGGAGCCTTCCACGTAGGCGTCGCCGTAGGCCGGCTGGGGCGGGCCGGAAAGCTTGGGCGGAGGAGGGGCGGCCTTCTCCCCGCAGCCGGCCAGGAAAAGGAGAGGCAGGAGGGCCAGGAGAAGGATTTTCCCCTTGTGAGCTTTGGTCGGGCCGGGGCTGCAGGTCATCGGGCCTCATCCGGGATGAACCAGTGGACCGGGTCTTGACCCGGCCGGGGGCTGTGTTAAATGGTCCGGTCATTCTAACCCAAAGAGGAGCAAAGGCAAAGGGAGGGACGGAACGGGAGCGCCCTTGGGTCGCTCAGGGGGGCTGATTATCCCTTTGACCTGATCCTCGACCAGGGGTATCCTTCTTCCCTTTAATCCCCATGGAGGAGTGGCGGGGCGCTTGTCCCCCCCCGCCCGGTAAATAGATGACCCCGGAACTGGTTACCCGCCCGGATTTGCGCAACCTGGCCATCGTGGCTCACGTGGACCACGGCAAGACCACCCTGGTCGACGCCATGCTCTGGCAGAGCGGGGTCTTCAGGGCCAACGAGCAGGTGGCCGAGAGGGTCATGGACTCCCTGGACCTGGAGCGGGAGAAGGGGATCACCATCATGGCCAAGAACACGGCCATCACCTACCGGGGGGTCAAGCTCAACATCGTCGACACTCCGGGGCACGCCGACTTCGGGGGCGAGGTGGAGCGAACCCTGAACATGGTCGACGGGGTGATGCTCCTGGTGGACGCCTCCGAGGGGCCCCTGCCCCAGACCAGGTTCGTCCTCTCCAAGTCCCTGGCCCGCCGCCTGCCCCTGATCGCGGTCATCAACAAGATCGACCGGCCGGATAAGAGGATCGCCCAGGTGATCGACGAGCTCTATGACCTTCTCATCGACCTGGACGCCACCGAGACCCAGCTCGAGTTCCCCATCCTCTACACCAACGCCAAGGCCGGGATCGCCCTGGAAAAACCCGACGGCCAGGGGCGGGGTCTCGTACCCCTCTTCGAGGCCATCCTGGCCCACATCCCGCCCCCCAGCTATGACCCGGCCGCGCCCCTCCAGTTCCTGGTGACCAACCTGGACTACTCCGACTACGTGGGCCGGATCGCCGTGGGCAAGATCGTCGGCGGACGGCTCAGGGCCGGGGACCAGATCCTCCTCCTGAAAAAGGGGCAAGAGGCCGGCCGGTTCACCCTGGGCCAGGTCTTCACCCACCAGGGCTTGGAGCGGCTGGCGGTGGAGGAGCTGGGCCCGGGAGACATCGCCGCCGTGACCGGGGTGGAGAGGGCCTTTATCGGCGACACCCTGGCCGACCCGGAGGATCCCAGGCCCCTGCCGGCGATCAGCGTCGAAGAGCCGACCATGTCCATGGAGTTCTCCATCAACACCTCACCCCTGGCCGGCCGGGAGGGGAAGCAGGTCACCTCCCGCCAGATCAAGGCCCGGCTGGAGAAGGAGACCCTCTACAACGTCTCCATCCGGGTGGCCCCCGGGGAGAGCGCCGACACCTTCAAGGTCAGCGCCCGGGGTGAGCTCCAGCTGGCCGTCCTGGTGGAGACCATGCGCCGGGAAGGGTTCGAGCTTTCCCTCTCCAAGCCCAAGATCATCACCCGGGAGAAGGACGGGGTCCTCACCGAGCCCCTGGAGCTGGCCGTGGTGGACGTGCCCGAGGAGTACGTGGGGGTGGTCACCGAGAAGCTCTCGGCCCGGCGGGGCAAGATGACCAAGATGCTCAACAACGGGCTGGGACGGGTCCGGATGGAGTTCGAGATCCCCACCCGGGGCCTGATCGGCTACCGCTCCCAGTTCCTGACCGACACCCGGGGGACCGGGATCCTGACCACCCTGGTCATCGGTCACACCCCCCACGGCGGCGAGATAGCCGGCCGGCCCAACGGCTCCCTGGTCAGCGACCGCTCGGGCCGGGCCGTGGCCTACGCCATCTTCCACCTCCAGCCCCGGGGGGCCATCTTCCTCCAGCCCGGCGAACCGGCCTACCCCGGCCTCATCGTCGGCCAGAACTCCAGGACCGAGGACATCCCGGTCAACATCACCAAGGAGAAGAAGCTGACCAACATCCGGGCCGCGGCCGCGGACGAGGCCCTGCGCCTGGTCCCGCCCCGGCGGTTCACCCTGGAGCAGGCCATGGAGTACATCAACGACGACGAGCTGGTGGAGGTGACCCCCCTCTCCATCCGCCTCCGGAAAAAGAGCGCCTTGAAGCTGGGCGGGGCCAGGAAGAAGATCTGAAGGGGTCCGTAGGGCCTTGGGGTTCGCTTGGCAGATCAAAAATGACACGCCCAGAACCCTCGAGGGTGTTTTCAACCGATACTCAGGTTCCGGCGGTGACAGCTGTGGACTTTGACAAAACCGTTGTCCCAGTAAAGGTCGCTCAGGATGAAGAAGAGACGCTTGTCACAAGGTCCCAGGCCAAAAGGCTGCTGGCCAGGTTGGACAAATCCAAAGTAGTTATCCTCGATTTCCAGGGAGTTTCAGCCATCGGGCAGGCATTTGCTGACGAGATATTCCGGGTCTTTGCCCTACAGCAATCATCGACCAGGATAATACCCATCAACATGAATGAATCCGTTCAGAAGATGGTTCTCAGGGCCTTATAGCTCGCTTCTCAACCTCAACCTCACCCCCCTGGTCGGGAGACGGCTCCTGGCCCAGCCAGGTCATATCCGCCCAGGCAAAGCCCAGCCAGACCTCCCGGCCGGGGAGGAGGCCCAGGGCCTCGACCTGTCTCCGGTCCAGGGCCGCGGTCAATTTAAGGCCGCCCACCGAGACGGTCACCGTCACCCTACCCCCCTCGAGGCTCAAGCCCAGCCTGGTGACCAGGCCCTGAAGGAGGTTCAGCCCCGGCTCCGCCGCCGGCCTCTCCAGGCTGACGGAGATCCGGGCCGGGTCGACGACCGCCGGCTCGGCCCTGCCCCGCTGCCCCGGGACCAGGATGACCTGCCCGTCGGCCAGCCTCAACCCGGTCCGGCCCTTCTCATCCGTCTCCCAGGGGCCCAGGAGGAGGTTGTTCAGGCCGCCCGGGACCGGACGGCCCTCGAAGAGGTGGATCGTCTCGTCGGCCACCTCCTCCAGCCAGGCCAGGTCGTGGCTGGCGATGACCAGGGTCGTCCCCCAGCCCCGGACCGCGGCCAGGGCGGCCTCCTTGATCAGGACCGCGCTGGCCGCGTCCACGCTGGCCGTGGGCTCGTCCAGGAGGAGGACCTCGGGCCTGAGGACCAGCCTGGCCGCCAGGGCCACCCGTTGGGCCTCGCCGCCGGAGAGCTCCCGCCAGGAACGGTGGGCGAAGCGGGCCGGCTCCAACCCCACCAACTCCAGGGCCCCGGCCACCCTTTCCTTCAACCGCTCCTTCTCCCCCCTGACCTGGGGCCCGTAGGCCACGTTGTCAAAGACCTTCCGTTGGAGGAGGTAGGGGTCCTGGAGGAGAAGGCTCACCCGCCGCCTGTCCCGGGCCGAGTCAAAGTCTGCCGGCCGGCCGTCAAAGACCACCTTCCCTTCGGCCGGGGGTTCGATCAGGGCCAGGATCCTGAGCAGGCTGGACTTGCCCGAACCGTTGGGCCCCACCAGGCCCAGGATGGCCGCCCGGGCGATCTTCAGCTCGTCCACCCTCAGGACCGTGAGCCCGTTGTAGCGCTGGACCAGGCCGCTGAGGTGAAAGACCTCCCTCACGGCTCGGACCTCTTTTTGAGCCAGGCCAGGAGCAGGTTCAGGATCCCGGCCCAGATCATCAGGACCACCCCCAGGGCGATGCCCATGCCGAACTCGCCTTTGCCCGTCTCCAGGGCGATGGCGGTGGTGATGGTCCTGGTGTGCCACTTGATGTTGCCGCCGACCATCATCGAGATCCCCACCTCGGAGACCACCCGGCCGTAAGCGGCCAGGGCCGCGGCCAAAACGGCGAACCGGGCCTCCCAGAGGGTTGAGCGGGCCGTCTGGCGGGCCGAGGCCCCCAGGGTCAGGAGGGTCTGCCTCAGCCGTCGATCCTGGCCCTCCACGGCCGCGGCGGTCAGGGAGATGACGATGGGCAGGGCCAGGAAGGTCTGGGCCAGGGCCACCCCCTGAAGGGTGAACAGAAGCTCCAACCCGCCCAGGGGTCCCCGCCGGGAGATGAAGGTGTAGGCCAGAAGGCCGATGACCACCGTGGGCAGGGAGAGGAGGGTGTCCACCGTGGTCCTGGCCGCCCGCCGTCCGGGAAACCGGGTCTGGGCCAGGGCAAAGCCCAGGGGCAGGCCGATGATCAGGCTTAGGCCCATGGACATGGAGGAGACCTTGACCGTGGCCGCCACCGCCGAGAAGGTCTCGGGATCCAACCGGACCAGGAGCCCCACCGCCGTGATCAGCCCATCCCAGATGTAATCCAGGCTGCCGCCCACCGCTCTCCTTCCCTAGAGTAAAGACCAAGGAAGGCCGGGCCGCTGCCCGGCCCGGCCTTCCCCTCCCCTATCCCGGCTTGATTCTACTTCTTGGCGTTGGGAATGAACAGCTTTTGCCCCAGCAGCTTGAACTCGCCGATCTTGGCCTGGGTCGCCTCGGAGACGATCCAGTCGGCGAACTTCAGGGCCAGATCGGTCTTGACCTGCTTGCACTTGTCCGGGTTGACCCTGATGACGCTGTACTGGTTGAACAGGACCTCATCGCCCTCCACCAGGATCTTCAGGGGCGGGTTGCCCTTGTGGGTGTCGGCGAACTTGATGAAGGTCCCCCGGTCGGTCAGGGTGTAACCCTTCTTCTCCGTGGCCACGTTGATGGTCTTGATCATCCCCTGGCCGGTCTGAACATACCAGGACTCCTTCTCCGGGACGTCCATCTTGGCCGCCTTCCAGAGCGACTTCTCCATCTTGTCGGTCCCGGAGTTGTCGCCCCGGCTGGCGAAGGGGGCCTTCTTCCCGGCCACGGCGGCCAGGGCCTCGGTCACCTTGAGCCCCTTGATCCCGGCCGGGTCCTCCGGAGGGCCGATTATCACGAAGTCGTTGTACATCACCTCCCGGCGATCCACCCCGTTCCCCTCGTCCACGTACTTCTTCTCCGCGGCCGGGGCGTGGACCAGGAGAACGTCCACGTCGCAGTTGGCTCCCAGGGCCAGGGCCTTGCCGGTGCCCACGGCCACGAACTGGAGCTCCACCCCGGTGTCCTTCTTGAACAGGTCGGCCAGGTAGTCCAGAAGCCCGGTGTTGGCGGTGGAGGTGGTGCTGGCCATCTTCAAAACCGGATCGGCCAGGGCCGGGGTGGAGATCAAGGCAAGGGTTAAGGCAAGGGCGAGACAGATCAAAAGGGCTCGGCTACGCGACATCGTCGGTCTCCTTTCTGGTTATCCAACGGGCAAGAATTATTGTGTCATTTGGGACATAATGAACGATAAGCGGCCTCCCCTGTCAAGGGTTTTTTAGGATCCGATTGAGGGAGGGAAACACCGGTGGGAAGGCCGGAAGCGGGGACCGGGAGGCCCCCGCCGGCGGTTCTTGAAAAGGGCGCGGGGTTATTCCGCGCCTATGCCCAGCCTCTCCAGGGTCGCGGCCAGGGGCCGGCCCTCCTCGGTCCAGCCCCTGACGTCGTAGTAATCCGAGAGAAGGGGCAGGAGCGGCGGCACCCCGAAGTCGATCTCCTCGCCCTTCTTGCGCAAAGTCCGGAAGCGCGGGGGGAGCATGTCGTCCTTGCGGGTCACCCCCCGCTGGTTGTTAATGGTCCGCTTGAGATTGAAGGCCCTCTCCCCCGCGGCCAAGAACTCCTCCACCTTTATCCCCCGGCCGGTGATGCAGTTGTAGAAATCCAGGAAGTTGGTCACGGTGAGGGTGTTGTTGATCATCGCGAACTTGCACTCCACCAGGGAGTCCAGGAGGGTCATCAGGTTCTGGAGAACCGCGGTGAAGGCGGCCTTGCCCTCCTGCTGGCGGCCCGGAACCGACTTCTCGTAGCCCAGCTCGGGGAGGTTTATGCCGATCTCGAACATGTGGCTCAGCGAGGCGCAGTGGCAGGCCCCCCGGTTGGAGGTGGCGTAGGACAGGGCGTGGCCCCAGGAGAAACGGGGGTCGTGCATGGGGTACTCCAGCCCTTTGGTCTCCACGGCGAACTCCTCGGCCCCCCGGCCGATGGTCCGGGCGGCCGCCCTGACCCCCTGGCCCAGCAACCGGCCCAACGCCCCTTCCCGGCGTCCGATCCGGCCCAGCATCTCGATCATGCCTTCCGGCTTGCCGAAGCCCAGGTCCACCCCCTCCAGATCGTCCGGTCCCAGGACGCCTTTTTCCACGCACTCCATGGCAAAGGCCAGGACCGAGCCGGCCGAGATGGTGTCCAGCCCCAAGGTGTTGCAGATCTCGTTGGCCTTGGCGATGGCCTCCAGGCTGCCGTTGAGGCACAGGGTCCCGAAAACGGCCAGGGTCTCGTACTCCGGGCCTTCCATCCGGCCGTCCAGGGCAAAGGGCCCCTCCTGGTTCTCGACCAGCCGGCCGCACTGGATGGGACAGGCCTTGCACCCCGCCCGGGAGACCCAGATGGTCTCCTTCATGGTCGTGCCGGTGGTCCTCTCGGCGATCTCCGGGGCCCTGGCGTCGCGCCAGTTGTTGATGGGCAGGTTGCCCAGCTTGTGGTAGCCGGCCACCCCGCCGGTGGTCCCGAACTGGCTGAAGAGCTGCAGCTTCTCCTTGATCACCGGCAGAACCGCTCGGGTGGCCCTCCGCAGTCCCTCAGGATCGGCGATGGGGATCTGGGCCTGGCCCCGGGAGGTGACCAGAATGGCCTTGATCTTCTTGGCCCCCATCACCGCGCCGAACCCGCAACGGCCAGCGGCCCTGGTGGCCCGGCCGTCGTGGGAGATGGAGGCGAAGCTCACCAACCTCTCCCCGGCCGGCCCGATGGCCGCCGTCACCCCGCCCTGGTCGTATCTGGTTCTGAGGATCTGGTCCGTCTCAAAGACGGTCTTGCCCCAGAGGTCTAAAGCGGGCTCAAGGGAGAGATCATCACCGTCAATGATCAGGCTGACCGGCTCCGGGGACGCTCCGGTGATCACCAGACCGTCGTACCCGGCCCGCTTGAAGTGGTAGCCGAAGGCGCCGCCGCAGTTGGACTCGCCGTAGATACCGGTCAGGGGGGAGAGGCCGATTACCTCGTGGCGGGAGCCGGCCGGGACCCGGGTGGCGGTAAAGGGGCCGGTCGTGAAGATGAGGGGATTATCCGGGCCGAGGGGATCGGTCCCGGCGTTCACCAGCCGGGAGAGGATCAGGGCTCCCAGCCCTCCCCCGCCGATGTACATCTCAGCGTCCTTCTCCGCCAGGGGCCTTGTCTCGATCCTCCGCCGGGACAGGTCGACCCAGATAAGCCTGTAGTGGTAGCCTTTCATCTCACTCAACCTCCAGCAACCATTATCATCATCTCTACCTCATCCCCGGGGTCGAGAAGATCGTCCAGGCCGAGGACCTTGCCCGCCCGCCAGACCATCAGCCCGTGGGGCTGCCGGTCCTCCGGACTGAACCGGGCGAACGGAGCCAACTCCTTCTTCTCGGCGGTGAGGTTGATCAGAATCTCTCTGAGGGGGACCGGTCGGTCCAACTCCACCTGAGAGACCGGACCGTAAAACCGGTCCAGAGGTGGAAACCACGTTATCTTCAAGATCGGTTCTCGCCGTTGGTTATCGGGGCTCAAGGTAACACAGCACTTGGGGCCGGTCAACGGCCGGCCCGGTCGGGCTAAGCTGACTGAACCACCCAGACGGGGGCCTGAAATCAGCCATCCTTCCGCCTAGTTCCGGCCAGTGTTGAATAAATGTTGATAACTTTTTAAGCCCCCAACCAGGGACCGGAGGGCGGCGGAATGGTGAAGGGGGAGCGATGGAAGAGCGATTTACGTAATCATTTAGGGAAAATGTTGGTCCGATATGGTCGTCACGGGAATGTCAACAAGATATGGTGGTCGAACCGCTATTCACAACCAGCCCTTAACTATCCACAATTTTTCCTATCCGGAAAGTGGGGATTTGACGCCTGCCGGCCGCCTTTTACCCAGCCCCAGGGGATCTTCGCCCGGATCGCCGATGAACTCCGGTGGAGATTGATTTGAACCGAATCTGAAAAGCTGATATTTTTTAAAGGCCCGCCGGAAAACGCCAATTCGAACCTGAAAAGGAGAAAAGATGGCCGGAGTTGACCGGATCAGGCTCTCCGAGTTGTTCAGCAAGAGCGGGGCCATAATGTACCTCTTTGACCTTGAGAGCCTCCAGATAATTGATGCCAATCCGGCCGCCCAGCGTTTCTACGGCTACTCCCGGGAAGAGTTCCTGGCCAGGAAGATTACCGATCTGAGCACCCTTTCCTTGGCTGAGATAAGAGAAAACATCCGCAAGGAGCTCCGTTACGAGGCCTCTTTCTACCTTGTTCAGCACTGCTTGAGCAGCGGTGAGCTGCGTCACCTGGAGATCCACGCCACCCCGCTCCTCCAAGAGGACGGAAGAGAGGCTATTTTTTCCGTGGCCCACGACGTGACCGACCAGATCCAGGCCGAAAAGGCGCTCAGGGAGAGCGAGCAAAGGTTCAGGAACATGGCCGACGTCTTCCCCACCCCTCTGGCCATCATGGCCCCTGGCGGGGAAAATCTATACCTGAACAGGCAGTTTACAAAAGTCTTCGGCTACACCCACGAGGAGCTGGCCAGCCCCGAAGCCTGGTTCGAGCTGTCCTACCCCGATCCCGAGCTGCGGCGGCGTTACCTGGCCGAGTTCCGGGAGTGGCTGGAAAGGGGCCGTCCTCCGGTCCGCTGGGATAGGATGGCCACCATCAAGGACGGCTCGGTCCGAAGGATAGTCCTCCAGGCAACCCCCCTCACCGGCGGTCAGGTCCTGGTTGTGGCCGAGGACATGAGCGGCAAGGAAAGGGCGGAGCAGGAGCTGCTGGAGGCGGAGCGGGTCAAGGTGGCCCTGGAGACCGCCGGGGGGACCTGTCATGAGCTCAACCAACCCCTCCAGGTCATCCTGGGCCAGTTGGACCTCCTGCTGGTGAAAGCGGATCCTCAATCCACCGCCGGCCGGAAGCTGGCCCAGATTATGATCGAGGTAGAGCGGATGGCCGGGATCGTCAAGAAACTGAGCAAGCTGACCACCTACCGGGCCGGGGACTACGCCGGGGTGAGCAAGATCCTTCGGGTGGACGAGTCGGCGGAGGAGGAGTAGGCGCAGACTTTGGAGGGATTTTAGACTGCTTTTGGGGGCGCGTGCCCCTGGGCATGTATTCTAGAACGCAGGGAAACCGGTAAATACCCCCTCCCCTGGCCAGACGGTTCCTCTCCCCCGGAAGGCGGGTGTCAGGTAAATAGCGTACTTGCAAGGGTGATGATCTTGCTTTTTGGATTGCCTCATTTCTGGACGTTGATGGGATAAGGGCCACATCCTTCCCCGATTCCCTGATTGTGAACGATTGAAGAAAGGTGCCGGTTTGTCCACTACCAATGGAATTTGGTTGGAGGTAATAGGTCCACAAAGGAATCAGGCACCGGAAAGCCCAAGTCGCCTTGCTCATCGCCTATCCATCTGAGGCGGCCCTCTTTCCACTCCTCCGATGCATATAATATTATGCCGATTTTCGATAACCCAAGCAGCATCGCCTGGACCGCGTCAATGCCCATGGCATAGTTTATTTTATCCCTCCCAAGGCCGACTATCTGAAAGGGGCAATAATAATTGCCGTTTTCATCGGCCACCCTTGGTTTGCCGACTTTGACCACAACCTCCTTTTCAGTTTCTCCAATCAGGTATAATTTCCTTATCAGAACCACATCACCCAAGCTGTCGATTTTCATTATTACCCCAATGATCCCTTGGCTCTTCCACCTTGGGAAAAAGCTTTTTTGCCAACAATAGCGCAACAACCCAATAAACAAATGCCCCAGTAGTAGATTCTCTTGGTCCGATAAAATTAAGCAGACCCGTCACCAATATAGCGAAAAAATAAAGGATAGGAAGTGAAATATATAATCTCTTTTCCCTTAAATACCAGTAGAAAAGCGGGTATAATATTATACAACCTATCAATGCTGATATAGTAGCCACCTCAATTACCATTGGTAATACAAAAGTTTTAAAGCTATAATTTATCTCAACTGTATATGTATACGAAAATGCCGTCAATAAACTACCAATAATTCCCCATAGAATCATTACACTGTGGCTGTGCACTCTCATTTCATCCTCACATATATCATGATGTATGTACGTTGTTTTTATTTAATAGCCTGTTTTATCATACACATTAAGTTTATCGTGGCCTCCTTTCCGATTTGGGCCTTGAATGCTAATCCAACCCAATATCCCGGGAGGAGGCCACGTACTTACTCAGTTATTAAATTTCCCCTCAACTATCCACCTTTTAAGGGTAGTGTATTTCATTATACCTTTTTATTGCTAATTGCGACAACCCCAATAGCAGCATATTACTTTCCAGACAGGGGTGTTTCCAATTCCTGCAGCTACATAGCACCGAACATGCGCAGTGGCTGTGTCCACTCCTTTATCAGCCATACAGCGTAAACAACCTCGAACTCTTTGGGCCCATGAGCTGTCACCAGCGCATTTGCAGAAGCATCTTAATTGTGTCCCGACGTATGTTTCGTTGCCGTACCTGTCGCACTCGGGTGAGTCACTCGGCAGTCCAGGTGCTCTCAAACAGTTATCAATCTCCGTCCTCGTCATGTCGTAAATTTCTTGCTAACTGGGAACTTTTCCGATCAGGCTCTTCTCTTTTCTATCTGAATCCTCCATGTTGTGTGGATCGTTTCGAGCATAAACATATGCCCTGTAGTTGTAGCTTGGCGTTTCTTTGGGGTCGGCCTTCAGATACCTTCCAATATCGGGACCGTAAAACCTAAAGTGGTTATAATGCTGTCCGGTCTCGACATCGTAATACTGCCCCGGCAATCTCAGATTCAACCGGAAGCTGACCAGA
>Ga0068714_10006929_pt1 | contig 11279 bp, 7 predicted proteins | sample MTBNYHSulfiMetaG_FD_62988 | JGI IMG/M metagenome (GOLD analysis project Ga0068714, IMG submission 62988) | Enrichment culture microbial communities from rom New York Harbor, USA that are MTBE-degrading - MTBE-NYH (New York Harbor Sulfidogenic)... | ecosystem: Environmental > Aquatic > Marine >... | reverse complement strand
AACCCATACTTCCCTTAACCTAATTAATTTCTAAACTTAAAACTTCTTTTATGTTATAATGTCGCTTGCTGATTCTTTCCATCGTTGTGTGTGTGGGGGATAAAATTTAACCCAACCAACCACGTGCTTCGCTGAGAAGCTGAAAGCTGATTTGACAGTCAGGGCATGTGCTGGCTGTCGTTAGCAGGAAATTCAAGTCAAGGCAGTAAGCACTGGAAACCCTGTAATCAGGGAAGATATACTCATTTATTCAATAAGAAAATAATGTGGTGGGTATATTCTTAAAGGAAAAAGGATATACTCATAAAAAATTCTGCACGTGCACATTCACGCGCGCAGGGGTTCATCTAAAGCGTGTTGAGTTTGTTCTTGACTGCGTCTACTAGGTATTGCTTCGTTTTAGCCTCGTCGTACTTGGGTGAGTACCTGGCCCTGTGGCCGCCTTTCCCTGTCTCTGATGTGGTGTTGAGGATTCCCAGCTCAGCCATGTCGTTGAGGAAGTTGATTATCGAGGCGCGGGAGATGCTGATGTGCTGGTGCTGGTTTACCTGTTCCCATACCTCTCTGCTCAGTAGCCCGGGGTTGGATCTCCAAAGGAGTTTGAGGGCCTCCAGCTGGTAGTCTTTGAAGAACATGCTGAGCCCGTCCTGGTTTAAGTCCATGTTTAGGTTCATGTCCAGCAATCAGCTTCATGCCCTAATATAAAGTTTACATTTCAATGAGGCGCGCGTATGTTCCTATGTTGATAGGGTTTTCTGGGTTAGATAAGGGAGAACTACATGTCTTACATCTAGCCCAGTTTACCCTTCTCAGCAAAGGAATGGCGGTTAATAAACTAAGTTTAATGCACGTGTGGGTATGATGTACTTAGGCTATATGCTGCAAACTATAGTATGACGAGCGAGTCACGCAAAATTGGAGACTTATCTTGCTTGCCTAGTATCCCCTTTGTTGAACCTTGTTTTGATTATCTCCTTCGCGAATAAGGCTATCATGAGAGCGTTGAAGAGAAGCACACCCGCCATCACGTAGAACGGCGTCCTCAAACCAGCATAGTCAGCTATGCCGCTTAGAACTACTGGCCCAAGCATAGAGCCAACATCGTTCGCCAGCCTGTAGACCCCCATGGCTAGACCCCTACGTTCGCCCGGCGACGCATCTACGGCGAGAGACTGAGGAGCCTGGCCCGCACCCGCTGAGGCAAGGCCCAGCACAACAGCAGCCAGAGTCATTCCCCAGTAATCCTTCGCATAGACGAAGCTGAGATTGGCCGCGGCCATAACAACGATATTCCAGATTATGACAGGCTTCCTCCCAAGAAGATCTATGGCGTACCCCATGGGTACCGTGATGATGAGGTTAGTAAGGGTCGCGTAGCTGATGATTGTGCCAACAGCTAACTCATCCATGCCGTGCTCCTCAACCATGTACAGCGGGATCATGTTACTTCTAATGCCACTACGCTGAAAGGTTACCGTGAAGATAGCGAAACACGCCATCGCATAGGTCTGGTTTCTCATCAGCCTCACGACTTCCCTAAAAGAGAAGAGGTGGTCTCCCTCTCCCTTCACCTTGATTATACCCTTCGGCTCAAAAATGAGGAAGTAGGTGAGCAACGTCGTTATGATACCCGTAGCAGCGTAGAAGTAGAAAGGAGCAGTGAGGCCATAATAGGTGGCGATCCAACCCCCGAAACTTGGGCCGGCTGACTGGCCGATGAGCATGAACGCCTGGAAGTAGCCCATGATCCGCCCTCTCTCCTCCGGCCTCAATATGTCTGCGAGGAGAGTGGTTCTGCTTGTCATCCACATACTTGACCCGACGCCCTGCAGGAACCTGAAAACAAGAAATGATGCAAAATTTGGCGCATTTGCGTTCGCCAGCGCCATCAACGTAATCACTATGCAGCCGCCGAGCATCATGGGGCGGCGGCCTACCCTGTCGGCGACTATGCCGACTGGGATGTCTGCAGCCAGTCTTCCAAAGGCGTAGATGGTTATGGCGAGGCTTGCGACCGCGAAGCTGACCTCGAAGCTCTTAGCGTAGATTGGGAGTATTGGGCTTACAATGCTCATCCCAACGGTGTTGAAGAAGCTTGGCACATAGATGCTGAGCACATCCATCGCAACGGAACGTTTGGATGTGCTGGCATCGCCCATGTCTCACAGTAACCAGTTATGAATTTTTAGACTATTCGATTTGAACATGTTCTATTTTTGCGCGCGCAACATGTAATACACAAACCGGAAGGATAATAAGGATATTTTCAATTTAAAGTAATTGCTATGACAGATTCTATTTTAAGCATCACAATAAGAGATCCAGAACATCCATGCATGCCATACGAGCGTACAGGCCACTCCTTCTGGGTTCAAATATTTCATTGCGACTTTACTCCACTCTTCTGGAAAGGTGTGACATATCTAAACTACCTCTTAGACACTAGAGGAAAGAGTAATGGTTTCATCCATGGACAAATTAAAGTCCCTCCAGGGAGCTATTTAATCCGTGCATTTGCCACATGTAAGAACGTCGTAACAGATTTCGCAATGGTTGAAGTAGGGTGTGACAAAACCGTCTGTGTTAATTTATTGCCTACTACGGTTGACTACTGTCTTGCCCGAGCCGTTGTCGGAATAATTGGTGGTACTGTAGATCCTCCAGGTGGAGACGACTCGGTTAAGAAACTCCATCCAAAGGAAGCCAATGAGGCAGTTAAAGCAATAGATGCTCTCAGAGAAAAATTACCAAAGGATCCTCTTCCCCCACCACCTACATTAGAAGAACTAGAAAAACTAGAAGGGCAACTTAAGCGTAAGCTTGAATCAACGAAACCAAAACAATAGACAAACACATTTAACTGAAAACTCCCCTTTTTTTGTGTTTAAGCATAAGGTTAGGTGTATGATAGTAAAATGATTTCGTCTATCTGGGTCTTCGCTTATAATCCATGTAATGCTCTCTAAGCGCGCGTTCAGGATAATATGTGTAGGTAAATATGTGTAATAGCTTTGTTCGCGCGCGCGAGCTATAAAACTACATCTCATAGAGGTTGAGATCAATGAATACCATGTCGAGGCTCTGTTTCGAAGCATGGTAATGGGCACCATCAATTATCGTGATTTCAGAGGTATTCCAATCCAAGAACATCCGCCTACTGATTATGTTGGATAATAAATTAATCCACACAGTGCATACCACCAAAGAAAAATGTAGCTCAAAGTTGAAATGAGATCCACAGCTCTACTCATATAACATTACATTAACTATTATGTAACTATATTTCATGGTAGTATACGCACGCGAGTTAGACTCCACCGCTCTCACTCGGCCTGGCTCACAGTTGCACGCGCGCAGTCACCACGGTAGTAGTGTGCTAAAGTGGCTGGGTTCTCAACTCCCCGCTGTTTAGCTACAGCGCGCGCAGCTGAGACTTCGCATGTGCAAATCTAGCTTCACATTTTAAACCGTTAAATATCGATTAAATACAAGGTTTTAATTGCAGGACGTGAACCTGTTGATGAAAAAAAAAGAAGCAATTTTAATAACATTAGTCATACTTGGCTCATCCGTATTAATCACATTCCCAACCTATGCAACCCCAACTGCCAGCATTGAAACCTTAATAGCTGATGAAATAAATCAAGAAAGCCTGGTTCAAATCGTCACCAACCTCATGCAGGGCGACGTGGGGCCAACTGGCAATCGGATATATAACCCACGCACACAAGGAACACCCAACGGAGACCTAGCAATCGCCACCGTTGTAGACTATTTCGAATCCTGGGGCCTCGACAGAGTCGAGATATTCACTAACCCCACAGCATTAACGAACCGCTGGTACCTGAAAACCTGGGAAATCACATCGCCACAGTACACATTCCTACCTGAAGGCAACTGGGCTTGCAGAAACTCTCCAGCCAATGATGTCACTGGAGATTTAATCTACGTGGGCTCGGGTACATCTGCCAGTGACTACGAGGGCCTCGACGTTGAGGGCAAGATTGTCTTATGTGACGGCACGGCTAGAACCGCATACACTAGGGCTGTTACTGAGAGAGGAGCCATTGGCCTCGTGAAAATCGCACCCAGAGGTTCTTACTACCCGGATACAGGGTACTATGATCATCCCTACAGCTCCGAAGTGACGGGAATCCAAAATATCAACTACGATGCAGCAAATACAGCTCCAGCCATCAGCATATCCTGGGACGATGGTGCAAACCTGAAGGAGCTACTAGTTACACAAGACGTTATGGTCAACATGATGGTTGATGCTGAGATCATTCCTACGAGTTATAGTAAATCCGTTATAGCCACAATCAACGGCCTGATTCCGGATGACAAGTACTTTATCCTGTACGGGCACTTGGACTCGGATTCCTACGGCCCAGGCTGCGACGATAGCGCTTCGGGTGTAGCTGCCTTTATGGAGATAGCCAGGGCAATCCAGACACTAATCAACGAAGGGACGATACCCCGGCCAATGTACTCTATAAAGTTCTTTGCCATAGGCTCAGAGCTTTCAGACTCTAGAGCTTATCTGCAGTCGTTGACTGAAGAACAGTTAGCGCTGATCATTGGAGGATGTAACTTTGACCAGGCTGGACTCGGCGTTGAGCACAATGCGCAGAATATTGAGGGTACAGACCTGGCCATATGCCAAGAACTATTGCTAGTATGTAAAGATCTGAAAGAAGAATACGAAGGGACATACTGGGAATCGGATAACTTCCAGTTCATACCCTACCTGGGTGGTACAGACCATGTGAGATTCCTCGACTTTGATATTCCCACGACTTACATTTGGACGGATTGGACATATAGGGCTGAGACAAATCCTCCGGAGTGGGGAGGGGACACTGTCTGGATAGCGGGAAACCCGTACTATCATACATCTGGCGATACGTTAGAAAATACAGTGTTAAGGGAACCGTTTAACATGCCTTTGATTTCAAGAATGGTTGCGCTTCTTACTGTTAGATGTGTAGACTTTTATCAGGTGACGGGATTCCTTCCACCGCTAAGTACAGATAGAACATATAAGGCGGGCAGCACAATTCCAGTAAAGCTCCAACTGATAGATTCACAGGGTAATTACATCACTGATGCAGTGGTTGAGCTTTATGTAGACGACATGCTTGTTGGCCAGTTCAGATATGATCTAACCAGCGACCAGTATATCTATAATCTCAGGACCAAAGGTTTGACAGGCAGCATTACATTAGAGGCAAAACTCAGTAATGGTGTAGCCATTTCGACGATTGTGATCACATTAAAATAATTTAACATACTTGAAAAACTCTACCCCTTTTTTATTTCGCGCGCGCAGTCTCAGAATGTGTGAGATTTGCGCGTACTGCGCGCGTAGTTTCAAAGAACAAAGCATTTTTCACAGTTTAAAATTTGAATTGAATGAAGCTAAAAAAAACTCGATAATTTGAGCTTATTGTCTCCTAAGGGTAAAAATTATTGGAGATAAATAATAGGTGTAATACACTTGATGCACAGAAAATAATTTTAGTGAATATTTAAACTTAGATTCTGCGCTAGAAGCGCAGAGTGTTTGAAATGATAAAAATGAAAATACCTAGATTCTCAATAATTATCCTAACAATTCTATTACTATCGCAGATACCCCTTTCCTATATCGCCTTCAGTGAAGCAAAATCCACTAGCCAAAGTGTATCTCAGGGTAAGTGGTGGGAAGTAGGAGAAATCGAAGGAGAAGCAATAGTGCCGGGGTACATCCCCTACTCTCAACTGCTGCCTGCTCTACATGAAATAGAAAAAACTAGCAACAGAATCCAGATAGAAGTAGTCGGGAAATCGTGCTGGGGATACGATATACTACAAGTAATAGTATCTGACCCATCCACACTTGGACGGTTGGGTGCCTATAAATCACTAGCTAACGACATTGTGAATGACCCTGAGAAAGTTCTAGAGAAGTTAGACAAGGGAATTCTTGATTATAAGGGTATAGTCCAGCTCGCACCTAGCATACACGGAGGTGAGATGGGCGGCGTTGACGCTGCTCTACAACTGATCAATGAATTAGCATTTGATGATAGTGAGGAAGTCCGTAAGATCCTAGACAATCTTATCGTTATAATTAATCCCTGTGTAAATCCTGACGGAAGAATTGCTAATCGAAGACAGAATGGCAATGGTTATGATGTAAACAGGGACTATATTACAGCAACTCAACCAGAAATGAGGGTATTGATAACAACTCAAAAAGAATGGAATCCGTTGATTGATGTACGTGCACACGGATATAGAAGCGCGACGACTCTACTAATAGAGCCCGCTACAATGCCACACTGCCCAAACTTTCCATACGATTTAATAGAAAAATGGTTATACCCAATGTCATTGGTACAAGAAGAGGCTCTCTTTGATATTGGCATTACGAGGGTCGATATACCCTACAGGGACTACTGGGCTGAGGGGGGATGGGACGATTACCCGCCAACAATGGCGGTTCCATATGTATTCTACCATGGATCTATTGGACAATGCAATGAAGGGCCACGTGGAGATGTTTTGGAGCCAATAGGTGTTCCAGACGACATCCTAGCTCATTATACCTCAGAAAAAGCTGCCCTTCTTTTCGCTGCTGATCATCATATGGAGTTACTAAGGAACCAGCTTGAGATGTTTATAAGGTGGGAACAGGGATATGGTTGGCGTTGGACAGGACCTGCCTGGGATCTACCTGACGCTAATACTTATGAGCCACAAGGCTCTCTCTACAAATTCCCATACGCATACGTTATACCCATGGATGATGAACTACAACTAGATACGATCCACGCGGCGAAACTCGTCGATCATGTGTTATTCCATGGTTGTAAAGTAATGAAAGCTTCTCAGCCTTTCACTACCGAATCAGGGATATTCCCTGCAGGTACATACGTGGTGTTAATGAACCAAGCGAAGAGTGGGTTAGCAAATACTCTACTGTGGGATGGTGAAGACCTTAGCTATGATCCTGGTGTACCAATGTATGATGACGCTGCATGGAACCTGCCTGAGCTCTGGGGCGTCACAGTACACAGCATAGACGAAGAGTTTGATGCAAAGCTTCAGCCTGTCAATAAGGTCTCTTATCCAGCAGGAGAAATATTAGGGTTCCCAGCTGAGTATGCATATGCACTGAAGGATAACACCAACAATGCAGTAAACATGGTAAACAAACTTCTTGAATATGGAGTATTCGTGGGACGAACCGACGCACCCTTCACATATGATAAAGTTGAATTTGGCGTAGGAACATTCATTATCCCTGCTAATCAGGATAAGTTGGTATCGACATTAAATAACCTCGTGAAGGATCTTCACTTAAAACTATATGGGCTCAATGAAGACATTGGAGTATCCTATTACGAAATATCATCACAAAAGATTGCTATTCTTGATAGCTCAGGAGTCGGTTCATACGAACGAGATTACATGGTGTTCATGCTGAATGACTTTGGCTTCGAATCAGATCTAGTGAATGTAGAACAGATAGAGCTTGGCATGCTGGCAAATTATGATGTATTATACGTTCCCGATGGCACGGCTAGCAGAATATGGAATGGCTTAGGAGCTGTGGCACAAGGCAAGCTAATGGAGTTCATTGAGGATGGAGGTCGGTTCATTGGAGCCGGACAGGGATCAATGCTTGTAAACTACGCGAACTTCCTCGACGCAGAAGCTGTCCTTAGCACTGTGCCCGCGGGGCGTCCAAACGGAGTTGTAAGAGTGAACTATGACCCGCTTGACCCAGTAACAGCTTACTATCCTGAGGACGGCTACGCCTTTGTATACTACCCCGTTCTATTCTATGATCTAGGACCAGACGTTAAAGTAGCAGCGAGTCTAGCCTCTGAAGAAATGTTTGTTGCGGGGTACTGGCCTGGCAACGAGGATGCAGAGGGTGACTCCATCATTATTCATGGCGCATATGGAAATGGTGAAGTCATACTCATTGGCACATCCTGTAATCGTAGAATGCTGGCAATAGGCATGTTCCGACTGCTAACGAACTCAATATACCCATGAAATGAGATAGAACCAGAGAAGGAGGAAAACGTTCCTCCCTTTTTTAAACTGTAGGAAATGAAACTAGCTACTTACATAAATTATCCATTCCTTGAAGGCTTCTTCATATTTTAACATTCTTTGCATAGTTTTCTCCATGAGAGTTTCTAAATTATTGGATTTAATATATATAACTTCTTTTTTAGGATACTCAACATTTATTTGTGCGAAATATACACTATTTTTCTTATAAGTATAAACGCTCCAAAATTTTCGCGTATCATATTCAATAATATGGTGATCATACATTTGATTTCCGTATCTGTCGTACCCAGGAGTTCTAGCTAATCTTTTTTCTATCTCAAATAACCAGCCATCTATGTATTTTTCCTCTATTAAATTAAGAGTGTCCTTCACAAATTTTACTCGTCCATTAAATCGATCCAGCTAAATTGATAAAAGTGTTACGTGCTCGCGGGATTGAATAGAAGTTTAATTTTCAGAGTAGATTTTAATAGAGCCTGTAACTTCAGCATTTGCGGCGCGTGCGTTGGTTTATGCGCTGCGCGCGTGCAGCGGCAGTTATACATACGTGTGCAATAATTTTAAAAAAAGGTTTGATCCTCGATTCGAGTTAAGTCATATTAAGTAAATCATATAGGTTATCAATTAGAGTGCAGAGGTTTTCTTGTGCTTCTGGATCTGTCACCCATTCTCCATCTGCCTTTGATCGCAGATCATTAAGTAATTTGTTAATGGCACTATTAGATTGCCCCTTTTGGATCATCATTAGCACAACTTCAGCCTTCTTAACAAGAGGTTTCTGCAATTCTTCTGATCTTAAAGCTTCACTTGGTAGATTTTCGATGTAAGCCTCAAGAGCTAGTTGCGTATGGCGCAAGACCTGACCAGCATAGACTCCCTGGAAAACGTCATCAAGTACGGCAATTTCACCATTAACTATGACGGCTTTATATCCTTCAGCGTATTGGTGGGGTGCAAGGTAAGTGGCTTTATCAACTACTGTATCAGGGTTAAAAACAACTACATCGGCCCAGAAGCCTTCTCTTATCAATCCTCGGCCAAGTTCTAGGAATCCAAATTTCTCTGCGGGCATGTAGGTCATCTTGTATACAGCTTGCTCAAGTGTGAGAACGCCTCTTTCTCTAACGTATTCGCTTAGAATTCTCGTGAATGCACCATAGCCTCGTGGATGGGGACTACCTGAACCGTATTTTATGATACTTCCATCGCTACAGACCATGTGGAATGGCTGCTTCATGAAGTTCTCAATGTCGTATTCATTCATTGAGCGACTTATGTAGCTGGCTCCACCGTTTTCGATTATTTGGATTGCTGCTTCTGCAGCTCCCTCAGATGTGTATGGTAGGCCCCATGTATCCATGACGTATTCGAGAGTCTGACCAACAAAATCAGGATTCCACGAGCATCTGGAGACGATGATTCTCCAAAATTCTGTACCTACACGAAGGCCTAGTGCTATTGATAGAGCGTCCTTGATTAGGGCGCGTTGTTCGGGGTTCGCTAATCTAGCCATAAGTGCAGCGTTACCCTCTTTGCCTTCAAAGGGTTCATAAACCCATGCAGGCAGAAGAGTCGTAAAGCTGGTTGCCGAGCCGTCATAAGGATATTGGTCGTATGTAACATCTATTCCGCGATCTCTCGCCTCATTAATCATCGCTATTACTTCATCGCTTTTGAACCACATGTCAGCGCCGTTTACCTTAATGTGCGAGATCTCTACAGATATACCAGCTTCTTCACCGATTTCGATGGCTTCCGCGATAGCGTATATGCCTCCGCAGCCACCTTGTTCCGGTGACTCTTCGTCTCTTAGGTGAGACGCATAGACTCCTCCATACTGGGCTGCGACCTTTGCGACTTCAATGATTTCTTCAGTGGTGCAGGCTAGACCTGGGTAGTATTCTAGACCTGTTGATAAGCCGAAAGCTCCTTCCTGCATCCCCTTTGCGATTAGTTCTTTCATCTCATCATATTCTTCTGGCGTAGGTGGATCATAGCTTGAACCCATGACTGCTGTTCTTACTGTTCCTTGTCCTATGAGAGTTGCGTAGTTAATTGCTATGCCTGGTTCTAGTGCTTCAAGTGAGGCAAGGCTTTCTCCGATATTCAAATCGGATCCGCCGCATTGTCCGTCAAGTACAAGGGTTACGCCTTGTCTTATGTAATTCATAGCCTCTGGTCTCGTACTAATTGCTGAAGGATGTGTATGAGGATTGATGAATCCGGGACTGACTATTAGTCCAGTAGCATCTATGACCTCTGTTGCGTACGCCTCAGCCCATCCAAGATCGCCTATTGCGACGATTTTTCCATCTTTAATACCTATATCAGCAGAGAATCGTGGGCTTCCGGTTCCATCGATCACTGAACCATTGATAATGAGCACATCATAGCTGAATTTCTCCGGCTTCGACATAATGGTGTTAAAGTTTACTGATAGTGTTGAAGTTAGTAAAAGTACAAGTAGGAATGTTACAACTACTTTTGAGTTTATCTTCATTTTTATCTTTCTTCCTGTTGCTGATTAATTATCAGCAAATGTATTGATTATTTTAAATAATACTTAACACTGCCGATAAGTTGCGCGCAACTATATCTTTAGTTCCTCCCTGTATAGCTTCCAGTCACCACGGTAGTAGTGAGCTAATGTCGCTGGGTTCTCTACTCCCCTCTGTTTGGCTACTGCGATGGTGGACCGGATCAGGTTGACGTGATAGCTGAGGCTCTGAGCCCTGAACCAGTGAGGCCACGCGCGTGTAGCCGAAAAAAGGTTGTAAAAGGCTGTATTGTTGTACTACCCTTTCCCCTATTTTATCTTAGCTAGGAATCCTGTGATTAGTTCCTCGAACTTCTCTGGGACGTCCTGTGGGATCATGTGCCCTGTTCCCTTAACCTCGACGACCTCAATGTTGGGCACTGTTTTCTCCATTCTCATTCGTGCTGTGGATGAGATGGTCTCGCTCTCCACTCCCTTGAGCATCAGCACTGGGCATTTTATTTTCTCAACATATCCCCAGAGGTCTATTGATAACCCGCTTCTTACCGAGTCTCCTGTGGGTTTGAGCCAGAGCTTTCCATCTTTACCTGTGAAGGCGTATTTTATCCTGTTATCATAATAATACTGAGTGAAGCCCGGGTATCTTTCCTTGAGCCATTCACGTGCCTTCTTCTCGTTGTCAAAGTATTGTGGTGGAGCTGGTCTT
>Ga0068714_10006928_pt1 | contig 11279 bp, 5 predicted proteins | sample MTBNYHSulfiMetaG_FD_62988 | JGI IMG/M metagenome (GOLD analysis project Ga0068714, IMG submission 62988) | Enrichment culture microbial communities from rom New York Harbor, USA that are MTBE-degrading - MTBE-NYH (New York Harbor Sulfidogenic)... | ecosystem: Environmental > Aquatic > Marine >... | reverse complement strand
CCGTCCAACACATTCTTGGTGAACGGCGTCATACGAGCCAGATTGCTACGTGAAAGCCCCGTGATACCGGACTGTTCGATCAGTGCCGAGGTGAACTCGGAGGGAGACCCCTGTTTGAAGATTTCGAGGCGCGCCGACACGTCCTGACGGCCACGTTTGTGCTTCGGTGGTGAAACAGCCAGGATCTCCCCACCTCCGATGGTATGGACAGGGGAATAGGATCGAACCACATATCTGTCATGAGGAAGGACTGCTGTAGGACTTTCCAGATGCAGTTGGGTGAAGATGGTATCTCCGGGTCGTGCTTCGTCGCGATCCAACAACGTGACTTCTGCCAGGATTTCCGCAGTGCCGGTGTGAAACCGTACTCGGGTTCGATTTTTCAGGGGGCGGGGCATGCTTTTTAACAGACTGAGATACACGTCCACGCGTTTCGTAACCACTAGTGAATCCGCAGAAGCCAGAACATCGCCACGGAAAATAGCTTCCTTTTCAACACCCTGCAGGTTAATTGCCGTTCGCAGCCCTGCACTGGCCTGTTCCACTTCCCGGCTGTGCACCTGAAGGCCTCTGATCTTCGATTCGACCCTCTCGGGATAGATGGTGATCGGATCACCCAGACTTATGGTGCCGCTAACGGACGTACCGGTCACCACGGTGCCGAATCCCTTCATGGTGAACACGCGGTCTATGGGGAGTCGATAAACGCCGACGCGTGTTCTTTCCTTTGTGGCTACGGAGAGCCTGTCCAATTCATCGACAAGTCGGTCGTAGCCTTCTCGTGTTACGGACGAGACCGGCACGATGGGAGCGTCCTCCAGAAACGTTCCCTGAAGAAATTCCCTAACGTCTTCCGTCACCAGTTCCAGCCAGTCTTCGTCCACCATATCTATCTTAGTGAGTACGACCAGACCCATTTTTACTTGGAGCAGTTGGCATATTTCCATGTGCTCTCTGGTTTGAGGCATAACCCCTTCATCGGCGGCTATGACCAAAGCCACAATGTCTATGGTCGAAGCTCCCGCGACCATGTTTTTTACGAATCGCTCGTGCCCGGGAACATCTATGATGCCGAGGTCCTGCCCCGAAGGAAGAGTGAGGCTGGCAAACCCGAGTTCGATCGTGATGCCTCTAAGTTTCTCCTCTTTGAGCCGGTCGGTATCCGTTCCGGTAAGCGCTTTGATCAGAGCGGTCTTACCGTGATCGATGTGCCCGGCGGTGCCGAGAATGATGTGTTTCATAGTCTTTGGAATCTCCTGACTCAGTCATCCGGTTGTGCAATTTTGCCGACAGCGGCTTTATCCGAGGATTCAAGGGTACGATGGATCGGCACTTTTTTCAAGATCGTATCCCTGCGACTCTTTCTTCTCAGTGGATTCTATCCGGTTCTAGGAAATTTCCCAGATTTTAATCCCAGACTCCATTGTCCTGTCAGGCTACATTACTCTTTACACCGTTTTCCGTATCAGGTATAAATATTAAAATTATCATAAGACAACGAGGACGGACTCATGGCTGAACGGTCAGGCTCAGGAAAAAGAAAGGGAAGAAAGAACGTAAGCCTGGATGAACATGAGAAAAAGGCCATTTTGGACACTGTTTCCCAATCCGATAGACCGGTGGCGCAGATCTTGCGCGAATTGGCCATCTCGAGGTCGACTTATTACAATTGGCTATCCAGGTACGAAGAAGAGGGTCTGGAGGGCCTGAAAGACAAACGGGATTCCGAGAAACCGTTGTCTTTGGAAACAGATTCGCCGCAACTTGTGGCCGAAGGGGTATTAATATACGCCGACGCATCAGGAGACGATAGGCCCACTCCTCCCAAAGAGGAGAAGAAACCTCCAGAGGTCTCCAGTACTATCCAACCGGAACAAGTGCGTGGCTCATCACCATATTCGGATACCATCGCTCCTAAAATGAAGGAAACCCCGAAGTGGAAAGCTACGGAACCCACGATCCGAGCGCCCGAAACCCGGAAGTCTGAAATGGATGCCGCCAAAGTTCCGAAATCCGGAACTCGTCGGATTGAGTCTCGCGTTGAATCGAAAAAGGAGGAACCCAAGTTGGCTGAGAAAACCACTAATCCACAAACTCCTCAATCACCTCCCGGGGATTCGGGTGGTAGCAAACGGCGCTCGACATTTCTTATACTGCTGGTGATCATCGCAGTTATCGCGGGTGTTGTGATCACCTTCAGTATGTATAATGCAAGCGGGTACTTTTTCAAAGCTTCTGACGGCAAGCTTTCGCTATGGAAGGGTAAGTTTGCTCCGTTTGGAACAATGAAGGTCTCCGGATTCAAGGCCCTGGATGTGGGACCGGTGGATGTTTCTTCCGTATTGGGTCATCGTTATTATGGGGAATGGGAAGCGGTGAATGCGCTTTTCAGCCACATCATGGATCAGGCTGAGCTTTCTATGGAGAAAGCCGATGTCTCGAGTGTCGGACCCGCTGGTCCGATTCTTGGGTTGGCCGAGGAACTTGCCAACGGCGGTGAACCCGGAGCTGAGCCAGACAGAAGGAGTCTTGCCTTCAAGTATCGGCTTCTGCAAAAGCGCATCTCTTACACGGAAAAGTCTCTCGCGACTATGTATCGAGATTTGGCGGCAGTTTTGTCCGACTTAAAGGCGAAAAACGTGCCCATGCCGGTCAATATCGGCCGGATGATCGATGAAACAACCGTCAGAGCCAATGAATTAGAAAGCTGGGTTTCCCTTGGCGCTTCCAGCGAAGCGGTTGAACAGACCAGCCCACCCAAATCTCCCACTGAGGCGCCGGCAATAACCGAGGGTGGTCCTGAAGGCCAAGAGGGCACCGACTAGAGAACGGTAAATCAACGGTAAGAGCCGCACCCCGGCCCATCGAGGGATCTCGTCGCGCCTCTCTCGACACACAGCATGGACTCGACATGTGCTTCGATTGCCGGGGAGGCATCCCAACTAGCCACTGGATCCGAGCGTTCCTGTGGCTAATTTTATTTGTTCGATTTCAAGCGGGTCGCCTTTCAGGCGAGATGCCGGTATACTCGTTCGTCTATTCGCAGCCATTGATGTGCAGAGGGAGAAGGGCTTGCTAGCTTCAAAGAAGAGTACAATTTCAACGCGCAATGAGTCGTTCTTAGAGCGGATCACTGCGCTTCAGAAAAACCTTTTGGACCTGACGGGTGAGATGGAGCGGGCATTCGGTTCTGATGATCGGCAGATCAACTCATGGCGGGAATCTCTGTCGAGTGCGACCCGGGAACTCGAGGAGAAAGACACGCGGATATCCATCGTGGGACCGGTGAAGTCCGGGAAGAGCACCTTCGGCAATTACCTTCTTGGTGAGGACCTTCTCAAGCGAGGTGCTGGAATAATAACGGCTATAGTGACCAGAGTCCGGTTCGGTAACAGCCTTCGGGCGGATCTAATCCTAAAGGGATTGAACGAAATTCAAGAGGAAATCACGGATGCGCTCGAGTTCCTGGACCCGACCAACACGGCCTTTCCGGGAAAGTTACGAATCGACAACGCAGAGGATCGGCGTTCGCTCGATCGGTTCCTGAGGCAGCTCGATCGGGAGGGGGGCGCTTCGGAGGACTTTGTAAAACAGACAAATCTGCTCCAGGCATATCTTGATGGCTATGAAGAGATTGCACAATACCTGAAGCCGGAAGAGAGTTCCATCTATCTGTTGGAAGACGAAGCGGCCACACACCGGGAATACGTGGGGCGAGAATCAAAGGCCGTCTATCTGAAACAAGCCCTGTTGACCGTTCCCGCCCGACATTTCCCGGTCGGTGTCGAGGTCGGAGATTGCCAGGGCAGCGACTCTCCAAACCCCGCGCATATGGCCGCAGTCCTGGAATATTTGATGGAAAGTCATTTTGTCATCTATCTGGTGAGTACGCGAATGGGAATCAGGGAAGCGGATGTTCAGCTGATCCACGTCCTGAAAACGCTCAGGATGTTGGATCAGATGTTCATCGTTTTTAACCTGGACCTCGCTGAACATGACGGAAAGTCATCCGTACTCGAGCAGGTGGAACGAACCAAATCCGAGATGCGGCAATTGGGAGTGAATCCTAAATTATATACCTTTTCGGTCTTGTATCACCTTCTTGGAGGAATGGGGGACGATCGGCTCGATAAGAAAGATCAACTCAGACTGGCGCTGTGGGAGCAGGATGAGGAGTTAATTCGATTTTCGGACGCGGAGAGGAGCCGCTTCGAGAAAGATTTCAAGAGGGTTCTGGAAAGTGAACGGTATGGGCTCACGGCGCAACGGGGGATCTCGGTCATGTCGCGTCTGGCCGACAGGATCGAGGAGTTTCTCGAATTCCGGAACGTGATCGCTTCAAGAACCAGGGACGAAATGAATCAAGCCACATCGGATCTCGAGGAGAAGCAGAAGACCATCAGTGACACGCTCAAGATAGTGCGTAACGCCCTCGATGGCGTGAGAATCAAGCTCGACGGGGAGCTGAAGCTCGAGGTAGATCGTTTCTTCGATCCGAAGATGGGAAATTCTGTTTCGAATATGCTGTCCTTTGTGGAAGACTTCGGAAAAGCGTCCGATGCCTCTGAGGGCGCCGGCGGATCTCTATCGGAACTGGCGCGATTCTACCACAGCCTGAGTGAAGGTCTGCTGCGTCGTATCCAGGAGGAATTCAATCTGAAGATCATAGAATTCACCAATCGCAAAGAGAAGGAACTGCGGAATTACTACATCCGGCAGGTCGGTTCTTATGTGCAACTCCTCCAGCAGTCGTTCGAAAACTATGAAAAGAGCATGCAAGACCTGATCCCAGCTATGCCTGGGCGCACGGTTCAAGCACTGTCTCCGAATGCTTCAGTCAATTGGAAACCGAAATTGTTTCACCCTTCCTTCCACTACCACGTTCGCGCCAAAGCCTCCGTGCTTTTGAAAACGGGCTGGGGCAAGACGGTCGAGGGAGTGAAGAGGGTGGCGCAGCATTTGATGGGGAAGGAAAACTCATTTCTCGGACAACATCCCGGAAAGACGACTCTCGATGGTCAGGGCGTCATCCGAAAATGTATATCCGACGAGCTGATGGAGCAGATCATGGATTACCGAGAAAATCTTAAATATACCTATTTTCTCAAGATCAACCAGATGATTTCAGATCGCCTTTTTTCCGAACTCGAAGGATACGTCAACGATCATCTGGTGGATCTGTCCAATATGAGTCGTATAGGGCGAGCAGAAGAGCAACAACGAGTCAGGAAAGGGCTCGAAGTTGAACGTCTGCTGGAACAAGTCCGGTCGTTCCGGCAGCAAATCGATGACCTGAGTATGGTCTGATACGGGTCCAACTTTCGTGAACAACGAGAACGAACCGATTCGAAGCCTTTTGAAGTTACTTCCAAGCGTGCGTTTTTCCGGGAGTTCCCAACCCTATGCTCGCTTCGTACGGGAACGGGATCGATTCATACCACAAGTCAGAGCGCTTCTTTTCAAGATGGATTACGAGGATGTTTTAGCGCCCGTGGTCGTTTTCGAGGGAGGTACGGGTACCGGCAAGTCTACCATTTTCAACTCCTTACTGGGCTTCCCGGTCAGCAGGACCGGGGTCCGGCGGCCCCAAACTCTGAAACCGCTTATCCTGTTGCCCCGCCGAATGGAAAGCGTGTTTCAGGAGGCGGACTTGTTCCCGGATGTGTTGTGCAGGTGGCGCGATTTAGCGCAGGCTAACGAAGATAAGGATGAGGAATCCGAAGGATTGGTGTTTCTTCTTCACGATTTCGCCGCATGGCAGGACATGGTTCTGGTGGACAGCCCTGATGTAGACAGTATAGTGTCGTCCAACAGGACGATGGCTGAAGACCTTTACGCCTTGGCCGACCTGGTTGTTTTTGTCACCAGCCAGGAGAAGTACGCGGACAGACTTCCTTTTGAATGGATCGAACAGGCGGAGCGCACAGGGAAGCCCTATGTTTTGATCTTGAATAAGCTGGAATCGGATGGAGGACTGAAGGACCTTGAAAACAAGCTTCGTTCGAAAGGACTCCATCCTTCAGGAAACATCGTAGCACTTCCAAGAGTGGGGCGAGACGATGCGAGCCTTTTTCAGGCGCGCGAACTGGCTCCTTTTGCCGCCATACTCGAATCGTTTGAAAAGGAGAAATTGCTCCGAGCCGGAAGACGTTCGTTGATGAAAGCGGCAAACGAGCGGCTGGATGCGTTGGTTTCGATGATTGATGACGAACTGAGCATAGCCGCCAAACTCTTCAGGAGCATCGAAACCGTCTCAAAAGAGACGGAGGAGCGTTTGCTGAAATCACTGAAGTTTCAGCTAGGAGAAGAAACCAAATCCAAAATCAAAACTCACGTCCGGCAGTTACTGCGCAAATATGATTACTTGCGCAGTTCTAGGAAATGGATTCGTAACGTCATCCTCTTTCCACTCGACTTCATCGGGCTCAAAAGGCGTGATGCGGATGAAGCGGAGCAACCGCTTGAACGGATTCTGCATCGGCTTCCGCTGGAACCCCTGCACGACGCCCAGGCGTTTTTTCAGCACGGGGTAGCGACCGTGTTACGCCGTGAGGCGCCGTCCTCGGGTATGTATGCCGAAATGTTCGAGTCCGGCACATTCCTTTCCACGGAAGAATTTCAAGTGCATTGCGCCCGCGAACTCGGCGCCATTGACATTTGGATTCAGGAGCGTTTCGATCAGCTCAGACAGGGGCTTTCAGGGACTAAGAAAGCGGGTATTGTTTCAGCCTCCCTACTTTCCGGATTGATGATACTGCTTCTCGAAACGGTTGTGGGTGGAGGAATTTCGCTTCTCGAAGTCCTTCTGGATACTGCCATTATGCCACTGATCCCAAAGGGTGTATTGGAGGTAGTGGTATACGATGAGATCAAGCAGATCGGGCGCGATTTGGACCAACGGTACAAACGAGCCTATAAAGCGGTGCTGGCTGAACAGCGCCGGCTGGTAATGGACTTCCTGCTGGATCGATTCCCAAAAGGCTCCGACTCGAGCGATTTGAAACGGGCCGGAGAGTGGTTTCGAGACCGGATATAAGAGACGGAGAGCGAAACATGAACTTGCGCTCAACGGTCGCGGAGCGGATTGAGAGTTCTCGCCAGGCGCTTTCCGCCGTTTCCGAACTTCTCCCCGAGGAGGTCGTCCGGTCTTCGGAAAAGGATCTGGACCGGCTCGAGGAGCGACTGGCTCTGTGCGGCGGGCCTCTCCACATCGGCTTCCTGGGCGGCACGGGTGTGGGAAAATCCTCGTTGATCAATGCCCTGGCCGGCGAAGAGGTTTCACGAGCTTCAGACCGACGGCCTCACACGGATCGGATTGTGGTCTACCGGCACAAAGATCAACTGATAGAGGAAGAGCTCCCGGAACTGGTAATCCAACCCCATCAGACTCACCAAAACGAAGTGATCCGCGACCTGGTCATCTACGATCTTCCCGATTTTGACAGCGTCCTGCCTCAGAATCGTTTGCGTGTACTGCGGTTTCTCGAACACCTGGATGTAGCGTGCTGGGTAGTGAGCCCCGAGAAATATGCCGACCAGGCTCTCTACGACATGCTGCGGATCAGCCCTCAGCATCCCAAAAGTTTCATATTCATCTTGAACAAGATCGATCAATATGTGGACCATCAGGGCCGGTTCGATCCGGAGAAAACAACGGGCGTTCTGGAAGACTTCCGGCATAAATTAGCCGAGGTGGGTGTTTCGGCGCCCAAGATATATGCACTTTCCGCGATGATGGGCAGAACGAACCTTCCCAGCGCCGGTGATTTTCAGGATTTTCGAAATTTGTTGTATCGAAAGCGACGGGAAAAGGAGATTCGTTCGATAAAAGTCGCCAATATCGAGCACGAATTGAACGGGCTTATGAAAGCCATGAGCCATTATCCCGACCTGGAAGGGCTGTCGTACACGATCGAAGCTCAACTCAGTAAGGTTGCGGAAGGATTCGATCGGATTCGAACCATCTGCTCCCAAATGGTCCGATCCGACCTGGACGATTCGAGCCGCACGGTCATGAGACCCCTCTGGCTCAAGCGAGAGAAACGCGGTGGTGTGGTTCTCAGTCTTTTGCGGTGGACCGTAGCCGTTCAGAATCTCCTCGGTTCGAAAAGACAGGACGGTTTTGAACGGCTTCTCCCCGCGGACAAGGAGATGGTGGAATCCATAGTTCATGCGATGGATTCTCTCTCGAACCGTGTGAACGCTTCTTTGGCGCGATTTCCAAAAGCCGAGTTCGTGTGGACCGCGAAACCCGAATTCACTCAGGTTCATGAAAGAATCTCCGTAACGAGGAGGAAATGGATTGGGGAGATTCGAGCCTGGTTTGCAGAAGGAAATATTCCAAACGTCGTTTCCGCCTACCGGAAGTTCAAGCATCGCATTATACTCGCTCTGCCGGTGCTGGTAATGCTCTTCTATCTGGCGGACCCGAATCTATTGGCCGTCTTTATGGAGAATCCCTCGTTCATACTTGCGTCCCGGATCGTGTCCGGCATACTCTTCGGCTTCTTCCAAGGGAAAGGACTTGTGGCCATGTTCAGCCTGTTCCTTATCGAGGCATTGCTGGTGGTGATTTTGGCACGTCGTGTTTTGGACCGTCTTGACGCCAGGATTGACGATTTCTATGAAAAAGTCCGAGAGCGATACGGAAAAGCTTTGGAATCCATGATTGGAGAATTTGAAGAAGACGTCACTCGATCGTTGCTGAGACTGCAAGCAGCAGCCGCCGAGTTGGCGCGTCTGGGGGCGCAGACCAGAGGTCTGATCGAGGCGGGAAGCGGCGCCCAGGCGGAAGCATCCGGGGAAGAAAGATGATATTCATACATTCAGCCGGCATGTCCTTCAAGCAGAATCGCATTACATCTATTTCCGCGGATGAGCGCGCATGTTCAGGGTACCAGGCCTTACTGTTTGAAAAAAATGTTCCAGTTGGGATAGTGGTGGGCATGATGTCGGAATTATGTTGGAATACAAAAATACCTTCACCCCGGCTCAATGGGATGAGGAGAAAAGGATCCGTGTTCAGTAGGGAGGAGAGAGAACCATTGTAGCAAACGTACATCATGGATACTCCCTCTCTCAGCATCGGGTAAGAGGGTCAGGACGAGGGGGCTCATACGAACAAACGACGCCACCTTGTAAGTTTTCAGCGTGCTTTTGGTATGAGAGAGGATTTTTCTGAAAAAACGAGTTTCTACTGATGCCGCACAATGGCGTCCATCATTTTACTCAGGTAGCCGCAGCTTCTCCGCTGGAACTCATCGTCAGGGGAGGGTTGGACTTCCAAAGGAACCCGCTCCGTGACGGACAGACCGAAGCCCTCCAGACCCACAATTTCCTTGGTACTATTCGTCAGCAGTCGCATTTTCCGGATACCCAAATCCACCAGGATCTGGGCTCCGATCCCGAACTCTCTGAAAATAACCTCGCTCTCCAGTTGGTGTTTCTCTTCCCATGTTTTGCCTTGATCTTCCAACTCATAGGCTTTCAGTTTAGAGATCAGGTTTTGGTAACGGCCTTCTTTGTGGAGATAGAGGATAACACCCCGACCTGCCTCCTGAACCTTACGCATGGCTGCTTCCAGCTGCTCTCCACAATCACAGCGGTAGCTTCTGAAAACGTTTCCGGGGATGCATTCTGAATGCACTCGCACCAGGATCTCCTGATCCGGCTTGATTTCACCCTTGACCAAAGCGACGTGTTGCTGCTGGTCCAGCTGGTTTTCGTAGGCGATGGCTTCAAACTCTCCGTACAGTGTCGGGAGCGTGGTGCGTGCGGCCTGAAATACAAAGGATTCTCTGTGCAGGCGATAGTGGATAATATCCGCGATGGACACGATGCGTAGGTCGTGTTCCTCGGCCAGTTTTTCCAATTCTTGGAACCGGGCCATTTCTCCTTCGTCATTCATAATGCTGCACATGGCGGCTGCGGGTTTGAGACCGGCGAGGCGAATCAGATCCACAGCTCCCTCGGTGTGACCCGTACGGAAGAGCACTCCCCCTCGACGAGCCCGAATGGGAAACACATGACCCGGTTTCACCAGATCATCCGGCTGGGCGTTTTCCGAAACCGCGGTCAAAATGGTTGTGGCCCGGTCCGCCGCGGAAATCCCGGTAGTTACTCCTTTTCGTGCCTCGATGGATACGGTGAACGCGGGTTCGGAGTCGGACCGTTTTGCGGTCATCATCGGCAGCTCGAGCTTCTCGAGGAGTTCCGAAGTACAAGGCATGGTCACCAGGCCTCTGCCGTGCAAGGTCATAAAATTGACGGCCTCCGGGGTCACCTTTTCAGCCGCCATGACGAGTTCGCCCTCATTCTTGGGGTTAGGCGCGTCCACCAATATCACCATTTTACCGTTTCTAATATCTTCCAGCGCTTCCTCTAAACGAGCGACAAACATATCAATGCTCCTAATATTACGCTTTAGACAGCGGGTATGAGGTTCCACATCAACCTGTGGAATTATACAGGGCTGAGTATGCATGCACACGGTATGCGGAACCGATCCCCTTCTTTATATCATTGCCGGGAGGAAAGCAAGCGACCGACGCCGGGCCTGGAATGGTGGATGAAAGGTAAGGGAAGAAGGCTTCTGCACATAGGCGGGGAAGCTCGATGGCTTCTGAAAGGGCTTCCCGTTCGGTCGTAGAATAGCGCTGACCACGTAGGCCTTGTCTCCGAGGGCTACGGTATCCCCGATGGTCAGTCTCTGCTTCTCGCTGAAAGATGCGGTTATCACAATCCTTTTTTATCCGAGTTGCAGGGCTCCTTGGTCGATGTTTTTTTCAAGGATAGAGAAGAATAGTTTGATTTTTTTGATCAACACCCGGGGCCGCCTTGAAAAAGGCGGTATCAAAGTAGCAAAAATATAGGCCCAGATCCGCCTCTTCCACAAAAGGCATGCCGGCGAGCCGGTTGAATTGTTCCTTTGAAACCGGGGCGTTGGAATGGGGAAAGACGGCGCCGACCATCCGGCCGGGTATTCACCGGTTTTCTGGACTATCGTCTGCACGCCGATTTGCTTTGATCCTCGAACGGCATTTCGCCATACTTTTCGGGCATACAGTGGGTGTCTCTTTTTCGAACGGTCCAGGCAAAGACGCGTGATGATCCGATAGAAATAGGTTCTGAATTTTGCAGTGGGTCGATAACGCCTCGATGCGTCCAGGAGCCGGAGAAACGCTTCTTGTACGATGTCCGCGGCCTCCGGTTCATCCCCGAGGAATCGATAGGTGATCCTCCAGGCCCAGGAATGATGCCGTTGGACGATCTCCTCGAAA
>Ga0068714_10006927_pt1 | contig 11280 bp, 10 predicted proteins | sample MTBNYHSulfiMetaG_FD_62988 | JGI IMG/M metagenome (GOLD analysis project Ga0068714, IMG submission 62988) | Enrichment culture microbial communities from rom New York Harbor, USA that are MTBE-degrading - MTBE-NYH (New York Harbor Sulfidogenic)... | ecosystem: Environmental > Aquatic > Marine >... | reverse complement strand
CCCATGCCTTGGAAAATGGAAATCAGCATGGTTCCGAAAGCGAGGGGCATGGCAAAAAGAAGGGCCGTGGAAGAGAAGACCGGGAAGCCTCTCGCCACTTCTTCGGCGACAAAGTTGTAGGCCCACATGAAAATGAACAACGAGAGAATCGTGACCCCGGAAAAGAGCAGGTCCCGGGCATCCTGTTTCAAGGACTGGGCGCCGATGAGATAAAGCACGGAGAGAAGCACGCCGATCAGGATGGCCATGGCGGGAACCCGGCCGATCAGATTCATGCCGCGCAAGGATCGGTTTTCTTCCGCGAGCTTGAGGAGATGGTCGGGCCCGATTCGCTCTCCTTCACGGACCAGCATCTCGCCTTTCTTGACCTTGAAATACACGGGCTTCACGGATTCTCTGGCAAGCTCCCTGCGCGACTCCGTTTGCCTCTGGTTGTAGGTGAGGTTGGGCCGAATCAGGAGCTGAGCGAGCCTGACGGCCGAGTCGGTCAGGCCCCCGAGGCTTTCCTGGAACTCTCCGGCCCGACTCCGGATGGAGCTTCTGGCGCCGGCCATGTCATGGAAAAGCTCGGCGTCGGTGACGGTGGTTTCTTTCTTGGAGTAGATTTCATGGAGAACGATGCCCCCTCGCTCCATCTGGGTTTTCAGCATGGTCTTGTTGGCGGCGATTCCGCGCTCCAAAACGCCCGTGACCAGGCCGATCACGGCCTCCTCCACTTCCCGGGGAAAGCCGGCGTCCGCGAGCCGTGAGAAGAGGTTTTCATCGGGAGACAGCTCGAGGATGGCGAAGAATCGCTCCTTGAGACGTTCGTACGCTTCGGACCCCGGCACGAGGTCCTTCTCCGCTTCGTCCGGGAGGGTCTCCGCCGCACCGTCGGAGCCGAATTGCTCGCGGCACATCGCGAAGGCTTCCCTCACGGAGGGAACCACGTTCAAGGCGGAACTGTCGAAATCGTAGACGGCCAGCACATCTTTCATGGCCTTCTCGCGATCTTTCTCGGTCAGTTCCTTGTTCTCGATGAGGAAGTCATGGGAAGCCTTGATATCCCTGGGAGCGACATCTCCGATTCGATGATCGGCGGGCTTGGTGAGAATGCCGGGAAAAAGGAGAACGGAAATAACGATACTCAACGTGACGACGATGATCCACTTCAGGCGTTGAGGGGCAAACCACTCCCGGCCCAGCCGGGACAACTTCCCCCTGAAGAGGGATTCCTTTTCCGGCTTTTTGGCCGTTTTGCGGTTGGTGATCGGTTTGAGCTTGGTTTTATCTGTCATAACTGGATTCGTCGGCACCGCTCAGGAATTCCGCCTCTCTTTGGTGTCGGCCCTCTTCTGGTTTTCCCGCCGCTCGTAGGCGTCGATGATCTCCTGAACCAGGGGATGGCGGACCACGTCTTCCCTGGAAAAATAAATGAAGCGGATCCCTTGAATCCCTTCAAGAATGTTTCGAGCTTCTATGAGCCCCGAGATTTTTCCCTCCGGCAGATCCGTCTGCGTCACGTCCCCTGTAATCACGGCTTTGGAACTGAAGCCCAGCCTGGTCAAAAACATTTTCATTTGCTCCGACGTGGCGTTTTGCGCTTCGTCGAGGATCACGAAGGAGTCATTCAGCGTTCGGCCTCGCATGAAAGCCAGCGGGGCAACCTCGATCACTCCCCTTTGAAGCAAACGGGATGCGTCCTCGAAGTCCATCATGTCGTGGAGCGCGTCGTAGAGCGGCCTGAGATAGGGATTGACCTTCTCGTACAGATCCCCGGGCAGGAACCCCAGGTGCTCGCCTGCTTCCACGGCCGGCCTTGCCAGGACGATCCGCTTGACCTCCTTCTTGACGAGAAAGGATACGGCCATCGCCATGGCCAGGTAGGTCTTGCCTGTCCCGGCGGGACCGATTCCAAAGACGATATCGAACATCCGGATGCTGTCGATATAGGCCTTCTGGTTAATGCTCTTCGGCGCAATCGTCGTCTTGTTCGAAGCCAGGTAGACCTTGTCCAGGAAAATCTTCTTGAGATTCGCCGACCGGTCGCGGCTCAAGATCCGGATGGCATATTCCACATCGTTGATGTAGACCGGATACCCTTCGCTGAGCAAATCGTAGAGCTGGGCGAGCACGCTTTCCGCGAGCTCGATTTCCCAGTCTCCTCCCTGCAAGGTGAACTCGTTGCCTCTCACGTTCACGGTGAGGCCGATCTTTTTTTCAAGCCGGTGCAGGTGCGCATTGTGCTCGCCACAAAGCATCCCGATCAGCGCGGAGTCGGGAAAGGTGAGCTTCTTGGTCATTCCGTCGCCGGTCATCCTTCTCCCGAAACTTGGATCGCCGGATACTTCCATCCATCCCTCGCCGACAACCGTTTGCCTGTCACGTCTTGAGCTAGTCATGTCTATCACAGGGGCAAGGGCCGATCAAGTAAAACGATATCCCTCCTATAAGGAAGGCTCAATGGAGCACACTTCTAATTAATTCACGCCATCAAAGCAAAACCAACATTAGATACATTAACCCCGGCTTCGCAGAGTTCTTTCACACTTCTCGCGTTCATCGGGCTCCGATGCCGGGTGTCTGAAACCGGCCAAAAAAAAGCCTGCCGCATGGCAGGGTTCACAACAATCAGCTCGAAAAAAGCCCTCAGACCGAGGCATCAAGATAGATGAAAATATACTCTTCGTCGTTGATGTCAACCGTAATGCTTCCGCCACGAGACTCGGCGTAAACGATCCAGCCCGGTTTGATCTCGCTGCAGCACTCCACGGGAGGGGAGAACCTGCCCGACTTTCGCTCGTACCAGGCGAGAAGCATGGGATCTTCGGTCAACTCTTTCGCTTTTTGATCCGCGAGCTTTCGTGCCTCACCGAAATCCAGAGGCTGTCGCGCATAGACCATCACCGGGTTCGTGAGTACCGCTCTTGTCGGAATTTCACAGCTTTCCATACTGAAAGGATAAACAGCATCCTCGAAATAGCAAGCCCCCTTGCTTTTCAGCTTTCTTTTCGCAGATTCCCTCTGACCATGGAGGCGAAGACACCCCCGAGGCACAGCAGGGCAAAGACCGCAAAAGCCGTCTTGATGCTTCTCATAAGGGCGGGGTGGTACTCCGGGGTGATCTGAACTCTGCCGATGAAGAGCGCAAACAGGACGGTGGCGATGCCCATGCTGATCATCATACCGAGAACGCGCATGGTGCTCACAGACCCTGACGCTATGCCGTAGAATCTCCTTTCCACGGAGCCCATGATCGCGTTCGTGTTCGGGGAGGAGAAAAGCGCAAAACCGACCCCCAGAAGAACCAGTCGCAAGACGATGCCTTCCAGGGAGGATTCCTGTTCGAGGAGCACGAAGAGAAAAAGCCCCAGGCTCGTCAGGATCATCCCAAGAGACGCGACGATTCTCGGCTCCACCCTGTCCGAAAGGCGTCCTGCCATGGGTGAGAGGAGGGCCATGACCACGGGTTGGGAAACCAGGATCAGGCCCGCGCCTTGGGGGCTGTAAGCCCTGATTTGCTGCAGATAGAGACTCAAAAGAAAGGTGACGGCAAAAGTGGCGCTGTAGTTGATGAGAGCCGCCAGGTTGGAAAACGCGAAGACCCGGTTCGTCTTGAACAGCGTGAGGTCGAACACAGGCTTTTTCGTTTTTGTCTCCCAAGCGACAAAGCCAAGGAGGCCGGCGAACCCGAGGAGCATGATCCACAGACTCTCGAGGTGAGGCAGAAGCGACATGCCGTAGACAAGCCCCGTAATCGCAGCCGCATAGATGAGGGACCCGGTGAGATCAAAAGGCTCCCCCCTGGCCTCGGCCCATTCCGGTTTGACCTTCCACAGCAGGAGGGCGAGGATGATCAGGCCGAGCGGGATGTGGGCCAGGAACACGGCCCGCCAGGTGAGTTGCTCGGTGAGAAACCCGCCCAGAAAGGGACCGAGGGACAACCCCATGTACACGGCGGCCACGTTGATTCCGAGGACCCTGCCTCTTTGCTGCGGAGGGTACACCGAGGTGAGGATGGCGATCCCGGTGGCAAAGATCATCGCGCTTCCTGCGCCCTGAAGGATGCGAAAGAGGATGAGGTAGGAGACGGAAGGCGACATCGTACAAAGGAAGGAAAAGAGCGTGAAGAGAAAGATGCCGTATGTGTAAATTTTTTTTCTGCCGTGGATGTCGGCGAGCCTTCCGAAGGGCACCAGGGAAACCGCCGTAGCGAGAAGATAGGAGGTGGGGATCCAGCTCAGAACCACGGCGTCCATTTTGAACTCTTCGGCGATGGCGGGCAGGGCGACGTTGATGGACGACCCCATGAAGGGGGTCATAAAAGAACTCAAGGTGGCAACGATCAAGGCTGCCCGTCGAATCCCGGGTTCATCTTCGGCGTCTGTACCCGGTGCGGGCCGGAGCGGCTCGATCGGTTCCAAGGCAGACTTCATACGTCAATTCAGATGAAAGGAGCTGGCGCGCAACGGCCGATGCTTTTCAAAGCATGAAATCCTCAAGATCTTGCCGCGGATGGGTCCGGGGTTTTCCGCAGTCCAGGAGAGGATTTCTCCCCGTCTGTCCTCCATAAAATGGTCCGCAAGGTCATAGAAAGAGGACCTTCCCGGATCGGCAATCACCACCGTTCCAACGCCCTCCGTAAGAGCCCGGGAGATGAAACGCTTCAAGGGATCCACCAGGGCATCCCAGAAGCAGATGTCCGCACCGATGAGCAAGTCCGTCTTTCCCAGTTGCTCGGAGGTCAGTTTCTCGAAAGCTGTGTTCACGGTCTTGATCTTGACGTGGTTGATGCGGGCGTGAAGCGTGAGGTAAGGAAAGACCTCAGGATCGATGTCTACGCCTGTGACGATGGCGTTGTGGCGCTTTGCGCAGTAGATCCCCGCCAGCCCCCAGCCGCATCCTATTTCCATAACGTGAGAACCGGTCTCAAGACCGAGACGGCTGAAGAAATCCATGAGCAGCCAACTGGAATCCCAGACCCTGAAGCCGAACCGGGATGGGGCGTGCAGTCGCTTCAGCCGCTTGATTTCCTCGTGGCGAGCTTTGTAGGCTCGTATCCCATATGAAAGACATTCCTTGCGAGACAATCGCAGCTCCCCTAGTAGCGCTTGGAGAATCCCCGTCCCCTGCCTCGCCCGCCTCCTTGGCGGCCTTCCGTGCGGGCCCTTGCCTGGCTCACGGTGACGGCGCGGCCCTTGAGGTCTTTTCCGTTCAGACCTTGAACAGCCGCCTCCCCTTCTTCGTCGTTAGGCATCTCCACAAATCCGAAGCCTTTGGATCTGCCCGTGGCCATGTCTGTGATGATCTTGGCGGAAGCGACCTGCCCGAAGGCTGAAAAGGCTTGCTGCAGTTCTTCTTCCGTGACCCTGTACGACAGATTGCCCACGTAAATGTTCATAGCCTCATCCTTCCCCTTCTTTAAATGTTCGATGCAATGAAGCCGCTGAGGGCTTGTCCTCTCAGCTCGACCCTGGTGGCCGGTATCTGTCCATGTCGAATGGAATCGATCGGGCACTCGTGTGAAGATCCCTCTCTTCTGTTCAGACCTCTTTAAACCCCCGGCGAAAAGCCTTCCAAACCTTTGAAGGAAGTCCTCTGAATCGCTGCAGCCTGTGACGCGAATAAGGGAAGGCGAGAACAGAAACAGGCTGGAATGGCATCAGTTGGTCCCTCTCAAGAGCGTTGTGCCATTTGCCAGGATAGGAAGCCGAAAGACGGCAGCATGCCTAAATTGGCAGGAGCGAAACGCTTCGTTTCGCAAGGTCTCCGGATGTGAGCACACCCGGCGGCCCACTCTGCCCGGTTCCGTTTTGAGGCCATAGGCTCTTTTCCTTAAAGCGTTGCGTTGGAAAGCGGTTGAAGTGAACAGCTTGCTTATAGTGGATCATGAGTACTTCAATGAAGCGAAAAAATCAAGGATTTAATTGAAATCCTGTCAACGAGGCGGGTGCAAAAATCGGGCGGGGTGCCGCGGCGGCATCCCCGCCCAGGTTGAGGAGGGTAGGGGGAATCAACCGAAAACGACTTCGTCGCCGTTTCCGATATAGAGGTCACTTTGAGAACCCAGTTTGCCAGCCCCCTTGACCACGGGGTACCCGAGTTCGATCATCTTCTGGACCGCAGGCAGTCCGGTGCAATGGTTGCATGCGACCTTCTTGTAGTTGTATTTTGCCATGCCCTGCACCATTTTCTCCGTCTCCGGGGTCAGCGGCCCGAAAGGCACGATGTGAAGCCCGCCGTAAAGTCCGTAGAGGTTTTCTCCTCCAACAAGCTTTTTCTGTGCGAAATCGGAAAAGGTAAGAATCGTCTGGTGGCAGCACCCCGTGACACAAACGATGCCTTTGTCTTTGACATTGAAATAGAGCGACTGCTCTCCCCGGACCCGAATGACGATGGGCAGATCAAAAGCAACAAGGGCACAGCCGTCGTAGAGCTTGTTGATGTGACCGGGGGTGCACTTAATCAGCTTGCCCCGGTGGGGAATACTGTTCTTCACGCCGGACACCGTGAATTCGGCCCCCTTGAGCAAATCCATGCCCTCCGAATAGAAGGTGCTGGGGATGTACATCCGGATTTCAGGATTATATTTGAGCGTGGTTTCCAGTCCCCAGTAGTGATCGAGGTGCTCGTGGGAAATGACAAGAAACTCGATGTCGCCCTGTTTCAGCATCCGGTCGATCCCTTCCCGCTTGAAGCATTCATCCATGTATTCGCGGTTCCAGCCGGTGTCCAGGAGGAACTTATGGTGGGCGCCGTCCAGGGTCTCCATGTCGATCAGGGTACAACTTCCCGCGGCATTCTTGTAATCCCAGGGTTTCTCCCACTGGCTTTCGCCCGGGCCCTTGCCTGCCTTCAGCGTGCCAACGAGATTCTTGGTGTCAAACCACCCCAACTCCGAGACGCATCGGATGCGAACACTCTTGCACTGGCCGATGTCGTACTTGCCTCCTGCTAGGGCTACCAGGGGATCACTGAAAACGGCATTCCCCAGAGTTACGACGGCCCCTCCAATGACCACGGTTTTCATGAAATCCCGGCGATTCATTTCTTTCATGGCATCCTCCTTGTCAAAAGGTTGGCGAAGGTAGATCGGCCAAGACCATCGAGTTTCAGTCCATCACCTCCTTCCTACATTTCCATTTTTGCCGTCAGTCCATTCCAAATGCTGCGTACCGCCTCCGCCGCTTCGGTGCGGGTGTCGTATTCGAGAATGGTCTGACCGGCGACCATGGCTTTGGTGAAAACGGGATCAAAGGGGATCGTGCCGAGGAAATCATAACCCTTTTTCTCCGAGTATCGCCGGATATCGGAAGTCGCGTCTGCATTCAGGTCGGCCTTGTTGACACAAACCATGACCGGTACCCTGAAGAAGTCCGCCAGTTCGGCCACCCGCTCCATGTCGTGCCTTCCGGCGACCGTAGGTTCTGTGACGATGAGCACGGCGCTCGCCCCACCCAGGGACGCGATGACCGGGCAACCCACGCCGGGCGGCCCGTCGGTGAGAATCAACGGGAGCCCCTTTGCTTCGGCCAGTTTCTTGGCTTCCTGTCTCACCTGGGTCACCAGTTTGCCCGAGTTCTCCTCTGCGATACCCAGTCGTGCATGAACCATGGGGCCAAAACGGGTGTCGGAAAGGTACCATTCTCCGCACGTTTTGACGGGGAAGTCGACGGCCCCCTCCGGGCAAAAATAGACGCAGACGCCGCACCCTTCGCAGTCGATCGGATCGATGGTGAAATCCTCGCGGATGGCGTTCCAGCGGCAAAGCTCTCGACACAGACCGCACTGGGTGCACTTTTCCGCGTTGATGATTGCGTCATGGCCGCTCTGAAAATCATGGCGTTCCTTCACCGTCGGGTTCATGATCAGGTGGAGGTCCGCTGCATCGACATCGGCGTCACACAAAACCTTGTCCCCGGCAAGGGATGCAAAGGCGGCCACAAGGCTCGTCTTGCCCGTTCCCCCCTTGCCGCTGATGATCACGAGTTCTTTCATTTTATCGTCCAAAAGAATTCAGCCACCTTCGTTGAAAACTCTGGCGGCCAAGGAACACAGGAGACAGAATACAGAATAGGCGACGCCGGCCGACGAGGACGCGGTTTGCTATTCCTTCCCAGAGTTCACGAGTGTTAGGATACGTTCATACAACTGAAGAAATTTCTCTTTCCATTCCGGCATCACATCGACCAGCATTTGCCCTCTGGAGTATGCCACGGCAATGCGACGGTCAAAGGGAATTTCCATCAAGATGGGCAAGCCCACCTCTTCGGCGTACTTCCTGACCCGGTCGTCGCCCACGTCGGAACGGTTGATGACAAGCCCGCAGGGAATACCCAGAATGCGAACCGCTCCCACGGCCAGTTTCAGGTCATGGAGGCCGAAGGGCGTCGGCTCCGTGACGAGCAGGACAAAATCCGCATCCTTGATGGACGCAATGACCGGGCACGATGTGCCGGGCGGTGCATCGATGATGGTGATCCCGTCGGACTTGGAAAGCGATCGGACCTTCCGGATCAGGGGAGGGGACATGGCTTCTCCGACCCGCAGTCTGCCGTGGGCGAATTCCAAGTCACCGCGGCGGCCGGCTTCCGTGATTCCAAGAACCCTTTCGCCCTCTCGAATCGCTTTCTCCGGACAAACCGCCATGCAGCCGCCGCAGCTGTGGCAGAGTTCCGGAAAAGGCAGGACGGTATTTCCGATGACGACGATGGCCTTGAACTGGCAGATTTCGCCGCACTTTCCGCACAGGGTGCACTTCTCCTCGTCCACCTCGGGAACCGAAGCGGCAATGACCTCCGTTTTTTCAAAAACGGGGTTGATAAAGAGGTGGGCGTTGGGTTCTTCCACGTCGCAGTCCAGCAACTGCACGCCCTTACCTAATGAGACCGCGAGATTGGTCGCTACCGTTGTCTTGCCTGTCCCGCCTTTTCCGCTGGCAATACTGATGACCATCTTTTCCCCGCTCGTTTATGCAATACCGGTTGCCCCGGAAATGTTTCGTGCTTTGCTTTCATGGATCACGAATCTCCGCCGGACGGTTCTTTGCGTTTGAGCATGTAGTCGTGCAGCGCCTCCTGAAGCGTCTCGGCGGCGAGAAACGCACAGTGCTCCTCGCTTTTCGGAAATTCCCCCAGAAGTCCAAGCAGGGACTCGGCCGTGATCTCCAGAACTTCATCCGGCGTTTTGCCTTTGGCCATCTGGGCGGCCAGGGCGGCACACACCTTGCTCGAAATGCACCCGTTGGTCAGGTAGGCCGCCTCTTTGACCCGTTCCCCGTTGAAATTCAGGAATATTTCGATGGTTTCCCCGCACTTGCCTGTGAGGCATGCATGCCCGTCAGGTTGCCCTTGCTCCTTCCACATGAGGGAATGAAGCCATTGAAAGACCGCGATCTCACTGGGACTCAACTCCCTCGCTTCCGCGCTTTCCTTCTCGACGTTTTCCTTCGAATTGCGAACAGCATCGTCCATAGACACAGATCCTCCCGCTCATCACTCTCGCGTCATCGCTGTCCCGCATTGAGGGCATTTGGTTTCCATGCAAGGGATTCCTCTCTCGTGAGGGGCCTTTGCCCCGCAGTTGGGACAAACGCAGTTGCCTCCGGGGCCCAGACCTCGCCCGCCTTTCCTGCCCCTGCCGGGGCCCTGGCCGGCGCCTTGCCCGGCTCCCTGTCCTTGCCCTTGTCCTCTTGGTGTCATAGGTCAAAAAGGGAATGTTGGAATAGTGGAATAATGGAAGGCTGTATCTTCTGTACCCACTATTCCATCCTTCCACCTTTCCATCATTCCGTCCTCTTAATGATCACACACATTCGCACCCGTGACCAGGCTGTCCAAAAGATACTGGTTCACGAGTGACTCGGGGGTATCCTGGGGCGCACCCGTGACGACCTTGATGCCGTTCTGGGTGAAAAGACCCTGGGCCCTTGAACCCATGCCGCCTGCGATGATGATATGGGCACCCATTTCGTGGAGCCATGCAGGCAGCACGCCGGGCTCATGAGGCGGAGGCGTGTGCAGGGTCTTGCCCTTGATCTTCCCGTTTTCCGTTTCAACCAGGGCAAACTGATCGCAATGGCCGAAGTGGGCGCAAAGCTTGCCTTCCACCACCGGGACGGCAAAGACGACTCTATCCATCTGAGATTCCTCCTTGCGAAGATCGGTTTTCGGGGAGCCTGACCCGCTTTGAGGTTGACCATCTGCCTTTTGGGGAGGATGCATAACGAACGGGGTTTTGGGGGACTCGCCCGCCCGCTTCACCACTTCGTCCGTCATGGCGTTAAAAGCCCTCGCAAACGGCGTGTCATTATCCAGTACGGCATCGGCCCGACCCTCGTCGCCCTGCCGAACCACTTCGGGATCGAGAGGGAGTTTTCCGAGCAGGGGGATGTTCTCCTTTTGCGCCAGAAGTTCTCCTCCCCGGGAGCCGAAAAGATCGATTTCTTTCCCGCAGTGCGGACAGGCGAAACCGCTCATGTTCTCGACGATGCCGAGAACGTTCATCTTCACAATACGGCAGAAGTTGATGGATTTCCTCACATCGGCAAGGGAAATTTCCTGCGGGGTCGTGACGACCAGCGCTTTTGCATCGGGTATGGTCTGGGCCACGGTCAGCGGTTCGTCGCCCGTGCCGGGAGGTGAATCGATCACCAGGTAGTCGAGGTCCGACCACTCGATATCGGAAATGAATTGACGAATCACCCCTATTTTGAGGGGCCCGCGCCAGATCGTGGCCAGATCCTTGTTCTCTCCCATCAACGACTCGATGGAGATGACATCCAGGTTCTGCATGAAGTGAATCGGCGTGGCCTTTCCTTCTTTCGCGGAAGGGCCGATGGTTCCCTTAAGCCCGAGAAGTCTCGGAATGCTCGGCCCGTGAAGGTCCACGTCCATCAACCCCACCTTGAAGCCCCTTTTCGCAAGGGCCACGGCGAGGTAAGCGGCCACGCTGCTCTTCCCCACACCTCCCTTGCCGCTCATGACCAGGATCTTGTTCCTGATATGGAAAAGTCTCTGCTGGATTTCCAAATCCTGCATGGCATGTTTATCATCCCGGGCCCCATGCCCTGAGCCCTGATCTTTCGTCGCCATCTTGAGATATACCTCCCTCTATCATCAATTCGATATGGGCCCTTCGAGAAAAAGTACCTTTTCCCTAAAGCCGCCATAATTCATTCATCGTTGCAAAACCGTATCGACCGTCGTCTCCCCCTCAGTCCCTTCAGCTCTTCTTTGTGTACTCGCTGAAATCTATCTTCTTTATCTTTTCCTCTACACCCTCCGGGCTCCATCCCGGCAT
>Ga0068714_10006925_pt1 | contig 11282 bp, 8 predicted proteins | sample MTBNYHSulfiMetaG_FD_62988 | JGI IMG/M metagenome (GOLD analysis project Ga0068714, IMG submission 62988) | Enrichment culture microbial communities from rom New York Harbor, USA that are MTBE-degrading - MTBE-NYH (New York Harbor Sulfidogenic)... | ecosystem: Environmental > Aquatic > Marine >... | reverse complement strand
GCTGCGTTGCTGACCACAACTCTCAAGTCTCAAATGAAGATTTAGCAACAGAGTCGTCAAGGCATAGCCAAAGAACTCTGACCCCGCCCAGAGGACGGGGTTTTCTAAGACCAAATAAAGATCCGCTGAAAGTCGCCAGGCGGAAGGGATGATATCGTTGCGGGTGTAAGCCGGCGGGTTTTTTCGACTGACTTTGGAAAACTGACACTCAGGCGAATGGCGAAGCGCTTGTTGCCCCATTGGGGAAATAAAGTGCATGGCAATTTTAAAGCGCCCAAGGAGGACTATGGATCGATATACTCAGGATATTGGGAACATCGTTATTTCAAGCAATTTTTCGGTGCTCGGCTTATGTGGAAAGTACGGGACAAACAAAAACAAAGCGTGTATGACATGGGAACACAACTCTGATCGAAGGAGGTTCCCATGCCAAATGCCAGTGCTCGGGCTGAATCATCGTCCCAAGGTAGCCTGCGTAGGTATCTTACAGAGGGCATCAAGTTTTTATTCGAGAGCGCTGCAGCCAAACTGAAGGGCAGTGCGCGTCGCCGGTTTTTGGCGGAGACGGTTCGAGAGCTCGGACCCGGTGGGCAGACTTTAGCGGAGCGAGAGCTCGGTTGGAACCGAGGGGCCATCCGCAAAGGAATGCACGAGCTCTCTACCGGTGTTGAATGCATGGACGCGTTCCGCCTGCGGGGGCGCAAACGCTCCGAAAAGCACTTGCCCGATTTGCTCGACGATATCCGTGACATCGTTGATCCCGATGCTCAGGTGGATGCTACACTGCGTACGCCCCGTCTCTACATTAAACTGACAGCTCGCCAGGTGCGAACGCAACTGATCGAGCAAAAAGACTACAAAGACGAGGATCTTCCGAAACGGCGCACCATCAGCACGATTCTCAACAGGCTGGGTTACCGGCTGCGAAAGGTAAAAAAACAAAGTATTGAAGAAAATCCCTGAAACTGACGCCATTTTCGACCAACTCCGGAAGGTCAACCGTAAAGCTGACGAAGCTGAGGAAGTCCTGCGTCTGTCAATGGATGCCAAGGCCTCGGTGAAGCTTGGCTCCTTCTCCCGGGGCGGGTACGGCAGGGTTGGGTTAGCGGCAGCCGATCACGACTTTGGTAGCGAGGGCTCCCTTACACCTTTCAGCATTTTGTTGCCGCAATACGGTGACCTATGTATCTCCTTTGCAGAGTCGAAAGTAACGAGCGACTATATATGGGACCGCGTGGAGGAGCAATGGCCCGAGTGGGAAGCGAAGTACCGCCCTTCGACACTGGTGATAAATCAAGACAACGGTCCCGAAAACAGCAGCAGCCGCACGCAGTTCATCAAACGAGCCGTGGACTTCGCAAACCAGCACGGGATAAACATCCAGCTCGCATACTATCCTCCTTACCACAGCAAATACAACCCCGTCGAGCGAGCTCGAACAATATTGGAATGGGATGTTGCTAACCGATGCGGAAACCATCAAGATTGCACGGAACATGACATGGAAGGGCGAACATCCAGTCGTGACACTGATAACTCGGATCTACCAAAATGGAGTCAGATTGACAAAGAAGGCTATGGCTGCCTACGAAAAGGTGATCAACCGAAAGCCGGAGCTCGAAGACTGGTTTGTCAATATCAGCCCATCTCCAATATAGTATCGGATGTTTAGTTTTTGCCATTCACCTAAGTCCGGCCAAAAATCAAGACTGGGCAACGGAATTTTCAGACACGCTCTAAGTCCCTTGCGAAAGCGGGCGGTTTCGTGCTCAGCCTGCAATAAGTGATGAGCGCCAGGGGTAGCGCATGAGCAAACGCCTATCGTTGTATCTTGGCACCTTGCTGGGGGTGGCCCTCTTCCTATCAGCTCTGTGGGTTCTGCATCAAGAGCTGAAAATGGTTCGCTACCATGCTATCGTGGAGAACCTGAGACAGATTTCCACTTGGCGTCTCCTAACCGCCCTAGCGGCTACCGGCTTGAACTTCTTCGTCCTCACAGGCTACGATTGGCTCGCCTTCCATTATATCCGCCGCCCACTAGGGTATTCGAAAATAGCCCTTGCCTCATTCATCGGCTATGCCTTCAGCAACAGCTTGGGCTTTTCCATGCTGGCCGGGAGCTCCGTGCGCTATCGGCTCTACTCTGCGTGGGGGCTCTCAGCGCTGGAAATCACCGAGGTCGTGGCCTTCTGCACTTTGACGCTCTGGCTCGGCTTCTTCGCCGTCGCCGGTTGCATCTTCCTACTGAATCCCATCAACCTGCCCTTGTGGGTGCACCTTCCGTTCGCCTCCACCCGCCCCCTCGGCTGCCTGCTCCTGCTGCTGCTTGGCGCATATCTTCTCTCGGGTGTTTTTAAAAAGAAGCCCTTAAGGATCTGGGGGAAGGAGCTCTCGTTTCCTTCCATAGACCGTTCGCTTCAGCAGATTGTGCTCTCCGCACTGGACTGGCTCCTCGCCGGCAGTGTCCTCTACATCCTCCTGGGGTCGTCCGATACCCTTTCAGTTCCCTTGTATCTTAGCATCTACTTGCTCGCGCAGTTTTCCGGCTTGGTGAGCCAGGTACCGGGAGGACTGGGAGTCTTTGAATCGGTGGTCACTGTCGGACTTTCTCCGGCCCTGCAGACTAGTTCAGTACTTGCAGCTCTCCTCGCCTACCGGGTGATCTATTATATGATTCCACTACTGGCGGCGATCATCCTTCTGGGTCTTCATGAGCTGTTGGAAAAGCGTTCGCTACTGGGCCAGGGAAGGCGTATCCTCTGTCAATGGATGCCTCATCTCGCACCGCGTGCTTTTTCTCTTGTTGTCTTCATTGCGGGCGTGATTCTCCTAATCTCCGGAGCAACGCCCGCTGCGGGTTGGCGCATGATGCTCCTGCGTGACCTGCTCCCCCTCTCGGTGGTGGAGCTATCTCATTTCCTGGGCAGTATCATCGGCGTGATACTGCTCCTGATTGCGCGAGGGCTACAGTTAAAAATCGATGGCGCCTATTTCCTCACACTTGCCCTACTTGGAACCGGCATTGCCGTCTCCCTGGGGAAAGGGATGGACTATGAAGAGGCGGCGGTTTTGGCGGTCATTCTGGGCGCTCTCATCCCATGTCGGAGATACTTCTACCGGAAGGCTTCACTTCTGGCTGAACCATTCACGTTCGGGTGGGTTGTGAGTGTAGGTCTCGTCCTGCTTGGCTCCCTTTGGATCAGCCTTTTCGCCTACAAGCACGCCCAGTATTCCATGGACATGTGGTGGACTTTCGCCTTTGACGACAATGCTCCTCGTTCGATTCGCGCGACGCTCGGGGCGGTGATGGTTTGCCTTCTGATGGCCGTGCACCGGTTGCTTCGACCCATGCCTCCGCGTGAATCGTTTGCTGTTGCCACTGAAGAGTGGGAGACGATTCGCACAATCGTCCGTCTATCTCGTAACACCTCAGCTAATCTGGCCCTCCTCGGCGACAAGCATTTTCTTTTCAGTCCGACTCGGCGCAGCTTCATCATGTATGGGATTGAAGGGCGAAGCTGGGTGGCCATGGGCGAGCCTATCGGCGAGCGGGCGGAAGGCGAAGAACTGATCTGGCAATTTTGGAAAATGTGTGACCACTATGGAGGTTGGACTGTTTTTTATGAGGTGGGCAGGGAAAACCTTCCCATCTACCTGGAGTTGGGGCTGAAACCGCTCAAGATCGGAGAGGAAGCCACTGTCCCACTGCAAACTTTCTCCCTGGACGGCAAGTCCCGGAAGAGCTTCCGCAATACCTGTAACCGGATGGAGAAGGACGGTTATTCGTTTGAAGTCATCGAACCTGCCGAAGTTCCGATGCTGCTTCCCCAATTGCGGGAAATCTCCGACGCCTGGCTTCGGGAGAAGAACACTCGCGAGAAGTGCTTTTCCATGGGCCGCTTTGATCCTCTCTACCTCAGGCATTTCCCTGTGGCTGTGGTGCGAAAAGAGCACGAGATTGTGGCTTTCTGCAACCTGTGGGAGGGAGCTGAAAAGGAAGAGCTTTCCATTGACCTCATGCGCTTCCTCCCGGAGGGTCCTCCCGAGTCGATGGAGTATCTGTTCATCCGTCTGATGCTTTGGGGGAGGGAACAGGGATATCAGCGCTTCAATCTTGGGATGGCACCGCTTTCGGGCCTGGATGACCGGTCTCCGTCGCCTGGGTGGAACAGGCTGGGAGCGCTCATCTACCAGCATGGAGAGCATTATTACAATTTCAAGGGGCTGAGACATTACAAGGAAAAATTCGACCCTCAGTGGGAGCCCAAGTATATCGTGTGTTCCCGTAGGTTGGTCCTGCCACGCATGCTCGCCAGCATTGCTTCTCTCACTTCCGGCGGGATAAAAGGGGTCGTTGCCAAATGAGATTTATACCGTTGCTCGCTTTTGTGTTGATTCTTCCGGTCTCCCAGTTTGCGCTCACCCAGGAAATCCCCTCGGACTTTCTTTGAACCGCGTGCTCATGAAGCGCACATGAGGAGGCTCGTCACGGCAATAAAGAAGATGGCACTTGGGCCAATGAATCGCTAGCCCTCCGCGGAAGCATAAAAGTTGGAGGTGCATTCATCCATCCGGGTGATGACGGCAATGGCCGGCCACGTAAGCCACCATCACCCCGCCTCATATAGGAAAGTAAGTTGCGTTTGCGGAAAAGAACTGTGAAAAGGACTGCAAGGATCAAACTGAGCGACACCGGGAAAATCACTTTCATCTGCAATCCCCTGCGAGTTTTAAATCAAGCGAGGAAGGTATCGTGCAATAGGCCGGCTTGAATGCGAAAATAGACGCCTATTCCTATATTTGCAGGCTCTTCAGATGATAATGCAGCAAGTTGCGGCTCCTGTCGCATTCATTCTCTCCGTTTATCTGACGCGGTGCAAGACACCGGTTTGAGTTGACGATGCGGCAAGAAAAGTAATAGAAAAGGTTTTGCTGCTGCACCCAACCCTGGCTTGTCTGCTCTATGAAATTATGGGCTCAAACCTCACCGCGTATACCTCGAAGAGAATGAACGCTCCTGCTCATGCTCCGATACCTCTAAAGAAGTAGGTAAGTGATGCCTTTGGTTCTTAGCATGCCGCGCCTGAGCGAGGCTTATTTCACTCAGCACGGACGGGCGGTTAGACTTTCTGTTTTCGATAACATCTGATTATGACGGTTCAGCGCAGGAGACCGCAGGAAGTGCTGGCGGGCTCCGCGATCAGAGCACATCCAGGGGAAAGAAGCTGACTATGTTGGAGATGAACAAAAAATCTAGAGTCCTCCTCATCGTATTCCTCGTTCTGAGCATCGCCATCCCTCATTATTTCACAGAGATGAGTGAACGTAAGTATCATATCTTTTATCAGGGGCTGTTTTTTCTGCCGGTCATGCTTGCAGGATTTTGGTTCGGCCTGCGAGGCGGTCTTTTGGTTTCGGTAGGGATCAGTGTTGTCTTGATTCCGTTCACAGTGATGCACTGGAACGCTTTTTCATCTGCTGATTTCAACAACATCATGGAGGTGGTTCTCTACATTGCCGTAGGGGCAATATTAGGTATACTGCGTGACAGGGAACTGTTGCACCAGCAGCGGTTGCGGGAAGCCGAGAGCCTTGCAGCCATGGGAAGAGCCTTATCAAGCCTGGCCCACGACATGAAGACCCCTCTCATTGCCATTGGCGGTTTCACCCTTTGGGTGAAAAGACACATCGACACGGGCAATCCTTGCCATGAGAAACTGGACATCGTGGTTAAAGAAACCACGCGGCTGGAAAATATGGTCAAAGAGATGCTGGATTTTGCGAGGCCCCTGGAATTGCACCTGGTGGACGAGAGCATCGACCGGCTTATTCAGGAAAGCCTTGCCGTTGTTGAGACTGTGGCTAAAGCTAGACAGGTGAAGATTCAAAGTCATTTCTTGGGCCAGATCGCTCCTGTGCCATTGGATGGCATGCGCATCAAGCAGGTCCTCATCAATCTTGTCGTGAACGCTGTTCAGGCCTCACCTGACGGAGAAACCGTCATGGTTGCCTGCCACCAGGAGCGGAGCAGGATTGTCATCGACGTGCGAGATTTGGGCTCCGGGATTACTGAAGATCGAAGAGAGCTGATCTTTTCGCCGTTCTTCACCACCAAGAAAGAGGGTACTGGTCTCGGCCTTCCCATTGTGAAGAAAATTGTAGAAGCCCATAACGGGTCCCTGGAAATTCTGGACAACCCCGATCGTGGAGTCACTCTCAGGGTGATTCTGCCTCTCCTGCAGAAGTGAGCCGGGCCTGAAAGAAGACAACTTGGAGGGACTGAGGATGAATACAGGTGAACGGGGAATTGAGTTGAACCCGCTCAGCGGTGCACCTGGGTGGCGGGACCTCTGCCGGACTTATTTCAAGATCGGCGCAATCGGGTTCGGTGGGGGCTATGCAGTAATGGACTTGATCCATTCGGAACTGGTGGAAAAACACGGGTGGCTGACAGAGCAACGTTTCCAAAACATGGTGGCGCTCTCGGAAATGGCCCCAGGTGCATTGACTGTCAATCTACTGGCGGGCATAGCCTATCGGCTGGGCGGAGTCAAGGCGATGGTCCTTGCCACAACCTCCCTCATCCTACCTTCTTTTGTGCTCATTATACTCCTGGCCGGCCTGTTTTTCGCCTGGGAGAACAACCCGGCGGTTAAGGGTGCGTTGCAGGGATTGACGGCGGGAGTGGTGGGCCTGTTGCTGGCCGTAGTGTGGGACTTTGTAAGAAAGGGTCCCCGTCATGGGCTTTTTTTTCTCGTCGGGGCTGTAGCACTCGTGCTCGGGTTCGTCTTCCCGCTCAATCCAATTTGGCTGGTCCTGGCAGGCGGTGTGGCGGGGGTGCTGAAAGTGGCTGTGGAAACCTTTTCACACAAGCGGACCAATTCAACATCGGATGAAAACAAAATAGGATAACATGGCGGCTATGAAAATCCTTTATGAACTGGCGCATTCTTTCCTGAAGGTGGGGCTCTTAGGTTTCGGTGGCGGCTTCGCCATGATTCCCCTTATGCACAACATTGCAGTACAACAGAATCTCTGGCTGACCCCCGCACAATTTGCAGCAGCCATCGCCCTGGGTCAGGTGACCCCGGGACCGATAGCCATCAGTGCAACGTTCATCGGCTACAAAGTTGCGGGGCTTCCTGGGGCGCTGGTTGCGACGGTGGCCGTTTTCATCCCGTCTCTGCTCGCCATGTATCTGCTGGAGCGATTCTATTTGAAGGTGCGCGCTAACCAGATCACACAGGCGATCATGCACGGCGTGTTGCCTGTGGTGGTGGCCATTATTTTGCATGTGGCCATATCCATGGGTCAGCCGGCCATGCACTCCTGGTGGCAGGCCCTGACCGTGGCAGCAGTAGCCCTGCTTGCAATAAAATGCAAGATGAACTACGCGCTGCTTATCGCCGGCTCCACAGCCATGGGGGTGCTCATGGCATGGCGGCTATGAGGAAATAGGCGATCCCCATTGATTACTATCCCTTTTTCGGCTCTCTCCATAAACGTCAATTTCCTGCAGATGGATGCCGACGCCTGGGTCATTTGATTTCGCCTAAGGTGGCGACGAGCTAAAATTTTGCAAAAGGCATCGATGATTATTATTTTTTGGAAAACTGGAGGCAAATCCTGAGACTATCCCGAACTAATAGTTGAAGGTTAAAAAAAGAGGCACTTCCTCATGCCGATTCGTGAAGCACAGTAAGGGCTGATTTTGGAACATAGTCAGGGCTTGAAAGTCAGCCAGGGTTCGTCGAGTATCTGATCAGGGGTGATAATTGTCGCTTCGCCGCTGGAGGATGGGTATGGATGATTTGAAAGAGCGGTTCCGCAACCTCCCGGAGCGCCTTGCCGGGTTAGGTGAAGTTGCCTTCAACCTCTGGTGGAGCTGGCATCCGGCGGCCCGGATGCTTTTTAAGCACTTAAGCCGGGAAGGCTGGAAGAACAGCTCCCATAACCCCGTAAAACTCCTGGAAACTCTGCCTGCAGAGCTTTTCGCCGCCGTGGCGGCCAGTCCAGAATACGTTCTGCATTATGACACCATGCTCGCCGAATATCGTCGCTACCTGGGAGATCGGAGCTGGTGGTTTACAAAGAACGTTGAGAATATCCAGAGTCTGCCCATTGCCTATTTCTCTCTGGAATACGGGTTGCACCACTCCCTGCCGTTTTATGCGGGTGGCCTGGGTTTTCTAGCGGGGGATCATCTCAAAGAATCCAGCGATCTGAGCGTCCCGCTAGTAGCCGTGGGTTTTATGTACCCGGAAGGCTATACGCGCCAGCGGGTTGATGCCAACGGTTGGCAGGAGGGCGCCGACGAGATTCTTGAGCGAGATGCTGCCCCGATTACCCGAGTCTTCACGGATAAGGGCGAGCAGTTGGTGGTGCAGGTGCCCCTCATCACTCCACCCCTCTTTGTCTCAGTGTGGCGCATTATGGTAGGACGCATCCCTCTTTACTTGATGGACACCCACCTGGAATTGAACAACCCGGCGTATCGGCCGATCTGCGACCATCTTTATATAAGCAATATAGAACAGCGTCTGCTCCAAGAAATCGTTCTGGGGATCGGCGGTAGCGAAATACTAAGGGTGATGGGCATTGCTCATTCGGTCCTGCACCTCAACGAAGGACATGCAGCCTTTGCGCTATTGGAGCGGATCAGGGAGCGCATGGAAGACAGCCGGATGAGTTGGGAAGGGGCAGTCCGAGCAGTGCGGGCCACCTCTATATTTACCACGCATACGCCGGTTGCGGCCGGACATGATGTCTTTCCCCACGATTTGATGGATAAATACTTCGGCCAGTATTATCCCCGGCTGGAACTGACAAGGGATGCCTTTCTGCAACTGGGAGCCTCTCCCGACAATCCTCAAGCCGGTTTTAATATGACCGCGTTTGCTCTGCGTATGTCTGCTTACCATAACGCTGTAAGTAAAAGACACGGGGAGGTCTCACGGCGCATGTGGCACTCCCTCTGGCCTGATGTACCGGAGGAGCAAGTGCCCATCGATTTCATTACCAATGGGGTGCATGTGCCTACCTGGATCGAACCCAGGATCCAGAGCCTGTTGGATACATATCTCGGTCCTGAATGGTTGGAGGCGCACGATGACCCCAACCTCTGGGAGCGTGTCGAGGAAATTCCCGATGAAGAATTATGGCGGACCCACATGTGGCTCAAGATGAAGCTTCTCAACCGCATCCGGGAGCGAGCCCGGCTCCGGTGGGCGCTGGACAGCGCCGATTGCCGCAATGTGCTGGTAGGGGGGAGCCTGTTCGACCCTACTATCCTCACTCTGGGCTTTGCCCGGCGATTCGTCACCTACAAACGGGCAGACCTGGTGTTTCATGACACGGAAAGATTGCGAAAACTGCTCTGCGATCCCTGGCGGCCGCTGCAGATCGTTTTTGCCGGTAAAGCCCATCCGGCTGATAACCTGGCCAAACAAATGCTGCAGCGGGTATTCAGTTTCGCCCTGAACCCTGCCATGGGGGGCCGGATCGCCTTTGTGGAGGACTATGGTGAACAACTGGCCCAATACCTCGTTCACGGAGTCGATGTCTGGCTGAACAACCCCCTGCCGCCCCTGGAGGCATGCGGCACCAGTGGCATGAAAGCTTCTCTGAATGGCATCCCCCACCTCAGCATCTTGGACGGCTGGTGGCCTGAAGCCTTCAACGGCAAAAACGGCTGGGCCTTTGTGGGAGAAGCCGGAGGCAACCCAGACGCTGAAGATGCCGCGGCGATTTACGAGCTTTTGGAGAAGCAGGTGATCCCCTTATACTACCAGGTAGCCGAAGACGGCGTGCCCCATGGCTGGGTGAGAGTGATGAAGGCTGCCATGAAGAGCACCGCAGCGATGTTCAGCGCTCGCAGAATGGTGAAGGAATATTCTCAAAAATTCTACCAGGCCGCACTGAAGGCCGCGCCTTAGGAGACCGGCTTTTTCCTGTTGCCGCAGCTCTTTGTTACCGGCATCGGAGCCGGGGTTGGGAAAGTTTGAAGCTTATCATACGGAAGGATTGACGTATGGAAACGATTCCGGTGAGCACCGAAGAGGCCAAGTCGCTAACAGTCGAGGAAATCAAGCAGAAGCTTTCCGCCGGTGAGCAGGGGTTGACTTCAGAAGATGCCGGAACGCGGCTCCAGCTTTACGGCTTCAACGAGATCACCGAAAAAAAGGTCCATCCGCTCCTTAAATTCCTCAGCTATTATTGGGGACCCATCCCCTGGATGATCGAAGCGGCTGCAATATTATCCGCGCTCATCCACCACTGGGAAGATTTCTTCATCATCTTTGCCCTGCTCCTGCTAAACGCCCTTGTCGGATTCTGGCAGGAGCGCAAAGCAGACAATGCTATCGATCTGCTGAAACAAAGGCTCGCCTTGCAGGCCCGTGTGAAGCGCGACGGCCGCTGGCAGGAACTGCCGGCTCGTGAGCTGGCTCAGGGTGATCTGGTCCGAGTCAGGCTGGGGGATATTGTGCCCGCCGACCTGAAGCTGGTCGCAGGAGACTACCTGCTGGCTGACGAGTCCGCCTTAACCGGGGAATCTCTCCCGGTGGAGAAGCATCCGGGTGAGCTGGCCTTCGCCGGCGCCAACATCAGCCAGGGGGAGATGGATGCCCTGGTGGTGGCCACCGGCATGCATACCTTCTTCGGCAAAACCGCCAAACTGGTGGAAGAGGCAAGAACTCAGAGCCATTTTCAGACGGCCATCCTTAAGATCGGCAACTACCTGATTGTTATGGCCCTGCTGTTGGTGGGGATCATTTTTTTGGCAGCCCTTTTTCGCCATGAGAGCCTGGTGGCAACCCTGCAATTTGCCCTGGTCTTGACCGTGGCCGCCATTCCGGTAGCTCTGCCGCCGGTGCTTTCGGTCACCATGGCGGTGGGTGCTGCCGCCCTGGCCCAAAAAGAGGCCATTGTCAGCAAGTTGGTGGCCATCGAAGAGATGGCCAGCATGGATGTCTTATGTTCGGACAAGACCGGGACTATTACAGAAAATCGGCTGAGCGTGGCTGAAGTGGAGACCCTGGACGGGTTTTCTCCGGAGGAAGTCTTGCTGGCGGGAATTTTGGCCTCCAGGGAAGAGGATCAGGACCCCATTGATAACGCCATTATCGCCAAAGGCAAATCCTTGTCTGGGCTTACGGAGCGAGCGCCAGATTTCAAAGTAACCGCGTTCCGGCCTTTCGACCCGGTGGTCAAGCGGACTGAGTCCACCTTGGAGGACGCTCACGGTGGGCATTTCAAGGTCTCTAAGGGGGCTCCGCAGGTCA
>Ga0068714_10006924_pt1 | contig 11283 bp, 7 predicted proteins | sample MTBNYHSulfiMetaG_FD_62988 | JGI IMG/M metagenome (GOLD analysis project Ga0068714, IMG submission 62988) | Enrichment culture microbial communities from rom New York Harbor, USA that are MTBE-degrading - MTBE-NYH (New York Harbor Sulfidogenic)... | ecosystem: Environmental > Aquatic > Marine >... | reverse complement strand
CTTTGCTTTTCCCAAAGTCGAGATATACTGTTGAGAGAACAGGCGTTCGGCGCAGGCTTGCGCCCCGGAAACCGAGGCCGATCTTTCGGGTTTTCTGACCGCATAGGCTCGGAGCAGGGCGGTCAAAGCGCGCCCCGGGGACTCTGGATGACGGGCAAGCGACAGGTTCGAGGCGAGGGGCGGCAAAGGGAGCTAGAGCACCCGGTTCTGGCAGCACTGCGCGCTTGTGAGTTGGGCCTTTCCCTGCTGCTGGCGGACGAAACCGGGCGCATCGTTTTTGCCAACCGGGACAGCGAGAGCCTCTTCGGCTGTTCTTCCGACCAACTCCAGAAGAGACAACTCCTCGGGGACCTCCTGACTCTGGATGAACCGCTCGGCGACGGTTTCGAAGCGCAAGCGGAGTACGTCCGGCAAGCCGGGCGCTGGGAGGGAGAAGGCCGGGTCGCCCGGCCGGGCGGAAAAGTCCTCGGCTGCGAGATCGTTCTGGTGGATGCTCTCTTATCCCCTGCGGATGGCCGACACGGGCTGCTGGCCCTCGTCAGCAACAAGCATGAGGAAAGGCGCGCAAGGCGACTCCTGGAAGAATCGGTCGCTTTCTCCAATGCGCTCAACGAGCAGTTGGATCACATGAATCAGGAGCTGCTTCAGGTGAAGCGGCAGCTCGAGTACGCCGTGGGAGCGCAACGCCGCGAGCTGCAGGCGGTGGCCGAGTTGCAGCAGTCGCTGTTGCCCCGCCGGCTGCCCAAGCTGGCGGGCTATGATTTTGCCGCGATCTATGTTCCCAGCTCTCAAGCCAGCGGCGACTATTACGACTTTTTCGAGATCGGTCCTTCAGCGCTCGGCCTACTGGTGGCCGACGTCTCGGGTCACGGCGCTCGCGCGGCGGTCGACATGGCCATCACGCGGGTGCTGGTGCATTCCGCCGTCAAGGAAACCCTCTCGCCGGGGGAGGCTCTGAGCCGCCTCAACAGCATGTTGTCCGATTCCGTGCCGACCGAATCCTTTGTGACGATGTTCTACGGGGTTCTCGATCCGTGCCGTCAAATGCTGCGCTTCGCTTTGGCGGGGCATCCGCCGCCGCTGTTGTGGAAACCGGGCGAGACAGCGCCGCAGCCCTTGAAGCGCACGCCGGGCTTTCCTCTTCATGTGGTCGCCCAGGCCGAGTTTGCCGAACACGAGGTTTATCTGCCGCCCCATTCGGTTCTCTTCCTCTATACCGATGGGCTGACCGAGGCGTTCAACAACCGGCGCGAAATGTATGGGGTGGACCGCCTGGCCCGGCTGCTGGGGCAGCTGCCGCCGGGGCCGGCCCAAGCGATGGTGGACGAGGTTCGGCAGGCGGTCCGCGCGTTCACTGGAGGCACTGCGCTCACTGACGACTTTACCGCCGTGGCGATTCAAGCGGTGAATTCCTGAGCCGGGCCGCGGTGGAGTGGCATGGGCATCCTGCCCATGAGATTGTTTTGACTATGACCTGTGCAGACCACACCCGTCGAAAAGTCATTCTTGCTTTGGTCCTTTTATGCTTTGCCGCTTTTGCTGTCCGGGTTTGGTTCGGCTTGGGACTGACCGGCCACGTGGCGGGAGACGCCCCTGCCTACGACGCGCTGGCGAGATCCTTGGCGGAGGGCCGGGGCTACGTCGCGCCTCACAGCGGGCAGCCGACGGCCTATCGCGCCCCGGGGTATCCTTTTTTTCTGGCGGCTATCTATACGATTTTCCCCGGGGCGGGTTTCCGATTCCTGCGTATTCTCCAAGCGGCTCTCAGTGCTTGTACCATTCCTCTCGTTTATGCCTTGGCCCGGCATTGTGGCGAGCGACGAGTAGCGCTTCTGGCTGCGGCGTTATTCGCATTCTATCCGTCTTCCATTTACTTTTCGGCGTTGCTGATCACCGAGACGCTGGCCCTGTTCGCCTTCACTCTTTTCCTGCTGTTGCTGGCGCGGGCCATCCGGGAGGAGCAGGACAAGGGGGGCATCTGGTGGCACGCCGCCTGCGGCGCGGTCCTGGGGCTTGCCACGCTTATTCGACCGATCACCCTGCTGCTGCCGTTCTATCTGCTGGCCCTGTTTTTGATCTTTCCCCTTCAGGCTCCGCTCCGAACTCGAGGAATCGTCTATCTTCTGCTCTCCTTCTGCCTGGTCCTTCTCCCGTGGAGCGTTCGCAACTATCTTTGCTTTGACCGGTTTGTTCCGGTTTCGACAACCGCTGGCACGGTCATTTGGCAAGGCCTTCAGCCGGATCCGCGCGGTTATGGGTTCACGCCGTGGGAGCAGATCGAGCAGGTGCTTCCCGAAGGTCTCGATGAAGTGGAGGCCAGCCGGTATTTGGTCCGCGACGCCTTGCGCTTTGCCCGGCGGCATCCGGGCCGGACTCTGTGGCTCTGCGGGCTGAAGCTGGCGAGCCTGGTTTCCCCTTTTGATGGCAGGCGATGCCGGCTCGGCTCTGCTTACAATCCTGTTTACGGCATCGTGCTGATGACCGCCTTGTGGGCGGGGTGGCAGAATCTGAGAACATCCCCGATAGCAAGAGCAGCCGGCTGGGTGATCCTCTATTTTGTGCTGATGGCACTGGTCTTTTACGGCTCGCCCCGATTTCGCCTCAGCTTTGAACCCCTTCTGATCGTTTTCTCGGCGGTCGGCATCACCGGCCTCTACCGGCAGAGGGGGCAAGGTTCAGCGCGCCGGCTTCTCGGTTTGATCCTCAGTGTGAATCTGTTGTTTTACCTTGTGGCGAATCCTCTGATCCGCTGGGTGAAGCCTTATCTTGGATGACGCATCCTGCGGGAAATAGCAGAGGGATCGTCATTTCTGGCTCTGGAGGCGCGCGCGCGTCGCCTTGCGCTTGAGGCGCATACGCCAGGGAGCCAAGGCTGCTTCCAGCATCACCCGCCCTTCCATCTTCGACTGCCCCTCCCGGCGTTCGGTGAACACGATCGGTACCTCCACGACGGGAAAGCCGCATAGAAGAGCTCGGTAGAGCACCTCGACCAGGAACGCGTAGCCTCGCGAGTGAAGGCTTTCCAGGTCAATCGCTTCCAGCACGCGACGGTCATAAGCCCGGAAGCCCGAGGTGCTGTCCCTGGTCGGCAGCCCGAGCAGGGTGCGAACGTACCGGTTGGCAAACAGGGACAGAAGGAGGCGGCGCGGCGGCCAATTCAACACCCGAATGCCGTCCTTGTAGCGGGAACCGATGGCGATGGCCGCCGGGCCGAGCGCCTCGACGAGGGCCGGGACCGAAGCGGGATCGTGCGAGAAGTCGGCGTCGAGGGTGACCACCGTTTGAAACCCTCGTTCCAGGGCCAGGCGGAACCCTTCCACCATCGCCGTTCCATAGCCGAGCTTCTTCGAGCGTTCCAAAAGGATGATCCGCGCGTTGCCCGGGTACTCGTCTCGCAGAGCCTGCGCGGTGCCATCCGGGGAGCCATCGTCCACGACAATGAGGGACAAGTTCAGAGGCAGCTTCAGGAGTTGCCGGGCCAGCTGGAGAATGTTTTCCCGCTCGTTGTAAGTGGCGACGACAGCGGCGATGGGCGGGCGGGCGGCGCTCATTGGATTGTTCCCTCTCCGGACAAGCTCATCCGCGCGCGGTTGCGCAGCGGGGTGGTGGCCTCCGAGGGCGCGGCCTCCTGCCGCGCTTTCTCGCTCAGGTAAAGATACACGATGATGCCGGTGAAAAACCAGAAAGGCTCCATAATGCGAACGATGTAAAAGGTGATCGTCCCCAGCGAATGCACCAGCACGCCGATATAACCTGCCAGATAACCCAGCGCCAGGGCGCGATAAAACCAGCGATCACTTCGCTTGAATACATACCACGCGCAGCGGAAGATGCGCAGCAGAATCCAGATAAACAGCCCGGTGCCGATGCCGCCGACCTCGACCAGCAACCGGGCGAATTGGCTGTCCAGAATCTGCTCGGCCGTCAGCCCGTATCCCCACAGCGGGCTGCGGATAAACTTAAAGCCGACTTTCCTCCAGATGTGGAACCGCTCCAAAGTGGAGCTGTCCACATTTACTTTGAACAACCCGAGCACCGAGACCTCGCTGCCGGGCGGCCCCAAGAAGGTGTAGTTCACCCGGTCGAGCACCTCTTCCGGCAGGAGCAGGGGGGCGAGGATCAGGATCGCGGCGACCGCGTACAGGAGAATGTAGCGGCGGCTGATGAGACCCATGCCGACCAGCATGCAGAGAAACCCGATAAAGGAGGCGCGCGACAGTGTGAACAGCAAGGCCACAAAACAAAGCAAGGTCGCCAGCGCGGACATCGCCCGGTAATAGATGTTCTCTCGGGGCGCGTAAAGAAAGATCGCCAGGGAAAGGCTGATGACGAGCGTGAGGTAGCCTCCCAAGGTATTCGGCTCGGTACTGGAGCCTTCGAAGGGGGCCGAGACCCGATCGACCCGGCCGATTTGAAGGATTGCGTAGGCGCCGATGAGCAGGCCGACGAGCAGGAAAAAGACGATAAAACGCTTCACCGTCCGCTCCTGTCCAATACAGCTGACCGTTAGAAAAAAGATCAGGAAAAACTCAAGCACCTTGGACCAGTAAAAAACGGCCGTCTTCGCCTCGATGTGGCCCCGGCTGGCTCCCCAAACGGTGGCGAACAGAGCGAAAAACAAATACGAATAGATGGGGCGGTTCAGCGGCGTGGGGCGAAACAGGTAGCCGCGGGCGTCCAGAATCGAGCGCAAGACCCACGCGACCGACAGGGCGACGATGAGAAAGTCCTCCATGCGCAGCGTAATCTCCCGGGGGCCGGTCTGCCCGACGACCACCTCGGGACCGAGAAGCATCGCCACAATGACCACATAAAGGCCGAATTCGATCCGGATCAGCGCGAAGAGGAAAAAGAGCAGCCCGCAGACAACGCCCGAGCCGTACCAGGGGGGCAGGAGCAGGAGGGCCGCCACCCCGGCGGCGATGAACAGGCCCAAGGCCCCCAGCTGGCCCAGCAGGCTCCAGCTTTGCGGGGGTTTCCAGTAGACCGTTCGGATTCTCGCGTAGGGAGACATCAACCTGCCTGCGTTCCGGCATCCCCGGCGCGCCTCAGCCGGTTTAAGAAGGCTGTGCGGCCGCGGTGGAGTTGCCACCCGCCAAGGCCTCTTCGCTGTAGTAATAGTAGTAGTAGGACCGGCGAGAGATTTTCACCCCGTTGAGGGCGACGCCCAGCATATTCGAGCCGACACTGTTGAGCATCTCGATCGCCTGCAGAATATAATCCCGTGGGACCTCCATCGCCTTTACCGTGAGGATCACCCCGTCGCAGATGGGCCCCAAGACCGCCGAGTCGGTCACCGCCAGAACCGAGGAGATATCGAACAGCACGCGGTCGAACTGGGCCGAGAACTGTTGGATGAGGGTTTTCATGCGGGCCGAGCCTAGCAGTTCGGAAGGATTGCGCGGCCGCTCCCCGCTGGTCAGAATGTAGAGGTTCGGGATCTCCGTCTCCTGGACGACCTGCTGCCAGGCGGTGTCCTCGACCAGGATATCTGAAAGACCGGGGGAACGCCGGGTGGCGAAGTTTTTGTGCAGGGCCGGCCGGCGCAGGTCACAGTCCACGATGAGGACCCGCTCCCCTTTCTGGGCGAAGGAGATGCCGAGATTGGTGATGACGGTGGTCTTGCCTTCCTCCTGGCGGGTGCTGGTGCAGAGGATCGTCTTCAGCGGGGTGTCAATGGACTTGAACTCGATCTGGGTGCGCAGCTTGCGAAACGATTCGGCATACGGCGTGCCTTCTTCATAGTGGGCTACCGTCTCAACCAGCCCGCCCCGGCGAGGCAGCCGGATCTTCGGAACCATTCCCATCAGGGGCAGGCCCAGGATTTTCTTCACTTCGCTCTCGTTCTTGATGCGCTTGTCGTTCATATCCAGAAAGAAGGCGATGCCGGTCGCGCCGAGCAAGGCGGCCACCACGCTCCAGGCCATCGTGGTTGCCTTCTGATGGCCGGTCAGGTTGAGCGCGCTGAAGGCGTAGTCGAGAACCTGGACGTCGCCGGTTTCCATCGCGATCGACAGCTCGACCTGCTCCTTCTTCTGGAGGAATCGCTCGTAGGTGTTTTTCTTGACCTCGATCTTGTACTTCAGCCGAGAGACCTCAATCTCCTTGTCAGCCAGGTTTTCGAGCTGGTTGACGTAGTGGTCCACCGTCTTGGCGAGCACCGCCTCCCGGCGCTTCTGGGTGCTGATGCTCAGCTGTAAGTCAATCATCTCGTTCAGCAGATTCTTGTAGGTCGCCAGCGGGTCAAGGCTCGGCAGGTCGGCATCCATCAGTCCCTTGACCTCTTCGGCCAGGACCTGTTGGGTTTGCTCGATCTCATAGGTCAGGTCTTTGACCTCCTGATGCTCCGGGGTGAATTCCCGCAGCAGCAGGGCGCGCTCGTACTCCAGTTCCGACAGCTTGTCCCGAAAGCGTTCGACCAGGGGGCTGGTGTAATGGGAGATTTCAGGCAGAACCTGTCTTTTCTGCTCGCTGAGCAGGCGTTTGATCTCTTCCAGGCGGGTCTCGTCAATCTGCCGTTCGATGACGGTATTGACATAAAGGTTTTCCAGACTGCTCAGCCGCTGCATACCGGTATCCACGGTTTCGAAGCGGGTGTTGCTCTTGTAGGCCCACAGGGCTTTTTCCTCGTCAATGCGTTCCTGGCGCAGTTTTTCGAGTTGCTCGTTGATGAACTCCAGCGTGCCGGCCATGCGCTCCCGCTTGCGGCGCACACTGTAGTCCACATAAACGTCGGCCAGGGTGTTGACCAGCCGCTTGGCTTTCTCCTCGCTGTCGGCGGTGACTTTGATCTGGATGATTTTCGTGCCCGGGACGGCCTCGGCTTCGATATCCCGCACCAGGAGGCGGCGCGCTCGCCGCTCATCGTCCAGCTCGGGCCAGACGCTTGCCGCACCGCGCAACTTGGCCTCTTGGTATTGCTCCTGCTTGAGCGCGCGCACCAGCTCGGCCGCTAGGCTCTCGCTGCGGATGATCTCGATCTGCGTCGCCAAGGAACTTTCCCCCTGGAAGCTGCCGCCGATTTCCTTGAACAACGGCTGGTGCGCCGGCGGGTCTTCGATTTTGACCCGTACCGATGAGCGGAACCGGGGCGCATCGCTCTCGGTGCTGAAGTATACAATCACCGGGAAAAGCACGAGCACAAGCAGGAAGGGTACCTTCCGCCGACGGATGACATCCAGGTAATCATGAACCGTTACGCCCAAATCGTCCATCGTCGAGGGGTCCCTATCGGTAGTAAACTCGCCCGCCGGTGCGCTCGTCGAAGTCGCGAATCACCCGCACAGATTCGCTCGAAATCGCCGCTCCCCGGATCATGGAGACGAAGCGCTCCCAGTGATAGAATGGCGTATGCTCGACGAAAATCGCGTCGCCGGCTTGAATCTCCGGGATCATCTCCAGCCGGCCCCCCTTCAGGGTGTCCCAAAGATTCACGCGGAAAGTTTGCGGGTCAGGCGAGTCGGCCCGCACGATGCGGATGTTGCGCAGCGAGCCGTCGCGGGTGAAGCCGCCGGCCTCGACCAAGGCCTCCATCAGATTCATCTTCTCCTTCACCGGGTAGGAGCCGGGATAGCGCACTTGCCCGAGGATGGTGAACTCGCCCCGGGTTCCGGCGGGGACATAGACCGTATCGCCCGGCTCCAGCACCAGGTTCTGACTCTGGTCGCCGGTTTGCTGGATATGTTCCAGGTTGACCGGGAGTGTTTCGCCATTGGCCCGAAAGATGGAGATGTTCCGCAGGTTCGCCCCGGTGGAGCGAATGTTGCCCAAGTGGTCCTCCATCGGATGAAGGATAGGGCCGCCCGAGAGAGCGATCAGCTGAATCAGTCTCATCCCCGGCGTCAGCTCATAAGGCCCCGGTTTGCGCACCTCCCCCATCAGGTAGACAGTGGGGCCGCCCACGCGCGAGGCGCTCCCTTCCTCGGGCTTAGCCAGGGACACCTTCAGCATCGGGCGGCGGATGTAGCGGGAGAACTGCTCGGTCAGCGACTCCTGCAGCGCTTCGAGGGTTAATCCTTTCGCTGCGACCGGCCCGACCAGCGGATGATCGATCGTCCCCTCGGCCTCGATAGGGAAAAGGCCGCTGTACTTCTCGTGCCGCTCGACCTCGATTTCGACGGTATCGCCGACGGCCAGCACGAGGTCGCTCTCGCTCGCCGCGCTCGGCCGCTGCTGTGCCCATGCCGCCGAAGCCGCGGCTGTCCAAAGTAAGCCCAGGACAAGGACCGACTTCCAAACGCTCCGTTTCATCATTCTGCCCCTTCCACCGGCGCGATGGATTCCGCCTCGGGGGCGGAGTCCACCTTCAGGTATTCTTTCACTTCGGGCGCGAAGAAGTAGTCGGGGAATTCGCTCAGCAGCCGCCGGAAGTAGTATTCCGCTTCGTCCCGGGCGTCCTGTTCCCGGGCCAGTCGGCCGAGGCTGTAAAGCGCGTTGGCGAATACGTCGGGGATCGGGTGATCGGCGCGACGGGGCGACACCCACGCGCCCGAGGGGGAAGCCGTGCTCGGCTGCTGCTGGCGAAAACGCTCCCAAGCCTGCTCGACCCAGCGATATTCCTGCCGGGCTTTGGCCTCGTTGCCGAGGGTTTCGTAGCAGCAGCCGAGGTAGTAATGCGCCAGGGTTGTGCGCAGCTGGTCCTGCGGGGCATCTCTCAAATACTCGTCGTAGAGCGCGATCGCCTTTTCATAGTTCCCCTCGGCGTGTGCTTCGGTCGCCCCGCCCATCGGGTCCAGGGCGGACAGGGCCATCCGGGGGCGAATCCGAAGCAGGTAGAAAGTGCTGACCGCTACGAGGAGCAGCAGGCCCGTCAGCAGCTGGGGAGCATTCCTCTGGAGCCAATGTCTGCGCCGGTGCCCGATGTGGGGGAGAAAGCGCCGGATTCCCTGCCGGACGCGCTGGCGGTGCCGGCTGCGGCGCGCCTGCCGGTACAGTACGGCCTCGGGCGAGGACGCGGAAGCCCGCAGGGCCCGGCCTTGAGTCTCCTGACTCGAGGACGAGAAGGGAACCTCGTCGGCGCAAGGAGGCTCCTCGACAGGCGGTTCCTTCGGCGCTTCGCGCTCTTCCTTGGCCAGACGCTGGTGGACCCACTGCTCGATCGAGGAGAACGGCGGCTCGGCCTCGTCCCATTCGCCGAAGGTCTTCTGTTGCTCCGCCCGCATGTTCTGTTCCAGCGCGTCCTCGATGACTTGGAAGTCCTTGAGGTATTCCCCTTCGTTGAACGTGCCGGTCGCCCCGGAGGGCTTCTCTGGCGAGCTCACCCGACCAATCCTTTAACCGTAAGATTGTTGATGGCGTAAAGCACAATGCTGTTTTGAATCTTTGCCTGCCCGATGCGCTTGGCGAGCACCATCGAATTGCGGCAAATCGTGACCACCTCGCGCGGGATCCCCTGGCTGGACTCGTAGATGGTGGACAGGCTCTCCTCGTCGAACAGGGATTCCCGGGAGGGGTCCCGCCCGGCCTTTTGCAGTCGAAAGCGGATCATGTTTACCGTATCTTCATGCGTCAGAGGATTCAGCACATAGGCGCTGTTGACTCTTTGCTCGAAATTGGGCTGAGCCTTGACGACGGGAATCAGTTCCATCTGGGCGAAGAGAACCAGATTGAGCAGTTTGTGTTCCGGCGTCTCGATATTCTGGAGCAGCCGGAGCATTTCGAGGTGCTCCCGCCGGTCGAGGTTCTGCGCGTCGTCAATGATTAGCGTGTTAATCCGGCTGCGGTTATTGCTCAGAAACTGGTTTAAGGCGTGCTGGTAGGCGTTGAGCGTCGGCCGGCTCACCGGCACCCGAAACTGCTGGCAGATCTCTTCCATCAACGCGTAGCTGCTCCAGTCCGGGTTGGGCGAACCGAGCACGGCGGTGTTGTACAGGTGCGTGCGGCGGGCGATGTGGTAGAACAGGTGGCGCATGAGGGAGGTTTTGCCCGTGCCATAGTGCCCGAAAATCAGGACAATTCCATACTGGGAGTCGATGGATTTCTTCAGCCCGAACAGGCAGCGCTCGAACTCCAGGGTAAAATAGAAAAAGGCCGGGTCAGCCGTCGGCGCGAAGGGATCCCGCTCCAGGCCGAAAAACCGGAAGGACTCCTCACCTACCGGGGGCATGGCAACCTCGACTCTCCTTCATCGGGAGGGGAAAGCGGACCACGGTCTGATTTCAGGAGAAGCATGCCCGATACAATCCGCCCCCCACACTCCAAGCGGGCAATGCAAGAGAACAACAACTTGTGCGCAAACAATTACAGTGTAGAGCTCCGGGTATGCTAAGTCAAGCACTTTCAAATTGGTCGGCTATGCCGAAAGGCATAGAGGCCCTCGGATCGGCTGGCGCTGTGTCCGATCACTCCTGAGAAGCATCCGGCCGGCAGTAGAAGGCCGCTCATTCCCACCGGCAAGAGTCGAGATGATGGCTTCGAGACACAAAGGGATTGAAATTTTCAGCCGTCTGCCTATATTGCTGTCAACCTCCGGGATGTCCTTGGAGAGGGGAGGACAGTTCCTATGCGAAAACGGACTGATTTCAGGGTAGTTTTACTCTTTGGCGCTGTGGTCTTATGGGCGCCCTTGTGCTGCGGGGGCGTTCTGGAAGAGCTGATCGCCGAGGCCCGGGACTTTCCCGGCCGTATCGGGGTATGCGCCCGGCATCTGGGCACCGGGGAGGAAATCCACCTCCTTGCGCAGGAGAAGTTTCCGACCGCCAGCTCGATTAAGACCGCCATTATGCTGGAGTTTTTCTACCAGCAGGCCGAGGGAAAGGTCGCTCTGGACGACCCCTGCGTCGTTCTTGACGAAGAGAAGGTAAGCGGCTCCGGCACCCTCCAGGACGCTACCGGCCCGGTGGAATCAACCTACCGGGAAATGATCGAACTGATGATCACCATCAGCGATAACACGGCGACCAACGAGGTGATTGACGGCGTCGGCGGTCTCTGGGACGGGATCCACGCTCTGAATAACCGCCTTGAAACACTGGGCTTAAGGCATACTCGGCTGATGAACAAGTTGATGTCGTTCGAGACCAAGACGCGCACGCCCGACTCCCTGCGCTATGGGGTGGGCGTCACCACGCCGGCGGATCAGGTGACGCTGTACACTCAGATCTACCGGGGCGAGGTGATCAACCGGGCTGCCTGCGATGAGATGCTGGCCGTTCTGAAGCGGCAGAAGCACCGCTCGATGATTCCTCGCCTCCTGCCCTTCGAGGAGACCCCGGAGCTGTGGGTCGCCCATAAGACGGGCAGCGTCAGCGATGCCGCCTGCGACGCCGGAATTGTGCACAGCCC
>Ga0068714_10006922_pt1 | contig 11287 bp, 8 predicted proteins | sample MTBNYHSulfiMetaG_FD_62988 | JGI IMG/M metagenome (GOLD analysis project Ga0068714, IMG submission 62988) | Enrichment culture microbial communities from rom New York Harbor, USA that are MTBE-degrading - MTBE-NYH (New York Harbor Sulfidogenic)... | ecosystem: Environmental > Aquatic > Marine >... | reverse complement strand
GCTTTAACAGATCCGTGAAGCTGCGTCAGAAACGAATCCTGATGCTTGTCTATCAACGTTTCAAGCTCGTCATCCAGTTGCTCCGCAAGTTGTCGATTGCCGGAGATGTATCTGCCTTCAAGGAGCCTCAAAAAAAATGCAAAATCTCCTCGAGCCTTGTCGATCAATCGATCGATCGAGCCTCGCTCCACTTCAACCTTCCACCCCGCTTCAACCAGTGGATCGACAATTTCATCAATCCAGTTGTCTTGCCAGGATGGAGATTCCGCCAGCAGAATGAGAACGGAGACAGTTTGCCTTGGCGCGATCAGCCCGCGCCCGAAGGCACTCAAGGCCACCACGGCTCCGCTCGATCTGAATTTGGCTGCATCTACTTTGATGCTGTTAACGAGGCGGTTGTAGAGGGAAATGATGGCAATCTCGAGCAGGCTGGTGTGGCGGCTCAGCATTTCCTCACTGCCATCCTCGAGAATCTGCTCACGTTGTCTTTTTAGTGACTCGGCAATGTTTGGCACGATCATATCCTCTCATCCAGATGTTGATAATAAGACGGTAAAAATCACATTGCTGAACAGCACCGGAGCGTATTGTAGCGCGAAGCTCTTCAAGACGCCACTTCCGTTCAAGCACAACGGGGTTGATTGTGTCCACTGCCAAATGTAATGGCACGGCTTGAATTTGACAAATCTTCACTGGGTAGGCATAGATCTGTTGATATTTATATGTTTATGACAGCAACTAGGTAATTTATCTACCTCTTTTTTACCGGCTAAAATCCCCCTTTACAGCTCGGGAGGATCACAATATTATGCAACCACCTTCAATGCCGCCAGGTATCGCGGGTGACGCATCTACCTTCTGCCGGTGGGGGGTTGCTTGTGGCAGATTTCCGCACTATATTTTTTACAGTCGAAGAGAGTGCGATGATTTTAACTCACTGATAACGTTTAATTACTTCGAGCGGAAGGTACAAAATGGATCATGAAAGGGGCAGTGACCGTCGAAAACACGAGCGATACGGCGTCTCCGAGGATGTATTTCTGACTTTCCGGCCCGATTTCGACAGGATCGGAAAGCTACGAGACGTCAGTGTAGGCGGAGTGAGTTTTGAATACACCACCGGCACTGAGAATAGTAACCCGGAGGTCGTCGATGTGGATATTTTCTCCACAGCGAAACAGCTTCATCTTGCACGGATCCCGTGCCGAGTGATTTATGACGTTCCCCTCGATGCGCAGGCAACGTTTGCCAACATCGACATGAGGCGATGTGGACTGGAGTTCCGCAGACTCTCAACCCAACAAATCTCGCAGTTAGCCAGCATCTTTCCGAGCCAATCGTCTTTAGGGGTATCTCGGTAGGTCGAGCTCGTTAAATTTCAATCGCTCCCCGAGCTTGCAGGGTGAAAATACAATATAACGGTTTTTTTGCTCTTTTTTGATCACGTGGTGATCTCTCCTACCCTATTCCTCCCCCGTAAAATACCCCTTTACCCAAAACCGATTCCTACGCTAGCTTGCGCCTACAAGCCGATTTTTGATGTGGTGTGGCTTTTTTGGCGCTACCGGTTTTGGTCCCGCTTACAGGGGAGGCCAGCGCCTTTGTTTGCGCAGGGAGGGCTGAGGGTGAGAACTGCGTAACCATACGGCTCATGGCCTTGCCCCTTATCGAGCTGTTAAGCGAAGGGAAAATCGATGACAACATTAAACCAAGAGGAAAGGCGAAAGTTCAAGCGTTACGAAATAACTGAGGATGTTTACATCGCCTTCAGGCCGGAGCTTGTCCTCATCGGGAAACTCAGGGATATATGTATCGGCGGCGTGGGGTTGGAGTGCGCCTTGTATGAGAACCAATCCATAGCGCGGGATGTCGAGGTAGACATCTTTTCCGGAAGCACCAGCATGCACTTAGCCGAAGTACCATGCAAGGTGGCCTACGATGTCACGGTTGAAGACTTTTCTTTTCTGGGAGTTTTCGAAGTTCATCGCTGCGGTCTGGAATTCAAAGCTCTTTCCAGCACAACGATTGCAGAAATGATTGCTTCGCTCGGCTATGAGCTTGACGATCGTCAATAAGAGTCTGCCCTTTCATATCCGGAAAGCAGGTAGTTTTTCAGGTTATACTGAGTGCTATTGATATTGAGCTTCCTGCGAATATTTTTCCGGTGTGTCCGCACGGTACTTGGAGAGACACCAACCTGATCGGCAATTTCTTCGGTTGTGAGCCCGTTCTTTATCAATGTCGCAATTCTAAATTCCGAAGGTGACAATACCGAAGCCACTTTGCCGTCTGTAGAAAGCCCCGAAGTGAGCTCCTCTATCATTTGCGTGATCAGTATATCCAGCTCGATTCCCTGAGTCATTATGGCGCGGTTGTGCTGCAGCTTCTGAATTGCCGGCGCAACCACGGATTTCAGCTTGAACAGGATGCGCCTCTGCGTTTCTTCTCTCTCCCGGTCGATGTTCTGGGCGAATACCGTAAGTGCCTTATTGGTTTCAAGCAGCCTCAAATTCAACAGCTCCAGCCGATTTTTGTGCTCCAAGAGCTCCCCCTCGCTCTGTCGCAGCTCTTCGAGAAGCTTAATCCGCTTTCGTTCCGCCTTTTGCACGTCCAGAGCACGTCGCACGATGTGCTCCAGGATCTCCATTTCAAAGGGTTTTTCCAAAAAATCGAAAGCGCCGAGCCGCAAAGATCTTATGGCTGTTTCCTTGTCCGCACGGCCGGTCATGATGATGATTTTGACGCTCGGCAATCGATCTTTAATGCTGGGGATAATATCCAGGCCGCTTACTTTGTCTAAGAAGACGTCAAGAAGAACGAGATCATAGCAGTTTTGTTCGCACTCCTGGAAAATCTCTGCAGGCGAGTTGACGCTATTAGCCTCTATTCCCCATACCTGCATGACCTCTTGGATGAGGTCGCTGATATAGACATCATCATCGACGATTAAAACTCTGCCTGGTTCACTAGGCTCTGCCATTTCCACTCTCTGCGGTTGCTTCACGACGAGCTCCTCAAAAAGTTGAATATCGGTGCGAACAAATCCCTCATGACCCGCCTCTGCCCTTTTGTTAAGCGGGGCAACCGAGTGCCTGCGTTGGTATTTACTTGCTGAAGGTGCCTGGAAGATCATCTTTGTCGGCCTCTCTTATACATTGATATTTAAATAAAAGACAGCTTTTTTAGGTATTTCGTTCACCCTATAACTACCCAGTCAGGACCCCAACAGCGCGCAAGCTGCTTTTACCACCACATCGCCACTTGCAGTGCTCGGCGAAAGTGACTGCCCGCTTCGAATGACAGCGGATGCGGATGCCGGATGTCCGATAAAGCGTACATGGCCTTGCACTGAAGCGGGACTCTGGCTGTCCGCTATCCGGAACCGGTTACAAAGGGCCGGTAGGTTTTGCCCGCATGTACTGAATTCTTGCCGCCGATTGAAAGAACAGCGTATGTTTTAATTGCACTCGGGGAGTGATAATAAGCAATAATTGGACCATCATAGGATCGCCCACCCAACATAAAAAATCTCTGCCGCTGGTTTTGTGCCTGGCGCAACTGCTATTTGGGTGGCTCTGCCTTTTTCATTCGTGGCTCATCGCGGATTAGGGAAAAGGGCTATGATCATCGTTTCGGCCATCTGCATCCAAAACTCCGCTCGCCCTGAGGTATCGAAGGGCCAACCGTCTCGTTCGTGCTTCGATACCCTTCGAAACCTCGGGGCAGGCCTCAGCACGAACGGTCATGATTTGGCCGAAACGATGATCGGGGCCCGGGAAAAGTCACTTCTGTTGGTTCAAAGTCGGAGACTTGAACCAGCGCATGAGCATGGTTCCCCACTATTCCGCGATGAAGCTTATTCGTTAGGCTGCTAGCGGATTTTTGTCCAAAAGGGTGAGCAGGCTCGTTCTCGTCACCGAACTCACGAACTCAGCATCCGGCGCGCTCGGAGAGCTCGCCCTACATCTTGAGGCACGCTGCATCCGGCATAAACTTTGTGCTTAAGTCAGCAACATCAAAATTGCCGTCCAATGGAAAAATTTACCTGACTCGTCAACGCTGAAATTGATTACTCTCTGCGGCCTCTGTGCGCTCTGTGAGAGAATAACAAACTTCGTTATTCGATATTCGGTGTTCGATATTCAATATTCGCTTTTCCTTCCTTATTTGCCGCCTTCCAGCTCCTTCCTCAGCGCCGTGGCCTGCAGCTCCGACTTCTCATCCAATTTCAGCTCAAGCGCCTTATCCAGATATTTTGCCGCTTGCTCCTTATCACCCATGGCATGGGCAATCATGGCTGCGTGGAGGTTGTGCAGCCCGCTGTCGGGGGCTTTCAGCAGCGCACCCTGAATGGCGGTCCAGGCGGCGCTCGAGTCTTTCTGCTTGTAGGCAATCCAGGCGGAAGTATCGAGAAAGGCCGGGTTTTCCGGCTCCTGCAAAAGAGCTTCGGCGACCAGCCTTGCGGCTTTGTCCAGATTTGCAGGATCATCCGAGCTTTCCGCAAGGAGATAAGCCAGGTTGTTCAAAATTGAGGGGGAACGGCCCGATTTCTCCAATAGCTCATTGTACACTGCGATGGCATCCTGATAGCGGCCGTCCTGTTCATAGAGTGCAGCCAGCTGCAGCCTGATGGCTGGAGAAGGCTTCTTTTGATGGGCTTCTTCAACTTTGGCGATGGCTTCCTTCAAGTTGCCCTGGCGCATGTAGACCTCAGCCATGCCTCGGTACGCGTCAGGCCAGTCCGGAGCGAGCTCCGAGGCTTTCTTGAAAGCCGCTTCACTGCCTGCCAGGTCACCCGTTGCGAGCAGCGTCTGGCCCAAAATAAACTGCATGGGGGCTGAATCGGGCCTTTTTGCCAGTTCGCTATGGGCCAGCCCGACCGCCTCATCAGGTTTGTTTTGCGCCAGGAAAATCTTAATCAGGGCCGGCACGGCTACGGGCCAGCCGTTTTCCTTATCAGCAGCCTGTTGGAACCAGGTTATGGCCTCATCGAGGTTGGACTCGGTCACCTTCAGCCGCCCCATCTCGATATAGCCGAGCGGGTTGTCCGGTTTGAGCTCAATCAGCTTCTCAAAAGCTGCTTGTGCCTCGCCAAACTCTTTTTGCGCCGCATCCAGCTCACCCCGGGTCTTCAACAGCAACAGATCGGCGGGCTGCAGTTCCAGTCCTTTTTTCAGGACACCGTCCGCCTGAGCCGGATTTTTTTTGCTCAGAAAGTAACGAACCAGCTCCAGCCTCAAACGTGTGCTTTTGGGATTGGCATCGACGGCCTTTTTCAAGGTGTCTTCGGCAAGAGAGTCCTTTTTATTTTGCAGTTGGCTTCGAGCAAGCAGAATTTGCGCTTCTTCATGCTCCGGGCGAGCCGCGGCCGCCTGGTTTAGATGGATTTCCGCCGTTTCAGCGTCACCGGTGCTCAGGAGGACCTTGCCAAACAGCAGATGGGCGTCCATGTTCCCCTGGTTTTCTTTCAAAACCGCCTGGCAGATGCTCTTCGCTGCATCCCAGTTGCCTTCCCGCGCCTCGACGGTCGCCCTGGCAAGCAGCACTTTTTCCCGGTCCGCTTTCTGCAGCTCTTTTTCCAAAGACTTGTCGAGCAGGGCCAGGGCATCGGCGTTTTTGCCCTGATCCATCAGGATCTGCCCCAACTTCAGCACCGCATCCACATCCTCGGGACTTTTGGCAACAAGGCTTTCGAGCAGAGACAGAGCTTTATCCCGATTGCCCCGACGCACCCAAAAATCCGCCTGGGCTTTGATCATCTCCGGCTCTGCGGGCAGTTTTGCATAGGCTTGCTCGGCCTGCTCGATCAGCCCCAGCCGCTCCAGCAGCTGAGTCTGAAGCAGAGCTCTTTTGGCATCAGCCGGATCGGCCGCAACCATTTTCTGCAGCTGCTCTGCGGCGGCATGCTTATCGTCTTTCTCGGCATAGTGCTGCACCAAAAAGAGATATGAAGTCGGGTCCTCGGGGTCGATGGCGCGCCATCGCTCAACTGCCCGGCGCATGGCATCGAGGTTTCCCGCACTCTTTTGCGCCTCGGCCAGCAGCATCTGCACTTCTTTGTTGTTCGCCCCGTCTTTAATTTTTGAAAGGGTCTTAACGGCTTCCTCATGGCGTTCGGATGCAATTTGCGCCCGAGCTTTGATGATATCGAGCCTGGGCTGATATTTATCCGGCTCCTTGAGCTGCTGAATTTCCAGCAGCGCCTGCTGCCCCTGTTTGCCCATGGCCAGGAGCCAGGCCACTTCCATGCGCGCCGCATCCTGATTGGCGTCCATCTCAACCACCGTTTTGAAGGTGGAAAAAGCCTTCTGAAACTCCTTTTTCTGCAGAGCCACCCGCCCCAGTCCCATCATCGCGGGTATGCTTTTGGGGTCTATTTGCAGCGCGTTTTTGTACTCGAGCTCGGCCCGCACCGGATCGTTTGCAGCCAACAGCTGATCTCCTTTGGCCACAAAGCCCGCCAGCTTATCTTCCTTGCTCTTGCACCCGCTTAAGCCCAGGGTGAACAGAAACGACAGCAGAACAAACCAGATGGTGTATTTAGTTTTCACGCCTAAAAAGCCTCCATTTCTTGCGAGTTTTGGTCTCCAGTTCGGCTTCTTCCTTTTCCTGCCTCATTTTCTCCAGCTGCGATTGTACCAGTTTATAGCGGTGATTGAGCAACGTCAGCTTTTGGGCATACTGCAGGGTAACTTCACGCTCCTTGGTCAGAGCTTCCTGCAGGACTCCCACAGCCCCATTGCTTCTAGCCGACTCGAGCATGCGCAGCCGCGTTTCCAGGGCCTCCAGCCGGTTGTACAGGTTTCCAACAAAGGATCGCACGTCATCCATCGCGGGCATTTGCCCTGCAGGCGCATCAAATGCTGCACCCGGCGCCGCTTCCTGCGGCTCCCTGGAGCCGATCAGAAGCAGCTCGTTGTCGGAAATAACCTTTGACACGATTTCGTCATTCACCACGCTTATCTGGTCGGCAAATGCGTAGGTGAGGCAACTGTCGCAAATGGAATTGATGATTCTCGGGGTACCCCTGGAAACCTCCGCAATCTCGGCAACCGCCTGTTCGGTGAACAAAGGTTCGGAACGCTCGTAGCCGGCAACCCGCAATCGATGTTCGATGTATTTGGCAACCTCGTCGAGAGACAGCGGCGCCAGGTGGTAATAGACCGAAATTCGCTGCGCCAGCTGCAGAAGAGACGGATGAAACAGACGCTCGCGCAGCTGCGGCTGACCAACCAGGATGATCTGCACCAAAGAGTCGCTGCCTGCTTCCAGATTGGAGAGCATGCGCAATTCTTCAAAAGTGTCGATGGGCAGGTTCTGTGCTTCATCGATCACGATCACACAGTGAGCTCCCCCGGAATAAGTCTGCAGAAAATGATGGTACAATCCATCGATCAGGCTGCTCTTGCCGGCGGAGGCGCATTCCACTTCGAACTCCTTGACGAGCACCTCGAGGAAGGCGTGCGGATCCAGATGGGTATTGAAAATCATGGCGATGTCGAGGGTCTGTTTGACTCGATCGAACAAATACTTGAGCAGGGTGGTCTTGCCCGCCCCCACCTCGCCGGTTAGAGCCACAATCCCCATGTTGTTGAAAAGCCCGTATTCCAGGTGAGTGAGCGCCAGATCGTGACCGCGACTGAGGAACAGAAACTCGGGGTCCGGCGACAAAATGAAAGGTCGTTTTTTCAGGCCGAAAAAGTCTCGGTACAAGTTAGCTTCCTCGGTAAAGCATAAAAATATTTAAAAGAGAATATCGAATATCCAATTTCGAACTCCGAAGGATTACATATCCTTTTGCTTTGCTGTTTTTATGCTGGCGACAAAGATTGAAATGAGTTCATCATTTTCGCTGATCAGAGGCTCAAGCTTTGCAGCCGGTCTGGCTAAACCGGCTTTTATGATCATCAGCAACCACACCTTTGTTTCGCGCAACTCTTTCAGACATATTTTCATTTTATGAATGAAGTCAGATCGGGATTCCGCACTTTGAGCTTCACCGTAATTAGAAACCGGAGATGTGCCGGAACGGACAAGTTGGCCTGCAATGTGGTTCCCAACTCTTGTCCTGGGCAAGGATTCAACCGTTCGGATAATTTGAACAGCAAATTCGATCAAGCGTTCTTCAAGATCGTATATCCTTTCCTTCGACATTCTCCTTCCTTTTTTTGACTTCTACATTCGATATTGGATATTGGATATTCGATATTCGGCATTCGCTTTTCTCTCCCTAATAGTAGCTTCCCATCTGATCCGGTCCGACATCGTTCAGCACAATCCCCAGAATCTTCTCTTTGGGCAACCGCTCCAGCGCCGTTTTGAGGTTTTCCTGCGAGGTGCGCTCCGCTCTGGCAACCAGCAGAATGCAGTCCACGTATTCAGAGATGACCAGCGGATCGGGACAGACATTGATACCCGGCGTATCCAGGATCACGTAGCGGTCTGCATAGCGCTGCTTGAGCTCCCTGATCAAGGCCTCCATCTTGGGCGATCCCAGAAGCTCGGTGGCATGGCTCATCCTGCCGCCGGCGAGCAACACCGAGAGCTTCGGAATGCCGGGATTGATAAAAAGCTCATCCAGCGGGGCCCCATCCAGAAAATAGGACTTGAGCCCGGGCGTCTTCGATCCGAGTCCCAGGAGGCGTTGAACGCTGGGCCGGCGAAAATCCAGGTCGGCGAGAAGGGTGGTCTGGCGGGCGTCGTTGGCGATACTCAGGGCAAGATTGACGGCCACAAGGCTTTTGCCTTCGCCGTCGCCAAAGCCGGAAATCTGGATGGTGTTCCATTTCCGCGGCCGGGTGCGCTGAAAAACATGGGTGCGCAACAGCTTGAACTGGTCACTAATCGGGTTTGATTCATCGAGCGCCACAATTCTGTTCTTGAAGAGTTTTTCCTTGGGCACGTCGACCACACAGGTTTTAGTGTAACATAGAGCGACGTCTTGCTCTTGTTGCTGTTCGGGCTTATCCGCAGGCACATCTGCAACGACCGCCTGCTGCAGCCGCTCCGCCTTTGCCCGCTCAAGAGCCTTCTTAATATGACTCATCTGTTTCTCCAGGTTCAAAAGGGATCTCTCACAGAGCGCACAGAGATCGCAGGGTATTCCTATCTTTTCCTTACCTTGCCTCTGTGCCCTCTGCGGGCTCTGTGAGAGCCGTCTTTTTTATTTCTGCAACCCCTGTGCATCCTTCCCAGCAAATTCTCATTTTGACTGCCGATTCTTTTTCGTAGGGTGGGTGGAGGCGCGTCTTTTTGCGCCGCAACCCACCAAAAGCTTCGTTTGCGGTGGGTTATACTTTTGCTTCACCCACTCTACGCCGGGTGCGAGCTCCAAAATGAGAATTGCCGGCATCCCCCTGTGCGAGCCAACTTCACACGGGAAACTTCCTCTGCACCAGCCTCATCAGTTTGGCATAAAAGATATAAAGATCCATCACGTAGAAGTGGAAGACGACCACCGCCAGCACGATAACGCTCACGGTGCCGGTGGCCCACGCAACCCGCTTTTTTCTCGCCCGGATGCGATCCTCCCTGGTGACGATGCGAGGAATCAGGGAAAAAACCGGCATGCCCGAAAGGTCTTCCAACGTCTTGACATCGCGGATGCTGTTGTCGGTGAATTCCCGCAGGGAAGCCAAACCGACCGCGCAGCCGATTCCCAGCACGACACCGATCAGCATGATGGCGAGCCGGTTGGGCTTGGCCGGCTTTTCCGGGAGAAAAGCCGGTTCGACAATTCTGAAATTCTCCCCCAGCTGCTCTTCCTCCATACCTTGTGAAATACGAGCCGCCAGCAGTTTTTGGTTGAGCTCGGAGTAGTGGAGCCTGGCATTTTCGTAGTCGGTTGTCAGCTCGTTGTATTCCTTGGCCACATCGGGCATTGCGTGCAGCTTTCGGTAAACTTCGTCAATTTGTTGTTCGGTGCGCTCTTTCTCCGTCTTCATGGATAATATGGAGACTTCCATCTTTTCCAGATCGCTCTTGAGGGCCACGTAAGCCGGGTTGGTCGCTCTGCCGGCCTCGCTGGACCGCCCCGTTGAAGCATCTGTGCGCAAGGTTTTCAGTTCTTTTTTGGCGCTTTCGATTTCCAGCAGAGTCCGTTGCACTTCCGGATGTTTGTCCGTGTAGCGTGCTTTCAGATCCGCGAGCTTCAATTCCAGCTCGCGCAGCCGGTCGCGGGCGCGATCCACCCCCAGAGGGTCGCTCACGCTTTTGCTCAATTCACTGATCTCCTGGTCCTTGGCTTTAACCATGGGGTGCTTGTCCGAATAGCGTGCAACCAGCGCGGCCCGCTCCAGCTGGGCTTGCTGCAGCCGCTCTTCGGGGCTCATCACCCGCTCGCTGGCGCCGGAGTAGGGATCAAGAGTAGCCAGCCTGCTTGTAATGGTCGCCCGTTGCTCCTCCAGGGATCGAATCTGCATGTTGAGGTTGCTGATATCGGAATTGAGCTTCTCCAGCTTTTGCATGTTGAGGGTGGTGAATTCGGGCAGCTGCTCCAGATGCTTCGTACGATAGTCGGCAAGGCTGGTTTGCAGCGAATCTATTTTTTGTTTTGCATGATTCAGCTGCTCTTCCATAAAGCGGGTCGTACCGCGGGCATGCTTTTCTCTCGCTGCCAGATTTTTTTCCATGAAGTAGGATGCAATTTCGTTGGTGACCGCTTGGGCCTTACCGGGGCTTTCATCGTCGTAGGAGAGGCTGAAAGCAATGGTCATCAGAATCGGGCGGTCCTTTTCTCGTTTGATTTCGGCGTCGATGGGCTCGACCTTGATCCGTGCTTTGATTCTTTCCACCAGGTCTTCAGCCGTCAGCTTTTCCCTTTTTCCCGGCAGCAGGTCATACTTTTGAACCAAATCCAGAATTTTTGCCCGGGAAGTGACTTCCTGGGTTATGGACTGGATGCGCTGATCCGCAAAGCTGGTCACCGTTGACGGCACCATATCCGATGGGATTTGCGGATCTTGAATCAAGATGGTGGCGGTCGACTCGTAAATGTTCGGCAGAATCAAAGCAACAACTGCCACCACCAAAACAACCAGAAAGAAAGGCAGGATCAGCCACCATTTCCTTTTTTTAACGATATTTTTAATTTTGGTTAGATCTTGAGTCTGTTCCATGTCCGTTCCCCCAGAAGAGCATATCGAATATCGGCCATGATCATCGTTTCGGCCATCTGCATCCAAAACTCCGTTCGCCCTGAGGTATCGAAGGGCCAACCGTCTCGTTCGTGCTTCGATACCTCAGCACGAACGGTCATGATTTAGCCGAAACGATGATCGAAGCTCGA
>Ga0068714_10006921_pt1 | contig 11289 bp, 9 predicted proteins | sample MTBNYHSulfiMetaG_FD_62988 | JGI IMG/M metagenome (GOLD analysis project Ga0068714, IMG submission 62988) | Enrichment culture microbial communities from rom New York Harbor, USA that are MTBE-degrading - MTBE-NYH (New York Harbor Sulfidogenic)... | ecosystem: Environmental > Aquatic > Marine >... | reverse complement strand
GAGGACTGCGAGGTCGCCATGTCGAGGGTGTTGGGCCCCTGACCGATGACGAACGGGGCCCCCGGCGCGCGGAGCTGGTGCATGACGAGGCCGCAGAGCGCCTCGGCGAGACCGAGGGTGACCTGCCCCGCGGTCGTGATGGGCGCCGTGCCGCCGGCCACAGGCGAGGGGCAGTACGTCGACGGGATGCCGTGGTCGGCGCAGAAGAGCAGCTTGTCCACGGTCTCGAACGGGTGCTCGAGAGGGCTGACCGGCTGGTTGTACATGACGAAGTAGGGCTTCTCGCGCAGCGCCTCGGCGCCGCCGCGCAGCGCGCACGCCATGCGCCACATCGGCTCCACCGTCTCGACGCCCCCGGCCGTCATGACCAGCGGCTTGGTCGTGGCCTCGACCATCGAGCGGAACTGCCGCGGGTACGCCTCCCCCGCGTCCATGCCGTCCGGGTACGCCCCGGACATGACGAAGTCGATCTCGGGCAGCGCGTCGCAGAGGCGCGCCGCCTCGCCGACGTCCTCGAGCCTCGCGAGCCGGCGCTCGCCGGTCTCGAGATCGTGGAGGTGCATGACGTCGGAGCCGTTGCCGAAGTACGAGCGCCGGCCGCCGAGGTCCATCGCCGGCTCGCCGGCGCGGTCGTAGACGACGAAGCTCGCCGGCGCGGACTCCCGCGCCTGCTCGACGAGTGCGGCGGGCACGTGCACGAGACCCCGGTCGTCCTTGGCGCATCCGCCGTCGAGGAGGACCGCCTCGCCCTCCTCGTGGAGGATCACCATGCCGATGTCGGCGAGGATCGCGAGGGCGGTCTCGTGGATGCGCCGCTTCTGCGCCTCGCCGAGGAAGCGCACGCCGCCGGCGCCGATCTGCCTGCTGCTGTCTGACATCGTCACTCCCGGCTCGCGGTGTCGTGCTCGCCGGCCCGCCCGGCGGCGTTCGCCGCAAAACATTACCTCGTCAGACGCCTCGTTGCACGCGTCTTACGTTCTCCGACGCGTCCTCGACCGACTTTCGTTTCGTCGGCGCCGGCCGTTGGTGCCTCGGCGCGGGCGGCGCGGCGCGGTCGTGCCGACCGGTCACGGCTGCGCCGCCGCTGTGGTGCGCTTCCCGGCCCGGTGCGCGGGGAGTGGCGGCGAAGACCGGCGGCCGGCGCATCGCCGGGCGCGTGCCGCCCGATCCCGTGGCTCAGCCGGCTGCGCCCTGCTCGTCGGGGAGCAGCGCCTCGACGCCCTCGCGCAGCGGCTCGAAGTTGACCTTCTCGATGCGGAGGATGTGCCAGGTCTCGGTGTAGGCGATGCCTTCGATCTCCTCGAGCTCCTCGTTGAGGAACCGGCAGAGCCCCGCGTTGTCGGGCAGGTGCGCCTCGATGAGGATGTCGAAGGTGCCCGTGGTGTACCCCACGTAGGCCACGTTCTCCATCGCGGTGAGGCGCGCGCCCACCTGCTTCGCGTAGCCGCGCTCCACGCGGACGCCGACCATGGCGTCGACCGTGAAGCCGAGCGCCCCCGGGTTCACCCTCGCCGTCGGCGCGAGCGCTCCCATCGTGACCAGCCGGTCGACGCGACTCCGTACCGTCGGCTCGGAGACGCCCGTGGCGCGCGCGATGCTCGCGTAGGAGCGCCGGGCGTTCGACCGCAGGGAGCGGAGGATGCGCCGGTCGAGGTCGTCCATCTCGACGGCGCCGGACGCCGTCTGCCCGGCTCTCACCGCGCTCCTCCTTGGCCCTGCGGAATCCTCTCCACGAACGCCTCCATGATAAGGAATTCTTCGCCCGAGGCAAGTATTCGCGACGAGACGAACGCATATCATCCTATCGTCGTTGCATACCGCTCAGGCTTCTTGACATCGTCCGCCCGTGCTGGCATCGTGGCGCCTGGCGGCGCTGGCCGGCGCCGATCTGACGGCAGGTACCCTCGAGGAGCGTGAACGAATGATGGCCAGCACGACATGGCTCTCCGCGCAGGAGAAGAGCCAGATCGCCGACACAGCCCTCGACCTGCTCGCCGAGACCGGCATGCGGTTCACGGGCTCCGAGGTCCTGCCCCTCCTCGCCGAGCATGGCGCCGCGGTCGACGGCGACACCGGCGTCGTGCGCCTGCCGCGAGATCTCGTCGAGCGGTCGCTGGCACGCTGTCCGCGGTCGTTCGTCATGGGCGGCGCGACCCCGGCCGACGACGTTCTGCTGGCCGAGGACGAACCGTTCCACTTCGTGCCCAGCGGCTGCGTGGCGAAGACCCTCGACTTCCGCACGGGTGTCCGTCGGCCCAGCACGCTGCAGGACCTGCGCGAATGCACGGCGCTCCTCGACGAACTACCCCAGCTCGACGTCATGGCGACGCAGGTCAGCGCCACCGACGTGCCGCTCGACCGGCGGGAGCTCATGGAGTACTTCACCCTGCTCACCGAGACGCGCCGCCACGTGACCTTCATCGACTGCCCTCACGAGATCGACGCGGTCCTGCGCATCTGCGAGGTCCTCGCCGGCGACCTGGAGCGGTTCCGCGCCCGGCCGCGCATCTCCACCGTCGTCACCGCGGCCTCGCCGCTCCAGGTGGACGGTGCCACCCTCGACGTCCACGTCGCCCTGGCGCGGCACGGCGTCCCCGTCAAGGTCTACTCGATGGCGATCGCCGGTGCGACCGCGCCGGTGACGCCGGCCGGCACGGTCGTGCAGGGCGTGGCCGAGTTCCTCGGCGTGGCCACGGCGCTGCAGATCGCGGCGCCGGGCGCGCGTCTCGTCTTCGCCTTCGGCTCGGGCATCCTCGACATGCGCCGCACGACCTTCTCGTTGGGCTGCGTGGAGAGCGCCCTCATGGCGGCGATGGCGACCGAGGTCGGGCACTTCCTCGGGGTCCCGACGATGAACCCCGGGCTGTCGACCGACGGCAAGCACCCCGGTGTGCAGTGCGGGTACGAGAAGGCGCTCAAGGTATCGGGAGTCTGCGCCGCCGACCCCGACCTCGTGTCGGGGTGGGGCCTCATCGACTCGCACAACACCATGTACCTCCCGCAGTCCGTGGTCGACAACGAGATCGCCGCGATGGTGCGACGCCTGCGCGCGCCGGTCGAGGTCTCGACCGAGACGATGGCCGCCGCGTCGATCGCCCGGGTCGGGCCCGGCGGCGGCTTCCTCGGCGAGAAGGAGACGGCGCGCCGCGTCCGCGCCGGCGAGCACCTGTCGCCGAGCGTCTCCGACCGGCTGTCGTACGAGAAGTGGGCCCAGGGCGGCACGACCGAGCTCGACACGGCCCGCGCCGAGGTCGAGCGTCTCCTCGCCGCCCACGCCGCCGGAGGTCCCCAGCTCAGCGCCGGCCAGCTCGACGAGCTGGCCGCGATCTGCCGCGCCGACGAGGAGAGCCTGCGGCGCGCGCGCCGCGAGTAGCGCGGCCACCGTCCCTCACGACGAAGCGAGGCAGCATGACCATGAAGATCGGCTACATCGGGCTGGGGAGCCTCGGGAGGCACCTCGCCGGCAGCCTGCTGCGCGCCGGCTTCCCGCTGACCGTCTACGACATCGACAGGACGTGCGCGGTCGACCTCGAGAAGGCGGGCGCCGTGTGCGCGGACTCGGTCGTCGAGACCGCACGCGCGTCGGACACCGTCATCACCTGCCTGCCGTCGCCGGAGGCGGTCGAGGCCGTCGTCGCCGGCGAGGGCGGCGTCTTCGAGGGCCTCGCCGCGGGCGGCACCTGGATCGAGATGAGCACCAACGGCGCCCACGAGATCCAGCGGCTCGCCGCGCTGGCCGCCGAGCGCGGCATCGAGACGCTCGAGTCGCCCGTCACGGGCGGCGTGCACCGCGCCGCCGCCGGCATGATCACCGTGCTCGTCGGCGGCAAGCCCGAGGTCTACGAGCGCCACAAGCCGGCGTTCGAGGCCATGGGCGGCAAGGTCTTCTACGTCGGCGACCTCGGCAAGGCGTCCGTGATCAAGGTCATCACCAACATGCTGGCCTTCATCCACCTCGTCGCCGACGGCGAGGCCCTCATGCTGGCAAAGAAGGGCGGCATCGACCTCGGGCTCGCCTGGGACGTCATCAAGGCCAGCTCCGGCAACAGCTTCGTCCACGAGACCGAGGGTCAGCTGATCCTGAACGGCAGCTACAACATCAACTTCACCATGGACCTGGTGCGCAAGGACCTGCACTTCGCGCACATGATGGGGCGCGAGTTCGGCGTTCCGCTCGAGCTCGCCGGTCTGACCGAGCAGATCTTCGCCAGGGCGCGGGCGATGTACGGCGGCGACGCGCAGTCGCCGACCGTGGTCAGGATGCTCGAGGAGGCGGTCGGCACCGACCTGCGCGCGCCGGGCTTCCCCGCCGAGCTGGCGCCGGAGTGAGCGGGGGCGCCGCGGCCGCCCGAGCGCGACGGACCGCGTCGGCCTGAGCGCGACCCGGCTCTGCAGCCCGAAGGCGATCGGGCGCGACGTCCCGGGCGCGACCGAGGGCGTCGGCTTGGGGGTCGACGGAGCGCGACGAATTGTCGTCATGGAGCTGACTGGCCTGCAGGATGTTCTTCCGCATGGTTGACTTGGTGAACATCCCGCCGAATACTGCGGGCGCGCCGCCCCCGGCGTGACGCGCCGGGGCGGTCCTGCGAAGCACACGGAGCGACCGGCCGGCCGGGCCACGACGAGCGGCCGGTCTCGAACGAGGGAGAAGGCGGGGATGGAGATCAGCGACTTCACGATGGACCTCTTCTCGCTGAAGGGCAGGCACGCCATCGTGACCGGCGGCAACACCGGCCTCGGCCAGGCCTTCGCGCTGGCCCTGGCCAAGGCCGGGGCCGACGTGCTCGCGCCGAGCGTCGTCGACGACGGCGGCGCGACGAAGGAGCTCGTCGAAGCCGAGGGCGTGCGCTACGAGTCGATGGCGGCCGACCTCACCGCTCCCGGCGTGCCGGCACGGGTCGTCGCGACGTGCGCCGAGCGCTTCGGCTCGCTCGACATCCTCGTGAACAGCGCCGGCGTCTGCCCCCTGGCCGAGGTCCTCGAGTTCGACCGCCGCCCGTGGGACGCCACGGTGGCCGTCAACCTGACGGCGGCGTTCGAGATGAGCTACGAGGCGGCCAAGCTCATGGTCCCGCAACGCCGCGGCAAGATCGTCAACATCTGCTCGCTGTTCTCGTACCTCGGCGGCCGCTGGTCGTCGGCCTACGCGGCCACCAAGCACGGCCTCGCCGGCTTCACCAAGGCCTACTGCGACGAGCTCGCCGAGCACAACGTGCAGGTCAACGGCATCGCCCCGGGCTACTTCGCGACCGAGATCACGACGGCGACGCGCAGCGACCCGGAGACCAACCGGCGCGTGCTCGAGCACATCCCGGCCGCCCGCTGGGGCGACCCGTACGACCTCATGGGCGCCGTGGTCTTCCTCGCGAGCCGCGCGTCGGACTACGTCAACGGCCACGTGCTGGTCGTCGACGGCGGCTACCTGGTGCGCTAGCGCCCGCGCCGACGGAGAGCAGGCGATGAAGGGCAAGTACCTGATCGGCGTCGACGGCGGCACGCAGAGCTCCAAGGTCGTGGTCTACGACCTGCACGGCAACGTCGTCTCCCAGGGCCGGCGCGTCCTCAGGCCCATGAGCCGGCCCGAGCCCGGCATCGCCGAGCACCCCGACGACGACTGCTGGGAGTCGATCGTCGCCGCCAGCCGGGAGGCCATGGCGGCGTTCCCCGGCGACCCGGCCGACATCCTCGGCGTCGGTCTCTGCACCATCCGCTGCTGCAAGGCGTTCCTCAAGGCGGACGGCTCGCTCCTCCAGCCGCTGATGAGCTGGATGGACACGCGCGCCTACCAGCCGTACATCCCCGACGACCCCGAACTCGCCTACGCGACGACCTCGTCGGGGTACATGACCCACCGCTTCACCGGGGAGTTCCGCGACAGCGCGGCGAACAACATCCTGCTGCAGTGGCCGATCGACACCGACACCTGGAAGTGGGACCCCGCGCTGTTCCCGCAGTTCAACGTCACGCGCGACCTGCTCGTGGAGCTGCAGGTGCCGGGCGACGTCGCCGGCCGCGTCACGGCGGCGTGCGCGGCCGCGACCGGCATCCCGGAGGGCCTGCCGGTCGTGACCACCGCCAACGACAAGGCGGTCGAGGCGCTCGGCACCGGCTCGCTCGGCGAGCGCACCGCGCTCGTCTCGCTCGGCACCTACATCGCCTCGATGGCGCACGGGCGCGAGAACCGCAAGGACCCGGTCGGTTTCTGGACCAACTTCGCCTGCGTGCCCTACAAGTACCTGTACGAGAGCCACGGCATCCGCCGCGGCATGTGGACCCTGAGCTGGTTCCTCGACCTGCTCGGCCCCGAGCTGGCCGCCGCGGCGGCGACCGAGGGCGTCTCGCGCGAGGAGTATCTCGAGCGCGAGGCCGCGCAGACGCCGGCGGGCTCCGACGGCCTCCTGACGGTCCTCGACTGGCTGGCGCCGACCGACCGCCCGTACCGCAAGGGCGTCATGCTCGGCTGGGACGCGCGCCACACCCGCGGCCACGTCTACCGTTCGATCCTCGAGGCGATCGCCCTCACGATGAAGACGTGCGTCGACGACATGTGCCGCGAGCTCGGCATCAGCCTGGACGACATCGTCGTCTCCGGCGGCGGCGCGAGCAGCCCGCTGTTCATGCGCATCTTCGCCGACGTCTTCGGCCTCCCGGCGTCGCGGACCGTCGGGGCGAGCGGCGCGAGCCTCGGCTCGGCCATGTGCGCGGCCGTCGCGACGGGCGTCTACCCGGAGTTCGCGACCGCCGCCGCCGAGATGGCCGGCGAGCGCGAGACCTTCGCTCCGGACCTGGCGAACACGACCACGTACGCCCGGGTCATCGACGAGGTCTACACGCGCATCCGTGCCGCCACCGACCCGGTCCTCGAGCGCTCGTTCCCCATCTTCCGCTGAGCCATGGCCGCCCGCAGAGACGCCACCGCCTCCCGCATCGAGACCTCCGCCCGCGACGGCATCGCCTCGGGCGAGAGCGCCCGACGCGCGACGACGCCACCCACGGACACGCAAAGGACCGTGCCATGTCACTGAGCAGAGCAGCCATCGTCGAGAACCTGCGGCGTCTCGTCGGCGCGGACGCCGTCGTCACCGACGAGCGCGTCCTCGTCGAGAGCAGCGTCGACAACTTCCGCAAGCTGCAGAACATCTTCGACGTGCACACCATGCCGGTGCCCGCCGCCGTCGTGCTGCCGCGCGACACCGCCCAGGTAGCGGAGCTCCTCCGCTGGGCGGACGAGCACGGCGTCAACCTGATCCCGCGCACCGGCGCGACGGCGACCGAGGGCGGCCTCGAGAGCGCCGTGCCGGACTCGGTCATCGTCGACGGCTCGGCGATGGACCGCATCCTCGACATCGACCCGTACGACATGCAGGCGACCGTGCAGTGCGGCGTGCCCCTGCAGGCGCTCGAGGACCGCGTGCGCGAGCACGGCCTCACGACCGGGCACTCGCCGCAGTCCAAGCCGGTCGCCCATCTCGGCGGCCTCGTCGCCACGCGCAGCATCGGGCAGTTCTCGACCCTGTACGGCGGCATCGAGGACATGGTCGTCGGGCTCGAGGCCGTCTTCCCCGGCGGCGAGGTGACGCGCATCAAGAACGTGCCGCGCCGCGCCGCCGGCCCCGACATCCGCCACGTGGTGATCGGCAACGAGGGCGCCCTCTGCTTCATCACCGAGGTGACGGTCAAGCTCTTCCCCTACTTCCCCGAGAACAACGCCTTCCTGGGCTGGACGCTGAAGAGCATGAAGACCGGGTTCGAGGTGCTGCGCGAGGTCATGGTGAGCGGCTACAAGCCGTCGGTGGCGCGGGTCTACGACCCGGGCGACGCCGGCCTCCACTTCTCGCACTTCGCCGCCCCGGACGACTGCGTGCTCCTCTTCATGGCCGAGGGCACGGCGGGCATCGCCAAGGCCACCGCCGACGGCATCCAGGAGATCGTCGACCGTCACCCGGAGTGTCACCAGGTCGACAGCGCCTACATCGAGACCTGGTTCAACGACCTCTGCTGGGGCCCCGACAAGATCACCGCCGAGGACGAGCGCATCCGCCAGACGCGCAACGTCAACCGCACCACCGAGATCTCGGCCGGCTGGAGCGCGATCAACGACATCTACGAGGCCGCCCGCGACCGCATCATCGCCGAGATCCCCGACATCACGATGATGGGTGGGCACTCGTCGCACAGCTACATCAACGGCACCAACATGTACTTCAACTACTTCTTCAACGTCGTCGGCGTGGGCCCGGAGGAGGAGACGGAGAAGTACTACCTGCCGATCATCGGCATCATCTGCGAGGAGGTGCTGAAGCGCGGCGGGTCCATCGTCCACCACCACGGGATGGGCAAGGCCCGGGCTCCCTGGGTGAAGGACGAGTACGGCTCCTCCTACTACATCCTCGAGGGCCTGAAGAAGCAGTTCGACCCGAACGGCGTCATGAACGTGGGGACCATCTTCCCGCTGGAGGCGTGAGCCTGCGGGACCGGGCCGGCCGCGCGGCGGCGGCCGGTCGTGCGGCCGCGGCCGGCCGCGCGGCGGCGGCTGGGCGTAGGGCCGCGGCTGGACGTGCGGCCGCGGACGGGCGACGATGAGAGCCTGATGCGGATCCTCGTATCGTTCAAGGTCACGCCCGACTACGAGGCCCTGCGGCCGGTCGACTGGCGCGCGGACGCCGGGGAGACGCGGGCCGGGCGGGCGGCCGACGAGGAGCGGTGTGCGGGTGACCCCCGCGGCGCGGACGAAGTCCCGGCCACTGCCGGCACGCCCGGCGCCCCCGAGACGCGCTTCGTGCGGCGCATCCTCAACACCTTCGACGAGAGCGCGTTGGAGCTGGCCCTTCGGCTGCGCGACGACCTCGACGCCCTCGGAGACCGGGCCGCGCTCGAGGCCGTCACCGTCGGGGGCGCGGAGACCGACGCGCAGCTGACCACGCTGCTCGCGCTCGGCTACGAGCGCGCGGCCCGGATCGACGCGGGCGCGGAGGTCGACTTCGCCCCCGACCTGGTCGCGGCGCTCGTCGCCGCCCACGCGCGCGACGTCCGCGGCGACCTCCTGCTGCTCGGCTGTTGCAGCGGCCCCGGCGACGGCGGCACGGTCCCCTTCCTCCTCGCCGATCGTCTCGGGTGGCCGTGCCTCACGCACGTCACCGCGCTCGAGGCCCTGCCCGGGGGCCGCCTGCGCGCGACCTGCGCCGCCGACGACGGCCTGCTGGGCGTGACCCTGCGGCCGCCGTGCGTGCTGGCCGTGGGCAACGCGGTCGTCTCGCGCCTGCGCGTGCCGACGCTGACCGATCGCCTGGCGCGGCGGGACGCCGCCGCGGAGGTGCGGGCGGCGGCCGCTCTGGGCGTCGACGCCGCCGCGCTCGGCGCGGCGAGCTGCCGCCCCGAGCGCTTCACGCGCATCGACCGGCGGCGCGCCGGCGTCATCGTGGGGGGCCCGACGGCGCGCGACAAGGCGCGTGCCCTGTACGAGACCTACGTGCGCGACAGGATCGGCGCCCCGTGAGGGCCGCGCTCGTGCTCGACGCCACCCGTGGCGACGTCGCGCGGCAGGCCCGGACGCTCCGCGCCTTCGCGGCCCGCGGCCTGCACGGCATCGAGGCCGCCGAGAGCCTCGTGCTCCTCGACGAGCGCGGCGACACGGCCACGCTCGTCGACGTCTCACCGACGCCCGCCGTCCGCCTCGTGCGCACGCCCCCGCGGCGGGCCGATGTCGCGGCCGACGGGCTGGCGTCGCTCGCGCCGCAGACCGGCGCGGCGCTCTTCCTCTTCGCCGGCGGACCGGGAGGCACGGAGCTCGCGGCGCGGCTCGCACGGCGCGTGCGGGGGTGTGTCCTCACCGACGCCCTCGAGCTCTCGGGATCGGCCGAGGGCCTCGCCTGCCGCCGGGCGGCGTACTCGAACCACCTGATCGGCCACTACCGGCTGCCCGCCGGACGGCTCGCGTGCGTCACCGTCGACGCCTCCTGGAGCGACACCGGGGCCGCGGCAGCCTCCTCCGCCCCGGGGCCGTGCGCGCGAGGCGGCCTCGAGGTGCTCTCCGAGACACCCGCGCCGACGACGAGCTCCGTCGGCCCATTCGAGTGCGTCGAGCCGCTCGACGCCTCGCCGGCGGCCGGCCTCACCGAGAGCCGCTTCCTCGTCGTCGTCGGCAGAGGTGCCGGCAGCCGGCGCGGCGTCGAGCGCCTCGCGGCGGCGGCGCGCAGAATGGGGGCCGACCTCGGCGTCAGCCGCCCTGTGGCCATGAACGGCTGGGCGCCTGCCGGTCTCACAGTCGGCGTCTCGGGTGCGCGCGCGGCCCCCGACCTGTGTCTCGTCGCCGCCGCCTCCGGGGCGCCGGCGCTCGTGTGGGGCGTCGAGCGCGCCGCCTTCCTCGTCGCCGTCAATACCGACGACCACGCGCCGATTGCCCACGAGGCCGACGCCGTGGTCGTCGACGACGCGGCCACGGTGCTCGAGGCGCTCGCGGACATGGTCGAGGAGCACGGGGCCGGCGCCCGGCCCTGACCCTCCCGTTCGCGACGGCCGGCGCCCGGTCCGGCTCTGAGCCTGGAGGCGCCGCCATGGACACTCTGGCGCGTCCACCGCCATTCTCGCGACAGAATATTCTCCGTTCGACTTGACGCGTCGAACATTGCGCGGAATACTCGCCGGGACCCTGCCCCCGATGCGAAAGGGCCCTCGTGGACGCTCTCGACCGCCAGATCCTTGTGGCGCTGCAGGCCGACGGCCGTATCTCCAACCTGTCGCTGGCGCGCTCCCTCGGCCTGTCGCCGTCGGCCATGCTCGGCCGCGTACGGCGCCTCGAGCGCAGCGGGGTCATCCGCGGCTACCGCGCCGTGATCGACCCGGCCGCTCTCGACATCACCGTGCGGGCCTTCGTCGTCGCCCGCCTCCGCGAGCACAGCGAGCAGTCCATCCAGGCGTTCGAGCAGGGCATCACGCGCGTGCCCGGGGTGCGCGCCTGCTACCACGTCACCGGGCAGTTCGACATGGTTCTCGAGCTCGCCGTGCGCGACCTCGACCACCTGAGCCAGCTCATCAGGGTCGACATCGCCCGCATCCCGGGCGTCATGAACCTGGAGACCATGCTCATCCTGTCGGAGTCCGTCGCCGACACCGGCTGGCCCGAGGTCACCGAAGGGTGATCCCGGCGGCGAGACCCGCCACCGCCGTCCCACCGTCCACCAGGAGGTCCACCATGCCGCCCAAGAGAGGCGTCCTCGAGCTCACCGAGATGAAGCGCCGCGGCGAGCCCATCGCCTGGCTCACCGCCTACGACTACCCCACGGCGCGCTT
>Ga0068714_10006920_pt1 | contig 11291 bp, 13 predicted proteins | sample MTBNYHSulfiMetaG_FD_62988 | JGI IMG/M metagenome (GOLD analysis project Ga0068714, IMG submission 62988) | Enrichment culture microbial communities from rom New York Harbor, USA that are MTBE-degrading - MTBE-NYH (New York Harbor Sulfidogenic)... | ecosystem: Environmental > Aquatic > Marine >... | reverse complement strand
GTCGGTTTGGCCGTGCCCACGTCCATGTAACGGTAGATCTGCATGGAATCGGCATTGACGATTTCGGCATTCAGGACTTCGGCCGCGCTTAATGCCAGTTCGGTCTTTCCCACTCCGGTTGGACCGGTTATGATGCCGATACTCGGGATCCTCACGGTTCACCTTCTCTTGAGTTCCTTTTCCAATTCCGTAAATGTGATTTTCTTCCATATGGGCCTTCCGTGTGGGCAATGGAGCGGACTGTCCAATGAAAGGACATCACGGACCAGAGTTTCCATTTCTTCGCGGGAAAGGGCCTGGCCGGATCGAATAGAGCCGTGGCAGGCCATTACGATCAGGACATGATCGAGAAGCCCGACTTCGTCGGAGGAAGGCGGCGTATCGGCGGTATCGTCCAGGAGTTCATTGATCAATGCGGTTATATCGATCTGTTTCAGTAGAGCGGGCACGCGCCGTATGATAATAGTTCGTTCACCGAACGGACGCACTTCCAGTCCCACGGCGTTCAAATTTTCCCGAAGATCCTGGATCCGTGCGAATTCCTTGGGGCTCAGTTCCACTACCTCGGGAGTGAGCAGCATCTGTCTGGAGACAGAGGTTCCTGCGGCGCCCAGTTTCAACTTTTCATAAGTGACCCGTTCATGGGCGGCGTGTTGATCCAAAATCAGGAGGCCTTCCCTCGTTTCGCACAGGATGTAGCTTTTGCCCAACTGGGCCAGGAGTTTGACGAAAGGGACGGGGGAGGTTTCCGGCAAACGATATTGCGGAGAAGACGTTTCAAGAATTCGGGGGGCCGGGACAGACGCCGGCCGCACCGGTTCACTGATGTGCAGGTTACCCCCTGACCCTCGCAGGTTCCTACCGCCTCCCGATGCTTCTTTAAAGCGGATCGGGTGATAGTCCTGCTTTCGTCCAACCTGCCATGGTTCGACTTCGGAAACGTCGCGAGGCAGGAACTCGGACCGGGCGTGAGCGTCCAACGCGGCTTTTATGTTCGACACAACGAGGTTGTATATTCGGTGAGGATCGGTAAATCGAACCTCTGCTTTGGTGGGGTGAACGTTGACGTCCACTTTTGCAGGATTCAGATCGAGGAACAACAGGGCCATGGGATAGCGTCCTTTGGTCAGGAAGGGACGGTATGCGTCCAGGATCGCCTTGTGAAGCAGTCGGTCGCGTACCCATCTCCCGTTCACATACGCATACAAATGCCGTGGGGCTGTCCGAGAGTCTTCAGGGAGAATGAGATATCCTGAAACACGAGGTTCGACCGTGTCGGACGAGAAAGAAACCGCCCGCCGGGTCAACCGTTGTCCCCACAGGATATACAGACGGTCTTTTGGCGATGCGCCCGCGGGGAATTCCAGGTTCGGTTTTCCATCCACGTCCAGTCGGAAATGGATTTCCGTCAACGGTAATGCGGTGCGGATAAACATGTCCGTGATGTGACTCATTTCCGTCTGAGGGGTTTTCAGAAATTTCAGACGGACGGGAGTGTTGTGAAACAGTCTGGATGCGGTAACGCGGGTGCCCGGCTGCATGGTGATTTCTTCAACGTTACGGATGATCCCGCCTTGAACGGTAATGCGCCGGCCCACGTCGAGTTCCCGAACGCGGCTTTCGATGGTCAGGTTCGTCACAGAGGCGATGCTCGGGATGGCCTCGCCCCTGAAACCCAGCGATCGGATGTCGAAGAGATCCGCTTCAGAAGCCAGCTTGCTGGTAGCGTGACGCTCGAGAGCGAGAAACAGGTCGTCCGGCTCCATTCCCACTCCGTCATCCGCTACGACGATGCGTTTTCGTCCGCCGCCCTCGATGTTGACCACTACGTGACCGGCTCGGGCATCGACGGCATTTTCCAGCAGTTCCTTTACAATGGAGGCCGGCCGTTCCACGACTTCGCCGGCCGCGATCTTATTGGCCAGGATTTCCGGTAAGATATGGATCTTCGGCATAGCTCGCTCCCTGGATGGGCAGGATGTTGTCAAGCCCTCCGGCATGTGGTATCTATCCACCAAGGAGGGCTCCCAAAGGGTTCTTCTTAACTCTCGGGTCCCCGCTTCAATCGGTTGCCTTCTTCCACACCCAAGCGGGGACCCTCTAATTTGGATAGGAGCGGGCCATGGATTCCCAGGAAGAGGCGGTTTTGAAAGCAACGAAAGAGATTATTGTCAAGTTTATCGAAACCGGGCGACTCAGTACCAGTTCGTTTGAAGAAGCCTACCTGCTGGTCAATCGAGTAGTGAGGGAGAATATACGGTCAAAGCCGGGAAAAGAAGCGGACCGAGGGAAGAAAACGCCGGCGCAATCGACGGGATCTTGACGGATAGAAGGGCTCGGCACAAGCGGACCAGCATACTGCCGGCCGTATTTTCGGGGGCCGTATGTCGGCGCGCGCGGCGATTTCCAGGCGAAACCCGGACGCTCGGAAGAACTACAGCTTGTTGGCGCCCGTTTTAGACACCAGGTTGCCGGCCCTCAACAGGGAATCGAAGGTTCCTGCGTCGGTCCACCAGCCCTCCAGCACACTCCAGCTCATCTCACCTCGCTCTATGTAGGCATTGTTTACGTCGGTGATCTCCAATTCTCCCCGAGCGGAAGGTTTAAGTGTCCCGGTGATTTCGAACACGTCCGGACCGTACATGTAAATTCCAACGACCGCATAGGATGACGGTGGTGTTTGCGGCTTTTCGATAATTCGTACCACCCGATCACCCTCGAGCACGGGTACGCCGAAGCGTTCGGGATCGGGGACTTCTTTCAGCAGGATTTTTGCGCCCCGCTCCTGTTTTTCGAAATCACGCACCGCCTGAGCAATGTTGTTCTCAATGATGTTGTCCCCCAGCACCACGCAGATCCTATCGTTGTCCGCGAAATATTCCGCCAACTTCAAGGCGTCGGCAATGCCGCCTTCCCCTTCCTGATAGGTATAGTTGAGATGCTTGAGGCCGAATGCTTTTCCATTGGCCAGGAGTTTCAAGAAATCCCCGGCGTTGGTGCCTCCCGTAACAATCAGAATGTCCTCTATGCCGGCGTTTACCAATGTCTGTATGGGATAGTATATCATGGGTTTGTCGAAAATAGGCAGGAGATGTTTATTGGTTATCCGTGTCAAAGGATATAGCCGGCTGCCCAATCCTCCCGCCAAAATGACGCCTTTCATTCAGTAGCTCCTTGCTTAGTCGCTTTGTTGTCCGTATTCCACTTCAACCAGATAAAGACCTTGAGGCGGCGCCTTCGGGCCGGCGCGGGATCGGTTCTTTCCGATCAGCACGTCACTGAAATCCGATGGTGTTTTGGAGTGTCTGCCTACCTGCACCAGCGTTCCGACAATGTTTCGAACCATGTGGCGCAAGAAGCCATCCGCTGTGAGCGTCACACAGACCATGCCGTTGACATCTCTTGACAGGGATTGCTGCAAGATCGTCCGAATGGGACTTTTGGCGCAACTGCCCGATGACTGGAAAGCTGAAAAGTCATGCGTCCCTTCGATGGATTTAAGAGCGTCGGCCATGGCTTCCAGATCCAAAGGAACGCGTACGTGCCAGGCCCGATCCCGCATTAATGCGGGGCGAAAAAAGCGGTTCCAGATGAGGTAATGATATCGTTTTGATTGCACCGAATAACGGGCATGGAATCCTGCAGCCGCTTCGGAGGCTTCCTTTACCACGATGTCCGGCGGCAGCAGAGCGTTCAATGCGTTCTGAAAAACGTCGGCTTCATAAGTCGTACCGGTCACAAAATGGGCGACCTGCCCCGTCGCATGTACGCCGGCGTCCGTGCGGCCCGAACCGTGTATGGTGATCGGTTCATCGAGCATGGTCTTCAAAGCCGTTTCGATGACTTCCTGGATGGTGATGATCCCCTTCTGGCGCTGCCATCCGGCGTAGGCGCCGCCGTCATACTCAAGAACCAGTTTGATGATTCGACCGGCGCTGACCACGGACCACCGTCCCTGCTCAGGGGTACAAGGGTACAATATGGAGACCCGAGGTTTCTTCCAGCCCCAGCATCAGATTCATATTTTGGATCGCCTGCCCGGAGGCGCCTTTAACGAGATTGTCAATGGCGGAAACGCCGACGATCCGGTGGGTTCTGCGATCGATTTTGTATCCGATATCACAATAGTTGGAGCCACTTACAAAGGACGTGCTGGGAAAGCGGCCCGGCGGAAGCACGCGAACAAAAGGCGCGTCAGCATAAAAAGCCTGGGACCGTTCGAAGAGAAGCTTGTCCTCGATGTCCGACGTCAAGCTCGCATAGGTTGTCGTCAGAATGCCTCTATTCATAGGCACCAGGTGAGGCGTGAAACTGATGGTTACGGATCGACCGGCCAGGAGGGAAAGCTCCTGCTCGATTTCCGGCGTATGGCGATGCTCCCCGATCTTGTACGCTTTAATGGCTTCGTTCACTTCGCAATAGAGGGAGGTCAGACTCGGACCGCGTCCGGCTCCGCTTGTGCCGCTCTTTGAATCGACGATGATGGTGGCCGGATCGATCCAACCGTTATCGAGCAGGGGAGCCAAAACCAGAATCGCGCTGGTGGGGTAACATCCGGGATTGGCGACCAGCCGGGCCTTTTGCACGTCATCCAGATGGATTTCCGGTAATCCGTAGGCCGCTTCTTCCAGGAGCAGGGGAGCGGAGTGAGGTTGATACCACGCTGCATACACTTCGGCATCCCTCAAACGGAAATCGGCGCTTAGATCCACGACCTTGAGCCCCTGGTCCAGCAGTTTTGGAATGAACTCCATGGCGGTCTTATGGGGCAGGGCGGTAAACGCCACCGAGGCCGAGCGGGCCACCTGCCAGGGGTCGGGGGCGGAGAAGGTTAGGTCTGTAATTCCTCTCAAAGACGGGAACACGTCCTCGATGGGCCGTCCCTCGTATTGGCGGCTTGTCGCACACGTGAGCTTCAGATCGGGATGGGCGCTCAGGAGCCGAATCAGCTCGACGCCCGTATATCCGGAACCTCCGATGACGGCGGTCTTGACCATCACATTCTTCCTTCTTGAGTTCTCTTACATAAAAAAGCGTCCGAAGGGAAGCTACGTCCGACGGACGTGCGTAAGGGAAGGTTTCCTGATATGTTGCAGATGTCTCGCAAGCGTACGTATGAAAGATGAAAAAAGGAGGGATATGCGTCCCTCCTTCTTCGACCAGAGTCCGGACGTGTCGAACCTAGCGCTTTGAATACTGGTAACGTGCGCGGGCGCCCCTTTGACCGTATTTTTTCCGTTCCTTGACACGGGCGTCCCTTGTGATAAAACCCGATCTTTTGAGAATGGGTCTGAGACTCGGATCGATGGTCAGTAATGCCTTGCTGATGCCGTGTTTCACGGCTCCGGCCTGTCCGGAGATGCCGCCGCCCTTCACGTTGACGATCACGTCAAACTTTCCGAGAGTGTTGGTGATCTCGAAAGGCTGACGTACGACCATGGCGGCCGTCTCTCGACGAAAATATTCGTTCATGGGACGTTTGTTGATGACAATGGTTCCCGTACCCGGCTTGAGCCATGTCCTGGCAATGGCCGATTTTCGTTTTCCCGTTGCGTAGTACGTTTCCGTCGGCAAGACCCCCTCCTTAATCGAACTTCAACGGTTTGGGTTGCTGGGCTTGATGCGGATGGTCCGGCCCTGTGTACACTTTCAATTTCTTTAACATCCTTCGGCCCAGGGGATTCTTGGGCAGCATGCCGCGCACGGCGAACGTCATCATGCGTTCCGGATGCGTCTCCCGCATCTTCTTGGCGCTGGTGGACTTGAGGCCTCCCACCTGCCCCGTGTGGCGGTAGTACGTTTTCTGATCCCATTTCCGTCCCGTCAGCCGTACTTTCTCCGCGTTGACGACGACGATGAAGTCCCCCGTGTCCATGTGGGGGGTATACATGGGTTTGTGCTTGCCTCTGAGGTGAAGGGCGATGCGGCTTGCCAGCCGTCCCAGGGTTTTACCCTCCGCGTCCACCACAAACCATCCCCGTTTTATGTCTTCCGGCTTGGCCGAATAGGTCTTCATCTCTCGGAACTCCCTCTAAAAAGTCAAAACAACCAAATAAGCGACAGCGCCGAATTTGTCAAGAAAAAATTCCTCGGTACACCTCCGATTTCTCGGCGCCGAAAGATGCACATCGTGGATCGGAACTGCTTTGCCTGTACCCTTTCTTGAGAGTTTGCGACATCTGTTGCCGGTTGAGACTTTTTAATGTCGGTGGTGTGCGTTTTCTTCCGCCGGCATCTCGAATTCAAACTTCGCGATATATGGATTTTTTTCGATCGCTACTTCGAGTTTCATTGTAAATTGATGTACGGACTTTAAGAAATCCGCACTGTAGCGATACATACTCGAATGAGCGACCCATTTACTACGCCGGCCGGGTTTCGAGGAAACCCACCGTCTGACGGTCTCTTTTCCTAAGTACAGCCTGCGTCGGGCGTATTGGGCAGGCAACAAACGGATTTCGTCGGCCATTCCGTTTTCATTCGTAATTATAGCTTTAAGGAAGCTCTTTTCCAAAAAATAAGGTTTCTCGTTAGCATCAGAGATAAGAACCTTGATTACTCCGTCCGTGTGGTCCACAAACAACGTAACATGATGGTTTCCTATAACTTCTGTGTCAGGATATTTGTGTGGCGGGTGATCTTTAAAAACCATTGTAGCCGTTGTATTCTCAGTTGTCGAATAACCATTCAACGGGAACGCTAGTCCGGTAAAAACAGGCAGCAGAACCATCACGGCCAACACTTCAAGTTTACGTAGGTCCAAAGTGATCTCCCTATAAAATTAATGTTGGTTCGTGAACCCATTTGAGGGTTTTTCCCACAGTCACGGTCCGGGAGCATCCGAAGCAAATCCTGACCCGGATTATTTATGAAATCTTCCGCCATTTCTTATTAACTCCAACGATGTCAGTCAATTAGATGATAAGAGGTGCTCGGTTTGAAAATACATCCTGCAACATGCGGAATGGTAAAATCTATTTGCCGAAAGATTTCAGCCTTCGGGCTCGTCCGATGTACACGCCGGCTGCGTTATCGGGGCTTTCCCTCTGCCAAATCAGACTTCGTGAATCCTCCGGGCTAAACGGCGACGGCGCCTCTCTCGCCGGTACTGATACGAATCGCCATAGAAATATCGCTCATGTATATCTTGCCGTCTCCTTTGAGGCCCGTATGTGCGGCCTTTTGAACGGCAGTGACCACCGCTTCCGCAAGATCGTCCCGGCACATGATCTCGAGCTTGATTCCCTGCTGAAAATCCAGGAGGTTTCCACCGGTCTGGGCTTTCGTGTCACTCCAGCCGATGCCCAAACCGCGGCAGTCGATCACGCTCATTCCGGTAAGTCCCTCGATCTTCCGCAGGGCGCGACTCACTTCCGATAGCTTATGCTTCTTGATGTAGGCCTTAATTTCCTTCATATTTGTTTAGGATGTGGCGGATGGCCTCGCCGCTCTCGCGGGCCTCCTTGGCAAAACGGACGAAGATGTCGAAGCGTCGGATGCCTTCGAAAATCTGTCCCGCTTTCTCGCCCCCCACTGCGGTGCGGATCACGTTCTGCACATCCTCCACGTTGATGCCATAACGCGCGATGGCTTGGCGGTCGATGCGTATTCGAAGCTGCGGCGTCCCGGTTACCTGGTCCTTCTGCACATCCGTCGCTCCGGGCACGGCGCGAATTACGGTCTCGATTTCAGCGGCCTTCTCTTTCAGCACCTCCATTTCGGGGCCGAAGATCTTCACGGCGAGTTCCGCCTTAGTCCCGGTCAGAAGTTCGTCTACCGCCGCAGCGATGGGCTGGGTGACGTTGAATAGGGTTCCGGGAAAATCCTCGAGTGCCTCGCTGATCATGGCGTAAAGCTCATCGGAGGTTTCCGCCGAGGTCCACTGATTTTGGGGTTTGAGGGCGACAAAGGCTTCCGCGCTGTTGACCGGGTCGTCTCCTACCTGAACTCTTTCCGTGTCCGCCCGGGAGCGACGCATCGCACGCAACGGGGCATCACGCACCTTCACCGGCGATGAGGTGCAAAAGACAAACGGGATTTCGATGGGTTTAAATCAGGAGAATAACGGTACGAAAGGCGAGGGGAACGGAACGAAGTCCGTTATGATGTGTTGGAAATGGGTTACTGAGGTCGACCACCGCGAGATGGGTGATGACTCTCGATTGTGATACAACATCGGCCTTGGAAGGCAGCTTGACTTGAGTGGAAAGGGGGATATCGACACACGTTCCGCATTCGAGATGGGTCCGCTGGATTTCAGTGTTTGGATTTACACCGGGCGGGAGAGATGTGGCTGAGGGACCTCCGCAACAATTTTCCTGGAGTATCTCGATACTGACCTGATCCTCGCTCCCATAACACAAAATGAAGGCTCCCCAGCCTCCCAATACCAGGGTGGCCAGATAGACAAGAATCCCCGCCAGTGCGATACCCCTATGCTTCTTGAATGATCTCAAAGTGCGGCTCATGAAAGAGAATCGGTTCCTTTGTCGTTATTAGGAAGCATTATGATATGGGTATTCCACTCCAGTCAACCTGTTTTGCTTTTCACCTCGGCTGAAAACGTGCCGAGCCTTCAGGGTTCGGGTGCAAATATGCTCGGAGAGTGTGGAGTGAGCCGGAGGCTGAGCAAGCAGCAAGACATAGTGCTCTCTTCCAAGAGTTCAGGATCTGATCGTTTCACCGCCGGTCCTCCCATTGAAGTCGAAACCGGGCGCTTCGTGCAATCATGGTTGAATCTTTATCGAAATCACCTTTTTTTTTGACAGGTAACCGGTCCTATTTTATAGTATACAATGTATAGTATTCGATAATGTCCTATTGCTAATCCGCGACCATAGGAGCCGATGCGTGAATTCCAGGGAACGAATGATGACGGCATTAGCCGGAGGAAAGCCCGACATGGTTCCGGTTTTCCTGCGTGACCTGACTCTAGGCATGGATCTGCTGGATTTGACGACTCCCGAAGTCTGCGCCGGGAGTGACAACGGAGGGTATGACGGAGAGAAATCCGCGAATGCGATCATCGCTTGCCGGCGCCGGTTCGGGCATGATTGTGTTGTGGGCAGCATTCACGATCTGGGTCTGGACGTGGAGCCGCTGGGCGGCCGAACGGATTTTCCCCTGCGCGGCGTACCGCGGGTGGTGGAGGAGCCGTTTGCCGACAAGCGGCTCTTTTCCAAGGCCCGTATCCCCCTCATGGATCGGGACGGCCGTCTGCCGGGAATTCTGAAAGCGCATGAACTCGTCAAACAGCTCATCGGCAGCGAGGTGGCTGTTGCGGCCAACATCGACGGTCCCGTCACCAAGGCGACGATCTACCGGGGTACGGAGCGACTCATGCGTGATTTTATCAAAGATCCCGTTTTTGCCTCGGATCTGGTGGAATTCGCTACTCTGGTGGCAATCAGTCATATCCGATACCTGGCCCGGGCCGGGGCGGATTTCGTCTTCCTGGCGTCGTCCATGGACGGGCCGGTGATCATCAGCCCGGAACTGTATCTGAGGTATACGATTCCCAGCCTGCGGATGATTACGGCGGCTTCCAGGGCTGAGGGATTGGAGGTGGTTTTCCATCCGCACGGCAGGTTCACGGATGAACGGTTTCGATACCTGGTGGACGCGGCCATTGAGACGGGCATCGCCGGATTTCAGTTTCCCGAGGATTGTGATCTGCGAACGGCAAAGCAACTGTGGGGAGGTCGGGTGGCGATCCTGGGCGGTGTGGATATACCGACGGTCTTGACGCCGGGTCCTCCGGAACGCATCCGGGAGGAAACGCGCCGGTGCATCGATGAGGCGGCTTCGGGGGGAGGGTACGTCATGATGCCTTCCTGTTCCATACACCGCGGCGATCCCATCGAGCATATCGACGCCATGGTGACGGCGGCCCGGACCTTCGGGAAATATGTGTGAGCATTTGTATCGCTTGAGGAACCCTTCTGAAGAAGGGTTCCTCAAGCCCCTCCCAAAACTTTTGAACTGGGGATCAGGAAGCATAAAAGGGGGTTCGAATGAGACGACGGCTGTTCCCGGCAATCGTGATTCTGGGGGCTGTGTGGCTCGCGGGAGCTACCGGGCCCGTTGTGGCTGAAACCGAACCGATTCCGTTAAAACTGGCCACTCATTGGCCCGTGTTGCACGACATGAACAATGTAATGGTCGAATTTGCGCGAGACATCGGCCGGGAGTCCCAAGGGCGCATAAAAGTCACCTATTTCCCTGCGGGAACACTGGCCGGGTCCGGAGAGAAATATCAGAAGCTCCGAACCGGAGTGTGCGACATGGCCAATATTCACCTTTCGCAACATCCGGGCGCCTTTCCTTTGGCTCAGTTGACCACGCTTCCCTTTCTGTTCGCGGACGGGACGGAGGCATCATGGGTGTTGAATCGGATGCTCGACGCTTTCTCATCGAACCTGGAAGCCCAGAACATCAAGCTTCTGTTTATGGTGGGAGATCCCAACTTTCAGGTGCTTCTATCGAATAGAAAGGTTAAGACACCGGAAGACTTCAAGGGACTGAGGCTTAAATGCGGCGGATTTGCCGACGAAGCGCTGAAATTGTGGGGGGCTGTTCCCGTCCGGTTGAAGCACGGCGACATGTATCTGGCCCTGCGTCGGGGCGTTGTAGACGGCATTGTATTTCCCGTCGGGGCGGCGAGATCGTTCAAGCTGGAAGAAGTCAGCCGGTACGTATTCAAAATAGATTTATTTTCGTATCATCTTTTTATGGGCATGAATCTGGACACTTGGAATCGCCTTCCTGAAGACCTGCAGGAAGGGGTTGAGAGAGCAAGCCTGAAAGCGGCCTACCTATCAGGTTTCCATTATCAAAATACGGACGCAGCGACTTTTTCCTATCTGGCTTCGAAAGGGATGGAAGTGTACGAGCCCACCTCGGAGCAGTTGGTGGTTTTGAAAAAATCCGTGATATCTCTCAGGGAAAAGCTGGTGCAGGAATTGGAAGAGAAAAAGCTGCCCGCCAAAGAGACGCTGGCGCGTATGGAGGCGCTCATGGCTCAGTATCGACTTTGGAGCACGTCCGAGGTGCTGAGGCCGACGTACCGCTAGCCGTTGTTCCTTGCGACTGCGAAGGATTCCCGTGAGCATCAGACACGCCCTTCAGAAAAGCGCAGACTTCGTTACCAATACGAGCCGATGGTTCTTCCTCTCGGGAAAGACGCTAACGCTGTTTCTCATGCTGCTGGTGTTCCTGGACGTGGTTTTCAGAAGATTACGTCTGGCCGTTCAAGGCGGTATGGATCTGATGGAGATCTCGTTCTGCATTCT